>Ga0187778_10000186_pt1 | contig 43907 bp, 43 predicted proteins | sample 1015_Q2_SP5_20_M_FD_132418 | JGI IMG/M metagenome (GOLD analysis project Ga0187778, IMG submission 132418) | Tropical peat soil microbial communities from peatlands in Department of Meta, Colombia - 1015_Q2_SP5_20_MG | ecosystem: Environmental > Terrestrial > Soil > Wetlands > Peat | place...
ACTTGTCCATAAATCCCTCCAAATTTAGCGTAAAAATCTTTAATACTTTCAAGGGGCAAATTTTAAAAAGTAGATGTCCATAATTCATATGTTTTGTGGACACCAAGGAGATAACCTGATGGATAAAGGTGAATCGGAGGAGATTCTAAAGATAGCCCATAAAGAACTGGTTAAAAGCCTCAATACCTTCGGCTCTGGGGAGACACTAAGGCTCCTGTTAGCATTTTCGCAGTGCGACCCGATTATGAACGAGCTTTTAACGAAGTATCCTTCCATTGTCGCCATTGGAGATTTTCTCAATGGGAAACCCACTGTTCATGTTGCCCCAAAGACATTTCAAACCTTAGTGGATGCCAATCCTGAAATCTGGATGAAGACAGAAAAGAATAATCCAGAGGAAGTACGGAATGTTTGTGAGGAAACTCCCCGAAAACCCAAAAGGACCAGAAATCGAAAACGGAATATAGCTTCAACTAAACGCCGTCAACTCCCACATAAGACGCCCGACACCCCAATTCCTTAAAGGTTCTTGAGCATCTCCCCGGCTGGATAGGCAGAGGACGAATTGTCATTTTGTGCCTTTTCTTGTCGGTCTTACCTTGCATACCATCCCAATGTACCCTTCCCCAAATGGGAATAATCCATAAGTATCGGAAGTTATATTTTCCATAGATGGCACGGCGCATTCTATGCGCATAACAGAAAACGATTGACCATAAGGTCACGAAGAAAAACCTCAGGGGTTGATCCCTTGTAAGTCCGAAGATCGGATCTTTCAGAGACTGCTTCCCTGGGAGTCCCCTGGAGATTTATTTGGAGCTGCTGAAAGCATCCCATCCACCAACGCCATAAAGCGGCCGACCAGGTGTAGATGCAAAAGAGCAAGTAGAGGCCACGGCCTAAAGATAGTGAACAATTCAAGGGAAAAGCTGGGCTTTATGTGAAAACAATCTTTTCCAGCCTTACAACCCCTTTATGGTGATTAATGTCGCGAGGTACAATTCATCCGAATGGCCTTCTCCCACGCCTCCATTAACAAGGCAACCTTCTGTTCCTCAGTCTTTTCTTCCGATATCTTTTTGGAGTACCAATAGAGTTCCTGTATTTTCCATTTCAACTCGTTTAATTCGCTAAGATAGAGATAGCTTCCTTCGTTCTTTTTATAGTTACCTTCAGCAATCGAGTGGGCCGCCATAAGGCCACTCTTGAGAGCAGTTCCTATCCCCTCGCCGGAAATAGGGAGGATAAGTCCAGCGGCATCTCCTACCAGCAAACTGTTTCCTTTGGCTGGAACAAATGAACCCGAAGAGAGTTCACGATAGATAACCGGTTCGAGACAAGCATCACGCCAAAGAGGTTCCTGCCCTGTTTTAAGGCCAAAGTTCTTGGCGAGAGCCTGACGTGCTCCTTCCGCCAACTTTTTTAATTCTTTTGCTCTAGCCCCAAGGTCAATCAGCATGAATTCTGCTTTATGTACAAGGCCAAAATAGTACGGAGAAATCTCCGGTGTTAAGAAAAGATGCCAATAATTCCTATCCAATCCCAGATCGACTTTGTGGCATTCTCGATAACCAAGAACATATTTTACTTTTGGCTGAGGGAAGAGGAATTTTCTTACTACCGAAGCTGCGCCATCGGCACCAATTATGACCTTGCCCGAAACTTCCATATCCTTGTTTTCTCGCTTCAGCTTTACTCGGTATTCCTGAGGGCTGTCTGCGACAGCTGTTACTTCAGCCCTTTTCCAAACGTGGACCCCTGCTTCTTGGGCTTTCCTAATAAGCCAGTAATCTAAATCCCGTCTCCATGTGAGAGGCATCGTAACTTTGATTTGTTTGTCCTCTTTCCCCATAATGTGGAACCAGATCCCGTTTAGTGAGTGGGGATCCGTCAGTATTTGTTCGGGAATTTCTCCGAACTCTTGCTGGATTATTTTCTTCGCCATAGGGCTCATGATCATTCCGGTGCACACTTTTTCACGAGGCACTGTTTTCTTTTCTAAGATCAAAGTCTCAAGACCTCGCTCGGCACATTTCTTTGCCGCCATCGTGCCGGCTGGTCCCCCGCCTACTACGATAACATCCCACATATTTTTCCTCTCTCAAACTTTTGCTCTCGATTGTATAGGTTATTTATTATATTGCTTCTAGTTAGTCAAGATAAATCCGGGCTGGATGACCATCATTCTTTCCGTCATAGATGCCAAGCAGCATGTTGCGCCAATTGATCAAGCGGCTTCTCCCAATAGGCATCGATTCTCCATTGAGGTTTAAATAACCTGAGTCTAAGTCTTGCTACTGCAACATTCGCCATCGTTTCCACCGGCCTAGCCCGTATCTTTTACGTTATGAAACGGGTCTGGGAACAGCTCAAAAATGCCCTGATCCGTCGTAGCTCCATAGCCTGTCCGCTTGAGATCCGTTGATTGAAGAACTCCGACACCTGTTGCACAAATTCAATCGGTAACCCTTATGAATCCCCCCCCATCTTGCGGATCATCCTCGATGAAGCCTCCAGAAGAGCAATGCAAAATTATATCTCAGCCCTGGGGCTTTTTTGTGGAGAGTTTTACATTGGGAGGATAAGTACCCGACAGCATTAGAGTTTGCACTAGTACAAAAATTAGTTGACAGGTTTTCAAGATCGTGCTAGTTTGCTAATTAACGTTCATTATACGAATTCTAAAGATAACAAACGCTTGTTATCTTATTTGCAAAAAGAGAAATCGAAATTACGATGGAAAGGGATAACAAAAAGGAAATCGAAACCCAAATCAAGGACAGCGAGCTCGTCCGAATAAAGCATCTCCAGATCGCTAAGGGCGCAACAAGGTTGTTCATCAAAAAGGGATACTTCAAAACGAGCATGCGGGAGATATCAAAAGCTACGGGTATTACTATCGGCAACTTATATGATTACATCCAAAAAAAAGAAGATATTCTTTACTTGGTTTTTGACGTCTTCCATTCTGTCTGGACCAACAAATTAGAAAGACGAAAAGTTCATGAGATAGAAGATCCTGTCGAGCAGTTAAAAACAGCCCTTCAAATGATGTTTGAAATCGTTGGTACTCACCGGGATATGGTCCTTCTCATGTATACAGAAAGCAAACTATTGCCAAAAGAATTCTTGAAGAGGATCTTAGAGAATGAAAGTAACCTTGTGAGCTATTTTGAGGCCATTCTTAGAGGAGGGGTTGAAAGAGCGGTGTTTAGGGTCAAAGATCCCTTTCTAATGGCCAACGTCATCGTTTACTTGCTCTCAATGGAGCCTTTAAGGGGATGGAATTTGAGAAACCGTTACAGGGTTGAAGAAGTAAACGAATATCTCATGGAGTCTATTCTAGAGGGAATGCTACGTGTACCCCAATCAAGAATTGAAAAGGCACCGTTATTATTGAAAGCGTCTCGAGAAGAAACAGACAGGCGGAATCAATAAAGTCTGAAAATTGAGACGGGGGTGAATCTATGGGCAGAATACCAGAAGAATTTTTTCCGCCAAGGGAATATCTTCCTAGCAAAGTTTATCTACTGCCAGAATTGAAATATCCTAAGGAGCTTAACCTGGCTAAAATCTTGCTTGATGAGAACGTGGAGAAGAGAGGTGACAAGGTTGCCATCTACTTTAAGGATCAACGCATTACTTATAAGGAACTTCAGGGCCTTGTGAATAGGTTTGCGAATGCCTTGGGGGAATTGGGGGTCGAAAAAGATGACCGGGTAATGCTCCGGTCGCCCAATATCCCAGAGTACCTGGTTTGGAACTTTGCTTGCTGGCGAATTGGGGCCATACCCGTCCTAGTCAACCATATGAACCGTTACGAGGAGATTGAATTCAAAGCCAACGACTCAGAGGCCACAGCCATATGCGTTCATGCAGGTTGGTATGAGGATGTTGGAAAGATTCGGAACAGATGCCCAAAGCTGAAGCATGTTATCGTGGCAGGAGAAAAGATCCCTGACACACTTGCTTACCAGGACTTGATCAAGAAGCAGTCTGATAAAGCTGAGACAGAGGACACTGCTCGAGAAGACATAGGCAGGATTATCTACAGTTCAGGGACAACGGGTAAGGCAAAGGGCATCATCGCGACAAACGGAGATCTTCTCTCAGCTGCGGATACCCATGGCCGCCATATCCTCGGAGTCCGTGAAAATGATGTCTTGGGAGGACATCCTTATTTTACCTTTGCTTTCGGCTCGGTCAACTACACATTGTATCCGTGGAGGTTTGGAGCTTCGGTTTCGGTCATTGACCGTTTCAGGGCCGAAGACCAGTTTGAACTGATCGAGAAACATAAAATTACGCAGCTTTTTGCGGTTCCGACGGCTTTTCGCATGATGCTGGGCGTCGAGGAGGCAGAGAAGAAATATAATTGCAGTTCCCTCCGTCTTTGTCAGAGCGCCGGAGAATGGTTACCGGGCGCAACCTTTTCTGAATTCAAAAACCGTTTTGGCGTGGAGATTCTCGACTCCTTGGGCTCTGGAGATCTCAACTATTGGCTTTCGACAGCACCCGGTGTCCCAAAGGATAAAGTGGGTTCGACGGGGAGGGACGTTCCGGGCGTTAAGAATGTTGTCGTGGATGAGAACTTTAAGGAAGTGCCTCCAAATACACTAGGTGAGCTTCTTGTTTTAAGTCCAACAGGCCAGCAATACTGGCGAAGGCCGGACAAGCAAAAGGAAGGGGTTGTCTGGCAGGATTGTGAATTCAAAGGTTGGAATCGGCCTGGACTTCTCTTTACCAAGGATGAGGATGGTTACTTCTGGTACAAGAGCCGTTCGGACGATATGATTGTTACCGCAGGGTACAAGATTCCCGGGGGTGAGGTGGAAGCGGCACTCAACGAACATGCAGCAGTGCTTGAATCAGCGGTTGTGGATAGCCCGGACAAAGATCGAGGGACCTTAATTAAGGCCTTCGTTGTCTTACGAAAAGGCTACCAACCATCGGAAGACCTCATCAAGGGACTTCAAGAGCATGTTAAGAGTCGAATCGAAATGTACAAATATCCTCGAATTATTGAATTTGCAAAGGCTGAAGATCTGCCACGGACGGGAACGGGAAAGATCCAACGGAATGTATTAAGAGAAACGGAGAAAAAGAAAGCAGGGATGGCCTGAAATCTTTCTTTCTATCCAAAATCCTTTTAGGCGCCTCGGGGCTACCGGGAGCCTTCTCTATTTAGTACTTCAATCCATGGAGGACCGTATGTCTCAGTTTCCATTTAAATCTTTGCGGGATTGGATTGATTTTCTTAAAGAGCGAGGACAGTTGGTAGAGAACAAAGAAGATGTAGACCTAAGGGGAGAAGTAGCGGCGATTTCCAGAAAAATTGCTCTAACCAATGGGCCGGCTGTCGTGCATCATCGGATCAAAGGGTACCCAGGGTGGCGAATTTTTAGTGATGGTCTGACCACACGCCAGCGGTCAGCATGGGCTTTGGGTATATCCGAAGACCGTATCGTCACAAATCTAGCCGATAAGCTTAAAAGGCTTGATAAGGTGAAACCTGTCATTGTGAAGGACGGCCCCTGCAAAGAACTGATGTATTTTGCAGGCCAGGTTGATCTTGTCAAATTACCCATTGCATTCACGGGGGAGTACGATACCCCTCCTTTTATTACAGCAGGGATCAGTAACATCCGGGACCCGGAGACGGGATGGCAGAATACGGGGATACGGAGGTTCCAACTCAAAGGTAAGGATCGTCTGAATAACCTTGTTCTCCCCTTTCAACATGAGGGGATCATCTTCGCAAAATACATCAAAAAGAACAAGCCCGCCCCTGTGGCAATTGTCATCGGCGCCGATCCCCTGTACAACCTGGTCAGCCTCATGCCAGCTCCCGACCAAGTGGACGAGATGGATACCTGGGGTGCCTTTACGGGTATCCCCCTCGAAGTGGTCAGGTGTGAGACAAATGATCTCCTCGTTCCGGCCACTTCAGAGATTGTGATCGAGGGTGAGATGGATCCAAAAGAAAGGGTTTTAGAAGGGCCTTTCTCTGAATTTACTGGCTTTTACTCCGGATTGCGGATGCTCCCCGTCGTCCATGTCATGTGTGTGACAATGAGAAAAGACTGTATCTATCAAAATATGTACATGGCGGTCCCCACCTCTGAAGCCCATACCATGGGCCACCTGATGAATGAGGTAGAACTTCTCCGGCAGATCAAGGAATTCGTGCCTGAGGTAAAGGACGTGGCCATTTTGTCGTCCTGGGGAATGGTGACGGCTGTATCGGTTGACAAGAAAGCGAAGGTGAAGAAGCCTGGTCTGGTGAACAAAATTGCACTGACTGTTAAGACCGTTAAAGCAAGTCCTTTCGTGAAGAATGTTATTGTCGTAGACGATGATGTGGATCCTCATAATGTCCACGAGATCCTATGGTGCATGTCGGTGAAATTCCAGGGACAGAAGGATATCTTAGTCATCCCTGATTTTCCTGGAACGATACTCGATCCGTCAGAGCCTTATCTTGGTAAAGGGCCAGGAGTCACTTCTTATACCGTGTTTGATTGCACGGAGAAGCCGCCGCCTTATGACGAGGCCTATAAGAGGGGAGTGGCCCAACCTAGGGAGAATTACCGAAAGCTGGTGGAAGAAAAATGGGGCATTTATGGGTTCTGACCCTTCGGCTCCAGGGAGGAGGTTTACTGAATGTTCGAAAGTGAAGTGACGCCGGAGCAGAGAGAACGCCGAAGACTTTTGGAAAATAGGGCCTGGCTCGATAAAAATTTCGAAATGGTTCAGAAGGAGTATCCAGATCAGTGGATCGTAATCCTAGATCAAAAGGTAGCGAGCCATGGTTCGGATATTGACGTCGTGAAGCGCTCTGCGGAGGGAAAGGAGGGGGAGGCGGTTGTGATCAGGATTCCTGTAGGGACCATCCCCACCCCTATGTAGTGGGAGGTACCACACAGATTTTTGGAGGAATAATAAAAAAGAGAGATGATAGATAAGGAGGTTGGAATGGAAAAGGTTGTAGAGATAGACAAACTTAAAAAAGGTATCAAAGAATTACAAATTGATATGAATTGTACCTTCCATTGCGAGGCGTGCGAGAAGTTCTTCAAATGCAAATCGCCTGAGAAGTTAAAGATTTTCGAGCGAAGGAGAATGGCGAGGGTCCTCAAGGTGATGTCGGGGATCGACCACAAGGTCGCCATCTGTGCAGGAAAGGGAGGGGTTGGAAAATCCTTGTTTACCACCAACTTCTCCGCAGTCATTGCCCAGAGGGGAAAGAAGGTTGCGGTTCTTGACCAGGATTTGGACGGACCGTGCATTCCCAAGATGCTGGGATTGACGAAAGAAAAGATGGTGATGGGGGATAACGGGATTGTTCCTGTGGAGGGTATTTTCGGGATGAAGGTGGTTTCGCTGGGGTTTGTGGCTACTGAGACAGAAATTGTGAACTGGTTTCAGGAGAAACGGAGAAACGCCACCGAAGAATTTCTGAGCCATGTCGATTACGGAAAGTTGGATTTTTTGAACATTGACCTCCCCCCCGGAACGAGTTCGGATGCTGTGAATCTGATGGAGTACATCCCGGATTTGGATGGAATGGTGGTCGTTACAAATCCTACCCGGATTTCCCAGATCGTGGCGCGGCGAGCCACGATCATGGCGATTGAGGCAGGGGTCAATGTCTTGGGAATCGTAGAAAACATGAGTGGTTTTGTATGTCCCAGGTGCGGAAAAGAGGTGGATGTAATGGAAAAAGGGGGAGGAAAGATGCTGGCGGGGCAACTGGAGGTTCCCTATCTGGGGCACATCCCCCTCGACCCCAGAAGCAGTGAGTGTAGTGATAAGGGGGTCCCCTATGTCGTGATGTACCCAGATAGCCCTGCTAGTAAGGCAACGGTTACGATCGTAGACCAGATTTTGGTCAATATCGAAGCGTTCCGAAAGGAAAAGGCGGCCGCAAAGGCCTGATAATCAAACGTATATGGTTGCAAGGGAGGACAAGTCGATGACAGAAAAACAGTCCATCACCGGGTTTAATGTGGATTTGTCATGTGATCTTATTTGTGAGAAATGTGAGAAATTCTTTGACTGCGAGCTACCGACGAAGAAGGCTGATTTTTTCGTTGGCAGGATGGCCCAGGCGAGGGAGACACTGAAAGATATCAAACACAAGATCATCATCGTCGGTGGCAAGGGGGGTGTTGGAAAGACTCTCTTGACAGCAAACTTCGCGACTGCCCTCGCAATGCAAGGCCGAAGGGTGGCCATTCTGGATCAAGTTTTCGACGGTCCTTGTATTCCGAGGATGATGGGGGTCGATGGCAAGGGGATACAGCTCGACGGTGAAAAGCTTGAACCTGTTGAGGCCCTTCTGGGAATCATGGTGGTGTCGATGGGATTGATCTTGGATGAAGATGAAGCCGTCACTTGGTTCGGAGACATGAAGCGAAACGCGACTGAAGAGTTTTTGACCAGTGTTAATTATGGCAAACGTGACTATCTGATTGTAGATGTCCCCGCCGGGACGAGCGCAGATACGACCAACGTGTTGCGGTATATCCCTGACTTGGACGGTGCTTTGATTATCACGGTTCCATCTGATGTTTCTCAGGGAGTTGCCCATAAAGCCGCTGTGCTCTGCCAGAAGGCCAAGATCGACGTGTATGGGGTTGTGGAGAACCTGAGTGGTTTCACCTGTCCTGAATGTGGGGAGAAGGTCGACATCCTCCAGGCAGGTGGTGGAAAGTATCTGGCAGATAAATTAGGAATCCCATTCCTTGGTGGGATTCCTATGGATAGACGCGTTGCTGAATCCGCCGATGAGGGAGTTCCATTTGTCTACAAATATCCAGAATGGGAAGGGTCCCGAGTAATCCACAGGGTTGCGAAGGATATCGATAAGAAATTGTTTGGGGTGACAGAGAAGAACTTCTAATGGGATCACATTCAATTAACCAAGAAAGGAGGAGACTTTATGAGGAATTTAAGGGTTTACATGAAGGCACTGGAAGAGAATGGCTGCCTAAGTCCCGTCAAGGGAGAGACCGATTGGGCCCTTGAGGCGGCTGCTGTGACCGCCACCGCCTACCGAAATGCAGGGCCGGCGCTCCACTTCCAGAAGATTAAGGACTACCCGAAGGGATATACTTTAGCGGGTGGGCTCTTTACAGGTCCAGGAAACCTTTATCTTGAAAAGAGGAAATACTGGCAACGGGTCTGCATAGCCATGGGATTGGATCCTCTGACCGGCTATTCAAAGTTTCTCGCAACGTGCCTGGAAAGGACGATGCATCCCATCTTACCCATTGAGGTCAATACGGGTCCTGTGAAGGAACAGATTATGCAGGGCGATACCGTGGATATCCGGTCCTTCCCAGTCCCGAAACTTCATCAAGGTGACGGAGGCCGTTTTGGGACCTTGCAGACAATGATTGTGAAGGACGTCGATACGGACTGGGTCGTGTGGAGCAATATTCGAACCATGATCGTCGACCGCAACCGCCTTGCATCTCCGATTGACGATAACTCGTCATTAGGTGAGATTTATAGAAAGTATAAGACCCTTGGAAGACCCATGCCTTTCTGTATCGTCATTGGCGGGCCACCTTTGGTGACCATCACTTCTTTTCTCCCCTTAGCCAAAGGAACAAGCCCTGCAGCTGTTGCCGGAGGGTTTAATCTAGATCCCATAGAACTGGTCAAAGCGGAGACGAACGATCTCTTCGTCCCCTCTCAGGCTGAGATCGTCATCGAAGGTGAGGTTAGTCCTAATGAGAAGCATGAAGAGGGCCCCTATCCTGAATACTGGTTCTACAAGGACAAACAGTTCAGTCCTGTCTTCCACATCAAGACGATCACCCATCGGAAGGACCCTATCATTCCTCTCTCAGTAGATGGAGTTAAACCCAGTGACACTCATAACCTTCTTTCTCTAATGCTGTCCTACGAGTTGTACAGGCGGTGCTGGGTCATCAGGAACTATCCAATCAACTGGGTTCAAATGCCGCTTGAGTTTAACCTGAATGTCGTGATCGTGTGTGGACCCATCCTCTTCTCCGGCTATGTCCTCTGGCTCAGTCGGTATATCCTCTCTCAGTCCCGGCAGCTTGGGTCCCTCTATAATAAGATCATTGTGGTGGACGAGAAAACTCCTGAGATCTCTCTGGAGGACGCCATCAACGATGTCATTCTTCGCATCCATTGCAATAAGGGGTACCACTTCGTAGACGATATCCCGATAGGTCCTAATGCCCGATATGCAAGCCTGGAGCAGTTGGATAAGGGGGTGGCATCCGGAATCTACCTGGATACCTCTTGGCCCAAGGAATGGACGAAAGATGATATTCCAAGGAAGGTAAGCATGGAAGGTTCCTTTCCAAAAGAATTGTTGGATAAAGTGGTGGCGAATTACAACAGACTGGGTTTTAAAGGGACTCCAGTGATTTTTCCAGAATCAATCATCCCTTTCTAAAAGGGCGTAGAATGGCAAACAAGGAGGAGACCTATGGATCTGCGAGATTTAATAGAAGTTTTGAGGAAGGAAGGGCAACTCGTCGAGGTCAAGGAAGAGGTCAGTTGGAACCTCGAAGCGTCAGCTTATACAGGGATGGCCTATCGCGTCGAATATGGACGAGGGACTGCACTTTTTAGCAACGTCAAAGGATATAAAGGAAAGGGGAGGATCCTGGGTGGAGCTTATGCATCTTCGAGAAAACGGTCCTGGGAAAGGTCGGCCATCATCTTTGGAATGGATAAAAACATCAGTTGGCCAGGTTATCGAAATGAGTTTATAAGAAGGCTAGAACATCCACTGAAGCCTATCGTGGTGGAGGCGGGAGATGCCCATTGTAAACAGAATATCATGATGGGGAAGGATGTGAATCTCCTGGCCTTTCCGTGGCCTTTTATTCACCAGGTGGATGGTGGACGTTACGGGACTGTACAAACCCATATCGTGGAAGACCCTGACACCGGTTGGGTCAACTGGGGAAACTACCGTATTATGATCGTCAGTAAGAATCGGATGACCGGCCTCTGCGTTTTCGGACAACACGGACCAACCATTTTCTATACAAAATGGGAACCGAGAGGAAAACCTTGTCCGTTCTGCTACGTGGTGGGAGGGGACCCTGCAATCCTTTATGCGGCTGGTCTTCCTCTTCCAGCGGGAGTGTGCGAGGCGGACTACGCTGGGGGACTTCGACAAGAACCCATTCGAGTTGTCAGGGCAGAAACGAACAAACTCTTCGTACCGGCGGATGCGGAGATCGTAATAGAGGGCGTTATGATGCCGGGCGAAAGGATGGATGAAGGACCGACCGGAGAATACACCGGATATGTTCATTCGAGGTCACCTATGCCGGTTTTCCATGTGCAGTGCATCACATATCGAGACAACCCTATCTTTCCTATGTCTGTCGAAGGGGTTTCTTTCAACGATAACATGTCGGTATTTGGATCGGTGACGGCTGGAGAATTTTACAGGGCTTTAAAAGATAATGGATTCCCCATCAAGGAAGTGCGAGCGCTTAACGAGGCGAGCTACGGGGCTTTAGTGATTTCTACGGAGGTTCCTTATGAGGGATACATTCAGGAGCTGAGGAACTTTCTCGATAGCCACAAGATTACCATCTGGGGAACGATGGCAATCTTTGTCGACGCAGACGTCGATATCTCGGGAGAGGATATGGCGGAGAAAGTCTACCAGGAGTTAGCGACAAAGATCGACCCCCGTCGAGACATTTATAGGACTGACAACGACGTATTAGCTACTCCTCTGAGCCCCATGGTGGATGCTAAAGGGCGGCTCACAGGGGTAGGAGGAGCAAGGGTCGTATGGGACGCGACGACTCCAAGAAGCTGGAGGAAAGCAGAAAGAGTCAGAGCTGTCGGGATGGAGGACCTCTTCCCGGAGCACCTACTGGTGAAGGCCAAAGACATCTATGGGAAATTATAACTGACTGTTTCGATGATCCTTTTTACGACGATCATGGATAGGAGGGAACTATGTCCGAAGGGTATGAGATCTTTGAGAGGTGGGTGGATAAAGTAAAACCCGAAATCGATTCCGGAAAGGAAATCAAGGTTCCTGTTAAGAGCTTGGAGACCTTCAGCAAAATGGTTGTAAAGGCTAAGATAGGTCGGTCTAAAGACAAATTGCCGGATGGCGAACATCTCAGGGTTGTCAATGATATGGGAGAGAAGAAGAGCGAGATGGTCATCAAGGTCCTTGAGGAATTGGGGGAAGAGGAGTCGAGTCTGAGTGTGGAGTTTTAGCCTAGGTCGAATTCCACCGGAGGTTTGAGAAGTGGGAGACTATGAGTGTGTACTGGATTATACGCGGGGAGAAAAGAAGCATCCCGTTGATCAAGAGGTGACGATCCGTCTTCGAAACCCTGATACAATGGAAACGAATCGGGCCAAGGCCATCATTCGCCCTTCTTTCGAGAAGTATCCTGACGCCGACAGGCTTTACTATGTCTCGGCGACTGGAGGAAGAGAGAAGGGGGCTGTTCCCATCGAGATTCTGGAGGTGATGCCAGACGAAGCAGAAGAGGTTCAGGCGTTGCCAAAGCAGAAACTTACATTGGGACAGCGCAAAGGAAGGATGCTGGCCGACATGATCAAGGAGCGGGAGGAAAAAAAGAAGTAACTGGACCTTGGGTGCACCCCCTGTCTCACTGCCAAAGATGGGACCACCCGAGGTTCGGTGGAGCTTCCTTAGGAATGCAACACAGAGACTAAACCTGACAGGATGCTCATAACCTTTTTCTCACTTTCGTAGTCTATCCAGCCGATGCCCGAACATCGAACTCGTTATTCTATCGATGAAGATTTCCAGATTGAGTGGAATCTAGTTGTTTTGGACCATATCCGGCTCGAGTTGAGGCTATCGTTCTTTAAAAATTCATGAACCATTCAGGTGAGGAGGTTAAAGAATGATGAAAAAAGAGGTCAAAGTTCCAATCAGCCGTATGTTGCCCTGTTCAGTCACGTTTCTGAGTGTCGGGACCAAAAACAGACAGGATGCGATGACTGCATCGGCGATGTTCGTCTCTGAAAACCCACCCTTATTGACGGTCAGCGTGGCCAAACATATAGTCTCTCACGACCTGATTGAGCAGGCCGGGGAGTTTGTCCTAAATGTGGCTTCCACAAATCAGATCAAGCTGGCACGCCAGATCGGCTTCACCCATGGAGGTGAAGTAGATAAGTTTAAGAAATTCAGCATCCCGACGGGAAAAGCTCGGGAGGTCAAAGCCCCTTCGATCAAAGGGTCCTTCGCGTATTTGGAATGTAAAGTCATCACCTCTCTGATGGCTGCCAACTACGTCGTCTATCTTGCGGAAGTTGTCAGCTCAAAAGTGGATTCCAAGCTGATTCCTGTGGCCTGGTTCAAAAACAAATACTTCGGTCTCATAGAGGAAATCCGGTAAGGGATCCGGCAAAGAAGAATGTCTGACGTAAGGGCCACAGTTCCCAAAAAGAAAGAATTGCAAATCAGGTATTGTCTTGCGGGTAATGTTGAATTGGCACCGAAGACGAGTATATCTTGGAAATCAAGAGATAGCAAGAGACGTTTGATTGAAAAGGATCGAGCGATGCTCCGGACGTGCTCGGGGGGCGAAGGGATGAAAATCGTTGGCGTCATACAGAAGGGTGTGGGACAGGGGGCGCTCTTCACGCGACTCGATTGGGTGATGGAGCAATTCGAGAAAGCGATGGGAGCCAAACCGTTTCCTGGTACTCTCAATGTCCGAGTGTGTGACGAGGATGTCGATAAGATCGATGCATTTTTCGCGGTAATGGATTTTCAGATTATTCCCATTGACGCCGATTACTGTTCAGCATCGCTTAAGAAAGTATGGGTCAACGGGATACTCGGAGCCGCGGTCTTTCCGAGCAGCGAGGTTCACGTTCACGGAAAGGAGATCATCGAGATCATGTCTGCCTATTCCTTTAAGGAAGCACTTCACCTTCACGACGGGGATCGAGTGATCCTCAGTGATCCCCACGAAAACTGCGAGGGAGAGAGGAAATAAACCATGGCCCAGAGCCCTCGGCCTTGGACGTGTTATGAAGACCTTCAAGATTTCGTGAATTCCCTCAAAGCGACGGGAGACCTGATCGAAATTCACGAATCGGCTGATCCCCGGTTTGAGATCGGGGCTTGTTTGAAGACCATGGGAGAGAAGAATGGACCTGCTGCCCTTTTTCGCCACATCGTCGGCTTTCCTGGAAAGAAGATTGTTGGGAACGTCATGGGTCATCGAAGGCGCCTCGCTAAGGCCTTTGGAGTTCCAGAGGATGGACTGGTTGATCATTATTTACAGCGGAAAAGAGATCGAATCCCATCGATCGAGGTAAAGGAAGCTCCGATAAAGCAGGTTACTCTTCGGGGCGACGATGCGAACCTATTAAGAATATTACCGGCACTCATCCACCATGAAAAAGACGCGTCCCCTTACCTCACCTGTGCTGTTACCTTTGCCAGGGATTGTGAGACAGGCCGACAAAGCATGGGGATGCACCGCATCCAGATCCAATCGCATCAGCAGATGGGAATCTGTCTCGAAACCCCTCCCCTTGCCCGTTTTCTTCAAAAGGCGTGGGAAAGAAGCAGACCTTTGGAAGCTGCTGTGGTCATTGGCCCAGACCCGTTGGTGCTCGTCGCTTCTGTCACTTGGTGCCCTGAGGGGGAGGACAAGATTGAGATTGCAGGCGGGCTTCGGGGGAAGCCGGTCGAAATGGTCCAATGTGAATCGGTGGACTTACGAGTGCCGGCCCATGCCCAGTACGTGATCGAAGGAAGGATTCATCCGCAGGAGGTGGCGCCGGAGGGGATTTTTGGAGACAGCTCGGGAATCTACGTGGAAGCCCAGAGCCCAATCATTCGTGTGACCTCCGTGAGCCATCGGAAAGAACCGATCTATCAAGCCCTGCAAACCTGGTCAAGGGAAGATGATGCCCTGTTCGACCTCTGTTTTGGCTCAGATCTTCTGGAAGAGATGCGTCGGCCCTTCCCCTTTGTCCGTGATCTTTATCTGATCCCCGGCACTGTCTGCGGCCATGTCATCATCTCCGTCGCTCCCTGTTCGAAGCCGATGCTTCGTAATGCGATGGTGGCTGCCCTCATTCGGAATCCTTTTGTCAAGATAGCAACGTTTGTGGATAACGATATCGATATCCGAAATCAGAGCGAGGTGGCATGGGCTGTTACAACGAGGTTCCAGGCAGACCGGGATCTCGTCATCGTTCCAGGTATTCAAGGAACGGATATCGATCCTTCCGCGTCAACGGAGGGTGCGACCTGCAAGATGGCGTTGGACGCAACTTATATGAGGGAACAGAAGAGGCGCTTTGAGAAGATTGACGTGCCTGCAGAGAGCCAAAAACGAGTCGCAGAGATTTTGAAGAAAGTTCTCCCGCGGTCCTGAGGAAATAGAGCCCAGAACGACTTGAAGACAAGGATGAAAAGAATTATTGTTGGTATTTCTGGCGCGACCGGAGCCATTTACGGAATTCGAACCATTGAGGCCCTGGGTCAGATATCCCACGTTGAAATTCATCTCGTGGTGACCGACGCAGGGGCTTTGACCATTGAAGAAGAGACAGATTGGAGCCTAAAGGATGTCGCAAGCTTGGCCCATTATACTTACAAGATCGATGATATTGGGGCAGCCATCTCGAGTGGCTCTTTCCAAAATGAGGGCATGATCATTGCGCCCTGCTCGATCAAGACGATGGCAATGATCTCCAACTCCATCGATTCAAATCTTCTGATTCGCTCAGCTGATGTTACCCTCAAAGAGAAGAGAAAGCTGGTTTTGCTCGTTCGTGAAGCCCCTCTCCATTTGGGCCATTTGAGACTGATGGTCAATCTTGCAGAGATAGGCGCTGTCATCTATCCTCCGGTTCCATCTTTTTACAACAAGCCCAAGAACGTCGATGACATCATCAATCAGACCGTGGGAAAAATGTTAGATCAATTCGGAATTGACCACGATCTTTTCAAGAGATGGTGTGGGATTGGGGCGAAGCACACTAACACGCGAGGAGAACCCTGAAAGAGATAAATTACGATGGAGTCAGTAAATGACAAAAGGATACGATCGAAGGGGATCGACTTTTTCGGAAGGAGGATAGAGGGGATCGTTTTTGATGTGGATGGGACCCTTACCGATTCTATTGAGGCCTATTTTGAGGTATTTCGCGAGGCAACGGCCCAATTTGGTATCCATGTGAGGAGAGAAGACGTTTTGGAACCAATGGCCACGGGTTCCCTGGTGTGGGATCGTGCGATCCCAAGGAATATTGCAGATCGAGATGAAAAGGTTAAACAAATCGTGAGTGCTATCCCTGCGATCTATCGTGAGGTCTTTAAAAGGGTCCAGCCGTTTTCGGGGGTGGAGGCGGTCCTCAAGAGATTGGAAAGCCTCGGTGTCAGTCTTGGAGCACTGACTTCTTCCTGGGCTATCGCCGTCCGTCCTCTATATGACCACGACCTTGCCCACCACTTTAGGACGATCATGACCCATGAGGACGGGTTTCCCCACAAGCCTGCACCAGACGGCATCTTGGAATGCTTAAGACGCATGGAGATTCGCCCGGACCGGGCCCTTGCCGTGGGAGATAGTCCTTTGGATATTCGGGCAGGTAAAGCAGCTGGAACCATAACCGTCGGGGTACTAAGTGGCATTGGAAGCCGAGTCCAAATCGAGGCAGAGAGCCCAACAGCCATCATCGATGAGGTTACCCAATTATTGTTATTAATGCCTTTGAAATGACTCTTATGTGGAATCGATTGAAGAAAAGCATATCACAATCTCCTTCAGCTGCAGAAACCGAAATGAAAGAGTCGATATAGTTAGCCTCCCGGTACTTACCCAACGCCAAGGATGGAAGATGCTTCTGGGTCAATTGGGGAAAATCCAAAGCCCGGAAGGTTTCCAAGAAGAAGGGAAGCCCTCAAAGGATGTCAGAAGGACTTTCGATATGTCCTGAATTAACAGGAAGGGAAAAACTTGTGATATATTTAGTTTTCACCTCCTAGATTGTGATCGAAACAGAAGGATCAGTTATGCACAGGAAAGAGCAGCAGATCAGATGCTGTCTGGAGAAAAATGTGGAATCTTCTCAGACAACTGGTCTTGAAAGATACTGCCTGGTCAACCAGGCTTTGCCAGAGACGGCCTTTGCGGACGTCTCTGCCACCACTTCCTTTTTGGGCAAAAAAGTCCTAGCGCCATTTATCATTTCCCCTATGACTGGGGGAGTGGAGATATCCAAAAAGATCAACAAAAATCTGGCTAAGACGGCCCAAGATTTGGGTGTAGTTATGTGTGTCGGATCCCAAAAACTAGCCCTCGAAGATCCATCCCTGATTCCAACGTTTCAGGTTAGGGATGTCGCCCCAGAGATTCCATTGCTTGCCAATCTGTCCGCGCTTTATTTGAACTACGGATACGGCCTAGATGAGTGTAAACGCGCTGTCGAGATGATAGAGGCAGATGGCTTGGTGCTGTATCTCAACCCTCTTCAGAGGATCCTTCGAGGCATGATTGATTCCGATTTTAAGGGCATTACCAAAAAGATTTCGAAAGTTTGCAGAACACTTGAAGTTCCTGTTATTGTGAAAGAAATTGGCTTTGGTCTTTCTGCGTCTGCAGCGGTAATGCTGCAAGAGGCAGGGGTGTCAATGCTCGATGTTGCCGGGGCCGGAGGGACTTCCTGGGCAAAGATTGAGCGTTATATGAAGCAGTTAGATGATCCGGCCGATGATTTCGACAGGTTTGATGACTGGGGTATTTCTACAGCTTCGTCACTGGTCTCCGTTCTTCAGGTGGTCAAGGAGACTCCAGTGGTGGCTTCGGGAGGGATAAGAAGTGGGCTCGATATGGCGAAAGCCATAGCCCTTGGTGCAAGTTATGTGGGGATGGCTTTGCCTCTTTTAGCTCCTGCGATGGAATCACACGAGGCAGTTAAGAAAAAGATACAACGTGTCATTCATGAATTCAAGATAGCTTTGTTCTGCTGCGGCAAAAAGGGTGTTGATGAGTTCAAGCAGGGGAGCTGCGTTAACGAGATGAAGAGATAGGTTGTTACGTTAAGTGTGATCGACAGTGAAAGAAGTAAAGACAACTGAGGAGGGATGTTAGTTTGGTTTGTATCTCGATGTGTGAGATGCTTAATAGGGTTTATGAAAGTTTAAGAGCAACTCATCTATTGTTAATAATCAAGAAAGAGATTATTCATTACGGGCGGGTTGGATAAAATATTGAAGGAGGTGCAATTATGAAAAAGCCCAAGATTTCCGTCAAAGTTATTACTCTTACCCTGATTTTGGCTTTCTTTGTATCACGGGCAGCCTTTTCGTCAGCAGCGGAGATTCCTAGAATAGGGATCAGCTATCCGAAAACTGGCATTTATTCAAGTTTAGGCCCCCTCCACCTCGATGGCCTGATGATGGCCATCAATGACCATGGGCCCCTGTTGGGACAAACCCCCCAGCTTTTTATTAGGGACAATGGCACTGATGTGGCTAAAGGGGTGGCTACAGCTAGAGAACTTATCATGAAAGAGCACGTGCACATCCTTATCGGTGCTATCAACACCCCTGTCAATAATGCGATGGCTACGGTCTGCGATGAGTTTAAGATTCCCTTCCTCTATCCCACCGGAGGCTCTATTTTCATGTCGGGAATCGGAAAAGATATCCCTCACCCCCAGGGAGTGATTAAAGCAAACCCTCATCCCTATATGTTCTATACATGGTTGAATAGCGTTCAACGGGGTTTTGCGTGCATTGATGTGGCCAACTTATACGGCAAACGGTGGTACTACATTGCCAGCGACTACGAACATGGAAGGGAGACAGTGGGTTATGCTGAGAAGGCCCTCAAAGATAAGTTCAAGGGTGAATACCTCAATGTGGGTGAGTCCTGGCCAAAACAAGGTGAGGTAGACTACACGGCAGCCATAACAAAGGCGATGGCAGCCAAACCAAACGTCGTGCTAGCAATAATCCCTGGAAGATTTGTACAATTCCAAAAACAGGCCGTTTCGATGGGCCTCAAAGACATGACTCATATACACTGGTCCTATGGAGAAGACCCTTCCGTCGTAGCAGCTGGGGATGCAGCGTTTGGAGTAACCTCAACGGTTGATTATGTTGTAGATAACCCAGAGTGGCCCTTGGCGAATAAGTTCGCACGTAGGTTTCACGAAAAGTATGGTTACTGGCCTGGATGGCCTGCCTCTCCCACGTATGCCGGGGTTCAGCTTTTCCTTCTGGCCATCGAAAAGGCAAAGAGTTTGGATGGTGCTAAAATCATGAGGGCAATTCAGGGGATGGAAAATCCAAATTCCATTACGGGGCGTCCCTACTTTGTGAGAGCCTGTGACCAAAAATCTGTTCAGCCCCTGTATACTGTGGAATGGACAAAATCTGAGACATATGCCCCGGGTTACTGGAAAATCATCAAGAAATATCCAAAGCCGGAATCTGCGTTGTTCCCTTGTGATGTGACGGCCAACTACGACAAGATGAAGTATTAATTGTTCTGGAATACAAACTTGAATTGTTGATGGCTCTAAAAGAGACATCCATGGTAGTGCTCTCGGAGAATTCGGGTGTTGCGATTCTGGAAACCCAAGGTTTGACGAAACGGTTTGGGGGCTTGACGGCTATCGAAAACGTCAACCTTTCTCTTAAAGCGGGAGAAATCCGGGCGATCATCGGTCCCAATGGCGCCGGAAAAACGACCTTATTCAATTTGGTAACTGGCGTATTGACGCCAACCCGGGGAAAGATATTCTTCAAAGGAAGGGAAATCACAAAACTTCGGCCATTTCACCGGGTGAAGCTCGGCATAGGACGTTCCTTCCAGTTGATCAACATCTTTCCTGAGCTTTCAATCCGGGAGAACGTGGAGATAGCCGTTCAAGCCTGTTTGAAGAAGAAGACTTCTCCTCTCGAACTGGTAGATCGAACCGAAGTTCGGGGTCGGACCCAGGAAATCCTAAAGAGATTTGAGTGGGTTGAAGAATCTCGATCGGCTGCGGGAATCCTGCCTCACGCAGGTCAAAAGAGACTCGAGACCATTTTGGCCTTAGCCTCTGAACCTGGACTTCTCTTATTGGATGAACCTACAGCTGGCCTGGATGAAAGCGAGATATCCTTTACCATGGACCTCATCAAGGAGACTTCACAAAATAGGACTGTCTTGTTGACGGACCACGACGTCAAATTTATCATGAGAATAGCGAGCCGGATAACAGTTCTGTATCAAGGAAGGATCATCGCTGAGGGAGCTCCTTCTGAAGTTGCAACCAATCGGGAGGTAGAAGAGGCCTACTTTGGAGGGATCACTTGAATGGTGGATGATTTGCTTAAAGTGGATAATATTCACTCATACTACGGTTCGGCTTACATTATTCAAGGAATATCCTTATCGGTCAGAGAGGGAGAGGCAGTAGCCCTACTCGGGCGGAACGGTACGGGGAAAACGACTACGTTGAAGAGCATTATGTCTTTGGTTCCTCCACGAAGAGGAGAGATATTGTACAACGGGGAAGACATTACCGGCCGACCTCCTTACTACGTGGCTCGAAAGGGGCTTTCCATGGTTCCAGAGGGCAGGCATATTTTCCCTGCATTGAATGTTATGGAACATTTGCGGGTCCCTGTCCCAGGTTCTGAAACGCATCGGAGCATTCTTTTCAGGCGCGTGTTCGACATATTTCCCGAGTTGGAAGAGAAAAAAAGCCAGCACGCAAGTGCTCTCAGTGGAGGACAACAACAAATGTTGGTCATTGGAAGGGCGCTCATGACGGACCCGAAGCTTTTGCTTCTCGACGAACCGATGGAGGGGCTCGCCCCAAAGGCAGTGATGCGTGTCATTGAATCGTTGAAAGCCATACACGCACAAGGGATTACAATTTTATTCGCCTCGGCCGATTTGGAAAGGGCATTCAGCATAGCGAAAAGAGCGTATATTCTCGAAAAAGGCAAAGTCGTGTTTGATTTAACAGAAGAGCATGTTCCTCAATCGCTTGAGATTCAGCGAAAATACTTAGGTGTGAGAGAATAAGATGGTCTCCGCAGGGCTCATCGTCACGCAGTTGCTTAACGGCCTCACCATCGGTTTGGTTTACGCGCTTATTGCGCTCGGCTTAACCATCGTACTGGGACTGATGGGAGTAGTGAATTTTGCCCACGGCTCTTTTTATATGATTGGTGGCTATATTACTTACACCCTTACGGCCTCCTTATTCAGAAATTTTTGGGTCGGACTCCTTTTCGGAGCTGTGGTGTGTGCGGTGGTTGGATTGGGCCTCTTTTATTCGATTATCAGACCCTTGAGGGAACGGCCACCGTTGGAACCAATGGTTGCCCTGGTCGGGGTTGCTATGATCTTTGAGCAGCTGACAAGGAGCTTCTGGGGGGCAGACCCGAAACTCTTGCCCATTCCTTTTGGAAGAATTGAATTGAACTTTTTCGGCTATACCTTAAAGTACCCCATCTATTTTTTAGCGGTGATGATCATTTCTATCTTGCTGCTTTCTTTTTTCTACTATCTATTTCGGAAAACGGACCTTGGGGTGAGGTGTTTGGCGTCCATCCAGGATCGAGAGACAGCTATGTCCCTCGGGGTTGATGTCGACCGAGTTGGCAGGCTAATGTTTATCATTGGAATGGCGGCAGCGGGAGCTGGCGGGGGACTAGCAGGTCCAATATTTTCGGTCTACCCCACCATGGGCACTGAACTGATCGGTCTAATTTTTGTTATCGTTATCATCGGTGGACTGGGAAGCATCGCCGGTACGGTGATGGCCAGCATTGCTATTGCCATGATCACGTCTTTGTCTCTGATCTTTGTCTCGGGGAACATTGCTCATATATTTGCTTATGTGATTCTGTTAGTCATGCTCTTATTTAGACCTAGAGGTATCATGGGATTTGAAAGGGTACTGGAGTGACGGGCATGTTCAAGGAACTGAAAAAATTGCGCTGGCTTACGATCGTCTTCATTAGTTCTTTTCTTATCTTTCTCCCCTTATGGTCTGGAAGCTTCATCATTTACTTGGTCAGTTATTCTTTCATTTTTGGCATCTTCGCTATGGCCTATGATTTGTTTTTTGGGTATACCGGTCTAGTTTCATTCGGGCATAGCACTTTTCTTGGAATGGCGGCTTACGCCGTCGGAATGTTTTCCAAGACGCTTTTCCATGTCGGCAATCCTCTTCTTCTCTTTATTGTTGCTTGTGGAGTAGGCACCTTCCTTGGTTTGCTGGTAGGATACTTTTGTACCTATACGCGTGGCATCTATGTTGCTCTTGTAACATTTGCATTCGCGCAAATATCTTGGCTGGTTGTGATGACAGATCCAGGTGGGCTTACATGGGGGGAGAATGGGATTGTCGGGGTGAGGCCAGGGCCTTTAGAAATAGGCCAGCTGAAGTTGAATTTGTTTAGCGGTGTAGGGCTCTATTACCTTGTCGTCGGGATTTTCGCCATCTCTTACTTAATTATATGGGCGATTACCAGATCGCAAGTAGGGGATATTTTCAAAGGGATTAAACAGAACGAGGAGCGGTTGCTCAGTCTGGGGTATAACACGAAACAGTATAAAATTCTGGTCTTCGCCTTGTCGGGATTTTTTTCAGCAATTGCTGGAGTTCTTGTATCCTTTCTTGATAACTGTGTTACTCCCGCGCTTGTCGAATGGACTCTGGGAGCAGAAATTTTGTTAATCACCATTTTGGGGGGACCGGGAACGTTGGTGGGCCCAGTTCTAGGATCTTTCTTGGTAGCATTCTCAAAGTTTTATGTTTCATCCTGGATCGGAGAAGGCAACTGGGTCTACCTGTTGGGTGGACTATACATCGTTGTTGTCATGTTTTTGCGTGGAGGGATAATTAACTCGCGGACCTTTCATTTCTTGTCAGGCTGTAGTTGATGTTTCGAAAATAGAATCCCACTTTATGAGAAAAGTGGTGTTAAGCGTTCCCGAAAAACATGACTGGATCACCCTCCGGTCTCGATTGAGAGAAGAGTTAAAGGAATGAGAAAGAGATCAATAGGAAACGGAGAAAGATTATGGAGAAAAGGGAACGAGGTAGAGATCTGCAATCGCTCGCAGCTGGCTATGACAAGATGCTTCGGTTGACTAGCTATCCGGTGGCTGTCAAGCTTTTTGAGGAAATCGCTGACTTCGAGAAGGTCCGTTACAAAGGAAAATCAGTCATGTTGCAACAGAAGCGTCTGGCGGTTTGTCAGATTTTTGCCCATGCACGTTATTACGGGAGATTGAATGCGGCTACAAGGGAGAAGCTGGATCTTTGCAGACTCGGGGCAGATGCCTTCGGTTTTCCTGTCACGGATTATACCAAGGTCTACAGCGGGACATATTTCGATTGCGATGAAACAGCTAGGAAGATGATCGAGACCACGCCCAAGTTTAAAAGGGATTTATACAAAGTGGTTCTCGTCGCTCCCCTCGAGAAATCTCCGATATATCCTGACGTGGTATTATTTTATGGAAACACGGCACAGATCCTTAGGCTCGTCCATGGATATCTCTATGACAAAGGAGGTCGGTTGGAGTTCAGTTCGTCGGGAGATGCGGGGGCGTGTGCTGATCCTGTGGTTATTCCCATGGAGACCGGGAAGCCGAGCATTGGAATTCCCTGCAATGGTGGTCGAGTGCTAAGCTGGCCCTCCGACAATGACCTGGTATGCGGTGTGCCGGGGGGCCTGTTGGAGGAAGTGTTGAAAGGGGTCGAGGCTACCCATTTCGGTCCAGGCCAGATTCACTATCCTGTGGCATGGCAGCATATCGATTGGGAGCCTCAACCGCCTGTCACCGATTTTCTACATCCTGAAAAGGCAAAGGGAAAAAAAGAGGAACAGGGTTAGGTGTTTCATGAACAAATTCGAAACACTTCACTTTGAAAAGGAGGCGATTTAATGTGTGTGGATGAATTTCATTGACAATTGCATAAAAGTATCGGACAACAGCGGATTGAGCGCAAAGACTGACCGCAATTCAGGCAATTCAGGAGGAAGATGGTATGGACGTTCGGAGCCTTTTTGACCTGACGGGGAAAGTGGCTATTGTGACAGGTGGAGGAATTGGTCTTGGACGACAAATTTCAAATGCCTTGGCTGAAGTGGGTTGTAACATTGTCACCTGTGCAAGAAAGGTGGAGAGGTGCGAGGAGACAGCCCATGACATCGGGAAGATGGGTGTGAGGGCGTTGGCTTTTCGTTGTGACATCGCCAATGGAGATGAGATCGACCATGTGGTAAGCCGGACGGCAATAGAATTTGGGAAGATTGATATCCTCGTTAACAACGCAGGCCGAACATGGGGATCACCAGCAGAGGATTTCCCTTTGGAGCACTGGAATAAGGTGTTGACCGTGAACGCCACAGGAACCTTCCTCTTTTCTCAAAAGGCCGGGAGACACATGATCAGGCAAAAGAAGGGGAAAATCATCAATATGGTATCTTACGGAGGCATTCTGGGCTCGGATCCCGAGTACATGGATGCCATTGCCTACAATACTTCAAAGGGTGCGATTCTCTCCTTCACCAAAGACCTGGCGGTGAAGTGGGCAAGGTATAACATCAATGTTAACGGTATTGCACCGGGATGGTTTGACACGCAGATGACGAAGTGGAGCAGGGAGAATAAGGGAGAGAAGATATTGGACCGGCTCCTCATCAAGAGGTTCGGTGGAGAGGATGATCTCAAAGGGGCAGTGGTCTTTCTAGCTTCGAAGGCGGGAGACTACGTGACAGGACAGGTTCTTTGCGTGGACGGAGGATTGACTGCTTGGTAAACGAGCTTATGGAGAAGGAGAAATATACCATGGGAGACAAGGTCAAGTTTGATCATCTGAAGGAGTGGGAAAAGGAACTGAACAAATGTTCAACTTGCGGTTATTGTACCTATTGGTGCCCTATCTATCAGGAGGACCCCAAAGAGGGTTCGGCAACCAGGGGGAAGATTGCTATCCTCAAGGATTTGCTGGCGGGGAAAATGGAGTACACAGAACAAACTGCTGAAATTCTTGAACGATGTTTGATGTGCGGGACGTGTTTGGAACATTGTACAGAGAAGGTGGAAGCTCCTTCCGCCTTTCTTCAAGGTCGAAGGGATCTTGCAAAGCTGAGAGGGATCAAATTCCCATATAACATCGTTTACAAGTACATTTTACCGCGGCGTTGGCTCTTCGGAAACATTGTCAAGATCGCCTCCTGGTTCCAGGGAGTCTTTCTCCCGAAAACCGAAGGAACGCTGAGGCATCTACCTCTTTACCTCTCTGCCCTGGGGAGAGGGAGGCATATTCCTTCTATTGCTCCAAAGTTTTTGAGGCAGCTTGTTCCGGAGAAGAATTCACCTCCCCTGGGGAACGAAGTGAAACTGAGGGTCGGCTACTTTATGGGTTGCATGAATGACTTTGTTTTCCCCGATTCGGGCAAACACATTATCGATTTTCTAAATCGAAATGGGGTCGAGGTGATCGTGCCAAAAGAACAGGGATGTTGTGGTGCTCCCGTTTTTTTGGGCGCAGGCGACTTTGAAACGGCCAAAACGATGGCAGATAAGAATGTCAGAGTATTCAAGGATCTTGACTATGTTGTTTGTGCGTGTGCCACGGGCACGGCAACCATGAGAGATTATGCCAAGTACCTTGCCGATACCCCAGATAGAAAGATGGCCTATACGCGGTTCGGCCAGAAGGTAAAAGACATTAACGAGTTTCTTGTCGACATCCTAAAGCTACCTGCTTCCGCCTATGAGGTTGCGCCAGAGTTTAAGGGTAGGAAAGTCACCTGGCACGACCCGTGCCATCTCAACCGTTATCTGGGCATAAAGGATCAACCGCGGGAGATCCTCAAATCGCTCAAAGACATCGATTATACCGAGATGACGCGGCCGGACTGGTGTTGTGGCATGGCGGGAGCCTTCAGTCTGCACTACTATGAGCTATCGAAACAGATAAACGAGAAGAAGATGGATACCCTTGCGGAGACCGGGGCAGACATTGTGGTTACAGGATGCCCCGGATGTGAAGTCCAATTGGCGGATAATGCCGCACGACGTGAAATGCCCGTCAAGGTAATGCATATTATGGATTTGCTTAAATGAATAATGAAGAGGCCAAAAAGGAGGAAGAAATGAAAGAGCCAAAAAAGGAAGAGTATATTGAGATGAAACCTTCAGGGAGGCAAGAGTTTCTTACGCAGGAATTCCTCACCTTTTGTCATCTCTGCCCGGGCCGATGTGCACGAAAGGCATTGGTCAGGGATGGTAAGCTTGTTGCGATGGAGCAGGACTGGGAAAGTGGCCTGCCCACAGAGTTCTGTCCAATGACCAAAGGGGCTGCAATTCCCGAGATCTGTGACCATCCTGCACGCCTGAAGTATCCCCAGAAGCGGGTAGGGCCAAGAGGGGAGGGCAAGTGGCAGAGGATTACGTGGGACGAAGCCCTCGATGCCATTGCTGAGAAATTGAAAACGCTAAAGGAGAAGAATGGCCCCCAGTCCTTAGCCATGCTGCTGGGGGAGCCGAAAGGGATCGAATATGCCTATGGGCAGCGCTTTGCCACTGCTTTCGGCACTCCCAATGTGGTAACGCCAGGCCACTACTGAGGGATACCCATTACGCTAGGTCTTAGCTACACACTTGGTGGTCCTGCCCTTCCCGTTGATGATGAGACGCGTCCGGCCCTGATGGTCTTCTGGGCTTCGAATCCTATCGATTGCAGTGCAGGGATGAGAAGAGAGACGGTTCGAGAATATTTGTTGAAGGGGTCGAAGCTGGTTGTCATTGACCCTAAACAGATTGACCTTGCAAAACGGGCCGATATGTGGATCCCACTCAGGCCGAACAGCGACGGAGCCTTCACCTTAGGGGTTATCAAGGTCATTATCGAGGAAAAGCTTTACGATCATGAGTCTGCCATCAATGGTACGGTTGGTTTTGACAAGCTCGCAGAGAACGTCAAGACCTTCACTCTCGAGGATGTCGAGCGCGTCACTTGGGTGCCGAAAGAAAGGGTGGTTAAGTTTGCCCGCCTTTACGCAAAATCGAAGCCGGCCAGGATCCAAATGGGGAACGGTCTTGAGATGGCTCCCAATTGCTTTCAAAACATCCGGACCATCAGCATTCTGATGGCCATCTGCGGCAATGTGAGTGTCCCCGGCGGAAATGTCTTCGTTAATCCTCCACCTTATTCCAGACCCGGTAAATTCTATTTTCCAAAGAAGGGGAGAAATGAAGATGTCGCGGTCGGAAAAGAGTTTAAAATGGCCATCGCAAATGCCTATGTCCCCACCCAATCGTTCATGGCCGCTGTTCTGGAGGAAAAGCCCTATCCAATCAAAGCCGCTATGGGAATCCTAACAGACCCCCTGATGAGCTATCCCGATTCGGAGAGGGTGTATTGCACCTTTCAGAAACTAGAGTTTTTGGTCATGGCGGAAATCTTTCCGACTCCGAGCACTGCCATAGCCGACATTGTCCTTCCTATTGCCTGGGGGGCAGAGCACGATACCGTGGGATTCTGGCCTGGTTGGTATCAGGACATCCGGGCATATCCGAAAGTTGTCGATCCCCCTGGGGAGGCGAAGACCGATGCATGGTGGCTCACTGAGTTGGGCAAGCGTCTCGGTTTCGGTGACGTCTTCTGGAAGGATGAGAAGGAGGTTCTCAATTTTTGGCTCCAGCCGAGCGGCCTCACCTGGGAAGAGTTCAAGAAGAAACGGATCATAAAGGCGACCTATGACTACAAAAAGCCGGGGTCCTTTAGAACGCCCTCAGGCAAGGCCGAAATCTATTCGGAGCAACTGAAGAAGCTGGGCTATGAGCCCATGCCGATCTGGGAAGACCTCTCGAAATTCCGCTATGAGCCCTCTGAGAAATACCCCCTCCTCATGACGAACCGAAAAGAGGAAGGATATATGCTTACAGGTTACAAGCATGTCGAATATCACCGCCACCGAAGGCCTGAGCCAACCGTGGACATCAATCCTGAAGTAGCCAAAAAGGCAGGGCTCAAGGAGGGAGACTTCGCTTACATCGAAACTCACAAGGGCAGAATCAGGCAGAAAGTGGTCTTTGACCCGAACCTTGACCCTAGAATTGTCAGCGTCGCTTTCGGATGGTGGTTTCCGGAGGAAGGTGAGAGTAACGAACTCTTTCAGTTTAGAAAAGCGAATATTAACATTCTGACAGATGATTCTCCCCCGAACGACCCACAGGTGGGTTCCATTGACTTGAGAGCCGTTCCGTGCAGGGTCTACAAAGCCGAATAATTAACTAAGGTTTGGAAGAGTGGGGACGTATTCAAATACGCCCCCACTCCTATGATACTAGGGCATCAAAGCCGAGGAGAAGCTCCGTTCTGAATACTCGGTTTCGCCGGGAATACCTTCTCTTTTCTTATGGGTGCCATTTCTTTGGCGACCCTAAGGTCCCCCTAAGGAGAAAAAGTGAATAAGACACTTGTGTATCTTAATGGAGTTTTCCACGCCGCATCATTTGGGATGATCTATTAATGATCTGGAAATCTTATCATAGTGTTTGGTGTGCTCTTCTTTTTGGGTGGATGACGCTTTACATGGTTCGAGTTGGGATGTCTCCGGCCTTGATTCCCATCATGCGGGAATTTAATTTGACCCATTCCCAGGCAGGCATCCTAGCTACTGCTGTTTTCTTGGCTTATACGTTTTTACAGCTCCCTGCAGGACATTTGGGTGACCGATTTGGAAGGAAGGCTTTCCTGATCATAAGTACTCTCGGCTGGTCAGTGACTTCCTTTTTCACCGGGTTTGCAAACTCTTTCCAGTCCCTCTTCGGTCTCAGGCTGCTGACCGGTCTGTTTGAGGGGAGCTATTTCGGGAATGATCGTCCCATCATCTCTGCGTACACTCCTAAGGAGAAGATGGGCTTTGGTCAGGGTATCTCTGCTATGGGGATGGGTCTGGGCATGGGTTTGGGGATTATGCTTGGTGGATTCATCTCCCAAAACTTTGGCTGGAGGTACGTCTTTTTCCTTTTTGCCATTCCTTCTTTTCTGGCAAGCCTTCTGATCTGGAGAGTTGTCAAGGAGCCCTTCAGGTCAGGGAAGCACAGGATCGGTCTTCCCGTCCCGTATGCTCGGGTCCTTATGAATCGGGAATTGTGGCTTATCAACTTCACCGGTTTCACCGTCATGTATGTATTCTGGGTCTTAGGGACATGGATTCCCACGGTCTTTAAAGAGCAGGGGATTTCGAAGCTGGCGGAATCATCTCTCTATGCCAGTGTGATCGGACTCGTTGCCATCCCCGCCCTACCTGCCTCAGGATATTTCAGCGATTGGGTCGTGAAGAAAGGGAAAGGCCGCAAACTGCTCATCCTCGTCGAAATCCTGGCTTTGTCCTTTCTCATATGGATGATTGGGAAGAGCGCTGCATTAAAGTGGAGCGCTTCTTTAATGCTGATTCTCGTTCTTTTTACAGGTTTTTTTCTCTGGTCATTCTTTGCTCCCTTTTATGCGCTGATTTCTGATCTCATCCCCAAAGAAGTTTTGGGAACGACGTTTGGGCTCTCGAACACAATCTGCTTTATGGGTTCGCTGATTGCTCCATGGTTGACAGGGGCCCTGCGTGACCTGACGGGAAACTTCGCGTGGGGCTTCTATAGCGCGGCCGTACTGTTGTGGCTTGGTGCCTTGAGCATCGCTGTGGTGAAGCCATCATTTCGGTGGGGACCTGAGCCCAAACTCGGTGTCTAAGAATACTTGCGGAAGAGGGAGGCAAAACAGAAGCGCGTTGTTTTAATGCGGGAATCAGAAACGGGCAGGACGAGGAAATAGAGCGTTAGCCCGCTGACACGTATACGAGGAATCACCGGATGGCCCTTGGGCAATGTCAAAGTGTTTGCCAGTATTCGACAAGATTCTCACCATGACATCCTCTACAGCTATCTTAGTTGCCAGCAATAGCCCTGAACGCATTGAAAGGTGTTTTCAGTGTTTATCTGTGCAAACTGTTCCTTTTGATAGGGTCGTTCTGGTCGTTTGGGGAGAGTCCTCTCACCAAAAGCAGGAGGTTGTCACCCGTGCCCGTGGCGCGATCAAAAATTTCGAGGTTGTCGGGTCAGGATCGGACATAAGACCCGAAACCAACCTGAATCTTGGTCTTGCACATCTGTCATATTTTCCCCCAGGGTACGTTGCCATTATAAACGATGACACATTTCTCCATGAGCGATGGAATGAGACCGTCCAGGAAGCTGCGCAGTGTCACCGGACGAACACGGCTTATGCCACTGTTGTTTTTTTCCAGAACTGCCCGGGTCTAGTTCAAAGTGCTGGCCATATTCTGAAGGATGCTAGGCCTCATGATCAGCAGTACAAAGTGGCAATCGAGCAACTTTCTAATCACAGCAAACCGCTCTGCCCTTGCGGTAATGCTGCATTTGTACCTTGGAAATTAATTGAAAAAATCTGGGAGAAGGATGGAGAGGTGTGGGATGCAAAATTCGAAAGGTGGCAATCCTGTTTTGATTTTGGCCTGAAAATGTGGCTTTGCGGCTTTGGTTGTTCGCTGATTCCGTCAGCACAGGCCCTTCACAATGGGTATCTTGACAATATCCTTGCCGGGAGAAGAATTACCGATGAAGATGTAAAGAAACAGCTAAGATCAAGGTTGCTTCTTTACTCCAAATTTTACCCTTTAGAGGAGCGAAGCCAAGCCATGGGGTTGCTGCGAGCCTCGGTAGAGCGCTGGGCACAAAGGGGATATCCTGGTGCTGCGGATGATATTAAAGGTGATCGGATAAGATCAATATATGACATTGCCAAAAACGAATTTTTGCGATTAAGAGAAATGGTTAACCCTGTCTGGTTAGACCTTATGGGTCGACTGGACGGTCAAACCCGACGAAGTCTGCTGTTTGGGAGTCCCTAACAACAATCAGGTTACTTCAGTGAAACATTTTGGGGAATTTACTATGATTAATCTCTATTAGGATAAAGCGGCAAGACTCGTGTGTTCTGGTCACAGCCCTCGATGGGTTTATCTTCTTTCCTTTTAGTGAGGTTGATTGCTGTGCCCAAAATCGTCATACGATGGAGGCAATTTGCCGACCACCATCTTTCTCAGTTTCTTGATCACCTCGTGATCTTCCCCAAGGGATGGCAGAAGGGCTTGAATCGTTCTACCCACGGTGCCGTCACACAGACTTTGGAATTGTTCTCGTACTTCCTCAGGAATCAAATTGTATTGCTCCACCAGATGATCTACCCAACGTGGCAGATAGGCAACGTCCACCTTTTCCTTGGGGTATACATATCCTTCGAGCGCTCCCGCTCTCGCCGCAAAGTCATAGAGCTTTTCATAAATTCCCATCGCAAACCTCCTCTGAGATTAACAGAAGCAGTCTATAAAGATCCCGGGGGTTCTCTTGTTTTTAGCGACCTGGGTCTGAATCTCCGCTTCCGAGATGTTTGATAGACATCGATTCCACGAGCCTCCGTGGACAAAATAACTCTGTTACCATGAATACATTCTTGTCTCCGGGGGACACTCTTTGCACAATTGCCAAGGGCCACCACCCTTGCTCCACGCCTTATAATAGCCGTCTAAATTCCATCCGGGGCGGGCTTCTGGGAAATCCTTCTTCTTGGGTATGATAGTCATAGGGTACAGAGTGAGGGTACGTTGATGAGGAGAATGGGCTGCTGGGGCCCAAGAGGATGTTAGCGCCACAAGTCGGATCCTAGGCCTTCTCATTTCTCCCCAAATTCAAGATGATCAGGTTATCCGTAACGAAATTCTCTCCACGATCTCTAGGCCATAGCCTTTCAAGCTTACAACCTTTTTGAGATTGTTGGTCAAAAGCCTGATTTTGTGAACATTGAGATCCACCAAGATCTGAGCCCCAAGGCCGTAATCCCGCAGATCGGATTTAAGCTCCAGGGTTTTGTTGGTTTCGCCGACTTCCTTTACAGAATTTTGCAAACGGCCGCGGTTGCAAAAATTGATTCCCTTCCTATCTTGGGCTAGGTACACGAGGACACCTCTGCCTTCCTCTGCAATCCTCTCCAGCGACAGCCTTAGCTTGAAATTGCAGTCACATCCTCTCGACTGAAAAACGTCTCCTATCAAGCATTGCGTGTGTATTCTCACTAACATGGGATCGTCACCCCCCTTTCCCATAATAAGGGCTATATGGGTGAGATCATCAAGATCATTCTGATAAGTGAGCAGTTCAAATTCTCCATACTTGGTGAGAAGCCTTTCTTCAGCAACTCTTCTCACCATCGGCTCCTTGTCTAACCTATAGCTTATCATATCGGCTATCGTAGCAATCTTCAGGCCGTGGCTGGTGGCAAACTCCTGAAGCTGCGGTCCCTTTGCCATTGTCCCGTCTTCATTCATCACCTGACAGATAACGCCTGCTGGTTTTAAGCCGGCAAGCCTCACCAAATCAATGGACCCTTCCGTGTGCCCAACTCTTTTCAGTACACCCCCATCTGTGGCTTTGAGTGGAAAAACATGTCCGGGACGAACAAGATCCTCAGGTTTTGTATCCTGGTCGATGGTAGCCAAAATGGTTGTGGCCCGATCGTAAGCTGATATTCCGGTCGTCGTCCCTTTTGCAGCATCTATAGAAATTGTAAAGGCGGCACTAAAAGAAGAACTATTGACCGGGGACATCGGCGTTAGCTTGAGTTCTGCAACCCTCTCAGAGGTAAGGGACAAGCATATTAGCCCACGGCCGTTTTTTGCCATAAAGTTGATGGCTTGCGGGGTAACCTTTTCCGCAGCCATACACAGATCCCCCTCGCTTTCTCTATCCTCGTCATCGCAGAGAATAATCATTTTCCCATGTTTAATATCTTCGATAGCCTCCTCAATCGAACTCAACCCTTTATTACTATACATACGCTCCCCTCTCAAAGTTCTCAGGTTTCTCCTTTTCAAATAAGCCTTTCTTTGCCTTGTTCTGTTGGTAAGCTACTAGAATCATTCTCACTTGTTTACACCGAAGATTTCTGGCCTCGAATAGGCTAAGAGGTCTCTGAAAGAAATATTGAGTTCTCCCCCAGTTATGGTATCAGGAACTGATTCTTCAACCTTTTAAATTTAAAATAGCACTGAAACACCTGTCAACTCTTCATGACATTGCTTGAGGCTCGAGTGTTGATAGAGAGGTGGCAGAAGAGTTACATTGAAGTCAGACCTCATAGTGCTTTGGGTTACAGACTGCTGGCACCCGAGGCGATCATGCCAAGTCAATATTTAGGAACTCTAACTCTGAGTGTGGTACAATAATTGGAGGTTGGTCGGTGTTGTGTCGCCTTTGGTTGGTGGTTTCCGGAAGAGGGAGAGAGTAACGATGCCTTTCAATTCAGGAAATCAAATATCAACGTCCTGACAGATGATTCTCCACCGAGCGATCCGCAAGTTAGTTCGATTGATTTGAAGCCGTCCCAATTCGTCTTTCCTCAAAAGCATTTCGTCGTGAGGCGAAGATAAGTAACGGCTTGAGGGAGGAGACCTGCGTGGAGACTGATATTGTACGGAGCAAAAGTCGCAATATAGACTAGCGTGATTCTTAGGTTAATATGGAGTGGAAACGATTGTAAGGCTACGACGGTTGAGGCTGTGCTTAGTAGTTTGTATATTGGCATCATCGGGAGGAAAGGAGAGGTGGTAGATATGCACCAAGCTGATTACAAAGGAAAGGTCAATGCATCGAATAGGCACCTGTGGTTGAACTCGAATACGATCTTACTTGGGGTTGCGATGATGTTAGGAATAGGGATTGCTTCTGGAATCATGATGCCAATGATCACACTTTATGTTATCGGAACGTTCGGGCTATCGATGGCAGTGGCTGCAACCGTTACCTCCATGCGGGATACGTTTAAGGCGCCCATGGAGTTCATCTCGGGCTTCATATCCGACCGATTTGGGCGCAAACCGGTTCTTATCGCCAGTTTCCTCTTTTACGCCCTCGGCTTCGTCGTTTCGGTCGAGGCTGGTGGTATGTTCTTCGTTTATGTGGGATCTGCCATAGCGGGTCTTGGCGCAGGCTCCATGATCCCTGCAGGTCAAGCCTATATCGGCGATATTGTCCCCAAGGAGTTTCAAGCTCGGGCTATGAGTGTTTATTGGGGACTCTACTCTTTGGGCGCCGCTATCGGTCTTGTGCTATCAGGGTTCCTCGCCCACGCCCTGGGTTACAAGAATACAATACTGCTGGGCTGCGTTTTCCTGGTGGGGGGGTCATTTATCTTCTGGTTCGGTTTGTCAGAGAGCGTGAAGCGTGTGAGCTCTGGCAAGCACTTCAAGTTTAAACTAAGTGACCTAAGTTTCATGGTCAAGAACTGGAACGTGATGGTTGTCGTTTACCTAACCTTCTTCTTGGCTGTGGAGAGAATGGATATGCCGGCTACCCTCCTGCCTTTGTTTGCCATTAAGGGGCTTGGTATCAACATTAAGAATCTGGGATTTTCACTATTGCCGGTCTCATTCGTCGCCGTTCTCGCTTACCCTGGCGGCTGGATCGCTGATAGGTTCGGGCGCAAGCGGGGTTTGGCCTTGGCCCTCGCTGTGATTGCTGCTGGAATGTTTATGCTTGCGGCTACCAAGAGTATGACTATGCTGATGCTCTCGTCAGTCCTGGTCTTCAGCGGCGCGGGACTTGGGCTGCCAACCTTAGCCGCCCTGGTCAATGAGATTGTACCAACCCATATTCGGGGAACATGTGTGGGGATCACTCGTGTGGCCTATGACCTAGCGATGGTGCTCTATCCGCCGCTGGTGCTGAGTATCGCACAGAAGTGGGGTTGGCCTTCTATGTGGGAATTTACTGGCATCTGTATCCTGATAGGCCTTTTGGTCACTTTTACGATCAAAGAGACAACGGGGGTAGGGGTAGAGGGCGTAGCCGCGGAATAAGGAAGAATAATCATAATGAAAGGAGAAATAAAATGATGCAATTTCAGAACATTTTTTTTGAGAAATTTCCGCGAGTAGCTCGGATAACACTGAATCGTCCAGATGTAAAGAATGCCTTAAATATTGAACTCCTTCGAGATATCGCGGCTGCCGTTCAGGATGTGAAGAGAGATGACAGCATTAAGGCTCTCGTTATCACTGGCACAGGAGATACGTTTTCAAGTGGCGGGGATGTCGATTTCGTTTATGAAGTGCGCGAGAGATCCACTATGGAGATTCGGAATGTCTTAAAAGAACATTATGGGGCAGCGGCTTTTTCTCTAAGGGATCTGGAAAAACCAGTTATTGGCGCTATTAATGGTGCGGTATTGGGAGCTGGGTTCGATCTCTCGCTCCACTTTGACTTAAGGATTGCCTCGGAAAAGGCTACCTTTGGATCGATCTGGATAAGAATTGGCACCATCCCCGCACTCGGGGGTATGTTCCTTCTCCCAAAGATCATCGGGGTTACGAGAGCTACGCAGATGATGATGACAGGAGATGTGATTGATGCCCAGGAAGCACTGAAGATAGGCTTGGTGAATAGCATGGTTCCGGCAGAACAGCTCCAGGATAAAGCTATGGAGCTGGCAACGAGATTGTCCAATGGGCCAGCAGTGGCCATATCTATCGTAAAACAGGGAGTTAATCGTGGATTGAGTGGCAACTTAATGGGAGAGGTAGATTGGGCAGTTTATATGCAAAGCATCTGTTTTAGAACGGAGGATTGCAAGGAAGGAATAAGGGCATTTAAAGAGCGACGGAAAGCCAGGTTCCAGGGGAAGTAACGTGTAAGTTCAGATATGATCATGTCTAACTATGTTCTAATTTTTAGTGGGTGTGAGGAGCAAGAAGAGAGGAGAAATACAGACAGATGGTTAAACCAACTCGGTTCACTCAAGACATGTATGAAGAGTATTTTTCAAAGGGTTTGTGGACGATGGATACAACCTCGGATCTCTGGGACCAAAATGCAGAAAAATATCCTGACAAAGAGGCTTTTGTTGATATTAAACGGAGACTGACCTGGTCTCAAATTAAACAGATGTCAGATCGGCTCGCGTTTAATCTGCTCGGTCTGGGATTAAGGAGGGACGAATTTATTTTCTCGTTAATCCCCAACTGGGTGGAATCTTTCATCGTGCGTGTTGCTTGTGAAAAAGCGGGAGTCCTCTGCGGATCAGCCCTGATGACAATCAGGGAGATGGAGATCGAATTTGTTTTAAAGAATTTTGGAGCGGTTGGAATCGCCATTCCCGCCGAATTTCGCAGCTTTAATTATTACCAGGCTGTTCAGGAAATGCTTCCCACCCTGCCAAAGTTAAAGCATATCTTGATAACGGGTGAAGTTATCCCTCCGGAAACCCTGTCCATCGAGCAGATGATGCAGCAACCCCAGGTGGTTCCGTCCAATATTCTGCAGGATACTCGAATCAAGGCAACGGAGGTTTCCATCATTGGGTTTACAAGTGGGACAACTGGAATGCCTAAGGGGGCTGAGCAGGCCCAATGCTCCAGGATGGCCATGGCACGAGGGTATGGAGCAGGTCCGAAGATTAAGGAAAGTGATATTGTCTTAAACATTATAAGTCCTGTGGGAGGGTTAAGTTCGGCTTTCTGTTATAACGGGTCCGCAACCTTCGTTGGGGCTAAGGTCGTTTTATTAGATATCTGGAGCCCGGGGAAAACCTTCGAACTGATTGAAAAGGAGAGGGTAACGATCCTTCTTGCCGTTCCCGCCCAACTTGCTAAAATTGTGACTTCTGACAGCAGTCGTTATGACCTCAGTTCCCTACGCTGCATCTGTACCTCTACAGCCCCTTTGCCTTATACACTAGCACGAGATTTGGAGGAGAGGTTTAAAATCCCTGTGCTAAACTTTTATGGCCAGTTCGATGCAGGCCTGATTGCAGGGGTCAGCATCGATGATCCTCCGGAAGTCCGCAGAAGCACACTAGGGAAGCCCATAAAGGATACTGTAATCAGCATTGTGGACCAAGAAGGGAAAGAAGTTCCTCAGGGAGAAGTAGGAGAAATAATTTATACGGGGCCTTCTGCAGGGTCGGGTTATTACAAAGACCTTGAGACCACATTGGAGGTATGGGGATGCCTAGGGAAGGAAGGCCGATGCAGAAGTGGCGATTTGGGAAAATTCGATAAGAATGGGAACCTGATTCTCGTCGGTCGTAAAAAAGATGTCATCATTCGAGGAGGGCAAAACATCTATCCGGCGGAAATCGAAGGATTACTACTTACACACCCCAAGATCAACAGTGTAGCCGTCGTTCCCATGCCAGATCCCATCATGGGAGAAAAAGCATGTGCGTATGTGGCTCTAAAATCAGGTGAACGATTTACTTTTGAAGAAATGATTGAGTTCCTCAGAGGTAAAAAGATAGCAAATTATAAACTGCCTGAGAGACTGGAAATCCGTGAACAGTTACCCCTTAGGGGGCTCCAAAAAGTGGCCAAGTCATCTCTTCGGGAAGACATTATTCGGATACTGAAGGAGGAAGGGGAATTGTGAGGAGCACGGATGCAACGGATCAAATCTAGCTGCATTGATGCCACCCCAAGACGGGGGAGACTCTCTTGCATCTACAGCATTTGGAGAAAAAGGGAGTGGTGAAGCGAAAATGGAAGCAAGGAAAAGCCTTCCATTCACTCACAGGATTCATGGATCCCGCATGAAGAGCCCAAATCTTGTTCTTTGGCAAGGTTGTTACGAAAACGATTAACGAGATTCGGGAGGCATTAGAGACACAATGGACTCGTAAAATTTGGCCCTACCTTTGTAATTTTGCAAGAGAAATTTATGAACTCTTCTAAGAATTTCTGTAGAGGTCATGATGATGAAAAAAAGATTGGAGCTGAAAGGGGTTATTCCCGCTCTTATCCTTCCTTTGAATCGAGACTACTCGATCGATGAGCAGGGATTTCGCCGCCACATCAAAAAAGTGTCACGGGTTAAAGGCGTCACGGGGATCGTCTGTAATGCCCATGCAAGCGAAGTCACTTTGCTCACGCGTGAAGAAAGGAAACGGGTTCTGCGAATCGTCTGTGAGGAAGTGAATGGAAAGGTTCCAGTGATCGCAGGGGCCTATGGCGAATCGACACAGGCTGTTATCGAGTGTGCTCAAGATGCCAGAAAAGAAGGAGCTGGTGCGATCTTGATCATGCCGCCCTTCAGCTTTACGTGGGGGGCGACGCAGTATTCAGAGGTTGTTTTTAAGTACTTTTCCGACATCGACCGGGCAGTGGATAGCCCTTTTGTCGTTTTTCAATATGCTCATTGGACCAACTGCAACTATGACTGTCAAACATTGGGGAACCTGGCAAAGATTAAGCACTTTATTGCTATAAAAAATGCAGTGAATGATCCGCGGCGATACGAAGAGGAGTATCGTACCCTCAAGGCAGCTCGCCCGGAGATATCTTTTCTTAACGCCAATGACGTACAGCTTCTAAGCTATTTTTCTATTGGATCTGATGGAGCCCTTGTGGGCTATGCCTGCTTGGCCCCCGAATTGATCGTCAGACTTTATGAGGCTGTTCGAAAGAGCGATCTTAGAGAGGCAGTGAAAATTAACGATTTCATGTATCCATTAACGAAGGCGATCTATTCCCATCCAAGACTTTATTGGCATACCCGTATCAAAGAAGCATTGGTCATGATGGGTGAGATAAAATGTGCCGCGGCTCGTCCTTTTCTTCCCGCTATATCTAGCGATGAGCGCAGGAACATCCGAAGAGCTTTGATCCGATGTGGTTTATTAAGGAAATGAAAGCATGGATGTTAAGAGGACGCCCCCTTAGAAGAGGTTAAGGTATCTGCTATGAAGTGCACCAGAAGATGAGGGAGTTTCTCCTGATAAGCCTTTCTATTTAGAATAATATTCTATACCGTAGAAATCTTTATTAAAACTGGAGGCTATCTTAATACAAGACCGAGCAAAAAACTTTTTATGTTTGGAAAGCGTTAAATGGAAAGGCGATATCTCGACTCGTATATACCTCTAGTTGATGCCATTGCTGAAACCTTCGGGAAAAATTGTGAGGTTGTTCTGCATGACCTTAGCAGGCCGGAACAGTCTATCATTAAGATCGCCAATGGTCATTTGACGGGCCGCGATGTTGGAAGCTCAGCGACGGATTTTGTTCTATCTTTACTCGGCAAAAGAAATTTAAAAAAAGATTATTTCGTAGGATATCCCACTAAGACAAAAAAAGGGGTTGAGCTGAAATCGACAACAGTATTTATCAGGGATAGGAAAAAAAGAGTTATAGGAGCATTATGTAAGGGTTCCGCAAAACGCGTTTCAAAAGAGTTAAGCGTCTCCTTGCCAACGATTTACAAGTATCTTGAAGAAATTCAGGAAATTTAAAAAGTTATGACCTTCTTCTGTAAAATTCAAGTTGTTGCATGATACAATTTAAAGTGACCTGAAAACAGAGTAAGTATTTAAACGAATAAAGGAGGAATGAACGATGTCTAAGCTTAAGAAAATAGAATCAAATAGTGCTCCTAGGCCTGTCGGTCCTTACTCTCAAGGCACACGGGTCGGGGATTTCATTTTTGTTTCCGGTCAGCTCCCTATAGACCCAAAGACAGGTAAAATAGTTCAGGGTGATATTAAGGTTCAAACAGACCGTGTCATCGAAAATATAAAAGCCATCCTTGCAGCCGCAGGTTTAGACTTAACCCATGTTGCGAGTTGCGATGTGTTTTTGAAAGATATGAATGATTTTGGAAGCATGAATGAAGTTTATGCTTATAAATTTACATCAGATCCAAAACCAGCGAGACAAGCTGTTCAAGTTGGACGACTACCACTCGATGCAATGGTAGAAATTTCCTGTATCGCTTTTAAAAATTAACTCGATAGGGTGGTGGACGTTTCCTTTTTTTATATGAATTTTTATGAATGAAAGAAAGGAGGCAAGTTTATGAAGGTCAAAATATTGGGCATTAACGGAAGCCCCAGGCGGCGGGGAAATACCTGGGTTATGCTGAACGAAGCGCTAGAAGCTGCCGCCAAGTTGAAAGATGTGGAAACAGAGTATATTTCTTTAGCTGAGCTCAAAATTTTAGGGGGGTGCAAAGCATGCTATATTTGTCATTTAAAACCCAGCCTTGAAGGACTCTGCAGAGGCTATAGAGAACCTGACGATGTAAATATGATCTTAAAGAAGATGTTGGAAGCAGAGGGGTGGATTATCGGTACCCCTGTTTATTTCGGGGGAATGACATCGCAATTGAAAGCTCTCATAGACCGATCACATCCTGCCCAGCCCTGTGGACGCGCGTGGAGAAACAAGGTTTGTGGCATTATTACTATGGCCGTTGAAAGGGCGGGAGGAGCAGAAGCGACAATGGATGATATACGTCATTGGCTTGGAAACATAGATGCAATCAATATTGGTACAGGCCCTGCTAGACCTAGCCCAGCTTCTGGAAGTTTCTGGGGTGCTCAAGGCGTCCAGGGATGGCCTCATTACATTCCCACAACCAAGAAAGAAGCTCTCAATGCAGTCAAACAGGATTATATAGGACTTGAGGCAGCAAGGAATTTGGGCAGACGAGTCGCAGATTTAGCGAAGGCTGTCAAGGCAGGTTTCGCAACGTTGGAAGAGGGAGAAACCTATTGGGGATACAGTCCAATAAAGGAAGCCGCTGGCGGAAAATATGATCATTACAAGAAGGAATAGCACAAATGCATAGGAATGGAGGTGAATCGTATTTGAAAGTTCTTGGCAAAATATGATGAGTAATTTTGTTCTTTTCGAAAAAAGTGGAGATTAATTTTGAATAACAAATTCTTTAGCTTCAAAAGGAGGAAATTGAAATGGCAAAGAACGAAATAAAATATAGAGAAATAATTGACAAGACTAAGCAGAAATGGGAAAAAAAATCAGATGATGAAAAAACCGCATGGAGTCGTATGTTTAGAAGAGGGGTTGAGCGCTGGATTTTGATGTGGAATATTTTGAAGCGAATCGAAAAAGAATTTAACATCGACGTCATGGGAATAGTCAGAGAAGAAATTTGGAAACAGTCTTTCAATGTAGGCAAGAATTTGGCTAAAAAGTACAAGAAGCACGGAGTTAAAGAGCTATATGATGCTTTTAATGCTCAATTCGAAGGTTTGGCAGATCCCATCTGGCTTGAGTTCGATGACAAAGTATTACATAAATGGAATCGTGCATGCCCAAATTACCAGCATTTTAAAGACCTAGGATGGACTGATAAGCAGATCAAAGAAGTAGCTCCTTATTTCTGCCTTCAGGACATTGGAATTATGACTGGATTTAATCCTAAACTTGAGGTATTTCCACAATCACGCTTATTAATGCTAGGCCATTCCCATTGTACATATCGTGTTGAGGACCATGAAGGAAAATAATTGTTATAGAAGGTGAGGGTCTTTCCAGGTATCCATGCGAGACGATCTGATAGGGGTCTTTCCGAGCTAATCCAAGGGCTTCGTAATTTCCAAAATGTGGGGGTAGGGATGAGAATTGTCAATATTAAAGATGGAGAAACTAAGAAAATTGAGAGTTATCCTTACAAGGGAAAACCTTTGAAAGTGAAAGACGTCTCCATTCAATGGTTGTCGCAGGCAGGTCCAGACGTGAGCTCACCTGAATATGGACTTCGGCTCTTTATTGTAGGTCCTGGAGGCGATATTCCAATTCATAACCATTTCTACTATCAAACTATGTATATGTTGAGCGGACGTTTAGTAGTTTTTTCATATGATCCCCAAAATGATGAGAAAGTAGAAGAGAAAATGGTAGGACCTAATGATGTAATTTTCGTCCCAAGCATGGAACCCCATAGTATGAAAAATCCCAGCGATATAGAAGGGGCAACCTTTTTGTGCTGCATTGCAAATGTATACGAAGACTGAACCTTGCCTTTGATGGTTCCCATGATTTCAATAGCTTTTCTGAAAGAAGCAGTCAACCTCTTTCTTTCTGATGTTATTGGGTACAATTTGAAATATGGTTCCCCCGTTTGACACAGATATAGATCATCCTTTTCTTGGTAGCATTACTACACACCATAACCGTCGGATACCCCGCTTTCTATTCTACTAGGGAGTCCCGAAGGCAAAGATATTGTGAGAGCAGCGGGGGAAGTGGCTGTGATAGAAACCCTTCGTTGCATCCGGAAAGGCCGTTCCTCGTAAACCCTGTTTTAGGACCCTTATGACACTTGGGTTTTCGTCGAAACAGTATCTATTGCGCATGACTCGGATAAAAAGCCGGGCATCTCCATCTTGGTTATCCTTTAGGGTTTGCAATATGTGGGCTGGGGAGATGGTTTGAAATGCGTCCTCCCTGGGCTTAAATTCCTTCTCCTCGCGCCGGATCTCCTCCTCTACCAATCGCTCAATTTCTTCGATGTTGCCAAGATATGGACTGGAGAGTGTATTTTCATTAAGCTGACCTGACGTTATCATTTTGAGATCCCTCTCCGATGTTAGTTTTCTCAGTGTTTTCAGATTTTAAAAAATCCCTAATGAGCGACCGCAGCAGCGAAGAAACAGAAATTTCCCTCTTCTCAGAAGATCTGTGAATTGCATCAAACATATCGCCCGTCACGAAACAACTTATCCCTTTGTTCAGTTTCTTTTGCATAGTGAATCTCCTTAATAGTAGTTATTGATTTATATTTTGTTCACATAACTTGGTTGAAACAGAGGGAGTTTGCTGCTGAAAGAAAGGAAGGGACGACCTTAATAGGATGGATTCTCCGGACGGAAGGGCAGGAAAGATTCAATCTGAAGGGTTTACTTAACTTGCTATTTGTGAAACTCAAAGACCCGGTAATCTCAGTCTTCCACCAATGACCATCATCTTGAAAGGAAGCGGACCTATTCCCCTTCTGGCATTTTCCTCCAGTACTCATACATCCGGAAAAGCATCTGGGCAATCTCGTCCAAGCGATTAAAGACACGAAACCCTTCGCCTTGGAGTTCAGAGACTGTTTGGCTTTCCGACGAAGTGTGATGAGATCCCAGGATAACCGGTTTGCGGAATTCTTGCTGAAGCCTATCGTAGCCCCGCATGACCTGTTTTTCCAATTCTAGCCAAATTTTTCTCCCGCCGGGTGTTTCATTACGAACAAAACCTGCCCGGCCTAGCCCGTGTAAAATAAGAGCGTCAACTTCGTCCGAAGCAACGATCACCCGCCCTATTTCGATGAGCGTTTCCGCCGAAAGAGTCATACGCCCGGCTGCTCCGATGTCCACAGGATTGGACGTAGACGCTCGCGGGGGCATCCCTAAGGACCTCAAGTTTGCCTGAACGGACAAGCTCAACTCTGGCACGATCAACCCCTCTTCTTCTAAACGATCCGAGAGGGCTACGCCCCACGACCCCCCCATCGTCACGATGGCCACGCGCTTCCCCCTCATAGGAGGGCGCTCGATTAAAGCATGCCCTAAAGGCAGAAGTAGCTCCATGGACGGACAAAGGATCACGTTGACCTGTTGGAGGGCTGCGTTATAGACCCCTTTCGAACCCGCCATTGCTCCCGTGTGGCTTCTTGCGGCACGGATACCACTCGACGTACGCCCAGCCTTATGGAGGATGATAGGTTTATCCCGGCCTACCTGACGGGCCACCTCGAGGAAGCGCCTTCCATCTCGCAGAGTCTCTACGTACATCACAATCCCCCGCACCTGAGGATCTTTTCCGAAGTAATCCAAGAAGTCGGTCACTTGAAGATCACATTCATTTCCAGTATGGATGAATTTCCCTAACCCCATCCCTCGGCCATACCCCGAATCCAGAAGGTCGCCAAAAGCGTATCCTCCTTGGGAGATTCCCGCCAACGGCGTTGCAAGGAGATGTTGGCGGGGAAAAGCATTGAAGCCAGCATGCAAGTTAAAGGTACCACTTACGTTGGGACCCATGA
>Ga0187778_10000187_pt1 | contig 43686 bp, 42 predicted proteins | sample 1015_Q2_SP5_20_M_FD_132418 | JGI IMG/M metagenome (GOLD analysis project Ga0187778, IMG submission 132418) | Tropical peat soil microbial communities from peatlands in Department of Meta, Colombia - 1015_Q2_SP5_20_MG | ecosystem: Environmental > Terrestrial > Soil > Wetlands > Peat | place...
CCGCCTCCATGGCGTCGCGTGCGGCTTCATCCGGCAGATCGGGAATCCGCAAATGCACCGCCGCGATGCAGGCAAGGGGAAGATCATTGGCATTGAGCGCCGCTGCCACCGTGGCTAGTCCGCCCATGATCCGCTTGGAGTCAAAATCAACCCCGTAGGCGCGGCCTAGGAGGCGGCTGATATCGTCTTGTTCACGCATGACGAAACGCCCGCCGCGCCGCTCGACAAGCGGTGTGCGCCCCAAGATTAGACCGTCTCCGTTGCAGGCGAGGCCGAGATTGCCCGCGCCAGGCTCGCTCAAACGTTCGAGAGTGCCTCTTAGGCTACCCAGGAAGATCCGAGTTTTTCGAAAGAACTTACCGCCCCTTACTTCCCCGCCGCCTTGCGCAGCGCGGCGTTGATGCGGTCCTGCCAGCCGGGTCCGTCCGCCTGGAAGACGTCGAGCACGTCGCGGTCGATCCGCAGCGTCACCGTTTCCTTCGCGCCGGGCAGCGAGGTAGGCGCCTTCGCTGGGCCTTCGACCGGCTTGGTCGTCACCGCCTTGAACGCCTTCTCGGCCGCGCTGCGCGCATCGGGCACGCGCCGCGTTTTGCCGAAGTCGCGCGAATAGTCTCTCGAATTGTCTCGCGAATCGTCTCTTGGCATGAGCCGCATCATGGCCCGATGCAGCTTCGGGTGCAAACGCGAAAGTGTGCCCTATCCGTCGTTGATGGCGCGCAACAGCGCGAGCAGCGCCCCATTAATCGGCGTGGCGATGCCATGGCGCTTTCCGGCGGCGACGATCGCTCCGGTCAGCGCGTCCGCTTCGAGCGGGCGTCCGGCGAGCCGGTCGAAATACATCGAGGTGCCGAGCTCGCCGGAAAAATTGCCAAGCGTCGCGATCGTGAGCGCGATTTCATCGTCGGCAAGCCGCGCGCCGTCGGCGCACGCGACCGCCACGGCTTCGCCGAGGATCGCGCGGCACAAGTCCTGCAAATCCGACCGCCGCAACACCGCCTGCCGCTGCAATGTCAGCGCGGTGATCGGATTGGCGACCGCGTTGATCAGGAGCTTGCGCCAGGCAACCGTGACGAAATCCTCGCTGAGCACGATGCGAAGTGGCGTGCCTTGGAACAGCGCCGCGAAAGCGCGGCCCGCGTCGTTGTCCGCGACGATCGCGTCGAAGTTCCCGGCACGGCGAAGCTTCACGCGGTCGGGCGCAAGCCGCTCGCCGTTGTAATAAACGAGCACCGGCACGATGGTTGCGCCTTGCGCAAACGGAGCCGCGCGCGCGAGGTGATCGATGCCGTTCTGCATCACGGCGAGCCGCGTCGCGGGCGTACAGAGGCGCGACAGCCACGGTCCGGCCGCCGCGGTCTGGTAGGCCTTGGTGCAGAGCAGCACCCAATCGGCGGGTTTGGCTTGCGCGGGATCAGTCAAGACTGGAAGGGAAAGTTCGACCGAGCCCTCTTGCCACTCGAACGTAAGCCGCGCGATCGGCCGGCGCGCACAGGCGAAAACATCGTGGCGGCCGGCCGCGGCCAGCACGCCCGCGGCAACACCGCCGATGCTGCCGAGCCCGACAACCGCCACGCTTGATCGCCGCGATTCCCCAGCCGACGTCATACGCCGCTATCCCGCGTCATTTTTTTCGAACACTTCAAGCCGCAGCGGCAATACAGCGCCCAACCACGCGGCGTGCGCGGTGTGATCGATCAAATCGTCGCCGGTCTCCGGATGCACCAGCACGACAAGGCCGTCGCGATTGAGCATCAGCTACGGCACGAAGGCGCTGAACATCTCGGCGGGAAAGGCGATTTGAAACATCGATTGCGGATGCGGTCCGACGAGTTCGTCGTGCCATCGTCCGAGCCGGGCTTGCGGAAAAGCGGCGGCGACGCGCTCGCGCAGCCGTTCGGCGCGAGGCCTGCTGGTCGCGGGATCGTAATAGATATGGGCGTGAAACTGCGCGATCGCCGGACGGTCCATGGCTCTGTCGTGAAAGTTGGAAAAGCCGCGGGGCCGGCATTGCGCACTTTTTCGAAAGACTTGGCAAGCGGCGGCGCGTAATCGCGACGCCGATTACGACGCGATATCAGCACGCTGAATGCGCAAGGCCAGTCACGTGGCCCAGTCACGTGGCCCAGGGCTGCGGTTCGCGCAGCCGGCGCGGCGGGAAAAGGTTCGCCAGGATGACGGCGAGGATGCCGGTGAGAAAAATTCCGTCGAACGTTCCCGCGCCGCCGATCGACGCTACCGGCGCGCCAAGTCCGCTCACTTTGTCGAGATTGGTGAGATCGGCCCCGATCAAGGTGCCGAGCCCTCCGGCAATGTATGCCAGCGGCGCGGCCTCTTCGCGCGAGAGCAGAAGCGCCACCGCCGCGGTAACGACAACCGGCAGGAAGACCGGCACCGCGATGCCAAGTCCGGGAACCGGATCTGCGAGCCAGTGCAACACCAGCGCAACGATCGCGATTGCTATCGCGCCCTTGAGCCACAAATGCCGCGTCGCGAGCAGATAGAACGATAGCAGCGTGGGAATGACCGCGCCGCCGACATTGACGGCGACCACGGTGCCACGCCAATCCGTCACCACAGGCACCGCATATTGCATGCCGAAGAAATCGACGATGCGATCGGAGACGACCGGCTCCGGCTTGAGCTCCGCGATCGGAATGTTGAAGACGCTGCCGACCAGCGAGGCAAACAGCAGAAACAGCGCGGTGCCGGAGCTGACGCCAAGGCTGACATAGGCGTTGCGCAGCGATTGCAGGATCAGGACGCCGAAGAAGACGACGACCAGAATCGCAAAGAAGCTCGGCGCCAGCGGCAGGTAGTGATATTGGCTCATTTCCATGGGCGTATCGCTCCGAATTGCCGCCGTTCGCCGGCTTGGCGCGCGGCGTTTCCGGATATCGGGGGTTAACCAAAGCCGGGCGTCGCTTCGCCTATCTCGGCTAGATTAGATCAGCCGCCTTGCTAGTCCAACGCGCGGGCCTATAATCCGCCGCTTCCTTCGCGCAGGAATAGCGTTCGCCGTGGCGCCTCCGGGAGCAAAATCCGTAGCCATTATCATGGGCAGCCAGTCCGACTGGCAGACCATGAAACATGCCGCCGAGACGCTCGATGCGCTCGAAGTCGGCTATGAAACGCGCATTGTCTCCGCGCATCGCACGCCCGAGCGGCTTTATGCCTTCGCCAAGGGCGCCAAGGCGCAAGGGTTTAAGGTCATCATCGCGGGCGCGGGCGGCGCCGCTCACTTGCCGGGAATGACCGCTTCGCTGACCAGCCTTCCGGTGTTCGGCGTACCGGTGGAGTCCAAGACGCTGTCCGGCCAGGACTCGCTTTATTCGATCGTGCAAATGCCGCCGGGCGTGCCGGTCGGCACGCTCGCGATCGGCCAGGCGGGCGCGATCAATGCGGCGCTCCTTGCCGCGAGCGTCTTGGCGTTGAGCGATGCGGCGCTGGCGCACCGGCTCGAGGCCTGGCGCGCGCGGCAGACCGAGGCGGTTGCCGACGCGCCGAAGGATAGCGCGTGACCGCAAGCAGGCCCGTGCTCGAACCCGGCGCGACGATCGGCATCCTCGGCGGCGGCCAGCTCGGCCGCATGCTCGCGCTGGCGGCGGCGCGGCTGGGTTTCAAATGCCACGTCTTCTCGCCGAGCCCCGATTCTCCCGCTTTCGACGTCGTCCATCGCGTCACCTGCGCGGATTATGCCGACACGCAAGCGCTCGATCGCTTCGCCGCCGACGTCGATGTCGTCACTTACGAATTCGAAAACGTTCCCGCCGACACGGCGACGTTTCTCGCCGCGCGCGTTCCGGTTTTGCCGGACCCGGCTATCCTGGCGACGACGCAGGACCGGCTCGCCGAGAAAAATTTTGTCGCAGGGCTCGGCATCCGCACCGCCGCCTTCGCCGATGTCCCATCGCCCGCCGGCCTTAAGGCGGCGATCGAACACATTGGCCGGCCGGCGGTGCTCAAGACGCGGCGCTTCGGCTACGACGGCAAGGGGCAAGTCGCGATCAAAAACGGGACCGATCCCGACGCGGCATGGCGCGAAGTCGGCGGACAGGCCTGTATTCTGGAAGCCTTCGTGCCGTTCGAGCGCGAAGTCTCCGTTGTCGCGGCGCGTGGTCATGATGGCGCGGTCGAATGTTTCGACGTGACCGAGAACGAACATCGCGATCACATCTTGAAATGGTCGCGGGTGCCGGCGGCGATTTCGGAGGCCGGGGCGGCGCAAGCGCGGCGCATCGCCGAAGCGATCGCGGAAAAATTCGGCTATGTCGGCGTGATGGCCGTGGAGATGTTTTTGCTGCGCGACGGCGCGCTATTGGTCAATGAGATCGCGCCGCGGGTGCATAATTCAGGTCATTGGACACTCGACGGCGCCTCGGTATCGCAGTTCGAGCAGCACATCAGAGCGGTGGCCGGCTGGCCCTTGGCCAAGCCGGTTCGCCGCGGCCGTATCGAGATGACGAATCTGATCGGCCGCGAGGTCGAGGATTATCGGCGCTACCTCACCGTTCCCGGCGTCGCGGTGCATCTGTACGGCAAGACGGGGGTGCGTCCCGGCCGCAAAATGGGTCACGTCACCCGCGTGTTCGAGGAATAGGCGGCGGTGGACTTTTCGCTGCCGTTCTGCTACACGCCGCGCCAAGGTGGTGCGGCGCTCGAGGCGCCTAAGCCATCGTCCAATCCAGAACCGAATGCAAAAAGGAGCACGCGTGCAGGTTCTCGTTCGTGACAACAATGTCGACCAGGCCCTCAAGGCGCTCAAGAAAAAGATGCAGCGCGAGGGTATTTTCCGCGAGATGAAGCTGCGCGGTCACTACGAAAAGCCATCGGAAAGAAAGGCGAGGGAGAAGGCGGAAGCGATCCGCCGGGCCCGCAAACTGGCGCGTAAGCGGTTACAGCGCGAGGGACTCCTCCCCATGAAGCCAAAGCCCACGACGGGCCCCGGCGCCGCCAGATCTGGCCCGCCCCGCGCTCCCCGCTTCGGTTGAGCCTCAAAGGACATTTAATCGCCGCACCGGAGCCTTATCGGTTCTGATCTCATCAGGGTCGATCGGCCCCGGCGTTGTCGCGCCCGGCCACCCGGAAACCGGAAATTCGCTATCCGGAAATATGCGGGATGGGGCGGTATTTGTCGGGGCGGGCTGTTATCTTTGCCTCCCCATGAAGGATCACGCGGCTAAAGCAAAGCGGAAAGGCCTAGCCGGGCGATTTACCCTGGCCGTCATGCTCCTTGCGCTCGCCGGCTGCACGACGCTCAGCAAGCCGACCGCGACGAACCAAGAGGCGCCGCTTCGCGATTCTTCGCAAGCCAATCTGACCTCGCTCAGCGAGATCATCGAGGCGCATCCGAATGATCCGCAAGCCTATAATATGCGCGGCACGGTCTATGGCGAGGCGGGCCGCACCGAGCAGGCGCTCGCCGATTTCAACAAGGCCATCGGCCTCGATCCCAATTACGCGCAGGCTTATGCCAATCGCGCGCTCATTTATCGCAAGACCGGCAGACTCGAACTTGCACTTGCCGATGACAACAAAGCGCTGGCGATCGACGCCTCCTACGCGCCCGCTTATCTGGGACGCGGCATCGTCAATCGCGAGCAAGGCCGCAAGAACCAGGCTCTTGACGACTTCAACAAGGCGATCGCGTTGCGGTCCGATAATGCCGAGGCCTATTACAATCGGGGCCTGCTCTATCAGAGCGAGCGCCAACATGCGCTAGCCATCGACGACTTCTCGACGGCGCTCGGTATCGCAAACCAGAATGTCGATGCCTATGTCGCGCGTGCGCTCAGTTACTTGGCGATCGGGGATAACAAATCGGCCGCCCAGGATCTCGACGGCGCCGTGCAATCGGATCCGCTGAACTTGAGAGCCTGGACCAGCCGCGGACTTGCCTATGAACGTCTCGGACAAAAGGACAAGGCGGCGGGGTCCTATGCGAAGGCGCTCAACATCAACGACAAATATCAGCCGGCCAAGGACGGCTTTGCCCGCGTCGGCGGCAGAATCGGCCAGAGCTATCCGACCTTTTAGGCGTTGAAATCGCAGGGAGCCGCTATGACCATTAGGCTCAACCACACCATCGTCCCGGCGCAAGACAAAGTCGCCGCTGCCGCATTCTTTGCCAAGATTTTCGGTCTCAAGCGCGGTCGCACCGGCCATTTCGCGCCAGTTCGCGTGAACAAGGAGTTGACGCTTCTCTTCGACGACGACTCGAATTTCGAAAGCCATCATCTGGCTTTCCATGTCAACGATCGCGAATTCGATGCCATTCTGCGCCGCGTCAAAAAGGCCGATATCGCGTTTGGCAGCGCGCCGTGGAGCCTCGACGACGGCAAGCTCAATCGCTGGGGCGGCGGCCGCGGCGTCTACTTTCGCGATCCGAACGGCCATGTGCTCGAACTGATGACAGTTCCGCAGTGATATCGGCCGCTTGAAAGGAAACGCAATTAATCCAGATCGCCAGCGAGAAAGCGGGCGACGGCGTCGAGTGCGCCATTGGCGTCGAGATCTTCATGGCCGCCGTCGAGGAACCGCACGAAGTGTTTCGGCTTGTTGGCAAGATCGAACAGGCTTTCGCCCATTGCGTAAGGGACGATCTGATCGTGGACGCCGTGCATGATGATCAGCGGAGCGGTGACTTTGCCGATGCGGATATCCGAGCGGAACTGATCCTTCATGAGAAGCCGAACCGGCAGATACCAATAATGCTCGGCGCCAAGCTCTACCGCGGAGGTGAAAGGCGCTTCCAAAATGACGCGGCCCACCGGCTGCTCCGCCGCCACCGCGATAGCGACGGCTGAACCGAGCGACTCTCCCCAAAGAACCAGTTGTTGCGTCGGATAGTGCGCGGCTGCGAAGCGATAGGCGGCTTGTCCATCGGCAATCAGGCCTTGCTCGCTGGGGCTGCCGGCGAAGCCGCCATAACCGCGATATTCCAGCGCGATGAGTCCAATTCCATCGTCGATGAGTTTGCGAAAGCGCGGGACGCGGAAGCGCAATGAACCGCCGTTGCCGTGGAAATAAACGATGGCGGGTTTGCCGTCGCGCGGCGGCACGTGCCAGGCGCCGATCTGCGCGCCGTCGGAAGCCGTAAGCTGCACCTCCTCGGCCTCGGGCAGGCCGGCTTCGGCCGGCGTCATGCGCGCCCGGTCTGGGAAATACATCAGCGAGCGCTGGGCAAGATAGATCATCGCCGCCAAGCCGCCATAGAGGCACAATGCAATGACCGTGGTCCAAGCAAAAACGATCATCGTGCGCGAGGCCGATCGTGTGCGCGATTTTTTACGCCAGCCGTGCGGCAAAAGTGCCCGCGAAATCGCAAGCGCGCGCGAACGCAGTTGCAAGGACAGGGGCACGTTTGTCGTCGTCTCTACCGGCATTGTCGCACCGGGGAATCGGGCTGCCAACTTGGCGGGCGCTCTAAAGTTTCACGCTCACATAGCAACAGAAAACTCGACAACAAAAAACTTGGCAAACGCCTCACTTGGCGAAAAGAAAGTCCGGCAAAAAAGAGCCGGCCGGCTCGTGTTCAAGCCGACCGGCCGAATTGATGCGCTACCGAGCGATCGGCGGCAGGCTTGCTACGGACAAATCTGCACGGTCCGCCAGCGATAGCCCAATCCTTCGACCCACACCTGCCGTTTGCCCCAATAGCAACCGGGTCCGAGCTGAGCATAGGGCCCGGGCGGCGGCGGATAATAAGCGGCCGGCGGCGGGTAATAGCCCGGCGGCGGAGGCGGCGGCGGGCTATTGGCGATAGCGCTGCCGATGATGGCGCCCGCCGCGACGCCGCCGAGAATGCCGGCACCCACGGCGCAGCCGTAGCAACCCGCATTTGCCGGTGCCGGCGCGGCCGCCACGGCGAGGCCAAGGGCCGTAGCCGCGGCAAGTGCCACAAGCGACTTGTGCATGTGATTCCCTCATGTGATCGGTCGGGCGCCGATCTCGACTGTGGATGGGCGGAAGTCCCCGAAAAACCCCGACTTTTGCGTCACACCCTCCGAGACTGAAAGGCGACTATTTGGCGGAAGTTTGGTTGCCGAACTTTGGTTGCCGAAGTTTAATTTGCTGACGTTTCATCAGCCGACTTGCGGTGGAGGCGTTTCCCGCAAGGATACGCCTCAGCCAAATTTAGCACGGCAGGGCCACGTGTGCTCAGGCGTGTGCCTCAAACGCAGGCCCGAACCCAGGCATAGCCGTTCCACACCCGCCGCCACACACAAGACGGTGGTGCATAGGGATAGGGGCCGTAGCCATAGTAGCCGTACGGGCCGTAGTAATACGGGGCGGCCAATGCGCTGCCGACAATCGCGCCGGCGGCGAAACCGCCAAGTCCCCAACCCCAGCCCCAACCGCCGCGCCACCACGCTTCCGCCGGGGCGGAACTCGCCACTGCGGCCACCGCAAGGGTCGCGGCGGCAATAAGAGCAGTCAAAATCTTCCTCATGATTCACCTCGACGTGGCAGTTTTGCTCACCATTTAAAATTGTACCACGTTGACTAAACATCCCATTTTTTAGTGAATGCAGACTGAATGGCCCAGCCTGAATGCGGCCATCTTTTGCCAACCGATCGCGACTAGGAGCGATTGCGCGCTTAAGCTTCTGGGCAGCGCCGTGGACACTTCTCCGATTCGCCGCCAATCGCGACGGCGCGAGCGACGGTGAGATCGTCGCCAATCAAAATTGCGTCAAGAGAGCGCGACCAGCCGGGCATCTGCACTGCGGGCGCACGGGTCGGCTAGGCCATGATCCGGAAAAAGCTGCCCCGGACACCGATCCGGGTGGAAGCCGGTTTTCCGAAAAGATCATGCCCCACCAAACATCGAGAGGCGCTGAAACGATCGCGCTCTAAGTAAGTATCGCGACAATCTGTCGCAGGGTCTTACCATTTGGAATTTGGCGCTTTTCCAAGCCGATCAGGCCTGCCTTTGAGAATCTTTGGCGAATGGCGAGCGGTATTGAAGCGTTCTCAACCAACCGGATATTGCCGTTACGCGATGATGTCGGGCGTCAATTGGTCTTCAATAAAAGTGATGCGGTCGCGCAATTGTAATTTACGCTTTTTGAGACGCTGGACCTGGATGAGATCGGATCCGGGCGAATCTTGCAGCGCAGCAATCGCGGCATCGAGGTCGCGATGCTCCTGCTGCAGGCGCGCAAGTTGCGCCCGAAGCTCGCGTTCTTCCTCTTCCGTCATCGCCGCCTTGGTCGCGCGGTCCAGTCCTATGGGCGCGGATTCCCAGCCGGCTGACCGCCGGAGATTGCATCTAAGTCACTATCGATTATCGCGTTTTGGCCTATCGCCCACAAGGCCGCGAAACGTCATTTCGAGCGGGGATTTTCGGAAGCGCAAAAAGGGAGTATGCTTTGTACTAATCGTTAGGGCGTAGGATGATCCGGTCATGGGATCGGAGGCAAGGAGACATGCCACATGGCGATTGAATCGCATCTTGCGGAACTCGAAAAACGGCATCAATCACTCGAACAAGAAATCTCGGAAGCCCTTACCCACCCCTCCATCGACGATCTCCAAATAGCGGAACTGAAGCGGAAGAAGTTGCACGTCAAGGACGAAATCGCGCGGCTACGGCAAGAAGCGCTGGTCCATTAGTAAATTAGTAAGCTCCAAAGACGCCCGATTGGCTTAGTCGCGGGCTTGTGCCGCTGGGGAGCGTGCTGGCGTCTGCGCCGCCCGAGGTGGGCGCAACTACGTCGTCGCTTTCACCATGTCGCGCAGTTTGAACTTTTGCAGCTTGCCGGTGCTCGTTTTGGGGATTTCGGCGAATACGATTTGGCGCGGACATTTGTAAGCCGCGAGATGCTTTCTGCACCAGGCGATGAGGTCGTCGGCGCTGGCATTGGCGCCGGGTTTTAGCTCGACGAACGCGCACGGCGTTTCGCCCCATTTCTCGTCTGGTTTGGCGACCACGGCGACGACCTGAACGGCCGGGTGCTTGTAGAGCGCGTCTTCGACCTCGATCGAAGAAATGTTTTCGCCGCCCGAAATGATGATGTCCTTGGAGCGATCCTTGAGCTGGATGTAGCCGTCGGGATGCATCACCCCGAGATCGCCGGAATGAAACCAGCCGCCGGCGAACGCTTTGTCCGTGGCCGATCTGTTTTTGAGATAGCCCTTCATCACCACGTTGCCGCGAAACATCACCTCGCCCAGCGTCTCGCCGTCGCGCGGCACCGCCCGCATGGTTTCCGGATCGAGCACATCGAGCGCTTCGAGCACCGGATAGGCGACACCCTGGCGGGCTTTCCTGGACGCCTGGTCGGAAGCGGCAAGCCCATCCCATTCGCGGTGCCAGTCGTTGATCGCAGCTGGCCCATAGGTCTCCGTCAAGCCGTAAAGATGCGTGACGTTGAACCCAGCCGCCTTCATCGCCGCCAACACGGCCTCCGGCGGCGGCGCCGCGGCCGTGGCGAATTGCACGACATGCGGCAGAGGCCTTTTCTCGTGCGGCGCCGCGTTGAGCAGCGTCGACATCACGATCGGGGCGCCGCACAGATGCGTGACCTTATGCGCAACGATCGCGTCATACATCGCGGCCGCGCGCACCGCGCGCAGGCACACATGCGTGCCGGCAACGACCGAGAGAGTCCATGTGAAGCACCAGCCGTTGCAATGAAACATCGGCAGCGTCCACAAATAGACCGGATGCTTGCCCATGCCGCAGGTAATCACGTTGGCTATTGCGAGCAGATAAGCGCCGCGATGGTGATAGACGACGCCCTTGGGATCGCCGGTCGTGCCCGACGTGTAATTGAGTGAAATGGCGTCCCATTCGTCGAGCGGCATCAGCCAGGCGAAATCGGGATCGCCTTCGCGCAACAAATCCTCGTATTCGATCGTGCCAAGACGGTCCCCCGCGCCGGTGAATTCCGGATCGTCGTAATCGATCACGAACGGCCTGACTTTGCAGATCGCAAGGGCGTCCTTCACCGCTTTGGAATATTCGCGATCGGTGATGAGCACCTTGGCTTCGCCGTGTTCGAGAGTGAAGGCAATGATCGCGGCGTCGAGCCGGGTGTTGATGGTGTTGAGCACGGCGCCGGCCATGGCGACACCATAATGCGCTTCGAGCATGGCCGGCGTATTGGGGAGCATGACGGCGACCGTGTCGCCGCGCTTGATGCCGCGTTTGGCGAGCGCGGAAGCAAGCCGGCGCGTCCGCGCATAGAAGTCCCGATAATTCCACGAGCGACGGCCATGGATGACGGCGACCTGGTCCGGATGGACCGCGGCGGCGCGCGCCAGTAACGACAGCGGCGTCAGCGGCTGGAAATTCGCCGCGTTTCGGTCGAGATCGGTGTCGTAGGGACTCGCCATTTTTATTCCCGCTATGCAGCCGGTTTCCGGCTATTTTTGATGCGGCATGATCTTTTCGGAAAACCGGTTTCCACCCCGGATCAAATCCGGGGCCGGCTTTTTCCAGGTCATGGCCTAGCCTAGCGAAAAGATCGCAGCGAGCGAATAGGAATCGGCACGAGAAGCGACGGGTTTTGACGATATGTCGCGCGCTGTTCGTGCCCCGCGGGCGGCGATATAGTCGACCTAAACGACAGTTACGGAGACACCGCCATGGAGGCCCGCTCAAGCCGCTACCATGAAGTATACGGGCGCTGGCAACGCGATCCATTTGGCTTTTGGGGCGAGGCAGCGAAGGCTATCGATTGGATCGAACAGCCGAAGTCCGTGTTCGATCCCAACGCCGGCATTTATGGCCGCTGGTTCGTCGGCGGCGTCTGCAACACCTGCTTTAATGCGGTCGATCGTCACGTCAATGCCGGGCGCGGCGAGCAGCCGGCCATCATTTACGACTCCCCGCTTGCGGGAGAGAAGCGCGCCATCACCTATCATCGGCTCCAGACCGAAACGCAGGTGCTTGGCGGCATGCTGCGCGACCTCGGCGTCGGGAAGGGGGACCGCGTCATTCTTTACATGCCGATGGTGCCGGAGGCGGCAATCGCCATGCTCGCCTGCGCGCGCATCGGCGCCGTTCATTCCGTGGTGTTCGGCGGCTTTGCCGCCCGCGAACTCGCCACCCGCATCGAGGACTGCAAGCCCAAGGCGATCCTTTCGGCAAGCTGCGGCATCGAGCCCGGACGCACCGTGGCTTACAAGCCGCTGCTCGACGAAGCCATCGCGCTCGCCGCGCATAAGCCCGAAGCCTGCCTCATCCTGCAACGGCCGCAGATGCAAGCGGCGCTCGTCGCGGGCCGCGACCGCGACTGGGCGCAAATGCGCGACCACGCGCTCGTTCATGCCCGCTCGGCATTCGACTGCGTTCCGGTCGAAGCGACCGACCCGCTCTACATTCTTTACACCTCCGGCACGACCGGACGGCCCAAAGGCGTAGTGCGCGACAATGGCGGCCACATGGTCGCGCTGAAATGGTCGATGAAAAATCTCTACGGCGTCGAGCCCGGTGAAGTGTACTGGGCGGCCTCCGACGTCGGCTGGGTGGTCGGGCACTCCTACATCGTTTACGCGCCGCTGTTTCATGGCTGCACCTCGATCCTCTACGAGGGCAAACCGGTCGGCACGCCGGACGCCGGCGCATTCTGGCGCGTGATCGCCGAGCATGGCTGCGCGGCGATGTTTACCGCACCGACCGCGTTCCGCGCCATCAAGAAGGAAGATCCGCGAGGCAAGCTGTTCGCGCAATACGACTTGAAAAAATTCCGCACTTTATTCCTCGCCGGCGAGCGCGCCGATCCCGACACCATCGTATGGGCCGAGAATCTTCTTAAGGTGCCGGTTATCGATCATTGGTGGCAAACCGAAACCGGCTGGGCGATTGCCGCCAATCCGGTGGGCTTGGGCATGCTGCCGGTCAAGCACGGCTCGCCGACGGTCGCGATGCCCGGCTACGATGTCCGCATCGTCGACGAGAGCTGTCATGAGCTCCCCGCCGGCAAGATGGGATCGATCGTGGTCAAGCTGCCGCTGCCGCCCGCTTGCCTGCCGACGCTGTGGCAAGCCGACGAGCGCATGCGCGAAAGCTATCTCGACGAATTTCCCGGCTATTACAAAACGGCGGACGCCGGATTTAAGGACGAGGACGGCTACATCTTCGTCATGGGCCGCACCGACGACATCATCAATGTCGCCGGCCACCGGCTCTCCACCGGCGGCATGGAGGAAGTGCTGGCGTCGCATCCCGACGTCGCCGAGTGCGCGGTGCTCGGCGTTAAGGACGCGCTCAAGGGCGAAGTGCCGTGCGGCTTCATCGTGCTCAAATCCGGCGTCAACCGCCCGCCCGCCGAGATCGAGAAGGAATGCATCGCGCTCATTCGCGACAAGATAGGGCCGGTCGCGGCGTTCAAAGTGGCCATCGCGGTGGGGCGGCTGCCGAAAACGCGCTCGGGAAAAATCCTGCGCGGCACGATGAAAAAGATCGCCGACGGCGAAACTTGGCAAATGCCCGCTACCATCGACGATCCGGCAATTTTGGATGAGATCGGGGCGGCGCTTAAACGCAAGGGGGCGGGGACAGTTTAAACCTAGCCCTCACTTGGCGTGTTAATGGGCATGGCTGTCGACAGAGTCCTCGTTTTGATCGCTGTCGCGCTGTGGACGGGCGTCGCTCACGCGCAGCCGCCAAGTGCGCCTCCGCCAAGTTCGCCTCCGCCAAGTGCGTCTCCGCCAAATGCGCCTTCGGCAGCGGAAAATCCGGCGCCGCCAAGCCCGGCTACGCCAAGTCCCGCCGCGCCGCATCCGCCGACCGCCGACGATATCTGCCGCGCGGTCGAACAAAACGCCGCCGAGAACGAGCTGCCGGTCGAGTTTTTCGCCCGCGTGATCTGGCAGGAAAGCCGCTTCAATGCGCGCGCGGTGAGCAGAAAAGGCGCCGAGGGCATCGCACAATTCATGCCGGCGACGGCGGATTATCGCGGCCTTATCGATCCGTTCGACCCGATTGAGGCGCTGAAAAATTCCGCGCAATATCTGCGCGACCTAAAGCAGAAATTCGGCAATCTCGGTCTCGCCGCGGCTGCTTATAATGCCGGTCCCGGCCGCGTCGGCGCCTGGCTCGCGAGCCGCCGGCCGTTGCCGCAGGAGACGCGCAACTACGTCGCGATCGTCACCGGCTGGACGGCGGACGAATGGGCGTCCGCCACGCCGCCGAAAACCTCGGACACGACGATCCCGCAGGGCGTGCCGTGCACGCGACTCGCCAATCTGATTCTCGCGTCGAAGGACGAAGCGCAACGCATCGCCGCCTACGTGCCGCGCTGGGGCATGCAACTCACCGCCAATTGGTCGGAGAGTAGGGCCTGGGCGACCTACCGGACGATACAGAAGCAATATGCCGCGCTGATCGGCGATCGCGAGCCAATCGTGATACGCAGCCGCGGCATCGGTCTCGGCATCGCCATGCGCTACAACATCCGCATCGCCGACGATGATCGCGCTTATCTGGAAAACTTCTGCAAGAAGTTGATTGCCGCGGGCGGCGCCTGCGTCGTGCTGCGCAACGATCGGGGGTAGTTCGTTTTGGTCTGGGCCGAAATTACTCGCTCTTGCCGCCGCCGAGCTGTTTGAGCTTGGCGAAGACCGCCTCGACGTTGAGCTCCTCGGCCGGCTTCTTCGCGGTGGCCGGCTCAGGCTCTTCCTTCGGAGCGGTGGTGACCGAAGCGGGCAACAGCGTCGCGCCCTGCGACTCCACCGGAACTGGCTTCTCCTTCGCCGCCTTCTGCACTTCGAGGTCGAGATCGATCTGCGAGCAAAGCCCGAGCGTCACCGGATCGAGCGGCGTCAAGTTGGCGGAGTTCCAGTGCGTGCGATCGCGGATCGCCTGGATGGTCGACTTGGTCGTGCCGACGAGCCGCATGATCTGGCTGTCCTTGAGCTCGGGATGATTGCGGACGAGCCAAAGGATGGCGTTGGGGCGGTCCTGGCGGCGTGAAACCGGGGTGTAGCGCGGCCCTTTCTTCGGCTTCGCCTCCGGCAGGCGGACTTTCGGATCGGCGATGTGCAGCCGGCGATTTGGATCGGCCTCCGCGGCATGGATCTCCTCGCGGGTCAATTGGCCGGTGAGGATGGGATCGAGCCCCTTGATGCCTTGCGCCGCGTCGCCGTCGGCGATCGCCTTGACTTCAAGCGGATGCAGATTGCAAAGCTGCGCGATCTGGTCAAACGACAGCGATGTGTTCTCGACCAGCCACACGGCAGTCGCTTTGGGCATCAAAGGTGCGGTTGCCATGGGGTAGGCTCCTTGGATGAATTTCCTCTGTGCTCCGCCCGCCCGTCCGGGCGAAGCCACTGACGTCATCAACGATGACTGGAAAAGCGGCTTAAATATAGGCGCCATGGCGGCGCCGCGCAACCTGGCTTGGGCGGCCCCTTGGCGGCTCTTTTGCAGCCACCTGTTATCCCTTGGCCGCCGCGAAATCCCTTATAATTGCGTCACGCAATGGAGCTAAAGGGTCGCTGGGGAAACATCATGGTCGCCACCGAGCGCAAAATTCTCGACGGAAAAGTCGCGATCGTCACCGGAGCCGGGCGCGGCCTTGGCCGGGCCATGACGCTCGGGCTCCTCGATGCCGGGGCGCGCGTTGCCGCGGTCGAGCTCGACGCTCCCGCGATTGAGGATACTCAGGGCGCCGCGGAGGATCGCGGCGCCGGCGAACGATTTCTCGGCATCGGTGCCGACATCGCGCGCGACGAGAGCGGCGCCAACATTCTGCGCGCGACGATCGATCGATTCGGACGCCTCGATATCCTGATCAACAATGCCGGCATCAGCACCGGCCTTTTGCGCGGCGAGGATCGGCCGGCGGGAAAATTGTGGGAAACGACGCCGGAGGAGTTTCGCCGCGTCATCGATGTCAACGTGGTCGGCGCGTTTCTCATGACGCGCGCGGTATTGCCGACGCTGTTGGCGCAGCGCTGGGGACGGATCATCAATGTCACGACCAGCCTCGACACGATGTGGCGAAGCCTCATGCAACCCTACGGCGGCTCTAAAGCCGCCAACGAGGCCATTCTCACCGCGCTGGCGCAGGAGCTCGAAGGCACGGGCGTGACCGCCAACGTGCTCGTGCCGGGCGGCGCGGCCGACACGCGGCTCGTGCCGCGGTCGATGGCGCCCGATCGCTCCCAGCTCATTCCACCCGACGTCATGGTGACGCCGCTCGTGTGGCTGTGCTCTAAGGCGTCGGATGGAGTAAGCGGGCAGCGCTTCATCGCCATGCGGTGGGATGTTTCGTTGCCGCCGGCGGAGGCCGCGAAAAAGGCCGGTGCGCCTATGGCCTGGCAGCAGCTCGGCCGCCAGGCGATCATGCCCGAACGCATGCGCTGACTTAGAGCCGCAATCGTTTCAACGCGGCGCGATTGAGTGCGGCCTGTTGCACAGAGGCTTACCGATCAGGTTTTTTGCGCCTTGATCGCCGCCCAGACGCGGCTCGGCGTCGCCGGCATGTCGATGTGCTCGACGCCGAGCGGCTTTAACGCATCGAGAATGGCGCCGATGATCGCGGGCGGCGCTCCGGTCGCGCCGGCTTCGCCCGCGCCCTTGACGCCGAGCGGATTGGTCTTGGCCGGAACCTCGGTCAGTTCGGACGTCAAATTGGGCAAATCCATCGCGCGCGGCATGGCGTAATCCTGGAAGCTGCCGGTGACGAGCTGACCCGCGGCATCGAAGACGATCGCTTCCATCAGCGCCTGGCCCGCGCCCTGCGCCACGCCGCCGTGGATTTGCCCCTCGCAGAGCAGTTGATTCATGATCTTGCCGACATCGTCGACCGCCGCGTAGCGCTCGAGCGTCACCGCGCCGGTATCCGGATCGATTTCAACCTCGCAGACATGGCACCCGTTCGGGTAGTTCGGCGGCTCGGCGGCGAAAGTGCCGGACGCTTCAAGGCCGACGTCGAATTGCGGCGGCAGCATCACCGGACGGTAGAACGCTTTGGCGACTTCGGTGAGCGGCAAGGCGCGGTCGGTGCCGACAATGCGGAACGAGCCGTCCTTGAATTCGAGGTCGCCGGGCGCGGCTTCGAGCATCGTCGCGGCCATCGGCTTTGCCTTGTCGATGATGCTGTCGGAGGCGCGTTTGAGCGCGTTGCCGCCGATATGCATGCTGCGCGAGCCATAGGTCCCGCGCCCCATCGGCACCGCGTCGGTGTCGCCCTGCACGAAGCGGATATTCTCGAACGGCACGCCGAGCCATTCGCTCGCCATCTGCGCGTAAACGGTCTGATGACCCTGGCCGTGCGAATGCGTGCCGGCGAGAATCGTGAGCATGCCGCTCGGATCGAAGCGCAGCACCATGCGATCGTTGAACACGGCGGCTTCTTCCAGGAAATAGCCGATGCCGCGGCCACGCAGCTTACCGTTCTTTTTCGACGCGGTGGCGCGTTTGTTAAATCCGTCCCAGTCGGCGAGCTTGAGGCACTCGTCCATCACGTGGACGAAATCGCCGCTGTCGTAGGTGATGCCGGTTTGCACCTTGTGCGGCATGGCCGAAGCTGGAATGAAATTCCGCCGCCTGATCTCCACGGCGTCGACGCCGACGACGCGTGCGGCGCGGTCGAGCAGCTGCTCGATCAGGAAAGTCGCCTCCGGCCTTCCCGCGCCGCGATAGGGCGCAAGCGGAACGGTGTTGGTGAACACCGCCCTGCCGACGGCGTGAACCGCAGGAATCCGATAAACGCCCGGCGCCAGGCGCAACGCATAGAGCGGCACCACCACCGCCGCGCCGAAGACGTGCGAGCCCATCGCATGCAGCGCGTTGACCCGCAAGCCTAGTATTTTGCCGCGATCGTCAAGTGCAAGCTCTCCGGTGACGATCTGGTCGCGGCCCTGGGTGTCGCCCAGTAGACCTTCCGAGCGCGTCGAAACCCATCTGACCGGACGGCCGCCGACGCGGCGTGACGCCCATACTACCAGCGCATCTTCGGGATAGCCGCCGAACTTCATGCCGAAGCCGCCGCCGACATCGGGTGAAATGACGCGCAGCTTGGTCTCGGGAATTTTGAGGACTTGGCCGGCGACAGCCGAGCGCGTTCCGTGCGGGTTCTGCGAGGTCGAATAAAGCGTGTAGCTATCGCTATCGGGATGATATTGCCCGATGGCCGCGCGCGGCTCGATAGAGTTCGCCGTGACGCGGGTATTTTGAAGCTTCAGCGAAACGATATGCGCGGGCTTGGCGAAGGCGGCATCGGTCGCCTCCTTGTTGCCCATCATCAGCGTGAAGGCGATGTTGTTCGGCGCCTCGTCCCACACCGCGGGCGCACCGGGCTTGACCGCGTCTTCGACGGCGACGACAGCCGGCAGTGGCTCGTAGTCGATCTCGATCAGTTCGGCGGCATCGCGCGCCTGGGTAGGAGTTTCGGCGACGACGAAGGCAACCCGATCGCCGACCGCACGCACTTTGCCGGCTTCGAGGATGGCCCGCAGCGTGCGGAAACCCTTCGGGCCGCCCATGTCCTCGGGCATCGGCGGTGCGAAGCCGCCGAGCTTGTCGGCTGCGACATCCGCCCCGGTAAGGACGGCGAGCACGCCCGGCGCGGCCTTGGCCTTCGCGGTATCGATCCGCTTGATGCGGGCGTGAGCGTGCGGAGACATGACCACGACGCCATGACACTGCCGCGGCAGCTCGTAATCGTCGACATAGCGACCACGGCCGGTGATGAATCGCGGATCTTCGACCCGTGGCACAGGTTGGCCGATACCGAACTTATTCACGCCCGTCTCCTTGCTCTCCGCCTCATCCGCAGCCCGGCTTTCGCGGGGTGCCGAAAGAAATTTATACTCAGCAATTCCGGCGATGAGAATGGACAAGACAGGAGCGGTCAATGACGGGGCTACCGGACAAAGCGCGCTTCGATTACATCATCGTCGGCGCCGGATCGGCGGGTTGCGTGCTAGCCAATCGGCTGACGGAATCGGGCCGCTACCGGGTTCTGCTCCTCGAGGCGGGCGGGCACGACCGGCACATTTGGATTCACATCCCGCTCGGCTACGGCAAGCTGTTCGACAATGCCAAGGTCAACTGGCTCTATAAGACGGAGCCGGAACCCGAGCTGAACAACCGCCGGATCATTCAGCCGCGCGGCAAGGTTTTGGGTGGGTCGAGCTCGATCAACGGGCTTCTTTACGTCCGCGGCCAGCACGAGGACTACGATCACTGGCGGCAGCTCGGCAATGCCGGCTGGGCCTTCGCCGATGTGTTGCCCTATTTTAAACGCGCGGAAGATCAGGCGCGCGGCGCCGACGACTTCCACGGCGCCGGCGGGCCGCTTGCGGTGTCCGATGTCTGCGAGCCGCATCCATTGTGCGAAGCGTTCATCGCGGCGGTGCAGCGCGCCGGCTTTCCGCGCAACGACGACTTCAACGGCAAGACGCAGGAAGGCGCCGGCTATTTCCAGCTCACGACGAAGAACGGCCGGCGCTGGTCGACGGCGGTCGGCTATCTGCGTCAGGCGCGCGGCCGGCCCAATCTGGCGGTCGTGTCGGACGCCTTGACCGAGCGGATATTGTTTGCCGGACGGCGCGCGATCGGCGTCCGCTACCGTAAGGACGATACGGCGCGCACGGCTTTTGCCGACGGCGAAATCATCGTCGCCGGCGGCGCTTTTAACTCGCCGCAACTTTTGCAGCTTTCCGGGCTCGGTCCGGCGAATTTGCTGCGCGACTTCGGCGTGGACGTACTCGCCGACATGCCGGGCGTCGGCGCCGACCTCCAAGACCATCTGCAGATCCGCATGCAATACCGCTGCACCGAGCCGATCACGATGAACGACGTGATCAATCATTGGCGTCACCGCTACGGCGCGGGACTGCGCTATATCATGTCGCGCAAAGGGCTACTGACCATCGGCGCCGGTTATGCTGGCGCGTTCTTGCGCACCCGCTCCGAACTGGCAACGCCCGACGTCCAAATTCATTTCCTTATTTTCAGCGCCGACAGCGCCGGCGCGGCGTTGCACGATTTCCCGGGATTCATGGCGTCGGTGTGCCAATTGCGGCCGGAGAGCCGTGGCTTTGTCCGCGTCAGGTCGCCCGATCCGAGCATTCCGCCTGCGATTCAGCCACGCTATCTCTCCGCCCGCGGCGATTGCGACACCGTCGTCGCGGGCATGAAGCTGATGCGCCGCATCATGAACGAGCCGGCGATGCGCCATTATATCGCCGACGAGTTCGCGCCCGGCGACAGTTGCGTTGGCGACGCCGATCTTCTTGCTTTCGCTCGCGAGACCGGAACGACGGTCTATCACCCAACGTCGACCTGCCGCATGGGGTCCGATCCGGCGGCCGTGGTCGACGAGCGGTTGCGGGTGCGCGGCGTCGAACGGCTGCGCGTCATCGACGCCTCGATCATGCCGGCGCTCGTCTCCGGCAATACCAATGCGGCCGCCGTCATGATCGGCGAAAAAGGCTCCGACATGGTATTGCAGGACGCCGCCGCGGCCGTGCGGCTCGCGATCTCGGCGTAGGGCATGATCCAGAAAAGTGGAAACCGGTTTTCTGAAAAGATCATGCCCCAGTTTAGTTCATCCGGCTCTTTGCATACGATCGATGTCGATCGCGCCCGCCTTGACGCGCGGAATGAGCTCGCGGCCGAACTCGACCGTGTCGTTGAACGGATCGAAGCCGCGGATCAAAACCGAACCGACGCCGAGCTTGTAATATTCCAGGATCGCACGCGCGACCTGTTCCGGCGTGCCGACAAGGCAAGATGTGTTGCCAAGCGCGCCCGTCACTCGCGCGATCGGCATCCAGAGCCGCTCGTCGTGGACGTCGCGTTCGAGCGCAAAGCCCATCAGCCGGCGTCCGGCATTGTCGACGGGGCCGCTCATCGCCTCCTGGCGGCTCCAGCCTTTGGATCCTGTCATCGCCCCGAGAATGGTGTTTGCCTTGTCCCAGGCGGCACCTTCGCTTCCCGCAATGACCGGGCGCACCGAAACATTAAAGCCCGGCGCGCGGCCGAACGCCGCCGCCTGCGCACGAAATTGCCCGATACGCTCGCGCGTCGAAGCGAGCGGCTCTGCATAGATCGCGTAAACGTCGCAGAGCCGCGCGCCCATTGCGAGCGCGCCGTCGGAGGCGCCGCCGAAGAAGAGAGGCGGATGCGGCTTTTGCAGCGGGCGCACGTCCGAATGCGCGCCCTTGACGCGGTAGAATTCGCCGGCGAAGTCGAACGGACGCTCGTTCGACCATGTCAGCTTCATCAATTCGAGATATTCGGCGGCGCGGCGATAGCGCTCGGCTTTCGGCGTGAAATCGCCGTCGCCCTCCTGTTCGTCGTCGGTCTTGCCGGTGATGATGTGGACCGCGAGCCGGCCGCCGCTCAGATGATCGAAAGTAGCGATTTTGCGCGCCATCAGCGTCGGCGCAACAAAGCCGGGGCGATGCGCGATCAGATAGCCGAGCCGCTCGGTGCGCTCCGCCGCGTGCAGCGCGACCAGAAAGCCTTCGGCAGACGACGACGAGTAGCCGACCAGCACGAGATCGAAGCCGGCCGCCTCGTGGGCCCGCGCGGCTTCGGTCACGTAATGCGGCGACAGCCCGCCCTCGATGACGTGCAGAGTGGCCGCGCTCTTGGGCGGTGTCACGCCGATCATGCCGATGAGTTTGATAGGCATCGCCGCCTCCTTGACGCAGACTAGCACAATCGCCGCGTTAGGACGCTCTGATGCGTTCCGTTTCCGCCTGATCGATCTCGCCGTTCGCGCCGATTACGACGCCATAGTCGCGGCGCGCTTCCTCCGCCGTAATCAAGCCGTCGAGCACGTCATCGCGCACGCGTTGCGGATCGCGCGCCCGCGGATCGCCGAAGCCGCCGCCGCCCGGCAGTTGCAGTTGAATGGCGTCGCGCGGCGGCACGGTCTGGCGTCCCTTGGGCCGGATCGGCCGGCCGGATCGCAACGTGACGACGCCGGCTGCTCCCGCTTGGCCGCCGTTGCGGCCACGCGCGGGATGGCGCACCCGCTCGAAATTGCAGAGGAGCGCGACCGGATTGGCGCCGGCGCCGCCGATTTCAATGACTTGACCGAGGCCGCCGCGGAATTGGCCGGACCCGCCGGAACTTTCGCGAAATTCGCGACGATAGAACACGACCGGGGCCACGCTTTCGGTCGCTTCCACCGGGATCGTGCGCACGCCGGATGGAAAGGACGTTGCGCTCAACCCGTCCTTTTGCGGCCGGGCGCCGGCGCCGCCGCAATGGAAGATCACGGTCGAGAATTCCGGCAGCGTGTTAGCGTCGGTGCCATCTTCGACCTCGTCGACCAGCGAGCCGCCGCCGAAGATTTGTGGATTCCAGAGCGACGACGCGCCTTCCGCCGGTACGCCGCCGCGGATCGCCTGATGCAAACAGCCGGCGACTACATCCGGCAACATTTGACCGACCGTGTGGCGCGCTGCCACCGGCCATGGCCGCTTGGCATTGAGCACGCAGCCTTCCGGCGCGCTGACCGTAATCGGCGCGAGCGAGCCGGCATTGTTCGGCACTTCTGGCGCCACCAGGCACTTCACGCCGAAGGCGGTGTAGGCGAGGCAATAATTGAGGACGACGTTGATGCCGTATCCGGACGCAGGGGACGTGCCGTCGAAGTCGACATGGATGCCATCGCCGGAAATGGTCAGCGCGGCGTTGAGCAGGAGCGGCTTATCATAACCGTCCATCGTCAGGCTGTTGCGATAGGTGCCCTTCGGCAAGGCGCGAATGCGCGCGAGGGTCGCCTCGCGCGAAGCGTCCATGATCGTGTCGCCGAGGCGATCGAGATTGGCGATTTCGAACTCCTCCATCATCTCGATCAGGCGCCGGCCGCCTTCGTCGTTGCAGGCCGCGCAGGCATAAATGTCGCCCTCGACCTGAAGCGGCTCGCGGACATTGGCGCGCACGAGCCGCAGCAAATCCTCGTTCATGCATCCTTCGCGAGCGAGCGGCATGATCGGGATCGACAGGCCCTCCTCGAAAACCTGCCGTCCGTCGGGCCCCATGCCGAGGCCGCCGATATCGACGACGTGAATCGTGTTGGCGAAAAGACCGACCGCTTGGCCGCGATAAAAGGTCGGCGTCACGACCGTGATGTCATGCAGATGACCAGACGTGAGCCACGGATCGTTGGTGATGTAGTGGTCGCCCGGCTTCATGCTCGCGAGCGGATAGACATCGAGGAAATACCGCACCCCGTTCGCCATCGAATTGACGTGGCCCGGCGTGCCGGTCACCGCTTGCGCAAGCATGCGGCCGTGACGGTCGAATACGCCCGCCGAAAGGTCGCCGGCCTCGCGCACCGAGGTGGAGAACGCCGTGCGCAGCATGGTTTGCGCCTGTTCCTCGACGACCGCGATCAGGCGGTTCCACATGATCTGCGTATGGATTTGCGCGAGCGCGGCGTTCGGGCGGGCGACCATGGATCAATCCTCGCGGCGAGTGAGCGCAATATAGCCGAACTGATCGATCTGCGCGTCGAATAAGGCGCCGACCACGGTCGACGTATCGTCCTCCGCGATCACCGCCGGACCTTCGATGCGCGCGCCCGGCGAAAGGTCCGCGCGCCAATAGATCGGCACCTCAGCGAATGCGCCGGCCTGCGGATCGAAGGCCACGCGCCGCGCCCGTGGCTTCGGTTCGCTCGGCGGTGCAGGCCTGGCAACGGCGAGTTCGCCTTGGGCCGGCGCGGCGAGCGCAATCACCCAGCTTAAAATTTCAATTTCGACGCCGGGAATGGGCCGGCTGTAGAGCCGCCGGTAGGCGTCTTCGAATAGGGCGGCGATGGTCGCGCGGTCGGCGGCGGTGAATTCCCGCACCGGCAGCGCGACAGCGATCTCGTGGCCCTGGCCCCGATAGCGCATGAAGGCGGAACGTTGCTCGGTCAGCGTCGCATCCGGCGCGCCTTGCCGCACGACGGTTTCCGCTTCATAACGCATCTCCGCCAGCAAACGGTTGACCGCCGCGGGATCGAAACGCGAAAGCCGCATCAGGCGGCCGCGCACGATCTCGTAAGCGACCGGCGCGCGCAACAGGCCCACGGCCGAGCCGACGCCGGCATTGGCCGGAACGAGCACGCGGCCGATGCCGAGTTTTTCCGCCACGCGCGCGGCATGGAGCGGCGCCGCGCCGCCGAATGCGATCAAAGTGCGCGGGCGCAAGTCCTTGCCGCTTTCGATTGCATGAACGCGCGCCGCGTTCGCCATGTTCTCATCCACCACTTCGCTGATGCCGAGCGCGGCGTGTTCGACGGCAAGATTAAGTTTGCCGCCGATCCGTTCGGCGATCGCCGTTTTGGCGGCGGCGGTATCGAGCGGCATCTTGCCGCCGGAGAACGTCGCCGGATCGATTCGGCCGAGCGCAAGATCGGCATCGGTGACGGTCGGCTCGCTGCCGCCGCGGCCGTAGCAAACGGGACCCGGTTCGGAGCCGGCGCTTTGCGGGCCGACCGCGATACGTCCGAGCGCATCGACCGCCGCGATCGATCCGCCGCCGGCGCCGATCTCGACCATTTCGATCACTGGGATGCGTAGCGGCAGGCCGCTGCCTTTGACGAAGCGATAGATGCGCGCCACCTCGAAAGCGCGCGCGGTCTGCGGCCGCGCCTTGTCGATGAAGCAGATCTTTGCGGTCGTGCCGCCCATGTCGAAGGAGACGACCTGGTCGAGGCCGTGCTGGCGGGCGATGCAGGCGGCGAAGATGGCACCGCCGGCCGGCCCGGATTCCACGAGCCTCACCGGAAAACGAATCGCGGTCTCGGTCGTGGTGATGCCGCCGCCCGAGGTCATCAGTAGCATCGGACAGCGAAAGCCGGCTTGCGCGAGCTCGCGCGCGAGTTTCGCCAGATAGCTGCCGATCAAGGGCTGCAGATAGGCGTTGGCGCAAGCCGTGGAGAAGCGTTCGTATTCGCGCATCTCCGGCGATACATCCGAGGAAAGGCTCACTGCGATTTTGGAAAAACGCCGGGCCACGGCGTCGCCGATCCGGCGCTCGTGATCGGGATTGGTGAAGCTATGCAAAAATCCGACTGCGACGGCTTCGACGTCCCGGCCGGCAAGCGTATCGAGCGCGCGCGTGACGCTTGCGTCATCGAGCGGCACGAGCACGTTGCCCTGCGCATCGATGCGCTCGCGGATCGGCAGGCGCAGACGGCGGGGAACGAGCGGCGGCGGCAAGTCGATATTGATGTCGTATTGCTCGAAGCGGTTCTCGTGCCGGATTTCCAGCACGTCGCGGAAGCCTTCGGTGGTCAGAAGCGCGGTCTTGGCGCCTTTGCGTTCGATCAGCGCGTTGGTGGCGAGCGTCGTGCCGTGAATGATCGATTGGACGTTGGCCGGCTCGATACCGGCTTCGGCAATGGTCGCGTGCACGATCGTAAGCACGCCGGCTTCGGGGGCGCGCGCGGTGGTCAGGCCCTTGGCCGTGATGCGCCGGTCGCCGATTTCCAGCGCGACGTCGGTAAATGTGCCGCCGATATCGACGCCGAGCCGGATTGGGGGTGGGGGTGTCACGCGCGAACTGCCAAAGGACTGATGGAAACGGCGAAAACCACTTTATATGCCGGCTCTTTGCGCGCCTTGTCCATCGTGCCGCAAGGATCAGCTATTACGGCAAGCGCGTTGCGCGCCCTTTGAGGCCGGGGCATCATGCCGACAAGAAACCCGCCAAACCAAGAAACGCGCAAAATCGGCGAACGCGCAAAATTCGGGATCGAGAAACGAGGAGCGGCATCGATGCACGACATCGTCATTCGCGGCGGCAGGATTATCGACGGCACCGGCAGGACGGCGTTCACCGGCGACGTCGCCATCGCGGGCTGCCGCATCGCCGCGGTCGGCGGCAAACAAGGTCCCGCCAAGCGCGACATCGACGCCGACGGGCTTCTGGTCACGCCGGGCTGGGTCGACGTGCACACCCATTACGACGGCCAGGCGATGTGGGACCCGCTCCTTGCGCCGTCATGCTGGCACGGCGTGACGACGGTGATGTTCGGCAATTGCGGCGTCGGTTTCGCGCCGGTGAAGAAGCACCATCGCAACGCGCTGATGGATTTAATGGAGGGCGTCGAAGAGATTCCCAATCCGGTGCTTGCCGCCGGCTTGACCTGGGAGTGGGAGACCTTTCCGCAATTCATGGATGCACTGGAGCGGCGGCCGCGCGCGATCGATATCGCGGCGCAGGCCGCCCATCTGCCGCTGCGCGTCTATGTCATGGGCGACCGCGCGGTGCGGCGCGAGCCGGCAACGCCGGAGGATATCGCCGAGATGCGCCGGCTCACCATCGAAGCACTGCAATGCGGCGCGTTCGGCTTCACCACTTCGCGCACCGATTCGCACAAGACGCCCGACGGCGATCTCGTGCCCTCGCGCGATGCCGATGCCGAGGAGCTCGTCGGCATCGGTTCCGCGCTCGGCGCGGTCGGCATGGGCGCGTTCGGCATGAACAGCGATTTCGACGATGAGGACTATGAACTCGCCTGGATGACCAAATTCGCGCGCCAGACCGGCCGCCCGATCTGGTTTTTGCTCACCGACCGCTACGAGGATCCGCAGCGCTGGCGCCGTCTGCTTAAGGCGACGCATGCGGCGCGCGCCGAAGGCTTGCCGTTTACCGCGCAGGTCGCCGGCCGGCCGATCGGGGTGATGATGGGCGTCGGCACCGCAGTCAATCCGTTCGCGGTGCGGCCGACCTACAAGACGATCGAAAATCTGCCGATTGCCGAGCAACGCCGGCGGTTGCGCGATCCGGAAATGCGGCGAAAGATTCTCGCCGAAGCACCGTCGGACGCCGACGTCGCCAAGCTCGCGCAATTCCGCCAAGCCGTGATCAGCAAGTGGGACCGGTTCTATGTCATGAGCGATCCGCCGGATTACGAGCCGGTTCCGGAGAAGAGCGTCGCCAATATCGCGGCGCGCGAGGGCCGCACGCCCGACGAAGTCGCTTACGACTACATCACCGGCGGCGAAGCGCAGTATCTATACTTCCCGGTAGTGAATTATGTCTCCGGCGATCACGCGCCGATTTTCGAAATGCTCAACGATCCGGCCTGCCTCCTCGGCTTGAGCGACGGCGGCGCGCATTGCACCTCGATCGTCGATGCTGGCGTGCCGACCTTCATGCTGATGCATTGGGGCCGCGACCGCAGCCGCGGACCGCGCCTGCCGCTTGAAATGCTGATCAAGCGGCAAACCAGCGAAACCTCCGACTATTTCGGACTGACCGATCGCGGCCGGCTCGTGCCGGGTCTGCGCGCGGACATCAACGTGATCAATTACGCCAATCTTAAAGTGCAGAAGCCCGAACTCGTTCACGACATGCCGGCCGGCGGCCGGCGCTTCGTGCAGCGCGTCGAAGGCTACGAAACGACGCTCGTTGCCGGCGCGCCGATCTTCGAACGCGGCGAACATACCGGCGCCATGCCCGGCCGGCTGGTGCGGGCCGGGCGCGACAGCGCGGTCTTGGCCGCGGAATAAGCGCGCGCGATGCAGCGCAGCGCCACGAGGATTCTGACGACCCATGTCGGCAGTCTCCCTTTCTTGTCGCTCGATCACGGCATAGCGACCGGCGACCAGACGCATCTCGCCGACGACGTTGCGGCGATCGTCGCGCGCCAGCGCGAGATCGGCATCGATATCGTCAACGAGGGCGAATATGCCAAAGGTGGCGACTGGCTCCGCTACATGCAAAATCGCTTCAGTGGCTTTACCGACATTGACGCCGGCGACGAAAAGCCGCTCATCGAACGCGGCAAGGATCGCGAAGAATTCGCCGATTTCTACAAATACGCCAGCGAGCGCGGCACGTTGTTCTATACGCCGGGCGCGCAAATCGCCAAGAAGCGCCCGGTGCAGGCCTGCACCGGTCCGGTGACCTATATCGGCCAGGCGGAGCTGGAAAAAGAAATCGACGTCACAATCGCCGCCGCCGGCACCGAGAACGTGTTCTTGACCTCGACCGCACCGGCAAGCCTCGAAGTTTATCGCCGCAACCGCTACTACAAGAACGACGAGGACTATGTGTTCGCCTTGGCCGAGGCGATGCGGACCGAATACGAGGCGATCGTCGACGCCGGCCTCATTCTGCAGATCGACGACGCCTGGCTGCCGGCGCTATGGGACCGCATCGGCATCGCCATGGGGCTTGCGGCGTTCCGCGCGCGCAGCGCCATGCGGATCGAAGCGCTCAATCACGCGCCGCGCAATCTTCCGGAGGACCGCGTGCGTTATCACCTGTGCTGGGGAAGCTGGCACGGCCCGCACGCTTACGATCTCGAATTAAAAAACATCGTCGACCTCGTGCTCGGCGTCGACGCGCAGGCCTTTCTAATCGAAGGTGCCAATACACGTCACGAGCATGAAGTCGCCGTGTGGGACAAGGTCAAATTGCCGCCGGGCAAAATTCTCATTCCCGGCGTCGTCACGCATTCGACCGACGTGGTGGAGCATCCGGAGCTTGTTTCGCAGCGGCTGCAGGGCTATGCGCGCCGGGTCGGCAAGGAGAACTTGATCGCTGGCGCCGATTGCGGCTTCGGCGGCCGCTCGCATCCGCAGATCGCCTGGGCGAAATTGCGCGCCATGGTAGAAGGCGCGGCGCTGGCGAGCAAAGCGCTCGGCTTTGCGGCTGCCTGACTTTTGCGGCTGCCTGACTACTGAAAACCGCCCTTGCAAAAAATGGCGCATCCGCCTTAATCGTCGAACCAAGAATGCGAAACAGCGCGGCGCGACGCCGCGTGGGGGGAAGCACCATGGCCGCGACCAAAGTTGACGTCATTGAACTGATCGACCGGCATCCGGTGACCGGTTTTCAGATCGGCGTGTTGATCCTGTGCATGCTGGTGGCGGCGCTCGACGGCTTCGACACCCAGGCGATCGGTTATACCGCGCCCGCGATCGCCGCAGTGATTCATCTGCCGATGCCGCAATTCGGCCAGGTCGGCTCCGCCGGGTTGCTCGGCGCCGCGGTCGGCGCGCTCTCGTTTGGGCCGCTCGCTGATATTTTCGGCCGCAAATGGTTCATGATCATCGCCGTCATCATATTCGCGATCTTCAGCTATCTGACCTCGCAATCGACCTCGCTCAACGAATTGCTCTTCTATCGCTTCTGTACCGGTCTCGGCCTTGGCGGCGTGACGCCGGCGTTTTTGGCGATGGGCGCGGAGCTGGCGCCGAAGCGGCTGCGCGACGTATTCGTGACCGTGCTGTTTGCGTCGTTTCCCGGCGGCGGGCTCATTGGCTCGCTGACCAGCGCTTGGGCCATTCCCACCTTCGGCTGGCAATCGGTGTTCTACATCGGCGCGGTGGTGCCGCTGATCATCGCCGTGGTGCTGGCGATCTGGTTGCCGGAATCGATCCGCTTCCTGCTTGCGCGCAATATCCGCCAGGACGAAGTGCGCCGCACGCTCGAACGCATCATGCCGGGCGACGTGCCGCCTCCCGGCGTGGAGCTTGTCGCGCCGCCCGATCCGGCGCGCGAGGGCGTCCCGGTCAAGCATCTGTTCATGGAAGGCCGCGCGGTTCCGACGCTGCTGCTTTGGGTGCCGTTCTTCACGATTTTCATGGTGCTCGTTACCGTCACGTTCTGGACGCCGGCGGTGCTCAATTCGGTCGGCTTCTCACTTTCGGCCGCGGCCCTGATCATCGGCCTCAACAATCTCGGCAGCGCTATCGCCAGCGCCTTCTCGGGATGGGCGGTGCATCGCGGTGGCGCGTTCCGCGTGCTCATTCCCTGCGCGATCATCGGCGGGCTCGCGCTCGCCTGGTTCGGCCAGGCCACGTCGTCGGTCGCGACGTTGGGCACGGCGTCGTTCCTCGCCGGGTTCTTTGTCGGCGGCACCGGAACGGGATTGATCGCGGTCGCCGCCGGCATGTACCCAACCTCGATCCGCTCGACCGGTATCGGCTGGGCCATGGGCCTCGGCCGCGTCGGCCAGGTCTTCGGCCCGGTTCTTACCGGCATCCTGGTAGGGCTCGGTATCAAAGTCGGCGGGATTTTCTTCGCCGCCGCGGTGCCGTGTTTCATCGCCGCGCTGTTCCTGATCTTCCTCTACTTCGCTCGTCCGGTGATGGAGGCCGACGCGAGTGCGGCGCCCGCGCCGGCGGAGTAGGGCGGCGGCGCGTCACAGCCCGAGCAGGCGCGGTAGCCACAGCGAAATCTGCGGCAGGTAGGTCACGAGCATCAACACGGCGAACATCACGCCGTAGAACGGCCAGATGCGCCGCAATACCTGCTCAATCGTGACGTCGCCGACCGCGCAGCCGACGAACAGGATCGCGCCGACCGGCGGATGGCACAGCCCGATGCCGAGGTTGAGCAGCATGATCATGCCAAAATGAACCGGATCGACGCCGAGCTTGAGCATCACCGGAAGGAGTATCGGCGTCGAGATTAAAATCGACGGCGCCATGTCGACCAGGCAGCCAAGCGCCAGCAACAACAGATTCACCAGCATCAGGATCACGTATTTGTTGCTGGAAATTGCGAGAAAAAACGCCGTGATCTTGGCCGGCATTTGCGTGAGCGCCATGACGTAGCCGACGCTGGAAGCGCAGGCGATCAGCGTGAGCACCATCGCCACTGTGCGCATGGTCCGGTGCACCAAAGCGGGCAGGTCGCGCCAGCGATAGTCGCGATAGACGAACATGGTGACAAGGAAGGCCCAGACGCAGGCCACCGCGCCGGCCTCGATCGCGGTGAAGACGCCGGCGAGAATGCCGCCGAGAATGATCACGAGCGTGATCAGGCCCCACAGCGCATCGACCGAAATTATCGCCGCTTCGCGCAGCGGCACGGCGCTGCCGCGCGGATGGCCGTCGCGATAGGCGATGACGAGGCAAAGCACGACGAGCGATAGGCCGAGCAAGAGCCCCGGCACGACGCCGGCCATGAACAGGCTGATGATCGAGATCGTGCCGCCGGTCGCGAGCGAATAGATCACCGCATTGTGGCTCGGCGGCACCAGCAAAGCCTGCACCGAAGCCGAGATCGTCACGTTGGTGGCGAAGACGCGCGGAAAGCCGCTCCGCTCCATCTGCGGGATCATCACCGAGCCGATCGCGGACGTATCGGCGACGGCGGAGCCGGAAATGCCACTGAGAAACGTCGTGGCGACCACATTGACCACCGAAAGACCGCCGCGCACCCGGGTGAAACCGACCAGCACGTCGGCGAACGCGACAAGACGTTTCGCCATGCCGCCTTCGGCCATGATCGCGCCAGCCAGAACGAAGAACGGAATGGTGAGCATCGCCACTTTGCTGACGCCGTCGGAAATCTTCAGCATCACTGCTTCGAGCGGTATCCCCATCCAAAGGGCGCCCGCGATCGCCGCCAGTGCAAGCGAATAGGCGATCGGCATGCCGATCACGAAGCAGGCGAACATTGTGGCGAGCAGGATGAAGATGTCCATCGTGCTTTTGTGTCTCACCTAATCGAAGGCGGCCGCGTCGCGCTCCGCGGCCGGCGGGCCGAGCAGGAGCCGCTCGATGACGAAGAAAAACAGGATCGCGCCGCCGAGCGGGATCGGCAGATAGGTCGCGCCGACCGACAGCGAGGGAAAGTCGGCGATGGAGTTCTGCCAGGTCGCCGCGACGAGCTTTGCGCCCCAATCGATCATGAACAGAGCGACCAAAGCCATCAGCAGTTCAACGATAAATGCCATCGCCTGCTGCAGGCGCGGCGGCAAAAGCGAGACGAAGAAGGACACTCGCATGTGCAAGCCGGCGCGGTAGCAGGCCGCCGCGCCAAAGAATGTCAGCACGATCATCATCAGCACCGCCATTGGCTCGGGCCAGGACGCGGCGCGGTTGAGCACGTAGCGGGTATAGACCGCCCAGGGAATGACCGCGGAAATCAGCACCAAAGCGGTGCCGGCAATAGCGACGCAGGCGGCATAGAGCGTGTCCATAAGCCTGCGGATCGCGCGCTTCATCGTCCGCACGCTCTCAGTCGGCCGCTTGAATGCGCTTGATCAATTCGGCAAAGCGCGGGCCGTATTTATCCCACACCGGCTTCACCGCATCCTGGAACGGTTGCTTGTCGATCGTCTCGACGATCTGCACGCCGCCCGCGCGCGCCTTGTCCATCGCTTGTTGCTCGTAAGCCGCCCACAGCACGCGCTCCTCGGCCTGCGCCTCGCGTGCGAATTTCTGGATGAGCGCCTGATCGTCCTTCGACAGGGTGTCCCAGGTCTTGCGCGAGAACACAAGGACTTCCGGCACGATCAGGTGTTCGGTCAGCGTATAGTTCTTCGCTACCTGATAATGATTGTCGAAGACGAAGCTCGGCGGATTGTTCTCGGCGCCGTCGATGACGCCGGTCTGCAGCGCGCTGAAGACCTGGTCGTAGCCCATGGCGACGCCGTTGGCGCCGAGCGCGTTGGCCATATCGACGAACATCGGGTTGCCGATGACGCGCACTTTAAGACCCTTGAGGTCGGCGATGCTTTTGATCGGATGCTTGGTGTTATAGAAGCTGCGCGCGCCAGCATCCATCCAGCACATCCCGACCAGCCCGGCTTTGTCGTTGGCGGTCACCTTGTCGAGAAGCTCATTGCCGATCGGTCCGTCGATCACCTTCTGCATATGCGCGGTGTTGCGGAACAAGAACGGCAGATTGAATACGTTGAGATCGTCGATGACCGGGCCGATGGCGCCGACGCTGACGCGGGCCAATTGCAGCGCGCCGACCTGCGCCTGTTCGATGGCCTCCTTCTCGCCGCCGAGCTGCATCGACGCATACATCTGCACGCCGAGCCGCCCATCGGTCGCCTGTTTGAGTTTCTTGCCGAGATTTTCCGCCGCGACGACGGTGGGATAGCCGGGAGGATGGACATCGGATGCCTTGAGCGTGGTTTGCGCTTGCGCAAAGGCCGGTGCTTGCGCGAAGCGGCCGATCGTCAGCGCGCCGGCCAAAAATGCGGTGCCGCGAAGAACGTCACGTCGGCGCACTTTAGTCCTCCCTCGATCGGGCCGTCGGTTCCCCCGCGGCCGTTTTATTCGTTATGTCGTGCATCATGACACACGATGATGGGACGGGCGAGTAATGTCTTTGCCACCGTCGCACGGCGCGAAGGCTTTGCCGGTGCGGCCATGCTTGCGCTTTCGCCCGCGGCGGCGGATGCTCCGGGCCTTTTGCGAGGATTAAGATGACGCACGATCCGGGGGTTACCGAACGGCTGGCGCAATTCGTGGCCGGGGCGCGATGGGAGGCGCTGCAGCCGCCTGTCGTTCACGCCGCCAAGCGCTCGCTGATGAATTTCTTTGCCGTCGCATTGACCGGCTGCCGCGAGCCGACGATCGAAACCGCGCTGCAATCGCTTGCGGTCTTCTCCGGCGGACGGCAGGCGACGGTGATCGGCCGGAACGAACGGATCGATCCGCTCGGTGCGGCGTTTCTTAATGCCGCGAGCGCCAATGTGCTCGATTTCTGCGACACCCATGTGCCGACGGTGATCCACCCGACCGCGCCGCTGGCGCCGGTTCTCCTGGCGCTCGGTGAGCTTCAGCGCGTCAATGGCCGCGACGCCATCCTCGCTTTCGTGCTCGGCCAGGAAGTCGAATGCCGAATCGGGCTTGCTATGTCGCCGAGCCATTATCATCGCGGCTGGCACATTACCGCGACCTGCGGCGTGTTCGGCGCCGCCGCCGGCGCCGGTAAAGTCCTGGCGCTCAAACCCGAACAAATAGTGTGGGCGTTCAGCATTGCGGCGACGCAAGCGGCCGGCCTGTGCGAATGCCTCGGCACACCGGCAAAAAGCGTCGGCGTCGGCAATGCCGCGCGCAACGGATTGTGGTCGGCGCTCTTGGCGGCGAAGAATTTCACCGGGCCGACCGAGCCGTTGACCGGCGCGCAGGGCTATTTCCACGCGCTTGCGGAAACGCCACGGCTTGATTGTCTCACCGAAGGGCTCGGCGAGAGTTGGGAAATCGTGAAGACCGCGTACAAGCCCTATCCGTGCGGCTTCGTCGTTCATCCGGTGCTCGATTGCGTGCTCGACTGGCGGCGCGCACATCCCGATTCCGTCGTGGAAAAGGTCACGGTGTTCGGCAATCCGCTTCTTGCCGCGCGCACCGACCGGCCGAACATTTCGACGAGCGGCCAGTCGCAGGTCAGCGTGCAGCACGCAGTTGCCGCCGCTCTCGTCACCGGCAAGGCCGGCGTCGCCCAGTTCTCGCAGCCTTGCGTCAACGACCCAAAAGTCGTCGCGCTGCGCGGCAAGGTCGAAGTGATACGCGACGAAAGCTTTCCCACCGTCGCCGCTGCGGTCGAGATCGTCACCGCCTCCGGTAGGACGCATAGGCTCGATCAGCGCGCGGCGCGCGGCAGCGACGCCAATCCCATGACGGATAAGGATCTTGAGGAGAAATTGCGCGACGCGGCGGCCGCCGTCATCCCGCGCAACGATGTCGCGGCTCTGATCGACACAATCTGGACACTCGAAGACAGCGACGATATTGCGATGCTCGCGGCGCTGGCCGTGCCGCGCGCGAACTGAATAGGGTGTTGGGGTTGAAACATGAACGGCGTCAACAGCAAGCGAGTGTTCCTCGTAAATCCGCACGTGCCGGCCGGCTATCTCGACATCGTCGGCCGGCGCGAAGACGTGCGGCTCGATCGATTGGAGCACGACGGCCCGCCCGATCTTGCGGCATCGGTGCTTTCCACCGCGCACGCCTATCAGACGAGTTCGACGCGCGACGAGTTGGCGCGGCATTTCCACACGGGCGCCGAATTGCTGCAAAGGACGCCGAACCTGCTCGTCGTCTCCACCAACGGCGCTGGCTACGACACCGTCGACGTCAAGGCCTGCACCGAGCGCGGCATTCTCGTGGTGAATCAGGCCGGCGGTAACGGGGAATCGGTCGCCGAACATGTGCTCGGCATGATGCTCATGCTGGTCAAGCGCGCGGTCGACTGCGATCGCGCGCTGCGCGCTGGCACGCTGCAAAACCGCGCCGACTTCACCGGGCGCGAAGCGTTCGGCAAGACGATCGGTATCATCGGCGTCGGCAATGTCGGCCGGCGTGTCGCCGAATTGTGCAGTGGTCTTCTGCGCATGCAGGTGATCGCCTACGATCCTTACGTCGATGCGGAAGAGACACGCCGGCGCGGCGCGCGCAAGGTTGAGCTCGACGAACTCTTGCGCGACGCCGATTTCGTCTCAATCAATTGCCCGCTCACCGACGAGACGCGCCGGATGATCGGCGCCCGCGAATATGCGCTGATGAAGCCGACCGCTTACTTCATCACCACTGCGCGCGGCTTCATCCATGACGAAAAGACGTTGGAACGGGCGCTGCGCGAGAAGACAATCGCCGGCGCAGGCCTCGACGTGTGGGACAAGGAGCCGCCGCCGGCCGATCATCCGTTGCTGAAATTCGACAATGTCATCGCCACTGCGCATACGGCTGGCGTCACCCGCGAAGCCCGCGCCAATATGGGCAAGATCGCCGCCGAACAGGTGCTCGCCGCGCTCGACGGCGAGCCAGTGGCGCGCATCGTCAATCCGCAAGTGTGGCCTGCTTACGCCAAGCGTTTCGAGTTCGCCTTCGGCTTCGCGCCGCGGCGCTAGGGCATGATCCGGAAAAGTGGAAACCGGTTTTCCGAAAAGATCATGCCTCGTCAAATGGCCAGAGCAAGGCGCCTGTCATCCCGGGGCGCGGGCTCTAAGCCCGCGACCCGGAATCCATAATCACAGTTTGTGAGCGTTCTGCACCGATTGTGGTTATGGATTCCGGGCGACGGCCATCGGGTGGTTTCCGGCATGACGGCCGAAAATTTCACCCCATATATTCCAGAATGTGCATGCCCTGGCCCCAGCGGTCGATGAGATAGAGGCGGCCGTCATCGTCGGCGCCGATATCGTTTGACTGAATGCCAGGCGCGCCGGCCGGCGTCTCAGGCACGTAACAGCCCACTTCCTTCGGATGGAGCGGGTCACTGACATCGACCGCGCGCAGCCCGGCGTTAAAATAGGTAAGAAATACGATGTCCTTCCACGGTCCCTCGGCCGGAAGGCTCTCCAGAATATTATGCGCGCCGAACCGGCCGGGTCGGTCGAAATATTTCTCGCGCTCTGGCATGAAGGTCGCGACCGGGAGCGGATTTTTCTCCTCGCGCGCATCAACGACCCACATGAATTGCGCATCCCAATATTTTTCCTTGGCGCGCGCCTCGTCGGTGACGACGAGATAAGGCCGGTCGCCGATCGGCCAGCAGGTATGGGTCGAGCCGGGAAACGGCGGCGACCATTTGATGTGGCTGATAAGCTTCATATCGGAGAGATCGGTGCAGTCGATGATCGACATGCCGCCGCCCCACCACGCGCAATACATGCGGTTGCCGCGAATCATCGGCGGGCCGTGCAACGTACACGCCTGCTCGTGCGGATGCGGATCGTTGCCGACCTCGTTGCTTCCGGTCTTCATCCACGGCAGGCCCCAGATGCTGACGACTTCCGGGCGCAGCGGATCGCGGATGTCGAGCGTCCAGATCACGCGCTTGTCCCAGCCAGGCGCGTCGTTCGGCATAAAGGCAAGGCGACGCTGCAAATCGACGCCGAAGCGATGCGGCCCGGAGCCGGGCATATCGTAAAAGCCGACCGGCTTCGGCGCCGACGGCGTCGAGACGTCAAAGATGAAGAAGCCGGCGCGGGCGTTCTTGCCCTTATCGCCGGCGAGCCGTTCCGAATTCACGTAGAGAAGATCTTCGCCGACGACGCGCAGCTTGTGGCAATGCACCCCGGGCGGCGCGCGAAATTCGCCGACTTTCTTCGGCTTTCGCGGATCGCGCACGTCGTGCACGGTGAAACCTTCGGGGCCGTTGAAGCTCGATCCGCCGACCGCGCCGACATAGGCATGGCCCTTATGGATCTGCACGAGGCTGCCGCCGCCCCAGGCAGCCGTCGGATCGTGACCGAGGAGGCGAAAGTTTTTTGCTTCTTCGGGATAGGCGGCGGCCATGCAGTGCTCCTTTTTCTTTCCTCCTGCCTGCGGGGAGAGGGTTGGGGTGAGGGGGCTTAGCCGTTAGGCTCAGCTCCGCAATCCAGCCGCTCCCTCGCGTGCGGGGAGAGGTTATCTTAATGCGCCAACGGACAGTCGTCTTGATTGATCGCGCTCAAACATTTCGGGCAGCCCGCGCTGAGCTGTTCGGCCATCCGCGCGGGCTCACGTTTCTCTTCACCACGGAAATGTGGGAGCGCTTCTCCTATTACGGCATGCGCTCGCTGCTCGTCCTCTACATGACGAAATATCTATTGCTCGCCGATCGTTCGGGCAGCGTGGTCGGTCTTGATGCGCTGACGCGCGCGCTCGAAAGCGTATTCGGCCCGCTCGACGTGCAGCCTTTATCTTCGCAGATCTGGGGCCTTTATACCGGGCTCGTCTATTTCACGCCGATTTTCGGCGGGCTTCTCGCCGACCGCGTGCTCGGCCAGCGCCGCACCGTCGTCGTCGGCGCGGTCCTGATGGCGATCGGCCATTTCATGATGGCGGTCGAACAGCTTTTTCTACTCGCGCTGCTCGCGCTCATTCTCGGCAGCGGCTGTTTCAAACCGAACATTTCCACCCAGGTTGGCGGTCTCTATGCGCCTGGCGATGCACGCCGCGACCGCGCTTTTTCCATCTTCTATGTCGGCATCAATCTCGGCGCGTTTCTCGCGCCGCTGGTCTGCGGCACGCTCGGCGAGAAGGCCGGCTGGCATTACGGCTTTGCCGCCGCCGGCGTCGGCATGGTGATCGGGCTTTCGATTTATCTTTACGCGTTGCCGCTCTTGCCGGCGGACGAATTGCACCAGGCGATTGCCGCGCACCGTGCGCGCAAGCCGCTCGATCGCGAAGAGCGACGCGCCGTGTTCGGGCTTCTCGCCTTGTTCGTGCCGAACACGCTGTTCTGGGCCGCGTACGAGCAAATGGGCAACACGATCGTCTTGTGGGCGGACGCGAATACCGATCGCAGCATCGATTTGTTCGGCTTTTCGGCGCAGATCCCGACGACGTGGTTCCTCGCCTTCAATCCGTTCATGATCTTTGCGTTTACGCCCTTCGTCGTCGCGCTCTGGGCGCGCCAAGCCGAGCGCGGCGCCGAGCCGCCGACCATCAAAAAAATGGCGTTGGGCTGCTTCGGCCTTTGCGCGGCCTACCTGATCCTGGTGGCGGCGGCGCTTTATACCGGCGGCGGGAAAGCGAGCTGGCTGTGGCTTTTCGCTTATTTCCTCGTGCTCACGCTCGGTGAGCTTTATCTCTCCCCGGTCGGCCTTTCCTTCGTCACCAAGGTCGCGCCCGCGCGCATGCTCTCGATGATGATGGGCATCTGGCTTGCGGCAAGTTTCATCGGCGGGTTTCTCGCAGGCTATATCGGCAGCTTCTGGAGCCAGATGGCAAAACCGGAATTTTTCCTCGTGGTCGCCGGCATCGCCGCGCTCGCGGGGCTGATGATTCTTGCTTTCCGATGGGTCGGGGAGAGAGCGTGGGGGGACGGCGCTTAAATCCCACACCAAAATGCGATGCCCGGCCCCATCAAGTCGGGGACCGGGGCCCGGGCATGGCGAGGGACCCCGCGCCGCCGCGCCGCTCAGCGCGCCGCGGCGACCTCTGCCGTCGAGTTCTCGAGGTGGGCGATGTTGCTTTTCACCGCTTTTTGGACTTTCTCGAACGCCCGCACTTCGATCTGGCGCACGCGCTCGCGCGAGACGCCGAACTCGTCCGCCAGTTCTTCCAGCGTAATCGGTTCGTCGGCAAGCCGCCGCGCCTCGAAAATCCGGCGCTCGCGATCGTTGAGCACGGTAAGCGCTTGACCGAGCGCCTTGTGCCGGTTCTCCGATTGCTCGGATTCGGCAAGCCGGCTTTCTTGGCTGGCGCTGTCGTCGACCAGCCAATCCATCCATTCGCCGGAATCGCCGTCCTCGCGGATCGGCGCATTGAGCGAGGCGTCGCCGCCGAGCCGGCGGTTCATGTCGATCACGTCCTGCTCGGTGACGCCGAGCCGCTTGGCGATGAGCTTGACCTGATCGGGCCGCATATCGCCTTCGTCGAGCGCGGAAATGCGGCTCTTCGCCTTGCGCAGATTGAAGAACAGCTTCTTCTGGTTGGCGGTGGTCCCCATCTTCACGAGCGACCACGAACGCAAAATGTATTCCTGGATCGCTGCTTTGATCCACCACATCGCGTAGGTCGCCAGCCGGAAGCCCTTGTCGGGCTCGAAGCGCTTAACCGCCTGCATCAGCCCGACATTGCCTTCCGAAATCACTTCCGAAATGGGTAGACCGTAGCCGCGGTAGCCCATGGCGATCTTGGCGACGAGACGCAAATGGCTGGTAACGAGCCGATGCGCCGCATCGCGGTCGCCATGCTCGCGCCAGCGCTTGGCCAGCATGAATTCTTCCTGCGGCTCCAGCATCGGGAACCGCCTGATCTCTTCGAGGTACCGGGTAAGGCCCGTTTCTCCTGACAAAACGGGCAGTGCAGCGGTCTGGGCCATGGTAGCGCCCTCCATATTCGTGCCCCCGCGGCGCGGCGGGCGGCTGGCGCCGACGCTCTTGGAGCCGACGGCACCAGTTCGATCATCTCGCACCCGCAACATACACGGTCGAATCAGCCGAGCGGAAGTCAAACAGGCATCACTTCGGCGCGATGCTGCATTGATTTCGCTCAAATGACGCTGAAAACCCGCGAAATAGGTGAATTTCTAACTATCGCGGGGCTGTTCATCGCCACTGCCGGCCCAATTTCCGGCCAGCGCATCATGCAAACGGGCAAGGTCACGCGGCAGTTCCGACCGGAACTCAAGGATTTCGCCGCTCGACGGGTGCATTACTCGCAAAATATGGGCATGCAGGGCCTGTCTGCCAAGGCCGGCCAGCGCCTCTTTCGCTTTCGGTGGCAAAAGCGCCGATTTGGTGCGGAATCCCGCCCCATAGACCGGGTCCCCCATCAAAGGATGGCCGATCGAGGCCAAATGGACCCGAATCTGATGGGTCCGGCCGGTTTGCAGCCTGCAGGCCAGAAGGCTCGCCACCGGCGCGCCGGCCCGTTTGCGCGCTCGTTTCGCAGGTCCCTTGCCCGATGAGCCGGAACCTTGGGATTCTTGGGGCATGCCGCCATAGCGTTCGAGCACCTCCCACTGCGTCGTTGCCGCGCGGCCGCCCTCGCGCACCGCCATGCGGTCGCGGGTGCGCGGATCGCGGTCGATCGCCCGTTCGATCGTTCCGTGCGGACGTTCGGGCGCGCCCCACACGAAAGCGAGATAGCCGCGCTCGAACGCCCCGCCGCTTCTGCCGTGATCAGCGAATTGCGCCGCGAGCGCCCGGTGGGCGCGATCGTTCTTAGCCACGATCATGACCCCGCTCGTATCCTTGTCGAGGCGGTGCACGATGCCGGGACGGCGCTCGCCGCCGATGCCGGAGAGGCTGTCGCCGCAATGAGCGATCAGCGCGTTGACCAGCGTGCCGCTCCAATGGCCGGCCGCGGGATGAACGACCATATTGGGCGGCTTGTCGATGACGATAATGTCCTTATCTTCGTAGACGACATTGAGCGTAATAGGCTCCGGCCCAGGAAGCGCCGGACGGGCCGGCGGGATGTCGAGCTTGATTTCGCCGCCGGAATTGACCCTGTGGCTTGGATCGCGGATCGTGCGTCCGTCGACTTCGACCGAGCCGGCCTCGATCAGCGCCTTGAGACGCGAGCGCGACAGAGCGGCAACGTGGCGGGCAAGCAGGCGGTCGAGCCTTTCGCCGGCCTCTTCCGGAGCCACGAGCACGGTTGTCCGCGTTGGCGTGAGGAGGGTCATGAACTTGTCCGATACACGGCGGCCCAATCTATCAACCGCCGGCGAAGACGCCGAATCGGCTTCGGCGCAACTGGTCGCCCGCGCGCGTGTCATGATGGTGATTTCGGCCCTCACGACGATCTTCGCCATCGCCGCAGTGGTCACCGTCATCGGCTATCGCATTTTCAGTCAAAGCGGCGGCGGCGCCGCCGCCGGAGGCGAGGGTGTCGTCGCACTGCCCAAGGGCGCCCGCATAGTCTCGACCTCCGCCTCGGCAGGCCGGCTTGCGATTCTGGTCGAGACCGACGGCGCGAGCGAATTGCTGACTTTCGACATCAAGACCCTCAAGCCGACAGGACGCCTGCGCTTTGTCGGCGAGCCTTAGAGCCGCAATCGTTTCAAACTGAAACGATTGCGGGGTCTAGGTATCTGATGAGGCATGATCTTATGCTTCCGCCCCGGGTCGCGTCCGCGGCAGCCTTTTTCCGGATCATGCCCTGATGCCAAGCGCGCCCCGAACCTGCTTGCGCGGCTCCATTATCGCGGCTATTTCGAAAAGCGCCCGCTCCCTTCGTCTAGCGGCCCAGGACGTCGCCCTCTCACGGCGAAAACAGGGGTTCGAGTCCCCTAGGGAGCGCCAGTAATTTCAATAAGTTACGGTTTTCGCAAATATTCACTTTCAACAGACTTTCAATATCCGGTTCTGCTTTTCCGCAAGTTTTGATCGGCTCTGCATTTGGCTGCCGCACTGAAGCGCCTTGCCCTAGCAACTGCCTGATTCGCGAGCGCCGAACAGCGAGCGCCTCCGTCGATCCAAATTTACCATCCGCCGCAATCTCAGAACCTTTGCAGGCGTTTGCTGCTCACGTACGAAGATCACAAATCACACCACGGCCTGAGAAGGAAACGGGTGACCCAAATAGGAGTCACTCGTGCGTGTCGATTTCGAACCGGGCCAGCCATGCTTCACCATCGGTGAGGCTGCCCAGTATCTCCGAATATCAAGAGCGCTGCTTTATCAGCTGATACGGCAAGGTCGTATCAGGACGATAAAAATCGGCACGCGCACGATCGTTCGCGGCGCCGAGCTCGAACGGTTCCTCGACCAGCAACAGGCTGCATAGGCTGTGCCGTGGTCGAAACCCTTGAACCCCTCAATGGTATGCCCCTGACGGCAAACTTGAAGGCGCACTACGAGCGAACTGCCGACCTTCTTCACTCCAATCGAGGGCTAGTCGCGCATACCCGCTCGACGCCTACAACAAGGTGGACGGGCTCTCGCTCTTGCGATCGACAATGAGTGCGTGCATTCCGCTCGTGATCTTTGATCCGCAATACCGGCACAATCTCGACCATCTTAAATACGGCAATGAAGGCGCCAGGCAGAAAGGCCGCGCCAAGTATCCGCAGCAAGGCAACGAAGAAATCGTCGCCATGGGCGCGCAGATCGAACGCATCCTTATGCCAAGCGGCTACGTGATGCTGTGGTGCGACATGTACATCCATGTCACTGGAGCGTCGCTCAAGTTTTTCCCGAACCTCACGCCAGTCTGTGACGTGATTTGGGATAAGGGCGCAATCGGCATGGGCTACCGCACCAGGCGCCGTTGCGAACGCGCGGTGTTCTTTCAGAAGCCGCCGATCGGCGCTCGAGCCGCCAAGCTTGCGGTGAGGTGGAAAACGCAGCCGACGATTCCTGACGTATGGCTTGAGAAGATCACCGACAAAATCCACGCACACCAGAAGCCCCAAGGGCTACAGCAAGCCGTGATCGAAGCCATCACTGAGCCCGGCCAGGTCGTCGTCGATCCGGTCGCTGGCAGTTTCAGCGTGATGGCCGCAGCGCACGCATGCGGCCGGCGCTTTCTCGGCTGCGACATCCTCGGCTCGCCGGCAGAGCAGGCCGAGCACCTCAAACAATTGGAGTCCGCGTGATGCCCACCGTTGATGAAATGTGCGCGGCGATTGACGAGTACATGAGTCAGATGATCGCTGACGGCTACATCGTCGATACCGGCGAACGCGTCTGGTCCGATCGCTATCAACGCTGGTTTCCGGTCTACCGGCGCGTGAAAAAAATCCCCAACGACTATACCTGCGAGGTCATATTCGCCAGGTCCGAGGCTCGACGGAGGGCGATGTCATGACCTGTGGCCATGGTCGAGATTGTTGAACCCCTCAAGTGCGGCACGATTTTTCCCCGCCTGCTGCTCGTCGATAAAGTGACCATGGGACAGGGGACGCATCGGCATGGGCTATCGGACGCGGCGGCAGTCGGAATATCTGGTCATGGCGCTCAAAGACCTGTTGGATGTGTTGGAACGAGCAATGAAAGAGGAAAGCAAATGACTGATAAAGAGTTTTACTCGCTCGGTGGCGGACGAACCTATACATGGATGCCCGGAGCACAACTCAGCGACCGCGTCGGGATGCTCAATTCGCCCATGCCTGTCCGCATGGTGCGAGGCAGGTCATTGCAGCTCCAATCGGCGAATCCGACTCGCTCCCGGATCTCGGGCGGGCGCTTGCTCACATAGTTGGTTGGGTCTCGTTTGCAGTCGCCATACCCGAACACGTGGCGGTTTGCGCCGGCATTTGGAATCGCGTTCAAACGCGCTGACCTGTTCCGATCAATACTGGCCCGTGCTGTCGGCTTGGGTAGCGAAATGGTAGCAACAAGTTCGAGTTATGTTCTGCCCCTAGCGGTCGCCTTGGTAGGGCAGCACGCGGGCGATCGCCCAAGAGTACAACCTTGCCAAGGTTGGGGTCGTGGGTTCGAATCCCATCGCCCGCTCCAAAAATCTCAATGGCTTAGCCGCACTCGGCCGTGGCGATTTCCCTACCTAGCTGTGAGCTTTCATTAGGTTGTCCATCCGGCTCTGACCGAGGAAGCTGAGGTTGCTGAAGCTTCAGATTCCAAGGGAGAACCGGATGAACATGCATAAGAATGCCCGGCTGACGCCGCG
>Ga0187778_10000190_pt1 | contig 43326 bp, 46 predicted proteins | sample 1015_Q2_SP5_20_M_FD_132418 | JGI IMG/M metagenome (GOLD analysis project Ga0187778, IMG submission 132418) | Tropical peat soil microbial communities from peatlands in Department of Meta, Colombia - 1015_Q2_SP5_20_MG | ecosystem: Environmental > Terrestrial > Soil > Wetlands > Peat | place...
CGTTTCCCAGGCTGTGTTTGAATGGCTATTTCCTATTAGGGTGCAGGGTAAGCGGGTACTCGGAATATTTGGCTCCCCGAAGTCTCCCGCCATTAACACGGGCCGCTTATGCGAAATGTGAGTGGCCGCTATCTCACTCCTTCCCATGCTTCCGTTTCCATGCTATATTTTTGCGTTGTCATTTCCCTGACTTCAAAAGGAGCTTTTCATGGAATGGACCACTCCTCAGCACGAAGAGATCGACCTGAACTGCGAAGTCAGCTCGTACGCCAACGCTGAACTCTAAGCCGTTTACCGCATGATGATGCGGTCACAGGCACGCGTGCCGGAATGCGCGTAAGAGTCCTCGGCTCCGCTGCCGGGGGCGGTTTTCCCCAATGGAATTGCAATTGTCCCAACTGTAGTGGGCTGCGCAGTGGCAGCCTTAAGGCCCGTGCCCGCTCGCAAGCTCAAGTGGTGGTATCTCCGAGCCCTCCCACTTGGTTCCTTCTAAACGCTTCCCCTGATCTTCGTCAGCAGGTCCTTGCCACCCCCGAACTGGCACCTTCCGCCGCGAAACCAACCTCTCCGGTGGCCACCATCCTCCTTACCAGCGCTGACGTAGATTGCGTGATGGGGCTGCTTCATCTTCGCGAGTTTCAGCCGCTGCATATTTTCTGTACGCCGGCAGTGCGGCGCATTCTCACTGAGGAAAACAGCATCTTTCGCGTCTTGACGCGATCGAATCCGCCGGTGCGCTGGGATAATTTCCAGCTGGACCGCATCTTTCCGCTAGTTCCTGCTTCCTCTCCAGGCGCGAAAGACGGATTCTTCTGCAAGGCGGTACCTCTTTTGGGGAGCTTTCCCGATTACCTCAGCGATGCATTGCGACACAGCCTCTCGCCCGAAGATGCGGTCGTCGGCCTTCAATTCGTTCACAAAGAGAAGAGATTTTTCTATGCGCCAAGTCTCCCCGGCGTTGGCGAAGACTGGCGCCGAACGGTGGACGAGAGCGATCTTGCGCTCATAGACGGCACTTTCTGGAAAGACGATGAGCTGATTACCGCAAAGCGAAGCCGAAAGGCGGCGCGGGAGATGGGGCACATTCCGCTTTCCGGTGCACACGGCCTTCTCAGCCAGCCTTTTCGCCTCGGAAAAACGCGCCGCGTTCTCATCCACATCAATAACACGAATCCCGTACTGAACGAAGAGAGCCCCGAACATCGCACTGCGCGTGATGCCGGCTTCGAAATCGCCTATGATGGAATGGAGTTCGAGACGTGACCTCGCCCATGATCAGCCAAATTGAAAAGCCTCTCCTCTCCGAAGCTGAATTCATTGCCGGCTTTCATGCCATCGGTGAAGAACGCTATCACCACAAGCATCCATTCCATTTGCTCATGCACGAAGGCAAGCTGACTCGCGTCCAGCTCCAGGCTTGGGCGCTCAACCGCTATTTCTACCAGAGCCGCATCCCCATCAAGGACGCAACTATTCTCGCCCGCAGCGAGGACCCCGCGTTCCGGCTTGCGTGGCGCAAACGCATTATTGACCACGATGGTGATGGCACGAAACCGGGTGGCATAGAGAAATGGCTCAAACTTGTAGAAGCAACGGGCCTGTCTCGCGATCTGGCGCTTCGTGGTGATGGCATTCTTCCCGCCACGCGTTTCGCGGTGCAAGCCTATGTCGAGTTTGTTTCTACGCACTCGCACCTCGAAGCAGTCGCTTCCTCTCTCACCGAGCTTTTTTCGCACAAACTCATCGCTTTGCGCATGGACCGCATGCGCCAGCACTATCCCTGGCTTTGCGGTGGCCTCGATTATTTCACTGGCCGCCTCACCCAAGCCCCTGAAGATGCGGAGTTCGCGCTCGCTTGGGTAGTGAAGCACGCGCGCACTCGTGCGGAGCAAGACAGTGCGCATGCCGCACTACGCGCCAAATGCGACATCCTCTGGGCGCAACTCGACGCTCTCTATTTTGCGTATGTGAATCCAGGCTGGCCGCCGCCCGGCGCCTTTCAACCTGCCAAGGAGAATGTATGAGTTTAGATGCGAACAGCCGGCCGCGCCTCGCTCCGGGTTGCCGCATGGGAGAGAACAACAATCAGCGTGTCCTGTTGATGCCCGAGCGAGCTCTGCGCCTGAACGGCCCCAGCCTGGAAATTGTTTCGCGGTGCGACGGCAAGAATACCGTGGCACAAATCGTCTCCGAGTTGCAGGTCATCTATTCCAAGGCTCAGCCGCAAAAAGTCGAGGAGGATATTCTCGGCTATCTACAATTGCTCCACGACCAGCGCGCCCTGGATTTTGAGCCCGGTGCGCCGTAGGGGGCGTCTTCGGGCCGTTCTTTGTTCCCATGTCCAGTACATCGCAAAATCCACTCGCGCTCGTTGCCGAACTCACTCACCGCTGTCCGCTCCATTGCGTTTACTGCTCGAATCCGCTGGAGCTGCAATCGCGTTCGAGCGAACTTTCCACCGAAGAATGGTCGCGTGTCTTCCAGGAAGCGGATGCTGCGGGCGTTCTTCAAGCCGACTTTACTGGCGGCGAGCCTCTCGCTCGCCCAGACATTGTCGACCTCGTCCGCAACGCGCGTGCCGCCGGGCTTTACGTCAGCCTCATTACTTCCGGGCTTCCGCTCGACGAAGTCAAACTCGACCTGCTCGTCGATGCCGGCCTCGATCACTTCCAGCTCAGCTTCCAAGGCGCACGTGAAGCAACCGCCAACGACATTTCCGGGACGAAATCGCATCAACAAAAGCTCCGTGTACTGCAATGGCTCAAGCGCTACCGCATCGGTCTCACCCTGAATTTCGTCATCCATCACCGCAACATTGATGAACTCGAAGGAATGCTCGCTATCGTGGAAGCTTCGAGCCCAGGCTGCGTCGAGTTCGCCAGCGTCCAGTATTACGGCTGGGGGTTTGCGAATCGCGATCAGCTCATGCCCACACGCGAGCAACTGGATCGCTGCGTTGATCTGTTAGACCGGGCAGAAGAACGGCTTCGCGGCAAAACCCGCGTTGTGTTTGTCGTGCCCGATTATTACGCCAAGTATCCCAAACCATGCGTGGGCGGCTGGGGCCGCAAGCTCATGCTTGTCCAACCAAACGGCGATGTTCTCCCCTGTCACGCCGCACAAATCATTCCCGGCCTGGCGTTCGAAAATGTGAAGAATCGCACCCTACGCGAAATCTGGGATTCCTCCGCAGCGTTTCAAAAATTCCGCGGCGAGGCTTGGATGCAGGAACCCTGTAAGTCTTGCGACCGCCGTTCGCAGGATTTCGGGGGCTGCCGTTGCCAAGCCATGCTGCTGGCCAGCGACGCGACGGCTACCGATCCTGTGTGCTCCCTCTCACCGCAGCGGCCCAAAGTCGACGCCATCCTCGCAAATCTGAATAAGTCTGCTTCCGCAGGGGCGGGGCTTGCCTCGCACGCCGTGGATGTCCCCGTGAAGCCCTCCTGGCTCTACCGCCCGAATCCTGCTTAACTTAAGTCCCGACTACCGGCTGCGGCTTTTCAAGCCTCATCACCACACGCGAAATAAAAATCAAGCTCCCCAGGAGCATCAACGAGCCAAACAATGTCAACGTATGCGGCGCGCCGATTCGTTTCGCGATTCCTCCCGCAATCAGCGAGCCGATCGGCTGCACGCCCATGAACATCGTGGCGTACACGGCCATCACGCGGCTGCGCAATTCGTCCGGCACGCGATTCTGCACCAGCGTATTTGTCGCCGCCATCTGCGAGGTGGCCGCGAATCCCACCACAAACAGCACTACCACGCAAAACCAGAACACACTCGCCTGCGAAAAAAGCAGCAGCCCCACCGCGCATGTCGTCGAAGTCGTCGCAATCCACCTTGCCAGCCCCTTGTAATGCTTGCGCGCCGCAAAGTGCAGCGCTCCCAGCACCGCCCCTACCCCGGCCGAGCTCATCAGGTATCCCTGCGTCAGCGCCGTTCCTTTCAAAATATCCAGCGCGTAAATCGGCATGAACACCGAGTATTGCAACCCGAATATGCTCAGCACGCTCAGTAATAGCAACGCGGAACGCACGGGGACATCGCTTATGACAAATCGGAATCCTTGCACAAAGCTTTTCAACGGAGAATCCGTCGTCGGCTTTATTTCTTTCCGCTCGATGCGCATCAGCAGCAGCGCTACGATGACGGCAATAAAACTCAATCCGTTCAGAAAAAAACACCAGCCCTCTCCAACCAACGCAATCGTAAATCCGGCTATCGCTGGGCCAACCACCCGCGCGGCATTGAATATCGAAGAGTTCAGTGCAATCGCGTTGGGCAGATCGTCCTTCCCCACCATGTGCACCAGAAAGGCCTGCCGAATGGGCACGTCAAAGGCGTTGACGATTCCCACGAGGAACGCAATCGCAATCAATTCCCATTCATTGATTAGATTCGTCAGCGTTAGCGCCGCCAGCACGAACGCCAGAATCATGGAAACGGTTTGCGTGGCGATCACTCCGCGATGCCGCTCGTAGTGGTCCCCCACGTATCCGCCCAGCGAGGAAAGAAACAGCATCGGCACTTGGCTCGCAAATCCAAACACACCGAGCAGCACGGCAGAATGCGTCAGCTTATAGACCAGCCAAAGCTGCGCCATGTTCTGCATCCAAGTCCCAACGAGCGAAATCAGTTGACCCGCGATGAAGAGCTGAAAATTGCGATGCTGAAGTGCGCGGAAGCGCGCGGAAACCGATAGGAAGCGCGTGGGTGTGGACAAGGCCAGAAGTTTCTTCCTTCTCTGGTTCGATGCGGCCAATCGGAACTAGTCACGATGCCGCGAATGAGGAGAGATTGTCAACGCAGTGTTTTAGCGGCGGCCGGCCGCATTGGCGTGTAGGCAATCTTCCTGCTGGCTTATCCGACTTCTCGTTCCATTCAATAAACTTTTGTTGCGGAATGATTTTTCTGGAACTTAAGACTTACGACTTACAACTGATAACTGCTTCACTCCATAGGCGGTTCCGGCGCCCCGCCCACGTGCATGTGGCTCAAGTCGCGCAGCATGGCCTTATCTTCCTCGCTCATGCCCCGCGTGAAGTTCGGGTCATTCAAGTGCTGGTTGCGCGCCGATTCCGGCATGTTCTGCAGCACGCCCAACCGCTGACGAATCGCACGTTTGCGTTCAGGTGACATCTGCTGCCACTTCGGCACGACGTCGTTCTTGATGTGCTGCCGCTGCTCGGGGGTCAGGTTGCCCCAAACGCGCGCTCTATCGCGCATTTCCTGTTTTTCTTGAGGCGACAATTGATTGAGCTTGGGCAGATTCTGCCTCTGTTGCGGCGTCAAGTCGTTTGAATGAACAGTCGCATTCGGCGGACGATTGACATTGGCATTCGGCCGTCCAGGCTGAGTTCCTGCATTCGGCGGACGATTTACATTAGGGTTCACGTTCCCCTGGGGCTTCGCATTTGCATTCTGCCCGCCGGCATTCCGCTGCGGTCGGTCAGCCTGCTTCTGCGGTTTCGGAGGTTTCGCCGACCGGTTCGCTGGGTGGGGCGGCGGAGCCGGATGCGGTTTTTGCGCCGCAGACGGAATCGCCAACGCCGCGCTGATTCCCAGCGCAAGCAGCAGGCTTCCGAATTGGAGTCGCAGTCTCATTCCACCTTACATCGGCTGATTTGTCTGCACATTTGCATCCGGCGCCTCATCTGCCTGCACCGGCTGCGGCAATTCCGTCAGCACGTCAAAATCCTTGAGCACGTCGTAATTCTCGAGCACCGGAATATCTTCCTGCGCGACTTGCGACTGATTTGGCTTCGAATACATCCCCACCCAAACGGTCATCAGCAAAAGCATCGATGCTGCAAACGCCACGCGCGGCGACGGCAAGAACGCCGCCCACCAACTCTGCTTCACTGGTTCCGCCGCCACCCGTGCGTGCACTCGCGCGTCAAACGCTGCCGACGGCTCGATCACCGGCAGTTCATCCAGCAAATCCGTCACCGCGCGAAACTCGTTCACGCGCAAACGGCACGCCGCGCATGCCTCGAGATGCTTCTCCATCTCCAGCCGTTCGCCTTCCTTCAGGCGCCCGTCCACGTACCCCAGAATCTTGTTTTCCATCCGGCTGCAATTCATGACTACCTTCCTTCTGGCCCGGCTGCTACTTCCCATGCTGCGCCACGAGGGGGGCGAGTTCCACTCGCAGCGTTTCGTATGCCCGGAACAGCAGCGACTTTAGCGCGCTCTCCGAGCATTGCAGAATCTTGGCAATCTCTCCGTAATCCAGCTCCTGATACTTGTGCAGCAGCACCGCGGCCCTTTGCTTTTCGGGCAGCTTGTCTATCGCGTGCCGGATCATCTTCTTTCGCGTTTCTTCCACCAAATGCTGTTCGATGTTCGGGTGCTTCTCCGCAACATCCAGGGCTTTTTCTTCACCCTCTTCCGCGTCCACCCTCACCGGCGCATCCAGTGAAATTTCCATCCGCTGGTAGCGGTTGTCCCGCACCGAATTTAACGCCAGGTTGGTCGCAATCCGGAAGAGCCAGGTGGTGAACTTCGCGCTCGGAACGTAATCCTCCCGAGCGCGATACACCCGCAAGAAAACTTCTTGCGCCAGATCTTCCGCCTGTTCCCGGTTCCGAACCATCCGGTACAGGAAATTGACCAAGGGAGTCCGGTAGCGATGCAGGAGTAATGCGAACGACTGTTCGTCGCCCGCCTTTACGTCCAGCATCAGTTGGACGTCCGACCTGGCCATAGCCGCCACACTGTATCAAACCCAGCGTGTCTCAGAAAGTTTCGTTTGAAAGGTCTCCCCAAACAGGGCCTAAGATGTTGTAGCGCCGGGCTTTAGCCGGGCATCTTGGCGGTGCCTTAGAGCCAAGTTCTGGTACCTCAGACATGGAATAAGTGCTGCATTATCAACAAACTAGCTACTCCCACGAACACCAGGAGCGCCATCCGCCAGTTCGGCTCCCGGTTCACTTCCGGCAGCAAATCCGTAGCTGCCACGTAAACCGTCACCCCTCCTGACAGCGGGAGGGCGTACTTCAGTTGCCCTTGCAGCGCGGTCGTCAGCAGCACGCCCACCAGCGTCGCCGCTCCTAATAACCCAGCTCCCAGAATTGCGTTGCGCTTCCCTCGTCCGCTCGCTAATGCAACCGACGCGATCGTGAATCCCTCCGGCAGCTTGTGCAGAAAGACCGCCACAAAAATCACCGCGCCCAACCACGTCGACACCAGAAATCCTGCCGCGATCGCCACTCCGTCGAAAAATGTGTGAATCATCAAGCCCAACAGCACCGTGCGGCTCGCGTGCTCGTGGCTGAACTCTTCGTGATGCGTCTCTTCCCCAAAGTGAAAATGTGGCGCAATGGTGTGCTCGAACAAATGCACCACGAAAAATCCAATCAGCACAAAAAGCAGCGCACTTTCTCCCGAGAGCCGCACCGACTCCGGAATCACATCCAGAAACGCCACCGCCAGCATGTAGCCCGCACCCAGCGCCAAAAAATATTGCAGGAATTGCCGAGGCCATTCCTTTCGAACGACAAAGTATCCCCCAAGCAAATTCCCCGCTGCGGCAACTAATCCCAGCCCCGCCGCGAGCCCCATCCGAAATGCTAAGTCGCGCGCCATAAGGACGAAGTAATGAAGTAAGGAGGTAAGGTAAGGAAAGGGAAAAATCACCGTGCCTCTCTTCGATTTCACTGCCCTGCTTGAGTCTCTTGCTTTCTAGCTCTTCACTGCCCACTGCGGATCTTCGCGGTAATTATTGATTCTTTTTCTTTTCATCCTTACTTCCTTACCTCTTTACTTCGCTTTTTATCCTGAATGCCGGAACAGAATCACATCCCCTTCCTGAACCACATACTCTTTTCCTTCCAATTTCACATGTCCCTTTTCGCGCGCATGTGCGAGGCTCCCCCCTTCCACCAAGTCGTTCCATCGCACCACTTCCGCGCGAATAAATCCCCGTTCGATATCGCTGTGAATCACTCCCGCCGCTTTCACCGCGTGGTCGCCCTTGTGAATCGTCCACGCCCGCACTTCCGGCTCGCCCGCCGTAAAAAACTGGATCAATCCCAGCAAATCGTAGGTCGCGCGAATCAACCGGTTCAGCCCCGGCTCCTTCAACCCGTACGAAGCCAGCAGCTCTGCGGCTTCTTTTTCGTCCATATCGGCCAATTCCGCTTCCAGCTTCCCGCAAACGGCTACCACGGCCGCGTTCGGCCGACCCTGCAAAGCGCTCAACTTGTGCCGCTCCACCGCCGTATCCAGCTTGTCCGCCTCTTCATCTCCTAAATTCAACACATACAGCACCGGCCGCGCCGATAAAAACAAAAACCCGCCAATCGACTTTTCCTCGTCGGTCGCCAGCTCCAATTCGCGCAGCGGCTTTTCCGCTTCGAGTTGCGCTTTGCATTTCTCCAGTGCGGTTTTCTCGACCTCCAGCGCCGGTTCGCGCTTCTTTTTCAAATCTTTTTCCACGCGCTCCAGCCGCCGCGTGATCTGGTCATGGTCCGAAAGGATTAGCTCCAAATCCAGGTTCGTTGCATCCCGCAGCGGGTCGATGCTTCCTTCCGAATGCGGCACGCTGGGATCCTCAAACACGCGAATCACATGCACAATCAAATCCACTTCGCGCAGTTGTGCCAGCGCTTCGCGCATGTGCGCCTTCTGCATGCCTCCCAAGTCGACGTAATTCACCGTCGCATAGGTGATTTTCTTCGGGTTATACAGCTTCGCCAGCTCCAACAACCGCGGCTCCGGCACTTTCGCTACTCCAACATGCGTTGCCGACGCCGCTCGCTTTGCCTCGACATGCGCCTTCGTCAAAATCCGGAACAGCGTCGTCTTCCCTACTTGTGGTAGCCCAATGATTCCCGCTTGCACTTTTGTCTCTTCTTTCAGTTCTCTTTGGGAATTTTCCGCCCACCAAACCCTCATGCTAGCACACCCATCCTCGCGACTGATTCTGTGGAGTACCGGCCTTCTAGTTTTCAGCGAATTTAAAGTTCCATTTGGTGGGATGCTCTTCGGTTGGAGGCAAATTCAGCATCTCCTCTATTTCTTTTTGTTTCTTTTTGCTCCTCAACCAGACGCGTGCAACCTTCAAGGTCTTATGACCAACGAAAGGAGAAAAAGCATTCACCTGAAGCTGAGGCATATCCGTGACAATGAGTTCAGCGAGGTTCGGCGCGCGGCTTACTGGCTCCAGGTCTTGGATGCTCTTAAGGTCCTCCAAGTGCACTCGGCGAAGAGCAGGAAGTCTTTCCAGCCGAGGAAGCGCAGACACGCGTTTTAGGGATTGCAGAAAAAGAAACTGAAGGTCCCCTAGCGCCCCAATCGCAGTCACATCGGACAACCCGAGAATTCTCCACAATTCTAAGTAAATCAGCGTACCTATACCCGGTAACAAACTTAGGTTCTTCGTCCCGCCAAGCTTTAGGCGCAGATGTTTGAGTGATCTGAGCGGCGTCAGAGGCGCCAGATCCGGCAGAGTAACAGAGCGCAATGTGAGACTTTCGAGTTGAACGCAATGCTTGAGAGCAGAGATGTCTTTGCTATTCCCCTCGATAAAGAGATCCTTGAGCGCAGGAAATCGTTCGAGGATGCGGAGAGAATGAGCTTTAGACTTAGTGGCGCCTAGGCCGAGGAATTCGAGAGTCGAAGACAAATGTCGCAACCCCTCTATTGATTCGATTGCCCAAACGTCTGTCTGGAAGCCACGAAGAAATGGAAAATATCGAAGGAACTCTAGGTTCCTGACGGTCTCATACCCGTAGACCCTGAGAGGAACTTTGGGATAGGCCGAGAGAAATTCTGCAAGCTTGGACAACTCCTTGTCGTTCAGCTGGGAGCAAAACTGTACGACCTCGCATCGATCATCTAAGGGTTTGAGCTGTTGCTCGGTTAACGGTGAGCGAACTTCGCGAATGAATGGATAACTCTCAGAACTCATCTCTGGCTCATGTGATCTTATAATGCCAGATTGTCTAGATTTGTTTTCTTCCTTTTTCCTATTCTTGTGGGCTATCTTACTCGACTTCAGCGTGTCCGACGACCCCAAATCCCGTGCTGCCTCCACTTATAATGCCGCCGCGGACTTTTTCGATGCTCCGCCACTAGCCTTCTGGGACCGCATCGGCCGCCGCAGCGTGGAAAAAGCCGCGCTCCGCGCTGGCGCTCATGTTCTCGATGTCTGCTGCGGTGCGGGGGCATCCGCGCTGCCGGCCGCCGAAGCCGTCGGTGGAAATGGCCGCGTCGTCGGCGTCGACCTTGCTGAGAATCTCCTCCATCTTGCGCGCCAAAAGACCCAGCATCGCGGCCTTGCCAACACCGAATTTCGCCACGCCGACGTTGAATCTCTCGACCCCGCCGCGGAATCCTTCGACGCCGTCATTTGCGTGTTCGGGATTTTCTTCCTCCCGGACATGGACATGCCCGCCGCCGTCCGCCACCTCTGGAAGCTCCTTCGTCCCGGCGGCAACCTGGTCATCACCACCTGGGGACCTCGTGTCCTCGAGCCTGGCAATTCCATTTTCTGGGACGCCGTGCGCGCCGAGCGGCCTGACCTATACAAAAGCTTCAATCCATGGGAGCGCATCAACGAGCCGCGCGGTCTGTCCGGCATGCTTCTCGAAGCCGGCGTTACCGCCGACGAAGTTCATGCCGAATCCGACCATCAGCCGCTGGAATCGCCTGAAGATTTTTGGACCATCGTCCTCGGCTCCGGCTATCGCGGCACGATCGAACAACTCGATCCCGCCGCCCGCGAACGCGTCCGGCGTGCGGTTCTCCACGGTCTCTCCGAGCTCAAGCCGCGTAGCGTCGAAACCAACGCCGTCTACGCCATCGCCCGCAAGCCAACCATTCCCCTGGCATCTTGACTTTTTCTTTTCCCCTCGTTGCCCTAATCTATTTCTTCACAACCATGCTCGAAGAAACCGCCAAAGCTACCGGCGTGCCGCCGTTCGATCTCAAGAAGGCCATGCAGCATCTCTGCGCCTGCGACGAAAAGCTAGCCGAGCTCATCGCCAACACCGTCCCCTTCCAAACCGACTCCGACCACCTGCAATCACCCTACGAAGCTCTTCTCGAAGCCATCGCCTATCAATCCATCTCCGGCAAAGCTGCTGCCACCATTTTCGGACGCGTGAAAGCTCTCAGCGGCAACGGTCGCCCGCCATCACCGGAACAAATCCTCAAGCTTCCCAAAGGCAAGCTCCGCAAAGCCGGCCTTTCCGGCGCAAAGGTTCTGGCCATGAAGGACCTCGCGCGCAAAACCATCGACGGCATCGTCCCCACGCTCGAGCAAGCCCATTCCCTCTCCGACGAACAGCTCGTCGAGCGTCTCGTTTCCGTTCGCGGCATCGGCGCCTGGACCGTCGAAATGTTTTTGATTTTCCGCCTTGGCCGTCCCGACGTGCTTCCCATCCACGACCTCGGCGTCAAGAAAGGCTGGTCCATCACCTACGGCAAAAAGCACATGCCCAAGCCCAAGGAGCTCCTGAAATTCGGCGAACGCTGGCGGCCCTACCGCACCGTCGCCTCCTGGTACATGTGGCGGGCCTTTGAGCGCGCGGGCAATTCGGTTACGCGCAAAATCCGCCCCCACAAAACCAAACCCCGCAAACGCAAAAAGAAGTTGTAGTGGTCGGTCTTCAGACCGGCGGGTATTTCTAATTCACGACCTGGCCGCTAGTTCCTTCACCATCAAATAGATAGCCACCATTCCGGCGAGCAGTACACCGCTTTCCAGCGAGACTGAAATCCGGTGCAAGCGGCCGAACTCCATCAACAAGGGGTTGTCGGCGGCAGTGGCCTGAATCGACCCCATCTGCGCGCGCAGCGCTGCCATCTTCGTGCTCACTGTGAATTGCGAGATCGCCGTCAGAATCATCATTAGCAAAACGCAGAGCGCTGCCGGCGTCGCGAAGCTCGTCAAGGTCTTTGTCCTCACCAGTCGTGCGAGCAGCAACACGATTCCGCAGACAATCCCTCCGATGTGCATGACGCCTAGCGAGTGCCCAACCATCGCCCCAGCCTGGTCGCGGCTGCCCAAAATACGAAACGCCCCGGGCGCCACCACAAAGCTCAAAAAAACATCGCTCCCCAGCCACAGGCTCAGGCATAGAAACTCGACCCAACGAAGAAAGGTTGACATGCGCAGATTTTAGCTAGAATGGTCTATCGCGCGGAAGCAAAAGATGGTGGGCGACAAAGGACTTGAACCTTTGACCTCTCCCGTGTGAGGGGAGCGCTCTAACCAACTGAGCTAGTCGCCCGTGAAGCAGCAAAGAGCCGAGTTTGCTCATCTATTTGTAGCAGGAAGGGTGCGCCTTTTCAACCAATGTCGACTGCCGCAGCCCAGGTCGTTTCGCAGCTTCAGCGCTCCATCGCCCGCGCCATCTATGGCAAGGAAGAAGCCATCGAGCTTGCCCTGATTACGCTGCTCGCGCGCGGCCATCTGCTTATTGAAGATGTTCCTGGCGTGGGCAAGACAACTCTCGCGCAAGCCCTGGCGAAATCGTTCCACTGCACGTTTCAGCGCATTCAGTTTACTTCGGACCTCTTGCCCAGCGACGTGCTCGGCGTCAGCGTTTACAATCCCGAGTCCCGCGATTTTGAGTTTCGTCCTGGACCGATTTTCGCCAACGTGGTTCTTGCCGACGAAATCAACCGCACCACGCCGCGTACGCAGTCTGCGCTTCTGGAAGCCATGAACGAAGCGCAAGTCAGCATGGACGGCAAAACGCAGCCTCTTCCGCAGCCGTTCCTCGTCGTGGCCACGCAGAACCCGGTCGAGCACCACGGCACCTATCCGCTTCCGGAATCGCAGCTCGATCGTTTTCTGATGCGCATCAAGATGGGCTATCCGTCGCACGAAACGGAGCGCGAAATTCTGCGCAAGCGCATCGGTGATGATCCGCTCCATTCGCTCGAACCCGTCGCCGACTTGCACGACGTCATCGCTATGCAGGAAGCCACTGCTCGCGTGAAAGTAGATTCCAGCTTGCACGACTATGCGCTCGAAATTGTGAACCGTACGCGCAAGACCGATCTGCTTACGCTCGGCGTCAGCCCGCGCGGCACTCTGATGCTGCAGCGCGCGGCACAGGCCAAAGCGTTTCTCGAGGGCCGCGATTATTGTCTGCCCGACGACTTCAAGCAACTTTCCGTTCCCGTGTTTTCGCACCGCGTTGTCGCCAGCCTGCGGCACGCGTCGTTGCAGAAAAAATCGGAAACCACCGAATCCATTCTGCGCGACATCGTTGAGTCTGTTCCTGTTCCTCTGTGAGCCGCACGTCGTGGCCACGTACCTGACAAAGCCCAAATCCACTCTCGGCGAACTTTGGGCAAAAGCTGACCGCCCTGGCGTTCGCGCCTTTTTTCTCTCCATGGCCGCGCTGTCTGCGGCGCTGATTTTGGCCCTCTATTCCGGCGCCGCCGCCGAACTCGGTCAACTCGCTCTCGCCAGCACTTCAGCGTTGGCAGCCCTCGCGATTGCGGCGTGGGTCGCAGTCACGCTCGTGCCGACGCTAGCTCGCCGCACGCCGCTGCGCTGGATTGGCTACAAAATCGAATACAAAATATCGCGCGAAGGATGGATTTATCTTGGTGGGCTGCTGGTTGTCGCGCTTGCAGCGTTGAACACCGGCAATAATCTGCTCTTCTTGATTCTCGCGAGCTTGATCGCCATTGTTCTGATGTCCGGAGTTCTCTCTTCGATTTCACTCTCCGGTGTGGAGCTGCGCCTCGCGTTGCCGGAACATATTTTTGCGGGGCAGCCGGTTCGGGCACAGGTCGAACTCGAAAATCAAAAGCTCACGCTGCCCTCGTTTTCGCTGCGGGTCGAAGGCGTTCAGGAAAAAGGAGCCGGTCCGGTCGCCATGCTCGAGCAACCCGTCTACTTTCCGTACATCCCAAAACAGGATCGCGTGCAGCAAACCGTGCCTATCACGTTTCCACGCCGCGGCGCTTACTGCCAGGAAGCGTTTCGCATCGTCACGCGTTTTCCATTTGGCTTCTTGCAGAAGGCACGGCGCCTAAACATGAAAACCGAGGCTCTCGTCTATCCTTCCGTCGAACCCACCGCGGAATATATGGAAGTCATGCCGGTCATTCAGGGCGCGCTCGAAAGCCTGAGCAAAGGCCACGGGCAGGATTTGTACTCGCTGCGGGAGTACGTTCCGAGCGACAGCGCGCGCCTGGTCGACTGGAAAGCGACGGCTCGCTCCGGCTCATTGATGGTGCGCGAATTCGCGCGCGAGGAAGATTCGCGCGTCCTCCTGGTTCTGGATCCCCATCTACCGGCAAACGGGAAATCTTCCGCGCATGCGCCGTCTTCCCCAAACAGTGAACGCTTCGAGCGCGGCGTGACCATTTGCGCCAACCTCGCCTGGCACTTCTATCAGGGCAATTCGCTGTTGCAATTTCTTAGCGCAGGCTTCGAGACGCCTCTGTCCACAGCCGAGGAAAACATTTTCACAATTCTCCGCCATCTCGCGCTTGTGCAGCCTCTCCCGCACGATCCCGATAGAAAATTGCTGACCGATTTGGCGGCCCATCCCGATCTTTTCAAGATTATCGTGACCAGCCAGCCTCGCGGCTCCATCCCCTATTCCATCTGGAGTTCTTCCTACCTCATCTTTCTTAACGATCCAAACTAGGTATTTTTCGCCGTGCGAGAAAATTTGTGCGACCTGTGCGAGAATTTCTGCGCACGATGCTGAAAAATCGCGAGCTTGCCTCATTTCAAAATCAACTGCTGGAATGGTTCCGGCAATTCAAGCGCGATTTGCCGTGGCGCCGCACCAAAGATCCCTACCGCGTCTGGCTCTCGGAAATTATGCTCCAGCAGACGCGCGTCGCGGCGGTAATTCCTTATTACGAACGATTCCTGGAGCGATTCCCAGATATTCAAGCGCTGGCCGAATCACCAGTAGAGGAAGTGTTGCGGCTGTGGTCGGGCCTGGGCTATTACAGCCGCGCACGAAATCTGCAAAGAGCCGCGCAGCAGATCGTGGCCCAGCACGGCGGAAAATTTCCCGAAAACTTTGAAGACATTTTGGCGCTTCCAGGAATTGGAGAATATACGGCTGCAGCGATTTCAAGCATAGCCTTTGATGCAAGGCACGCTGTGCTCGATGGCAATGTAGCACGCGTGTTGGCGCGCCTCGACGCGATTCGCGGCGACCTTCGCGTACCAGGGCGCTGGCAGGAATTGCAGAAAATTGCGGACCAGCATCTCGAGAGAAAATCATCCGGCGAATGGAATCAAGCGATGATGGAGCTGGGCGCCACGCTTTGCACGCCCAAATCGCCGCAGTGCTTACTCTGCCCGGTCAATCAATTTTGTGAAGGCCGAAAGCAAGGTATCGCGGAACGCTTGCCCGAAAAACGCAAAAAGCGCGCCACGGTGGAAGTCACGCTGGCCGCCGCTGTGTTCGCGGACAAAAATGGCTGGACGCTTTTGTTGCCGCCACCCAAAGGCACCAACGAAGGACGCCTGGCAGATTACGTTCCCGTGCTGGTTTCCAATCTCTGGCATTTTCCGACTGTCTCCGTGAACGGCAATCCCGCAGCGGACTTGCGCGCGCATCTCCGGGAGCTACACGTTGACGCAGGAAATCAAAAATTGCGGCTCACGCCGGCAGAAGCCATTCGCCACGCGGTGACATACCGTTCCATCACGGTAAGACCATTTCACATCTCTATGAAAAACCTGCCTCGCATCCAAGGCGCGGAGCGAGTTCCACTGCACAACGTTTCAGCTCTCCCCGTCTCGAACCTTACACGCAAAGTGGCGGGTGCCGCCCTCGCGGCGGCAAAGCGCAGTCCCGAAAAAAGAAAACGGTAATCGTTTCGATTCGCACGTCGCCCACAAGAGCTGCTTGTCCACGGCCGATGTTAAGATGAAATTTTGACCATGGCATCCACCACCACAACAGCCCCTGTCTCGGCACTGCCCGCCGAACGCTTCTTCCGCGTTTCGCTTTCGCTGCTCATTTTCACGTCGATGGTTTCGCTCTCCAGCACGGGCAAGCTGGACCTGATTGCTGCGGTTCTTGGTCCAGCAGCGGCACTTTTCAAAGCCTTTCGCTGGTGGATGGGCCGCCCCGCTGAACTGTCGAACCGGGCAGCTACCTGGTGCCTGGCAGGGTATCTGGCTTTTTTCCCGGTGGACGCGCTATTTCTCTCAAGATTTTTTGTTGGCGGATCCTCGAATCCACCGCTCTTTACAATGCTGCTGGCGGTGGTGCACTTCCTGATTTTCGCCATGCTGGTGCGTTTTTACAGTGCGGCGACGGACCGTGACGCTCTATTTCTAGGGATGTTGTCTTTCGCGGCGATTCTGGCTTCCGCAATTCTCACGGTGGACACGCTTTTCCTGCTGCTCTTTTTCATTTTTCTTCTGTTTGCTGTTTCCACCTTTCTCGGAATGGAGCTGCGCCGCGGCGCCATGGGAGCCGTTTCGCCTGCACCGAACGTGTATCCCGAGCGCGACCGCAAGCTGAATCGCGCTCTGAGTTTTGCCTCGCTTAGCGTGGCAGTGGGCGCCATCCTGCTCGGCTGCACCCTGTTTTTCTTTTTCCCACGATTTAGCGCGGGCTACCTGGGCCGCGTCAGCTTCAGCCCATCGCTAATGACCGGGTTCACCGAAAACGTCGAGCTGGGACAAATCGGGGAGATCAAGAAAGACACTGCCGTGGTGATGCGGGTGCAAACGGGAAAACCCATCGGTTACGACTTACTGCGCTGGCGTGGCATCGCGCTGACAAACTTTGATGGAAAACGCTGGACTTCGGCCACTCGAAATCCTCAGCGGCTGCAGCCCGGCGAGGACGGCTGGATTTACACGCCCGAATACTCGCAAAAATCGGACGGCTCTGGGCAGGCGATTCGCTACACCGTATTTCTTGAGCCACTGGCGACTGACGCGATCTTCGTTCCCGGCAGGGCCCTCTCTCTCAAGGGAAACTTCACCGGAGAGACCACGAATACGTTTACCGGGATGCGCCGCATGTACATTTTGCGGGATGCCACCGAGACGCTTTTTAATCCATTTCGGAACTTTTCGGCCGTGCGGTACGTGGGATCCTCTTTTTTGCCAATGGCGACGACGGCAAAACTGCGAACGACCCCGAAGACTTATCCTGCGGAAATCACGGCGACCTATCTTCAACTGCCACCTCTCGATCCGAGAATTCCGGCGCTGGCGCGGGAAATCACCAGGAATGCCACGACGCCCTTCGACAAGGCCATTCGCATCGAGAATTACCTTCGCAGCCGCTACGCCTACTCCTTGAATCTAACGGGCAAGCCGGGGGACGATCCGCTGGCCCATTTCTTGTTTGAGACTAAGGCCGGACACTGCGAATATTTCGCGTCCTCGATGGCCATTATGTTGCGAACCCTGGGCATTCCTTCGCGCGAAGTAAACGGATTTCTTCCCGGCGAGTACAACGACTTGGGAGGAGACTACATCGTGCGCGCCAGCGATGCGCACAGCTGGGTGGAAGTCTACTTTACGGGCCTCGGCTGGCAGGTTTTCGATCCGACCCCCGGCGGTCCCGAACGCACGCCAAGTTTTCTGACCCGGCTGGCCTTGTACATGGATTGGATGGAGATTACCTGGAACGAGTGGGTGATTGGGTACGATTTCACCCACCAACTGGCGCTGGCGCAGAACCTTCAGCACACCTCGAAGAATTGGGGCGACGGGGCGCGGGCGTGGTTTGACGAGAAGCAGCGGGCTGGCAAACGCTGGCTGAAATCCTGGGAGCTGCGGCACGGCACTCTGGGCTATCTCTTGCCGGTGGTGCTGGTGCTGCTCCTAGTGGCGCTGCGGTACAACGTGCCTGGAGAGTTGCTGCGGCGGGCGCGGTTGTTTTTACAAATCAAAGCTGCCCCAGCAAAGCGGTCGGATCCGCAATTGGCGTCACGCCTCTATGCCGAACTGTTGCGCATGCTGGCGCGGCGAGGCTTGATCCGAACAGAAGCGCAGACGCCATTCGAGTTTGCGGCGGCTATGGACGCGCCGCAGGTCGCACCGGCTGTGCAAGAGTTTACGCAACTCTATGCGCACGCGCGCTTTGGCGGCGCGCCTTGCAATGCCACGCGCCTCGGAGAATTACTAGAGGAAGTTCGCTCGGCGTTGCGCGCAAATTGAGCATATCGAATTTCCGTCAAAATTCTGGCTGCGATGCGCCCCGAGAGGACAGACTAAAGTCTGTCCATCACACCGCCATCCGTCTGCTACAACGTGCGCGTGTTACAATGAGCGATTACACCGAGACGTAAATTTGCAGCAGAAGACCAAGGTCGGATTCGTCAGCCTGGGATGCCCGAAGAACCTCGTGGACAGCGAGGTGATGATGGGCATCCTTGCGCGCGATGGCTATGAACTGACGCCGCGTGCGGACGACGCGGAAGTGTTGGTTGTCAACACATGCAGTTTCATCGAAGCGGCGCAAAAAGAGTCGGTGGATGCCATCCTGGAGATGGCGGAACACAAGAAATTCGGCGCGGCGAAGAAATTGATTGTGGCAGGCTGCCTGGTGGAGCGCTACCGCGAGCAAATTCTCGAACAGGTGCCGGAAGTGGATGCAGTGGTCGGAACCGGGGAGGTGGAACGCATTCTGGAAGCAGTGGAGGGCGACCTGCGCGTGCTGCCGGCCCAGCCCCCGTCGTTCTTGTATCACGACCTCACGCCGCGGATTGTAACCACGCCAAAGCACGCCGCATACATCAAAATCGCGGAAGGCTGCGATCATCCGTGCACGTTCTGCATCATTCCGCAGCTTCGCGGGAAGTTTCGCAGCCGGCGATTCGAGTCGGTGGTGCGCGAGGCCGAGAATCTCGCGGCCGCGGGCGCCCGCGAGATTACGCTCATCGGGCAGGACACGACTTCGTATGGCGAGGACCTGGGGCTGCGGGATGGGCTGGCGCAATTGCTTGCGAAGCTCGCGCAGGTGGAAGAGTTGCTGTGGGTGCGGTTCCTTTACGCGTATCCGAATCGTGTGACGCAAAAATTACTGGACACGATCTCGCAGCATTCGAAACTGGCCAAATATGTCGACATGCCGCTGCAGCACGCCAGCCGCAATGTGCTGGCGCGAATGAAGCGTGGCTCGAACGGGGACGCGTTTTTGAAATTGCTGGAGCGGATGCGAGCGACGATTCCAGGAGTTTCCTTGCGGACCTCGTTCATTGTGGGATTTCCCGGTGAGACGGAAAAAGACTTTGACGAACTTTGCGAATTTGTAAAAGCGGCGAGATTGGATTGGATGGGCGTCTTTGAGTATTCGGACGTCGACAATGCCGGGAGCCACGCGCTGGATGAAAAAGTGGATGCGGAGACAATCACCGAACGGCGCAACCGCTTGATGGCGATTCAGAAGAAGATTTCGCGCGAGAATTTGCGAGCGCAGTATCTCGGTGCAAGGTTGCGCGGAGGGAAGCATCAGGACTTTACAGCTTTGATTGAAGGACCGTCAAAAGAGAATCCGCTGGTTTGGGAAGCCCGGCTCGAAGGAATGGCGCCAGAGATCGATGGCAAGCTCTACCTGATCGATATTGAACTCCCTTCGGGAGAAGTCGCGAACGCGGGCGACGTGGCGCGGGTACGGGTTACCAGGACTGATGCTTACGACCTCATCGGGCGTGTCGTGGAAATTTTGCCGCGGCCTGCGAAAAGACCGAGCCTTGCAAAGGTTCCGCCTTTGCCTGGTGGGGAAAGACTCCACCGCATCACAACCGGAGCGCCACTGCGGGTCCTGGGGTAGAATATCCCTTCCGCTTTAAGAACGATTCCCACTACGATAGAGAATAGTAGCGACTGTACGTTAGGTTTTGCTTAACACAGAGTTCACAGAGGCCGCAGAGAAGAAAGCTTCGCCATGCAGCACAAATGCCCAATTTGCAAGGCGGAGACAGATTCCGCGGTGCACGCGGAGTTTCCGTTTTGCAGCAAGCGCTGCCGCGAACGCGACCTGGGGAATTGGGCCAGCGAAAAGTACGTGGTTTCCGAGCCGATCTTCGACGAAGAGCTGAAGGAAGGCACGAGGAAAATTATTCAGGACGTCAAGAAATCCTATGGCGTCGACTCCTAGTTCTCAGCCCGCTGGGCGAGCTTCGGGCGAAAAGCCACGGTTGGCGCTGGCAATCGCCACGGTGCTGGGCATCGGCTACATTCCGAAAGCCCCCGGCACTTTCGGTTCGCTGGCCGGAATCCTAATTGCTTTCCTTTCGGCCATCTTTTTCCTGCATCCAACTTCAGCGGGCGATGTTTTCTCGATGCACCCACTGACGGACACCATTTTGCGCCAGAATTTCTTTGGAGCGCCGGGGACAGACATTCATGACGTCACGCTGGCCATCCCCTTTTTCATTGCTGGGGCAATGCTGGTTGCTTTCTCGACGGTTGGAGTCTGGAGCGCGTCGCGGGCTGCAACCTACGCGGGAATCAGCGACCCGCAGCACGTCGTCATTGATGAAGTCGCCGGCCAGCACCTAACCCTACTATTGCCGCTGATCCCCGTTGCTCTGCCGCACCTGGAAACGCACCTCGACTTCTCGCAATATGCGATTTATTTTGCGCTGAGCTTCGCAAACTGGAAATACCTGCTGATGGGTCTTATACTTTTTCGCGTGTTTGATATCTGGAAGCCGTGGCCCGTCCACCGGCTCGAGAAACTGCCGGGCGGGTGGGGCATCATGGCCGACGACTGGATGGCAGGCGTCTACGCTGCCATTCTGCTGCGCGTGGCGTTACACTTTAACCTGGTATGAGATTCGGGTTTGGGTCCTCGGCAGAAAAGAACGGAATTCCCCACATTGAGAGAGTTGCGCCCACAGCGGCGATTCCCGGCGGAGAAATCACGATTCACGGACGGGGATTTGTTGCGCGGGGCCAGTCGCGGCCAATCGTGCGCTTTGGAGACGAGCAAGCGGCGCTGATCTTGTCGAGTGAGACCCGCTTGATCGCGCGCGTGCCGGATGGTGCCACGGGCGGAACGGTTCAGGTGGCGGCCAACGGCCACGAAAGCAAGCCGCACCCCGTGCATATCGGGTTGCAGATCGCGGACAATCTGCATCCCGTGGCAAATCCCGTGGTCGACACGGATGGAAACATCTACGTCACCTACTCAGGGTCCCGCGGCCAACCTGTGCCCGTTTCACTTTACAAAATCACCGCGAACTACAGCGTAAAGCCATTTTTGACGTCGCTGACGAACCCGAGCGGCCTCGCCCTGGACAAGCAAGGAAATCTGTTTGTTTCCTGCCGGCATAACGGGACCATTCATCGCGTCAGCGCCGAAGGCCGAGCCGAGGAATGGATCGAAGGAATGGGCGTCGCCACTGGCATCGCTTTCGACCGCTTGGGAAATCTGTATGTCGGCGACCGCAGCGGAACGATTTTCAAAATCAGTCCTGAGCGCGAGATCTTTGTTTTTGCGACGCTTGAGCCGTCCGTCGCCGCGTATCACTTGGCGTTTCATCCCGGCGGCGGCGATTTGTACGTTTCCGGGCCTACAACCTCCAGTTACGATCGCATTTACCGCATCACGCAGGGCGGCGACGTGGCCGTGTTTTTCCGGGGACTAGGCCGCCCGCAAGGAATGGCGTTTGACCGCGACGGCAACCTGTTTGTCGTGGGGTCCCACGGCGGGCGGCGCGGAATTGTGCGCATCACGCCGGAAGGACACGCGGACCTCGCGCTGAGCGGCTCCGGGCTGGTCGGCCTTGCATTGCAACCTTCAGGGCGTGCCATTCTCGCGACGACCGGGGCGCTCTTCACCCTCGATTGGGACGTTCGCGGCCTGCCCCTTTTTGGATAATGACTTGATGAAAGCGGAAATTATTGCGGTGGGTTCGGAGATGCTGACTCCGGACCGCATCGACACCAACTCGCTGTACCTCACGGAAGAATTGAATAACCTGGGCATTGAAGTCGTTCGCAAGACGATTGTCGGCGACGAACGCGAGTTGCTGGCGGAAGCGTTCCGCGACGCATTGAATCGCGTGCCACTGATTATCGCGAGCGGCGGGCTTGGTCCAACCGAGGACGACCTGACCCGCGAGACCGTTGCGGAATTGCTCGGCCGCAAGCTGATCCTGAATGATGCCATCTTGAAGTACATCGAAGGGCGCTTCCGGCAACTCGGCCGCGAGATGCCGGCGGTAAATACGCGACAAGCAATGGTGCCGGAAGGCGCGGAAGTGCTGGAAAATCCGCGTGGGTCCGCGCCAGGCTTGTGGCTCGAAGACAAGGGGCGGTTCGTGGCCCTGCTGCCGGGGCCGCCGCGTGAGTTGAAGCCAATGTATCAAGAACAAGTACTGCCGCGGCTGGAAAAGCGGCGCTCCGGCGTGCGCATGTTTAGCCGCGAACTGCGCGTGGCGGGAATGGGTGAATCCACGGTCGAGCAGCGCATCAAACCGATTTACACGCGCTACGCAGACGTGCACACCACGATTCTCGCGGCGCCGGGAGAAATCCAGATTCATCTGCGAACGTGGACCGGGGACGCCGCGCACGCGCAGAAAACGCTGGATGAAATTGTTCAAAGCTTTGACCTGGCGCTGACTGACCGGATTTTTTCACGCGACGGCTCTTCGATGGAAGAAGTGATCGCGCACCTCCTGACCATGAACAACGTGACGATTTCCGCAGCAGAAAGTTGCACCGGCGGACTGCTGGCGCAGCGGCTGACCAGCATCGCCGGCAGCTCGTCGTACTTTTTGGGTGGAGCAGTCTGCTACAGCAACGAACTGAAAACGATGTGGGCCAACGTTCCAGCAGAAATCATTCAGGCTAAAGGCGCAGTGAGCAGCGAAGTAGCCATTGCATTGGCGGATGGCATACGGCGCAACGTAGGCAGCACGTTGGGCGTTGGCATTACGGGAATCGCCGGACCCGGCGGCGGCAGCGAAGAAAAGCCTGTGGGCACAGTGCACATCGCGTTGTCGCACTCCGGCGGGGTGAAGGAGCGCGGGGTGCGTTTTCCCGGCGACCGCGAAGCGATTCGCTGGCACGCTTCGCAGCTCGCGCTGGATATGGTGCGGCTGTATTTTTTGTATAACGGCGGCGATCCGCCGCAACGCGGCACCAGAAGGTCCTGAGCGGTGCGCCTCTTCGTCGCCTTGGAAATTCCCTCTGCCGTGCGGGAAAATCTCGCGGATTTGCTCGGTTCGCTGCGGGCGATTTCGCGGGAACCGAAGTGGGTCCGGCCCGAAAGCCTGCACGTCACGCTGAAATTCCTGGGAGAAGTGGCAGAGACAAAAGTCGATAGCATCCGAACTGCGCTCGCTGAGATTCGCTCCGAACAGCCGGTTTCGCTGGAATTTCGCGGTCTCGGATTTTTTCCAAATGCCAAACGTCCTCGCGTTTTCTGGGCGGGCATGGAAGTCTCGGCCAATTTGAAAAAGCTGGCAGCCGACATCGAAGGCGCGATGGAGAAATGTGGCATTCCCCGGGAATCGCGGGAATTCTCACCGCATTTGACGCTAGCGCGCTTTGACCAGCCTGGACTGCCGGAGAAACTGCGCACCGCCATCGCAGACAACGCGCAGCGCGAATTTGGCAAACTACAAACCAATGAATTCCATCTCGTTCAAAGCAAGCTAAAACCGTCCGGGGCGGAGTACACTACGGTCGCCAGGTTTGCGTTCGCGCCGCTTCAGCCATAGCAGCGTGCGAGTGCAATGCATATCCCAATGACGCTCGACTTGATTCCAGTGGCGGCGTACCTGCTTGGGTCGATTCCGTTCGGCGTAATTCTGGCGCGGCTGTTTGGGAGCGACGTTCGCAAAGCGGGCAGCGGCAACATCGGCGCGACCAATGTTGCGCGCGTTGTCGGACCACTGGCAGGAATTTTGACCCTGGTCCTGGATGCGGCGAAGGGCGCAGCGGCGGTCCTCCTTGCGCAGAGATTGTCGAATGACAGCGCCACCTGGATGATGGTGGCAGCGCTCGCCGCGCTCGTGGGCCACTGCTTCCCAGTCTGGCTAAAGTTCAAAGGCGGCAAGGGCGTGGCAACAGCAGCGGGAGTGTTTTTGACGCTCTCACCGCTCGCTTTCGCAGTAGCGATCGCTTTGTTTGTTCTCGTTGTAGTTTTTTCGCGCTACGTCTCGCTTGGATCGATTTCCGCTGCCGCCGCGATGCCATTGTTGATGTACTTACTGTGGGCGCCACGTCACGCACCACCGCCCGCGGTCACGATAGGCACGCTGGCAGCGGCACTGCTCATTATTCTCAAGCACCGTGGAAATCTTCAACGGCTGCTCACAGGGGCAGAGCCGAAATTTTCCTTCAGCAAGAAGAGGGCTGACGAATGACGAAGATCGCCATTCTTGGCGCGGGAAGCTGGGGCACGGCTCTTTCCGTGGTGCTTTCGCGCGCACGACAACCTCACGAAATCTCCTTGTGGGTCCGCAATGCAGCCCTGGCGGAATCTCTCTGGCATCATCGCGAAAACACTGCCTATTTGCCCGGAGTTTTTTTGCCCCGAAAGATTCGCGTGACCCACGAAATGACCGTGGCCCTCGAGGGCGCGCAGATTGTAATTGGCGCGATGCCCTCGGTCCACGCGCGCGCAATTTACTCGCAGGCGCTGCCTCGCGCTACTTCACAAATGGTTTTCGTTAGCGCCACGAAGGGCCTGGAGCCTGCGACACATCTGCGCATCAGCAAGGTCATGGGCCAAGTCCTGGCGCCAGAAGCAGCGCCGAAAGGAACAGCTTCGCCAAAAATTGCGGTGCTTTCCGGGCCTTCCTTTGCGGCCGAAGCGGCGCGCGGCGAACCCACGGCAGTGGTGCTGGCGGCCGAAGACGCGGCGCTGGGAAGCACGCTCCAGGAGGAATTCTCGGGGCCATCATTTCGTTTGTACACCAACGACGACGTCCTCGGCGTCGAGTTGGCGGGCGCAGTCAAAAATGTGATGGCGATTGCCGCGGGCACGGTCTTGGGACTGGGGCTCGGCTCGAATCCTCTGGCTGCCCTCATCACGCGCGGTCTGACGGAAATGACGCGCTTGGCCGTGGCGCTCGGAGCGCGCCGCGAGACCCTGAGCGGCTTAGCAGGCCTCGGCGACCTCGTCCTAACCTGTACCGGTGCTCTGAGCCGCAACCGCCACGTGGGCGTCGAACTCGGCAAGGGCCGTCAGCTAAAGGAGATTCTGGCAGGCATGCGCATGGTGGCCGAAGGTGTGGACACAGCCGCTCCGCTCCTGGCCTTGGCCCGGGAACACGGCATCGATATGCCTATCACCGAGCAGGTTGACGCCATCCTGCATCAGGGCAAGGCGCCAAAAGACGCCATTCGCGAAATCATGGAACGTCCCCTGAAACGCGAATAAAGGCCGTTTTTCGCCCTCAAATTCAGCCGACGAACGGCCCCGCTAGTACTAAAGTCCCAGTTAAACTTGCGAGACCCGTCCTCATCGACGTTCCCCCAGTCCGCAACCCGGTCTCTTACAATGAAAACTGAAGATGCCGGGTACCGTTTCATCTCTATGGGGACGTCTGCGCGCAGGGCATGTGCGCATTCTCTGGCTCGTCCTTGGCGCACTTCTGATGGTCAGCGTTCTCCCCCTGGGGCTGTACCACCGATTGGTCTTGCAACTCAGCCAGGACAAGCTGGTGGAAACCGAGAAGGTGCAGCAGACCGACCTTTCCCGCTCCCTGGCGCAGGAAATCCAGCTCTTCGAGTCCAATCTCACCCAGCAGCTTCTCAGCGAGCGGCAAATCCTGGCGCTCACCGGCCTGATCGACAACGTGGAAGACCCCGCCGCTGAACCCAAGGTGACCCGCCTACTCGAAAATTTCGTCGACAGTAACCGCAGCAGTTTCATCTACTTGACTGCAGTCGGCAAAACTGGCAAAGGCACCAGCGCGTCCCAGGGGAATTTCCGGGCCGAGCAGGACCCCTTCGTGGCCAAGGCGCTGCAGCGCGCCTTCGTCATGTGCTTGCAATCGCAGGTAGTCAAGTTTCGCAGCGATCCCTTGGCGCTGGCTCCGGACAACCGGCCGGCGTTCGTAATTGCGGTTCCCTTGAAAGACGCGAGCGACAATTTCACCGGAATGCTTGCGGCAGTCGTTTCGCTCGACCCCATTCTTCACCGGTTGCAGGACGCCAGCGTGCGCGGCCGCACCGTTTTCATCGTCGACCATGGCGGGCACATTGTGGCGCATCCGGAGCCGAAGAATTTCGTTCCTGGCGCGGACGCCAGCAGCAATTTCCTGGTGGCCCAGGTCAAAGCCCTGCCGCAGGAATTGCGCAATACCGAAACGAGCCGTTTCCCCGACAACAGCACCAGGCATCCCATCGAGATGATTGGGACGTACAGCACTTCTCCGGACCTGAATTGGGCGGTCATTGCGCAGCGTAGCTTGGACGCGGCGCAGACCGACACGGGCGTCACCGAACTCAACCGCCAGGCGCTCGCGTTCGTCAGCATCGTGGTGCTGGCGGCCATTGCGGTCGGATACTTTTTTGCGGTGGGCATCAGCGGGCCAATCCGCGGATTGGCTGCGTCCACTCGCGCCATCAGCCGCGGTGAATTTCACCAGCGCTCGCCGGTCCGCGGCGCTTCGGAGATCAGCGAGTTGGCCGAAAACTTCAACAAGATGGCCGGGGACATCGAAGAATTCATCGAGAAGCTGAAAGAAGCGGCCGAGGAAAACCGCGAGCTGTTTATCGGCTCCATTCGCATGCTTGCCGCGGCCATCGACGAAAAGGATCCCTACACGCGCGGTCACTCCGGGCGCGTGGCCAAGTATTCCACGCTAATCGGACAGGAGCTGGGGCTTTCCACCGAAGAGTTGGACAAACTGCGCATTTCCGCGCTGCTCCACGACGTCGGAAAAATCGGCGTGGAAGACCGCGTCCTGAAAAAGCCTGGCGCGCTCACGCCCGAGGAATTCGGCCTGATGAAGCAGCACACCGTGAAAGGCGCGAACATCATGCGCCCGGTTTCGCAGCTCAAAGAAATGCTGCCGGGTATTGAATTACACCATGAACACATGGACGGTCGCGGCTATCCGTACGGCCTGCAAGGTCCGCAGATTCCTCTGATGGCCCGCATCATTGGCGTTGCTGACACGCTCGATGCCATGACCACGAACCGCCCCTATCAGACGGCGATGGACCTGGACTTCGCGCTCGAGCGCATTCGCAGTCTGACGGGTTCTAAGTTTGATGCAGTCGTGGTCAACGCCCTCGAATCTGCAGTTCAACACGGCAAGCTTCGCCTCAGCGCCGTCGAAGTCCACGTGTAGCCCCATGGAATTCTTGCCCACATCGAGACGTTGAGAATTGCCGTGCACTCGACGCAGCACCAATTCAAGCTGTCAGCTCTAAGAAGAAAAAATGAACTTCTTTGCCGGATTGACTTGTGGGGATTCGTGAGCCTCATGGTTGTAATCTTCTTTGTGCTGTGGGTGGAGAAAGCCGCTTACACAGATTTACCCGTGCACGTACCGGCGGACTTAGTAGTCGCGCACCATTCGACCAGGCTACCTAATGCACTTCGAGAAGACTGCCTGCGTGTCACGATATCCCGTGACGGTTCTGTCTATTTTCGCGATTCTCGGATTTCCTTGCGCGACCTTTCAAACTTGTTCCAGGAAGGTATGCGGCACGGTGCAGAAAAAAAGGCGTATGTGTCGGCAGACGCGCGGGCTAAATATGGCGATGTCGGCGCCGTTTTGGAACAAATTCGCCTCGCGGGTATCGAGAATATAGCTTTCTTAACGACGTCTCTTCAATTGTAGAGTCGTCCCGACTGGCAAACAGGTCGGCTTCGGAGCGCTTCTGCTACAATTTTAGGTTGCGCTGGAATTGCGGCGCGCCACCGCATGATTTCGCTCTTTGGCAAAAACGAGCCTGAGCCGACCTTTCTCGAGAAGCTGAAAAAGTCCGTCAGCAAGACGAAGGCGGCGCTCTCGGAAACCGTCGACACGATTTTTCTTGGCGACAAGAAAATCGATCCTTCGACCCTGAAGGCTTTGGAGAATGCGCTCCTTTCCGCCGACCTGGGCGTCAAGCCCACGCGCGAAATCCTCGACGCGGTGCGCGAAAAAATGGACCGCAACGCGCTCTCCGACACCGCGCAACTGAAACGCGAAATCAAATCGCACATCATCCGCATCTTGAACGCGCCCGCGAAGCCGGACGTCGCCACCGCCAGCGGCATTTCCGCTTCAACAAACGGTGCAGGGACGCGCGTCATTTTCATCGTTGGTGTGAACGGTGCCGGAAAAACCACCAGCATCGGCAAACTCGCCAACCGGCTCCGGCAGGAAAATCGCAGCGTGGTGCTTTGCGCCGCAGACACATTTCGCGCCGCTGCTATCGAGCAACTCGAAATCTGGGCGCAGCGCAACGGCATCGAGGTCATCAAGCAAAAGTCAGGCGCTGATCCTGCAGCCGTCGTTTTCGACGCCATGGCCGCCGCCAAGGCGCGCTCGGCGGATGTGGTCATCGTCGATACCGCCGGACGCCTGCACACCAAATCCAACTTAATGGCGGAACTCGAAAAAATGAAGCGCACCGCCGCCAAAGTCATTCCGGGCGCGCCGCACGATGTCTTGCTGGTTCTTGACGCTACCACCGGCCAGAACGGCCTTGCGCAAGCGCGCGAATTCACTTCCACGGTTGGCGTTACCGGGATTATCCTCACCAAGCTCGATGGCACGGCCAAGGGCGGCATCGTCGTGGCGATCTCGCGCGAACTGGGCCTGCCCATCCGCTTCGTCGGCACCGGCGAGCAAATCAACGACATGGTGCCCTTCGACGCCGAAGCCTACGCCAATTCCCTTTTCGACTGAATCGTGAACGAACACGACATCCGATTCATGCAACACGCGCTGGCACTGGCGCGCAAAGGCATTGGCCTGGCCAGTCCGAATCCGATGGTGGGCTGCGTGATCGTGCGCGATGGCCAAATCGTCGGTGAAGGCTTCCATCAATACGACTGGCGCGATCACGCGGAAATTGTGGCGCTGAAATCCGCGGGCGAAAAAGCCCGCGGGGCGACGCTCTACGTCAGCCTTGAGCCGTGCAATCACACCGGCCGCACCGGTCCTTGCACTGAAGCGATTATCGCCGCAGGAGTGCAACGAGTCGCCGCAGCGATCGAGGATCCGAATCCTGTCAATTCGGGGCGCGGCTTTGAGCGGCTGCGCGGCGCGGGCATCGAAGTGATCACCGGCATTTGCGAAGAGGAAGCGCGCCGCTTGAACGAAGCCTTCGCCTGCTGGATTCGCACGAAAAAACCATTCGTCACGCTAAAGTCCGCTTTGACGCTGGATGGCCAGCTTGCGCTTCCCGGGAATCAAAAAAAATTTGTGTCGGGATCGCGCCGCGGAGAAACCAACCGGATTACCTCGGAAGAATCGCGCGCCGAGGTCCATCGCATGCGCCACGCTTCGGACGCGCTCCTCACTGGCATCGGCACCATCAAGGTGGATGATCCCTATCTCACCGACCGCAGCGGCTTTCCTCGCCGCCGTCCCTTGCTGCGCGTGATTCTCGATTCCCGGCTTAGCCTTTCAGCAAACTCACGAATCGTGAAAACGGCGGACAACGATCTCCTGGTTTTCACCGGCCAGCAGCAGTTGAACAGCCGGAACGCGCGAGTCCTGCGCAAAGCAGGCGTCGAAATTCTGCCTGAAAGAATTAGGTCGGGAGGCGTGCATCTCGAAAGCGTTCTGGAAGAACTTAGCCGCCGCGAAATTTCGAGCGTCATGATCGAAGCGGGACCAACCTTAAACGGCGCCGCCTTGCAAGCCGGCATCGTCGATAAGCTTTTTTTGTTCTATGCGCCGAAAATTTCCGGCGAGACTCGCGTTCCCTTCGCTATCGCGCCGAAACTCAACCTGCCGCCGCTGCAAAATCTCCGCACCCACCAGTTCGGTCCAGACTTTGCGATCGAAGCCTACTTGCGCGACGTCTACAAGAAGTAGCCTGCACGCCACTCCACCTTTGTCATCCCGACCCTCAGGTCGCGGTCTTCCGCGGCCTGAGGCGGAGGGATCTGCTTTCAACTTTGAAACTTAAGCCTACTCGCTGACTCGCAGCACCGCCGCGCCAAGAATCGCGTCATTCTTCAACGCGTTCAACGCCCGATTCGCATCCTGCAACGGGAAAATCTGCACGTGCGTATGAATGGGAATTTCCGCCGCGACCCTCAGGAAATCTTCTCCGTCCTGCCGCGTGTTGTTCGCCACGCTGCGAATCACACGTTCCTGATACAGCAAGTCGTATTCAAATGACGGAATCGCGCTCATGTGAATCCCGCCGAGCACCAACACCCCGCCCTTCTTCAGCGCTTTGAGCGCGGCAGGCACAATTTCCCCCGCAGGCGCGAAAACAATCGCTGCATCCAGCTTTTTCGGCGGTTCGTCGAAAGTGCCGCCAGCCCAAGCCGCGCCCAGTTCCAACGCCAGCTTCTGATGACGCGTATCGCGTGTCGAGGCAAACACTTCGACCTTCCAATGGCACGCCACTTGAATCGCCACGTGCGCCGCCGCCCCAAACCCGTAAAAGCCTAGCCGCCCGCCCGCTTTGATTCCCGAGAGCCGCAGGCAGCGGAACCCAATGATCCCTGCGCACAAAAGCGGCGCGGCCTGCTCATCTGGAAATCCTTCGGGAATGGGATAAACGAAATTTTCGGGTGCCACGATGTACTCGGCGTAGCCACCGTTCACGCTGTAGCCGGTAAACTGCGGGTTGTCGCAAAGATTCTCCGCGCCGGCCTTGCAGTATTCGCACGTCCCATCCGTCTTGTGCAGCCACGCCACTCCCACTCGCGCGCTCAATGCGAACCGCCTCGCTCCTTTCCCTTGTTTCTCGACCGCGCCGACCACCTGATGCCCCGGAATCACCGGCGACTCGCGCGGCGGCAACTCGCCTTCGATCACATGCAAATCCGTTCGGCACACTCCGCATGCATGCACGCGCACCAAAACCTCGCCGTCTCCCGGCTCCGGTGCCGGAACTTCGACAAACTCCAGAGGATTCGTCTCAACTTTCGCTGGCGCTTTCAGCAAGCATGCTTTCATAAATTCCCTTGGCTTCAGTGCGGATGCCTTCTTTTCCGAACAACAACTGCGTGCGATGCATCAGCATTCCATCTTTAACTTTTCTCGCGGGGGGCACTTATAATCAAGAGGAAGTTTGCATGCATCCTCGGCAGAATTGCCGACGACGAGCAGGCGCCGCTCACACGACAAGTTCAGTTCGAAGGGTCAATGCCCGAGTTTTGCTGGCTCCAGAAGCGTGTGGCTATTTCGGCGGGTTTTCCAATTGAACCAGGCAGTTCATGTGGCACCAGACTTCGCCGGCGGGCAACAAGGAACAATCCACGACAGTCCAGGGTGTCCAGTGTTCGTCCGAGACTTGCCATTTGGCGGCGGTGATGTCAGCGGGCTTTAGCTCCTGCGGACAATGCACCGTTCGAAAGCGGTAGTCACACGTCTGAAGAATGCGGTCTAACACTTCAGGGTCGGACATGACACACTCCGGCCAGATGGATTCCGTTGCTGCCGCGAATGTTGCGTTTCAGAGCCACGGGAGTCAAGTGATGTCGGCACATGACCATGTGACGGCAGCCCAAAGCACAAATCAGCAGATTCTGTAGAATGAAACACACGCCCTTTTCAGTCGGAGAGACACAAATGTTTACTGGAATCATCGAGCACCTCGGCACCATTGAATCCCTCGACCTCCAGCGCGATGGTGGGCGTATCACCATTCACGCCCCTTCGCTCGCGCCTTCTCTCGCGGTCCCGAACAGCATCGCCGTCAACGGCTGCTGCCTGACCATCGTCGATCTCCACAACGGTCGTTTCTCCGCCGATCTTTCCGGCGAGACCATTCAGAAAACTTCCTTCGGTGCGCAACTCGGCCAGCTTCGCGCTGGGGCGCGCGTCAACCTCGAACAACCACTCACCGCGGGCAAGGAATTAGGCGGCCACTTTGTTTTGGGTCACGTCGACACCATCGGCCACGTCACGCATCTCACGCCCGAAGGCGAAAACTGGTGGTATGGCGTTCGCGTACCCGAGGATTTCGCGCGCTACGTCGTACCCAAAGGTTCGATCGCCATCGACGGCATCAGCCTTACGGTCGCTCGCTGGCATGACAATATCGTCGACGTCGCCATCATTCCTTATACTTATGATCACACCAATATTCGCGACTTGAAGCCCAGCGACGCCGTCAACCTCGAAGGCGACATTCTTGGCAAATACATTGAACGCTACCTGGAAGCTCGCAACGCCGCAGCTGCTGTTGCCCCTCTCAGCATGGAAGAATTGATCAGCCAGGGTTTCTGATACCAGAGCAATCGGCGGTTTCCGGGAAGCACTATCCGCGGGCCTCTGTTTTCGCGTTTTTTGACCACGCGCCGCGCCAATACAACACCAGTCCAATCAGGATCGAAACCAAGGTTCCGCCCACTAGCCTGAATTCGAAGCTGACTTTGTTGATGCCGCTGGGGGGCACAAGCGAGACAAAGATCCCGACAAGCACTACGGCAAAACCAAGCACCCCGGAAAGCCAAAGGCCCACTTTGCCGCCGGGGATCAAAACGACATGAGGATTTTCTATGCGGTCCTTGCGCCCACGCAACTTCAGCACCCCCGCAAACATGTACAGAAACGGAATGAAATAAAGGATGATCGCCGCGTCGATCAAAATCTGATAAGCCTCTTGGACTGTCTTACTTCGGATCTGACTCAGGAGCAGGATAGCGCCCGAAAGTCCTGCTTGCACCAGGATCGACACGTACGGCGTCTTCCACCGCGAATGGATCTTGCCAAATGCCGCCGGCAAATAGCGGTCAATGCCGACCACAAACGGCACCCGAGCAATTCCTGCCACTGTGCTGCCGACGCCTCCTGCGTTTCCAATGGACACGAGGATAGCCGCGAGAATTCCCAGAAAGCCCACCTTAAGTGCAACGGATCCCACCGTAATGGCATGGAATACGCCACTTTTGGGATCGATTTCAGCCGCGGGAACCAGCGCGAGAATCGCAAATGTCCCCGCGATATACATGAATGCGATCAATGCTCCCGCTCCAAACACCGCCCGGGGCAGCGTGCGCCGCGGATCGCGCACTTCATCGCTCATGGCGGATACCAGTTCCAAGCCTGTGAACGCGAAAGCGATCTGCGACCAAAAATTAACCGTGTCCCAATTCCACGTCGGCGCCATGTTGGCCCAGGTAAACTGCGTGGCCGAGCCGCTTTTGAAATAGACCAGCAGCGCCACGCCAGCAAGCATCAACAAGGGCAAGTACGTGCCGACCCCACCCGCGTTTTGCAGCCACTTTCCGATGTTCAGCCCAACAATGTTTAGCACGACTGCAACGAGCAGGAGCGCGAGGGATACGGCGAGAAGAAAGGTCTGGTCCTGCGAAATCGCAGATCCCTTCTCGCCCAGCACGTACGCGCTCATCGAAGCGCTCGCAAGGAGCAGGCCGGGGAAATAAAATACCGTGTAGATCCAGTAGGTCCACCCGGCCACGAAACCGTGAAAATCGCCGAACGCCTCCTTGGCCCAAACGTACAACCCTCCCTCATCGGGAAACCGGGAAGACAATTCGTTAATCACAAAAGCGCCCGGCACAAAAAAGAACAGCGCCGCTATCAACCAGAGGCTGATGGAAGAAGTGCCGTTGTAGCCCGCTGCCGCAATCCATCGCGGCCCCAGCACCGTCGCGATGTTGAACAGCAACACATCCCAAAAGCCCATCGCTTTGCGTAATTGCCCGATGGGACTGGAAGAAACAGGGTCGGCTGCGCCGTTCCCTGCCTGGCTCACAGGGTCACATCCAGCGCGGGAATCAATTCATCCTGCATGCGGAAATTCTTCAGAAACGCGTCGCTGGTGTTTTCGAATCCGTCCCAAGGGCCAAAATACGCCACGCGGCCTTCGAGCAAAAACACCACCACGTCCGCGAGTTTCTTGGCCAGATGCGTATCGTGCGTCACCACAATCGACGTTTTGTGGAATGCTCTCTTCAACCGCAAAATCAAATCGCCCATGTGACCCGCCATGAGGGGATCCACCATCGTTGTGGGTTCGTCGTATAAAATCGCTTCCGGATTTTGCGCGAACGCTCGCCCAATCGCCACCGCGCGCTTCATTCCGGTCGAAAGCTCGCTCGGCAGCTTTTCCATCACGTTTTCTACTTCCAGCATGTGCGCGATCTTCTCGACGTACTCGTCGATATCATCAATCGTGAGCCCGGGCTGCCCATCCAGGGGGAACGAAATGTTTTCTCGCACGGTCAGCGAATCAAACAGTGCTCCCGACTGAAACACCATCGTCACCTTTCGCCGCACTTCCTCAAACTGCGCTTCGGTGAAATTTGTGACATCTTCTCCGTCCACGATCACATGCCCTTCGTCGGCTTGCAAAAATCCCATGATGTGCTTCAGCGACACCGATTTGCCCACTCCGCTGCGCCCCATAATCACGCATGTCTCTCCGCGTTTTACCGTGAAACTGACGTGGTCCAGCACCAGCCGCCCGTCGAACGCCTTGCAGACATTGCGAAACTCAAAAAAGTTCGCCGGTCCGGGTTCGGCCAACTTCCCGGCTGGATTGAGCGCCGCCCAATTCTCTCCCTTCAGATTGGTCGGCCCGCCGTGGCTGATTTTCAGGATGTCCGTCATCTCTGTGCTTCCAGAATGCGCCGCGCCTCTTCGTAGTCCGCCTGCGTGTTCATGTTCCAGAACAGCCGCCCTGCGCTATCAAATCGTTTCCAATCTGCTTCGTCAAGCACTTCCATCTCCAGACGTTTCATCCCGTCCGTCACTTTGCGTACTCCATCTTCAAACGCGTACATCAACTTCTTTACCGCGCTCGTTCGCCAACACGCGCACAGCGGCTCCAGCCCTTGCCCGGATCTCGGCACAACGACTTCCGCAGCGCTTGCTTGTGCACGTTCCGTCATATATGCCAGCCATTCCCGCGTCAGAAACGGCATGTCACAGCTCAGGACGAGATTCCAATTGCATCCAAGTTTCGCGTTACCCGTCCCCATCAGAGCGGTGATGATGCCTCCCAGCGGCCCCTGCCCGGGCCAGCCATCCGCGATCACCTCAGCTCCAAACTCGCCGTATTTCCCTTCCAATGCCACGATTCTCGTGCTTTCCGTCACGCCACTCATCAACCCAATCATTCGCGCCAGCATCGGCTGCCCGCCGAGTTCCACGCGCGCCTTGTCCACCCCAAACCGCGTACTCGCCCCTCCCGCCAGCACATATCCTGCGACGCTCAAATCTCCTCCGCCCCGAATCGTTCTCCACCTCTCTGCCTTCTGCTCTGTGCCCTCTGTGTCCTCTGCGTCCTGTGTGTTAATTCTCATTCCTCGATCTTCACTAAAACCCAAAAAACTAAGAACTGCCAGCTGTCAACTGAAAACTGACTACTCATCCTCCATCGGCTCTCGCCCCGGCCTTCGAATCCCCAACTCCCGCAATTTCTCCTGCAAGCTCTGCCGGTGCAATCCAATCGTCGCTGCCGTCCGTGAAACATTCCAGCGATGTTCCCCCAACTGTTTCATCAGGTACGCCACCTCGAACTTACGTTTCGCTTCCCGAAAATCGGCCTCGCCCATCCCGTGATCCTGCTCTTCACCGCCATGCTTCACCGATATCGCCTCCCCGCGCGCCACCTCCGCCGGCAAGTCCTCCAAGCCGATTTCTTCTCCACGGCAAAGCACCAGGCTGCGTTCCAGCGCGTTCTTCAATTCCCGCACGTTTCCCGGCCAATCGTATTTCTCAATCGCCGCCAGCGCCTCGCGTTTTAGCCGCGCCGTTCGTCGCAGCCTCGCGCCATGAATTTGCAAAAAACTCTCGGCCAGTACAGCAATATCTCCCTTGTGCGCCCGCAACGGCGGCAGTTCGATCGTCACAACCCGCAGCCGGTAGAACAAATCTTCGCGAAATTTCCCATTGCGAATCTCCGCCGCCAGGTTGCGGTGCGTTGCGCTGATCACCCGCACATCCACAGGAATCGATTGCGTTCCTCCCAAGCGCTCAATCGTCCGGTTCTCCAGCACTCGGAGCACTTTTGCTTGCGTCACTGGATTCATATCCCCGATTTCGTCCAAGAAAATCGTTCCGCCCGACGCCAGCTCGAATTTTCCTTTCTTTTGCTGGGCCGCGCCTGTAAAGGCTCCTCGCTCGTATCCAAACAATTCCGATTCAATCAGCGTTTCCGGAAGCGCCGCGCAGTTCACCGCCACGAAAGGCTTTTCTGCTCGCGGCGACCGCGCGTGAATTTCAAGCGCCAGCAAATCCTTTCCCGTCCCGCTCTCTCCCAGAATCAGCACCGTCGAATCCGTCGGCGCCACGCGCTCCGCCATTTCGAACGCGCGCCGCATCTCCGCCGATCGCCCGATCATCTGCCCGAACTGCCCTTCGGTCGTCAGCCGCCGCTTCAGCGCGTCATTTTCTTTTTCCAGCGTCGCCAGTTTCAGCAAATTCGCCACCCGCTGCCGCAATTCGTCCAATTCGAATCCCTTCACCAGATAATCCGCCGCGCCAAGCCGCAGCGCCTCCACCGCCGTTTTCGCCGTGTCCAGCGCGGACACTATCAGCACCGGCACTTCGCTTCCCTGCTCGCGCATCCATTTCAAAAACGACAAGCCATCCAGTCCCGGCAATACCACGTCCAGCAGCACCAAATCCGGCTCTTCGCGCGGCAACGCCTCTCGCGCCGTCTCCGCCGATTCTGCTTCCGCGATTCGGTATTTCGCTTCCAGCGCCCGCCGCAGCCCGTATCGCGCCGCCGGCTCATCATCCACAATCAATATCGTCTTCATGTCTTTTCCTTAACAGCCTGTTGAAGAAGCCCCTAACTTTGTCATTCCGAGCGAAGCGAGGATCTCTGCGCCATCGCACGCTTCACGCGATGAATCCTGGCTTGGCTTCCGCGTTGCCATGACGGATGTGAGTGGTGGTTCTTCTCTTTCTTATTCCTTGCTTCCTTACCTCCTTACTTCATTACTTCTTTTCCCTCTTCCATCGGCATCGTCACTTTGAATCTCGTCCCTTTCCCATCCTTCACTGGACTCTCCCAATCCACTTTCCCTCCACATTCCGCCACCCGCCTCGCCACAATCGCCAGACCCAATCCCGTCCCTTGCGATTTCGTCGTGAAAAATGGTTGAAGAATCTTCTCGCGCAGCGCCGCGGGAATCCCCGGCCCGTCATCCTCCACGAGCAGCTCGCAATTCCCATTCACTTCGATCGCACTCACTTCCACCTGCCCGCCACGCGGCGTAGCTTCCAGCGCATTCACCACCAGGTTCGACAAAATATCGCTCAGCGCTTCCGCGCTCACCGCCACCTTCGCACGCACGTCCGAAATCCGCGCTTGTAACTTCAATCCCCGGCGCTCCGCTTCGCGCGACAACACTCCCGCCACCTCTTCCACCACCGTCGCGACATCGCAACTGCCTGCTCCATTTCTCCCGCGCACCGCTGGCCGGCTGAATTGCAGTAACTGGTTCAATTTCGTCGACAGCCGCCCAATTTCCTCCAGCACCATCTTCGTTTCCCCGCGAATCGCGTCCGGCAACTCCGGGTTTTCCAGTTGCACCTGCAAAATCGTCTTCATCGAGCCCAGCGGGTTCTTCAAATTGTGCGAGATGCTTGCCGCCATCTGCCCCACCAGCGCCAGCCGTTCCCGTTCCGCTAGTTCCCTCTCCAATTGCAGCTTTTCCTCGATCAACCGGCACAAATCCAGCGCTCCCGGCAACTGCTCACACAAAAATTCCAGTGCTGCCACCGTTTCACCCGAGAGCATCGCGCCATACGACCTGACGAATAGCGTTCCCAGGTTTCTTCCGGCCTGCTGGATCGGGAACTCTTCCTCCGAAGCTTTTAGAGCCGTCGCTCCATGGCCCTCTTGATCTAGACGAAGCCTCACTTCGGCAAGTTGAAGTTGCCCAGCGATCCACTTCTCCGTGAAAGTTACGAGTTTCTCTAAATCCCCAAGCCGGGCCACTTCCAGAATGGGCCCCATCATGCGTTGTGTCCGGTCAATCTCGGTTTGCGCGGTGCGGCGGAGGACTCTTCCCAGCAACCGTTGCAGTGGCTCGAAAAACACCACCGGAACGAAGAGCAAGATCGCCGCGGAAGATTCCGGCGGCAGGTAGGGTGCCAGCCACAAACTAACACGCCGCACGAAACTCAAGTACAGAAGAGCGATGAAGACGCAGAAAACCGCGATGATCAGGTTTCGTTGCCGCCCGATCTGCAGAAAATTAAACTGCTGGACGTTGCGGACAAGCGCGATCAACGGCAACAGTGCGAAACATCCCATGATAGTGACGGAAAGGCCCACGTCCTCACTGCTAAGTGCTTGGGGCCGTGGGACACCGAAATGGACAAAGAACAGACCGATGGTCAAAACTGCCAGGCTGAGACGCAACAGCAAATAGAAGTTTTTCTGTTCTCTGTCTGGGGCTGATTTCGCGAATCGGCCCTGCAGTATTGTGCAGATGGCCAGCCCAAGCACGAGCCATCCCTGAAACAGTTTGCCTAAGGAATTTCCAGGCAAGACAAAATCAAATCCCCCACGATCACGCAGCGCGGAATACAGCTTAGGCGACAGGATCACAACCGGAGCGTAGGCCAACGCCACCCACATCCGTTTCTGTGCTGCAACGCCGAGTTGCGCTCGAATCTGCGCGTATTCAAGATGCAGATGAATGAGAAGCGAAGGAAGAAACCACAGCCCCAGGCAGAGAATCGTCCGTGTAAAAGTCTCGAGGGGAAGAGGAATCGTGGAGTAGTGCAGTTGTGCGTTGACTGCCATCAGCGAGGCGCCAAAGAAAAAGACCAGGGCCAGGCAAACGAAGAAGAAGACCCGCTCGAAGTTGCGCTGCCGCCGGTGCCCGAGAATGACCACAATCCAGAAGAAAGGCAGGAGAGTCCCGGCCGTTAACATCACAAGCCGCAGATAGATGAGGTAACGCAAATTCTCCGCCCCAGCGATTCTATGCCCTGTGGGACAGCAGGACAATTGCCAAGTGCAAGATTTTTCTTGCACCTTTAAGGTGCTGATTTTAAATCTGTTAGAGAATAGAAAAGAATGGATGGCTGCTCCCCTTCTGTCCTCCAAATGCTTGACATGCTGCATTTTTCTGCTATATTAGCAGTCGGTTGTGAGGAGTGCTAAATCCCCTTTTCTCCTCGCTCAACCACACCAAGAAACCGCAACATCATCTATGGAGGTTGTTCAAGATGGCAGTGCAACTGACCCCGCTCCACGACCGTGTCATCGTGAAGCGCATTGAAGAGAAAGAAACCGTCAAGGGTGGCATCATCATCCCTGACTCGGCCAAAGAAAAGCCCATGGAGGGCGAGATCATCGCAGTCGGCGCCGGCAAGCGCGAGAAGGGCGAACTCATTCCTCTCGACGTCAAGCCTGGCGACCGCGTCCTCTTCGGCAAATATAGCGGCACCGAAATCAAGATCGAGGACGAGGAGTACCTCATCCTTCGCGAAGAAGAAATTCTCGCGAAGCTTTCCGGTGCAGCCAAGGCCGCCGGCTCCAAGAAGTAACTCTGTTCGGTTGTAGAGGCCGCGCTTTAGCCCGGCTTTGGTTGTTCTTGTAGTGGCGGGTCTTTAGACCCGCGGTTTTCTCAAGGTTTTCGCAGTTCGCAAGATATTTCAGGAGGAACTAAGAAATGGCGAAGCAGATTGTTACTGGTGAGAATTCCCGTCAAGCGATTCTGCGTGGCGTGAACGCTCTCGCCGACGCAGTGAAGATCACCCTCGGTCCCAAGGGCCGCAACGCGGTGATCGAAAAGAAGTTCGGCGCGCCGATTATCACCAAGGACGGCGTGACCGTGGCGAAAGAAATCGAGCTCAAGGACGCCCTCGAGAACATGGGCGCGCAGATGGTGCGCGAAGTCGCTTCCAAGACTTCCGACGTTGCCGGTGACGGCACCACCACCGCCACTGTGCTCGCGCAGGCCATCTTCCGCGAAGGCGTAAAGACCGTCGCCGCCGGCGCCAGCCCCATGGCTCTCAAGCGCGGTATCGACAAGGCCGTCGAAGTCGCCGTCGAGGAAATCAAGAAGCTTCACAAAGACGTCAAGGGCGAAATGATTGCGCAGGTCGGCACCATCTCCGCCAACAATGACAAGCAAATCGGCGGCATCATCGCCGAGGCCATGAAGAAGGTCGGCAAGGATGGCGTCATCACCGTCGAGGAATCCAAGACGATGGAGACCACCCTTGAGGTCGTCGAAGGCATGCAGTTTGACCGCGGCTACCTCTCGCCCTACTTCATCACCGACCCCGAGCGCATGGAGTGCGTGCTCGAAGATGTCCGCGTCCTCATTCACGAAAAGAAAATCAGCTCGATGAAGGACCTTCTGCCCTTGCTCGAAGGCATCGCCAAGACCGGCAAGCCGCTGCTCATTATCGCGGAAGACGTCGAAGGAGAGGCCCTCGCCACTCTCGTCGTCAACAAGCTCCGCGGTACGCTGCAGTGCGCTGCCGTGAAGGCTCCGGGCTTCGGCGATCGCCGCAAAGCGATGCTCGAAGACATTGCCACTCTGACTGGCGGCAAAGCCATCACCGAGGATCTCGGCATCAAGCTCGAAAACGTCAAGCCCGAAGACCTCGGCAAGGCCAAGAAGATCACCATCGACAAGGACAACACCACCATCGTCGAGGGCAATGGCAAAGCCTCCGAAATCGAGGGCCGCGTCAAGCAAATCCGTCAGCAAATCGACGTCACCACTTCCGACTACGACAAGGAAAAGCTCCAGGAGCGCCTCGCCAAACTCGTCGGCGGCGTTGCCGTCATCAAAGTCGGCGCAGCCACAGAAACCGAGCTGAAAGAGAAGAAGGCTCGCGTTGAGGACGCCATGCACGCCACTCGTGCGGCCGTCGAGGAAGGCATTGTTCCCGGCGGCGGCTCTGCCCTGCTCCGCGCCATCGCCGCCGTCGAGAAGCTCAAGCTTCACGATGACGAGGGTGTGGGCGCCGGCATCGTGCGTCGCGCTCTCGAAGAGCCGACCCGCCAGATCGCTCTCAACGCCGGCGCGGAAGGCGCCGTCGTGATCGGCAAAATCCGCGAGTCCAAGGAAGAGAACTTCGGCTTCAACGCGGAGACCAACGAATACGGCGACATGGTCAAGATGGGCGTCATCGACCCGGCCAAGGTCACCCGCCTGGCGTTGCAGAACGCCGCTTCCATCGCGGGCCTGATGCTCACCACAGAAGCGCTCGTCGCCGAACTCAAGGAAGAAGAGAAGAAGGCCGCTGCCGGCGCTCCCGGCGCGGGCGGCATGGGCGGCATGTACTAATGTAGGACAGGCTTCAGCCTGTCTTCTTTCTTAGCGGGCCAGTCCATCGACTGGCCCGCTTTTCTTTTGTGTAGGGGCGCAGCATGCTGCGCCCCATCTCGGCACGGTCCCGAGTGCGCGCATCTGTACGGTCAGCCATCTGGCGAGTCGAGTTTTCCAGCTCGCCCTTACAACTCAATCCCATCAGGGCCTCTCGGTGCAAACCGGGACGCCCTTTTTGTGTTTCTGCTACTCGTGATGGAATTGGAGACTGCCTATCATCTAACAGCAAATTTGTTAAAGTCGTACCCAAGTAACTTCACAAGGGTCGTGCAGACCGCCACGATCATGTTCGCGTTGAGGTTGGTCTCCACGAATACATTGCTTTGGGGAATGCGAAACGGAGACCTTAAGCTCTTTGGATCCGAAGAGAAGTAAACCCGCTTTTTGCCGTGCAAGGTAATCGCCACCCTATCGAACCTATCGGGGTCTTCGCGGCGCAGAAATTCAGAAACACCGATCAGAATCTCCTTGAAGGTTCGAGCTGGAAACCTCTTGCCGTTCAACTCGAAACTTGAGACGGATAGGTTAGTGTAGTCGGCGTTGGGGAGAAGTAGCTCGGCTCGCGCCATACCAGAGTCAACAGTTGTCGAGGTTCCGGGCGCAGAGCCCTTCGACCGCTCCAAACCTAGTTCGCGCCGCAAAACATCGTTCGGGCTGTCTTCGAATGGTTTTGCCTTGCTCTGCAGAAATCTCCATACATCTTCGTCGATTCGGATTGTGGGCATCATTGCTCCTCCTGGAATCATTGAAGCGTAGCAACGATGCAACAATATAACAATGCAGCCTTATTGTCAAGCGTTAAGTCTCCCCCTCTTGACGGACTACCCGTGACAAGTCTGGAAAAAACTTTACACTTCCTTGCCCGTCCACATCCCCCTCCGCTACACTCTTTCTTCCTTTGTTCGCAAATCCCACGCTGATCGGAGGCTCCATGAGCAACGGCTCCTCTTCCGCCAACGACTTTGCGCTTCTCCTCGTGCGTGTTGCTTGTGCCCTTCCCGTTCTCTACCACGGCAGCCAGATTTCATTCGGAGCTTTCGCCGGTCCCGGCCCGCAAAATTTCGCCAACTACCAGCATCTTCCTGTCATCTATGGTTATCTTGTGGGACTCGCGCAATTCGCCGGCGGCCTCGCCATTCTCCTTGGCGCGCTTCAGCGCATCGGCTCTCTCTGCATCATCATCGTCATGGTGGGAGCCATCCTCCGCGTCCATCTTCACCGCGGTTTCAACATCGCGACTGGCGGCATGGAATTCGCTCTCACCGTTCTCTTGCTCGCCCTCGCTCTCCTCATCTCCGGCCCCGGCGCTTATTCGCTCCGCAGAATTCTCCCCGCCCCGCTCCGCAATCTCTAAGCTCCCCCGACGCGTCCAGGCCCTTACCCAATCTCAAAGTTGCCCCGCCGTGGACTTTTCCTACTTCTTATCTGGCGGCTTCACGGGCAATGGGTTTGCGCTCCTGTCCGCCGCAACGTTCCCAGCAGTAATCGCGTCCCGCAATTGCGCATAAAGATCGGACACCGCCGAAGACGAATGCGGCAGCCGGGTGCCCCATACGCGGGTTTTGCGTGTGGGGCTTTTGCCGTGTGCCGCACGCTTCGGTTTCAAGAGTGCGGGTTTCATCCTTTTCTTCCTTACTTGATGGCTAGAACCTTGAAACCTATAAACGTTCTAACTCCTTGGGTCTAACCCCTCTCCCTTCCGTCACTTAATAATAATCTTGACAGATTTTACTTTCTGTGCTATAAGGCTGTATGATTTCTAGCCGCCATCCCGCTTCTATTTGTCACATCCACGACCGTGACGGATTTCTCTTCCCTGCAACTCCTCCCAAATCTGTACTTTCCAAAACCGCCCGTCGCCGTGACGCTGTAAGCGGCTATCCGACGAGGATAGTCGTCCTGAGCGAGCGCAACGAAGCGAAGGATCTCTCTGCCTCAGCAGCTCCTGTAAGTCCTCTGGAATGTGCATTTACGA
>Ga0187778_10000193_pt1 | contig 43007 bp, 38 predicted proteins | sample 1015_Q2_SP5_20_M_FD_132418 | JGI IMG/M metagenome (GOLD analysis project Ga0187778, IMG submission 132418) | Tropical peat soil microbial communities from peatlands in Department of Meta, Colombia - 1015_Q2_SP5_20_MG | ecosystem: Environmental > Terrestrial > Soil > Wetlands > Peat | place...
CGGATTGCGGGTTCGTTGTGCGAAGTGACGAGCAGGAGTAGAGTACGGGCATTTCGCGAGACCGCGCCCACTCGAGAACTGCATCGACCAGAAGGCGGCCGACGCCGCGGCGACGGTGGGTTGGCGCGGTCCACATGGAGATGAGCTGCGCGCGAGTCGCGTCGTTCTGGTCGAGGAACGAGCCCGCAATGCCGCAGGCGGTGTCGCCATATATGGCGAGAAAGCCGATCCCTCGTTCACCATTCCAACGTTGTGTGCGCTGGAGCCAGTCCTCGTCGGTAAGCTGCGACTCATTGGCGTAAGTCGCACTGAACGCAAGCGGAGTGTCTTGCAGCGCGCGCAGGCGAACCTCCTTGAAGGTCGAGACGTTCTGCGGCGTGATCTGCACAATCGTGATCATGCGAGAGTTCAAGGTGACGTTTCCATTGGCAGAGGAGTAGAACCAAATTGGCAAATTCGACGTCGTGCAACCGGTTGGGCGCGGCCCACGTTCCCGTCTGCGATGCACGTTCGAGGCAACCGCCCAGAACGGCGGACAATGTTTTTTGCGCGCATTTGACTTGGGTTGTTTGCGGCACGTAACATTTCTCGCGAAATGGTCGGCCAAACAATTTCCCACTACCGCATTGTCGAAAAGCTAGGTGGCGGCGGCATGGGAGTGGTCTACAAGGCCGAGGATCTGTCGCTCGGGCGATTCGTGGCCCTGAAATTCCTGCCGGATCAAGTGGCCCAGGATGCGGGAGCGCTGGAACGTTTTCGAAGGGAAGCGCGAGCGGCCTCTGCGCTGAGCCATCCCAACATCTGCACGATCTACGAAATCGGGGAAAGCGACGGCGCGCGCTTCATCGCAATGGAGTATCTCGAAGGAAAAACGCTGAAGCACGTCATCGCGGAAGGCCCGATTGAAGCAGAGCGATTGCTTCCCTTGGCGATCGAAATCGCGGACGCCTTGGACGCGGCCCATGCGGCGGGCATCGTTCACCGAGACGTCAAGCCAGCGAACATTTTTGTGACGAACCGCGGGCACGCAAAGATCCTTGATTTTGGACTGGCGAAAGTGGACGAGCGAAGCTCCTCGGCCAGCCGAATCAGCGCGGCGAACACGCTAACGGTCGATGAGCATTTGACCAGTCCGGGGTCGACACTGGGAACGGTGTCGTACATGTCGCCGGAGCAGGTGCTGGGCAAACCGCTGGACGCGCGGACGGATCTGTTTTCGTTTGGAATCGTGCTCTACGAAATGGCCGCGGGCACGCTGCCGTTCACGGGTGATACCGCAGGGGCGATTTTTGACGCGGTGCTGCACGGAACTCCGGCCCCACCAAAAAGATGGAATCCGCAAGTTTTACCGGAACTGGAGAGCGTGATCCAAAAGGCGCTCGAAAAAGACCGGGAAGTTCGCTACCAGCACGCTTCGGAGATGCGAGCGGATTTGGCGCGAGCACGGCGAGATACAGGCTCGGGATCATCTTCGCGGAGCATAGCGGTTGCGGCTAGAAAACCAATCCCTCGCAATTGGTGGATATCGGCGGCGAGCGCGGCGGCTCTGCTGGTCCTGATCGCAGTGGTGCTGTGGCGGTGGCGCGGAACGCTGGCGCCGGAGGCGAACCGCGCAGCAGCGGCTCTGCCGAGTCTTGCGGTTCTGCCCTTTCAGAACGTCGGCGGAGACAAAGAAGCCGACTTCCTGCGGATGGCGTTGCCCGATGAAGTGGCGACCACTTTGAGCGCCGTGCGCGCGCTATCGATGCGTCCGTTTGCGACCACCGCGAAGTACGCAAAGGGCGACGTGGATTTGCAGCAGGCCGGAAAAGAAATGCACGTGGGCCGGATTGTGACGGGACACTACCAGAAGGTCGGCAAGCAACTGCAACTGACTCTGGAAGCGGTGGACGTCGACGATGACCGCGTGCTGTGGCAGGAAACAATGAATGTTCCCGCCGAGGATCTTGTGGCCATGCGCGAGCAAGTTACGGCGAAGGTGCGGTCAGGACTGATACCAGCGCTGGGCGCGACGAACGCCGGAGAGAGCGGAACGCGCCCCAAGAACGAAGAAGCTTATGACTTGTACTTGCGGAGCGTGGCGATGGCACACGACGGGACGCAAAATACGGAAGCCGTTCGGATGCTGGAACGTTCCGTGGGGCTGGATGCCACGTTTGCGCCGGCTTGGGCCGCGCTCGGGCAACGCTACTACTACGAGGAGGAGTATGGAGCCGGAGCGACTGGATTGATAACGCGCCGGGAGCCGGCGCTGCGGCGCGCGCTAGCCTTGGATACAAATCTCGAAGATGCGGAGCGACAGATTGTGCTCATGGATACGGATACGGGGAAGCTGGCACAGGCGTATCAAGAAGGCAAGACGATGGTGGAAAAGCATCCGCAGAGCGGCATCGCGCATTTTACGCTTTCGTACGTCCTCCGCTACGGCGGCATGTCCAAAGAGTCCGAACAGGAGTGCGAGATGGCACTCCGAGTCGATCCGGGTAACTACCAGTTTCGCTCGTGCGCAACCGTGTTTATGTGGAATGGACAGTTGGATCGAGCAAGGGAGTTTGCGAAATTGGACGCCGGGTCCGAATGGGAAAAGAACGTGGAGATCAATTTCCTACTGCGTGAAGGTAAGACGAGCGAGGCGCTGGAGAGATTGCACAAGCTGCCGGACAGCAGCTTCTTCCATACACGCGGAGTGGAAGCATGTTACGCGCAGCCCCGGCCCTCGAATTTCCAACAGATTATGGAGCAGTCCGAGAAGGAGATTTTTGCGTTTCATGATCCGGAGCCCAAATTCAACTTTGCGGCTCTGTACAACGGCTGCCTGGGGAATGACTTCACGGCGAGGCTGCTGAAATCCTCGATTGACGGCGGGTTTTGTTCTTATGACTACATGCAGATGGACCCGTTGCTGGCGGACTTCCGTAAGTCGGCACAATACACGGCATTGCTCGATTCGGCGAAGCAGTGTCGGGACAGATTTTTGGAGGAACGCGAGCGTTCTGCAGCCGCGAGCAGCAACGGGACGGCCGAAGGAAAATCACACTCAGAATTCGCTGCATTTATCCCATTCAAAGAGTTGATTTGACAGCAGCGCGGGTTCCGAACATAATTGTATGTACGTCAATCCTGTGGAGGGCATAGAAGCCCGGCTCGAATGCGGGCTACCTGGATGGCGCCAAAATATATATTTGTTACCGGCGGAGTTGTATCCTCACTGGGAAAAGGCGTAGCAGCCTCCTCAATCGGTTGTCTCCTCGAAAGTCGCGGTTTCAAAGTCACGCTGCAAAAATGCGATCCGTACTTGAACGTGGATCCCGGCACCATGAGCCCGTTCCAGCACGGCGAAGTGTTTGTGACTGAAGACGGCGCGGAGACGGACCTCGATCTGGGGCACTACGAGCGGTTCACGCACGCCAAACTTTCCCGCGACAATAACTGGACTACCGGCCGCATCTACGAAACGATCCTCGGCAAAGAGCGGCGCGGGGATTATCTCGGAAAAACCGTGCAAGTGATTCCGCATGTGACTGACGAGATCAAGACGAGCATCACGAAGGTTTCTGAAAACGTCGACGTCGTCATCGTAGAAATTGGCGGAACAGTGGGCGACATCGAGTCGCTTCCGTTTTTGGAGGCGATCCGCCAGATGCGGCTGGAATTGGGCGCGGAAAACACGCTATTTGTGCACGTGACGCTGGTTCCTTTTATTGCCGCAGCGGGCGAACTGAAGACCAAGCCGACGCAGCACAGCGTGAAGGAGATGCTGGGCATCGGGATTCAGCCGGACATTCTGCTTTGCCGAAGCGACCGGCATATCCCCGCGGAGCTAAAGAAAAAAATCGCCTTGTTTTGTAACGTAGCCGAATCGTCTGTGATTTCCGTCGAGGACGTGGACACTATTTATGCCGTGCCGGCGGAGCTGAACCGGGAAGGCTTGGATGCGCAGATTTTGCGGTTGTTGAAGCTCGAGGCGCGGCCTTCGGACATGAAGCCGTGGATTGAGCTGGTGCATCGGATCCATCATCCGGCGGGCGAAGCGCACATTGCCGTGGTCGGGAAATATGTGCAGCTCGAAGATGCCTACAAGAGCCTGCGTGAAGCGCTGCTGCACGGCGGACTGGCGCACAATCACAAAACGGTTTTGCATTGGGTGGAGGCGGAAGAAATCGACTCGCCGGAAACGGCCGCGGCGCGGCTGGTCGGCTACGACGGGATTCTCGTGCCAGGGGGATTTGGCAAACGGGGAATTCAGGGAATGGTGTACACCATTCAATACGCGCGCGAGCACAAAGTGCCGTTTTTCGGGATTTGCCTGGGGATGCAGTGCGCGACGATTGAATACGCGCGCGACGTCGCCGGACTAAAGCACGCGGACAGCACGGAGTTTGATCCGCAGACGCCGTACCGCGTGATTTACAAGCTGCGCGAATTGCTGGGTGTGGATGAAATGGGCGGCACGATGCGGTTGGGCGCGTGGCCTTGCAAACTTGTCCCTGGCTCGTTCGCGCACAAGGCGTACGGAAAGCTGGAGATAAGCGAACGGCACCGGCATCGCTATGAATTCAACCGCGACTTCGAGAAGACGCTGGTGGCGGCGGGATTGAAAATCACCGGGCGCACGCCGGACGAAAATTACGTGGAGATTGTGGAGGCGCCCGAGCATCCGTGGTTTTTGGGCTGCCAGTTCCACCCGGAGTTCAAGTCGAAGCCGCTTGAGCCGCACCCGTTGTTTGCGGCGTTCATCGGCGCGGCACTGGAGCACCAGAAACAGCGCTCGCGGCCAGCTTCCGTCAGCGTTGGGGAACACCAGAAGGCGCAGGTCTTACAGGCCGCGCCGCGGGCCAGCGCGTAAACTAAGCTTTTAGCAAATTCACGCTCATGAAACTGGAATTTGTGCCGGATGGCTCGCCGGACTGCCCACTAATTCGCCTCTTTTCGTTCGATCGCAAAGAGGCTATCTGGTTTCGTGGCCTCTTGACTTCTCTCAGTACTGGGGCAGTTCAGAACATCTCACTTCATGGGCGGCCAGAAATACAATCCGCTGGCGGGTGTCAGCTAAGCCTCAGCCGAGGGGAGCATGACCAAGGCATTTTCGCGATCGGTCCTGCGGCCTTTGAGTGTGTCCTTTCTCCTTCGGCATGGGATAACATGGCAGGGCTGGTTGAGCCGTTCTGCGAGTCCGATGCCACTGGATACCAGTGGCTGGCTCGAACGCGTGGAGTCTCATTGCTGCTTTCTAGTGACGGTTCCTGGTGAGCTCTCACTTGTCGGTTACACAAACAATTTCGTTAGGCAAGTTGCGGCTAGGCGGCGGGAACCCGCTGTTTCTGATTGCGGGGCCGTGCGTGATTGAGAGTGAGAAGCACGCGCGGATGATGGCCGAGAAAGTCGCGAAGATTGCCTCTGACGCGGGCGTGCCGTACATTTTTAAAGCTTCGTACGACAAGGCAAACCGCTCTTCGATCCAGTCCTTTCGTGGCCCGGGATTGACGGAGGGGTTGCACATCCTGGCAAGGATAAAGTCCGATTTAAATGTTGCCGTCCTGACGGACATTCATGAGACAGCGCACGCGGCGCCCGCCGGGGACGTTGTGGACGTTCTTCAGATCCCCGCCTTTCTGGCCCGCCAAACTGATTTGCTCCTCGCGGCCGGGAAGACAGGTCGGGCCGTGAATATTAAGAAGCCGCAGTTTGTTTCGCCTTGGGATATGAAGAACGCAGTGGAAAAAGTTGAATCGACGGGAAACAAGAACATTTTGCTCACGGAGCGGGGAGCTACGTTTGGCTACAACAATCTTGTAGTGGACATGCGATCGTTCCCGATTATGAAAAAACTAGGATACCCTGTCGTCTTCGACGTGACGCATTCGATTCAGATTCCCGGCGGACTGGGGCACGCCAGCGGCGGCCAACCGGAATTCATCGAGCCATTGGCGCGCGCGGGAGTGGCGGCGGGCGTGCACGGAATTTTTCTCGAGACGCACGACAATCCCGCGAAGGCGCTGTCCGATGGTCCGAATGCTTTGCCGCTCGACCAACTCCCTGCCCTGCTCACGAAATTGAAGGAACTGGGCGCGCTGGTGCGCCGATGGGGCTCGGCATGAGTCTGGAAACGGCGCGGCGCGTGCTGAAAATCGAAGCGCAGGCGATTGAGGAAGTATTGGCGCGGCTGAACGCAACCTTTGAGCGCGCAGTGGATTTGCTCTTCGCGTGCAAAGGACGCGTGGCAGTCACCGGAATGGGCAAATCCGGGATAGTCGGACGAAAAATTTCCGCGACGCTTTCGAGCACCGGCACGCCATCATTTTTCTTGCATCCGGCCGAAGCACTGCATGGTGATTTGGGCATGCTGGCGCGCGGCGACGCGATGCTGGCGATTTCCTACGGCGGCGAAACGCGCGAGATCATTGCTCTGCTCGACGCGCTCAAGCGGCTGGAGATTCCGCTGGTCGCGCTGACGGGAAACCCTAAGTCCACGATCGCGCAGGCGAGCGAAATCGTGCTCGACGTGAGCGTGAACGAGGAAGCGTGTTCGCTGAACCTCGCGCCAACGGCGAGCACGACCGTCGCGATGGCCGTTGGCGACGCGCTCGCAGTGTCGTTGCTGGAGCGGCGCGATTTTCGCCACGATGATTTCGCCGCTCTGCATCCGGCGGGGAGCCTCGGCAAGCGGCTGCTACGCGTCGACAAGGTGATGCACGCGGGCGATGCGCTGCCGCGCGTGGCGCCGCAAACGGCGATGCCCTCTGTGTTTCACGAAATGTCCGCGAAAAAGCTGGGTATGACCACAGTCGCGAATGCGGACGGAACGCTGGCGGGGATTTTGACGGACGGTGATTTGCGACGGCTGATGGAGAAACACGGCGGCGCCACCCTGGGCATGACGGCAGCGCAATGCATGAACGCAGACCCGCTGACGGTGCGGCCGAATGTGCTGGCAAGCGAAGCGCTTACGCTCATGGAAAAACGCAAGATCACTTCGATTGTGGTCACAGACGAATCAAGAAAGTTGCTAGGCGTTGTGCACCTGCACGATTTGTGGACCCTGGAGCTTGTTTAAGGACGAAGAAAGAGATTTAACACGGAGTTCACAGAGAACACAGAGGTCACAGAGAAGAATAGGAGAAGAATGGCCAGGAAAAAGAAAAAGGTTCCACCGAAGCTGGCGAAGCGCGCAAAGCCAATCAAGGTAGTGCTGATGGACGTCGACGGCACGTTGACGGATGGAAGCGTGACACTGGCGTCACAATCGGACGGCACCGCGCAAGAAATCAAGACGTTTGACGCGCACGATGGCCAGGGGCTCACGCTGGCAGTGACCGCGGGCTTGCGCACAGGCGTGATTACAGGACGAGGCAGCCCGGCACTGCGGCGCCGGTGCAAGGAGCTGGACGTCGAATTTGTATACGAAAAGCAGGGCCACAAAATCGCGGCGTACGAAGACGTGTTGCGTAAAACGGGCGCGAAAGAATCCGAAGTCGCGTTCCTGGGTGATGATCTGCCGGATTTGATGGTGATGAAGCGCGTGGGATTCGCGGTGGCGGTGGCTAATGCGACTCCCGAAGTGCGGCGCGCGGCGCATTACACGACAAAGGCAACCGGGGGGAAAGGCGCGGCGCGCGAGCTAATCGAAATCATTCTCAAGTCTAAGGGCATTTGGGAAGAGATGATCGATAAGGCGCGAGCGTGACAACTTCGGTTCTAAGTTGTAAGTATTAAGTTCTAAGTTAAAGAAAAATCAAACAAAAATAACCTGAAAGAAGGACCAATGTTGCATGCTTGGCACGATGTGTCCCCGGGAGACGAATTGCCACGCGATTTTCAAGCGGTGATTGAAATTCCGCTGGGCTCGAACGTGAAATACGAGCTCGACAAGCCGAGCGGCCTGCTGAAAGTGGACCGCATTATCCACTCGGCGGTGTTTTATCCCGCCAACTACGGATTCATCCCGCAGACTTACGCGGAAGACAACGATCCCCTAGACGTGCTGGTCTTGTGCCAGGAGCCGGTGCAGCCGCTTTCGCTCATCAAAGCGCGCGCTATCGGCGTGATGACGATGATCGATTCTGGCGCGAGCGACGACAAAATCATTTCGGTGGCGACGAACGACCCGGAATTCAGTGACTACGTAGAAGCAAAAGAGCTTCCGCCCCACCGGCTGCTCGTGCTGAAGCGCTTTTTTCAGGACTACAAGCAACTCGAAGGCAAGCAGGTGCAGGTGGAAGATATCCGGCCCGCGTATGCGGCAGCAAATATCATTGAAAAAGCATTGGCGCGGTACAAAGAGCACCGCAAAGAGTTGCGGGCCCAGGACGGCTACTAATATAAAAGTACTATGTCGGTCGAGCGCGGCCCGATGCTAGTTTGCTCGAATCTTTGCGGTTGGCGTTGGGGGGATATGGACGCTCCGCTGACGGTCGTTGCCTAAAGTCGCCGCAGGGTTCAAGTTTTGGGGTGCGAGACAGCGTGAAACGATTTTTCAAATGGTTCGCAGGCGCAGTCGCCGTGCTTCTGGTGGCGGCGTTTGGCTTTTTTTCCTACATGGCGGGCAGCCCGAAGGATGCCTACGGCATGGTGCGGTATGCGCTGCCGCACATGCATCGCGGGACACTGAAAGTGGGCAGCGATGCGCCGGATGCGCGATTGGTAGCGCTGGATGGCGCGAGCCGGTTTCATATCCGCGAAAAAACTTCCGGGCGGCCGCTGGTTCTGGTTTTCGGAAGCTTTACTTGACCGCCTTTCCGCCGCCAGGTGGGCGACATCGTCCAGATTTATAGCGATTACAAGGAGCACGCCGATTTTCTCACCGTGTACGTGCGCGAAGCGCATCCCACCGATGAATGGCAGATGAAGTCGAACGTGAAAGACGATGTTTGCTACGCGCAGCCAAAAACGCTGGAGCAGCGCGTGGCTATCGCGCAGGATTTCACCAAGCGGTACAAATACACGCTGCCCTTCGGCATCGACGACATGAGCAACGAGGCGGACGCGGCGTATTCGGCGTGGCCGGAGCGGCTATACGTGATCGATGAGAGCGGGCACATTGCCTACCGCGGGGGTATGGGACCGTTCAATTACAAGCCCGCAGAGGTCCGGGAGTGGCTGGCGGCGCGGTATGGAGCGGTGAAACATCAGGCGCCGGTCTCCACAACAGATGCCACTGCGAATTCGTCTCCTACTTCCGCAACAGGTTCGCCTTCTTCCCCAGCGAGCGCACCGGCAACGCCTGCCGTAGCAGCTCCTCCGAGGTAGTGTTGTCATTCTGAGCGCATCCGAAGAGGATGCGCGAAGAATCTCAATCGATCGGAGCCGCGAGCCGCGGATCGGTTGAGATCCTTCGCTTCACTCAGGATGACAAGTTCATTGACTGCCTGACTGTCAATGACTGCGAAGTTGGCCGGAAACTCAGGCTAGAATTCCTCCGTGAAGCCCCGCCCTGCAAGAAGCAGCCAGAAGACCACCGGCCTGAGAAGTGTCGGGCTGGCGCGGGCGCTTTCGAAACTTGGGTATTGCTCGCGCTCCGAGGCTGCAGACTTGGTTCGCGCCGGGCGTGTGAAATTGAACGGCGCGTCGCGGCGCGACCCAGAAACACCGGTACACCTTGGACGAGATCGGATCGAAGTGGACGGCGCGCGGATAGAGAGGAGCGCGAAGATTTATCTTGCTCTCAACAAGCCGCGCGCCGTGGTAACAACCGCCGACGACGAAAAAGGCCGCGAAACGGTTTACACATATCTGCCGAAAGATCTGGCGTGGATTGCGCCGGTAGGCCGGCTGGACAAGGCCAGCGAAGGACTGCTTTTGCTGACCAATGATTCAGAATGGGCCGCGCGCATCACCGCGCCGGAGTCGCATCTCGATAAGACCTATCACGTGCAAATCGCCGCGCTTGCCAATGAGGCGATGCTGGGAACTTTGCGCAACGGCGTTACGACGAACGAGGGCGAATTTCTTGCAGTGAAGCACGCGAGCGTCGTGCGGCATGGGGACCGAAATTCCTGGCTCGAAATCGTGCTCGACGAAGGTAAGAACCGGCAGATTCGTCGCATTTTCGAGCGCTTGAACATTGAGGTGCTCCGGCTGATTCGTGTGGCTATCGGTCCGCTCGCGCTGGGAGATCTAGCTAAAGGCGCGACGCGGCCTCTCACTCAAAAAGAAAAGACGGCGTTGGATAGGGCCATGCGATGAATACGATAGTTCTGAACTTCGATTGACAGAGCGGCGCGGCTTGTATACTTTGCGCGAATGTCCTCTCAAAACCCATCGGCTCTCTCCCCTCCCGGAGCGCCAACAGGTGTAATTGTTGAACGAACCACAGACGTTCTGACCTTCACGCTGGACAACCCGCAGCACGGGAACGAAGTGACAGGCGCGATGTTTGACGCGATGCTGGCGGAGCTGCGTTCCGAAACTCCCACGCCGCGGGCGCGCGTGCTGCGCATTCGGGCCAACGGAAAAGTGTTCTGCACCGGGCGCGAGCGCGCCGGCCGCGACGCGACGGCCATTCGCAGCGAAGTGACGCGCATCATCGAATTCAAGCGCGCGCTGCGCACTTCCCCGCTCATCAGTGTGGCCGAAGTGCAAGGCGACGCGTTCGGTTTCGGATTGGGCCTCGCGGTTTTGTGCGATTTTGTGTTGGTGGCGGAAAATGCTTCGCTTGCATTTCCCGAGATGCGTAACGGGCTGGCGCCAGCGGCGATTATGGCGTATCTCGGCGAGTACACGCTGCCGCGGTTCGCGTTTCCGATGGTGCTGTTTGGTGACCCCATTACGCCGCATCGCGCACTCCTGATCGGGTTGATTTCGCAGGTTTGCCCGCGAGAGCAATTGGCCGGGGAAGCCAACGCGATTGTCGAACGCATTCTGCGTTTGGATCCCGCAGCCGCGCGCCAATGCAAAGAATTCTTTCTCTTCGCACAGCAAAACTCGTTTCAACAGAACTGCCACCGCGCCATCGAGGCTCTAACCGAGGGCAGCCTGGCGCTGCTGGCGAGGCAAAAGTGAGCTGCATTTGACCGTCAACACCGGCGCGCGCCTCGACCGCCTTCCCATTTCTTCGTTTCACCGCCGGATTTTGACGCTCATCGGGATAGGAATGTTTTTCGACGGCTTCGATGTGTACGTGGCCGCAACAGTGCTGGGCGCTACGCTGAAGACGGGCTTTTCGACGTTGGCGCAAAACGCGCAATTTGTTTCCGTAACATTCTTGGGAATGATGGTGGGTTCGTTTCTCACCGGGTTTCTTGGCGATCGCTACGGAAGGCGATTTACGTACCAAGCCAACCTAATAATTTTTGGACTGGCGTCGGTGGCTGCCGCATTTTCGCCGTCGATGCTGACGCTGATCATTTTGCGCGGAGTCATGGGATTAGGGTTAGGAGCGGAGCTGGTCGCAGGGTATGCGGCAATGACGGAATTCGTTCCTCCCAGGCAGCGGGGCAAGTGGGTTGGCACGCTGTCGGTGTTGGTGGTAACGAGCCTGCCCGTTAGCGCGTTGGCCAGCACGTTGATCATTCCGCGGCTGAGTTGGCGAGCCATGTTCGTGCTGGCAGGACTGGGCGGACTGGTGGTCTGGTACATGCGCAAGGCGCTTCCGGAATCGCCGCGGTGGCTGGAATCGATCGGGCGAACGGAAGAGGCCGAAGCGATCCTGCAATCGATTGAAAAAGAAGTGGAGCGACAGCACGGGCCGCTCCCGCAGCCCGTGCTTACGAAGCCCGCGCCGCCGACGCGAACGGCTGCGGCGCTGCTGAATCCGGTGCTGTTTCCGCGGCTGACGGTAGGCATCGTGACGCTAATTGTGGCGAATACCCTGATCTACGGCTTTGTCACCTGGCTGCCGACATTTTTCGTTGCAGAAGGCCGCAGCATCGCGCGGTCGTTCTTGTATTCGTTCATTATGTCCGCGGGCGCGCCCGTGGGTTCCGCGATCGGCGCGTTGACCGCAGACTCCTGGGGCCGCAAACCGACCATCATCGGCGCGTCGCTGATGACGATTGCCGTTGGCGGGATCTATCCGTTCATCAAGGATCCAGTGCTACTGGTGATTGCGGGATTCTTGCTGGTGGTTCCCATTTATGTGCAGGTGACGCTGCTGTTCGCGATTTACGTGCCGGAGCTTTTTCCGACGGATGTGCGGATGCGGGCCGCGGGAATTTGCAACACGATGGGACGAGGAGCCACGATTGTGACGCCGTTTATCGTTGTAGCGCTGCTGCGCTCGTACGGGATTGGCGGAGTTTTGAGCTTGATTATTGGATTGGTGGTGGTGCAAATCATCGTGGTGGCGCTCTTTGGAGTCGAACCGAAGAACCGCCGGCTGGAAGAAATGGAGTCTCCTCCCCCGCCCCCGCAGTTGCCTTCCGGAGTTTAGGATCGAACCGATGCAGCCATGCGAAAAGACCAGTGTGGCAATAGAATACGAGCATTGTTTTCCGGAGGATTTATGAAACGAACCGTCCTTGTTGCAGTGGTTTTCTTGTTGGCACTTTTTCCAGCGCGCGCGCAGAACAAATTGTCCGTGAAGTGGGAAGAGCTGACGGCGGCGGATTTTCGCCAGGCGATTCAACAATCCAAGGGCACGTGTCTGCTGCCGTTTGGCATTCTGGAAAAACACGGGCCGCATTTGCCGCTGGGAACCGATCTGCTGAATGTTCGGTACGCCTCGCTGCACGCCGCGGAACAGGAGTTCGCGGTGGTCTTCCCCGAGTATTATTTCGGGCAGATTTTTGAAGCCAAGCACGAGCCGGGAACGGTGGCTTACAGCATGGAATTGCAATTGAAACTGCTCCAGGAAACCACGGATGAGATGGCGCGGAACGGTTGCAAGAAAGTACTCATCGTGAATGGACATGGCGGAAACGAGCACCTGCTTCCCTACTTCGCGCAGGGACAGATGGCCAGCCCGAAGGATTACGTGGTCTATGTGCTGGACGGGGAACGCAGCCGCCCCGGCGGACCAGCGAAAAAGTCCACGGGCGTCGACTATCACGCGGGCGAAAACGAATCGTCAAATCTTCTGTATACGCATCCTGAGCTCGCGCACATCGACCGTGCGGCGAGCGAATCCGGAGCGGACCTGAAGCGGCAGAATCTGCCTGATTTTGTCTACACCGGCATCTGGTGGTACGCGCGGTTTCCGAATCACTATTCGGGCGATGGCTCCGTGGCCACAAAAGAACTCGGCGAGTGGAACGTGCAAGGCTGGATTTCCACAATTGTCGAAGCGATTCGCGCAGTGAAAGCCGATGACGCGAGCCTGAAAATCCAGAACGAATTCTACGAAAAGAGCAAACACCCGCTTGATACGCGGCCGTGAAAGCCGACAGCAGTCAACAAAATTGAGCCAGCAAAGAAGTAAGGATGGCAACGCAAAAATCGCCGCGGCAACCCCTTAGAAGCTGGTGGTTAGCGGGATTTGCTGAGTTGCTCGACCCAGCGGTTTAAGACTTCGTTGTAGGGCGGCTCGACATCGATAAACTCAACGCCCATTCCAATGCGCGGCTTGACGATGCGAACCATGCCGAGAGCTTCCATCTTTTGATCTTTGCGCGTCAACGTGACGCGAATGCGGGTGTTTGAAGGAAGCGGCTTGCTAGTGCAGACAAAAACGCCACCGATCGAAAGGTCGGAAGTGACGCCTTCGGTGACCGATCCGGTTTCGAGGTCCAGGACTTCCACATCCGCGGCAAAGGGATAGCGAATACAAAACCGCCGGTCCCGGACGGCCAAGTTCCGGGAATCGCCGCTAGATGTTCGCTCGCTCATGAAAATAACGTTGCCCACAATTCCAGGGCCGGCGCGCAGAGTGGTCCTGACTGCCTGTACAAGCCTCCGGCTCCATTTAGTCTGCCCGAAAAGGGCGCGTGGATGAGGGTTGCGCGGGACAGGTAGCGCGAAAGAGGCAATACGAAGGCGGCAGGACGCGGGGCAAATTGTCCTGCGCAGGTTATTACTTGGAACGACAATCCGCCCTTGCACCTAGCCATGCGGCCGCAACGGGCGTGCTAGCCTGAACTAGAGCTTCTTCTTTGCGCAACATGAGCACCTTATCCGACGGATTGCGGCAAAGCGACCGCGTGGCCTTCCGGATGCCCGTCGAGGCATCGTGGGCCACGGCTGGCGCCACGTTTACGAAAACCGCGGAGACGCTTTTGGTCAGCCGCAACGGAGGCGTAATTCGCGTCACGGAAAAGTTGGATGCCGGGCAAGAACTGCACTTGCGCCGCCACCTCGAAGGCGACCACTGGAAACACACCCGCGCGCGCGTGGTCGCTGAAATCGACCAGGATTTGAACGGCTTCATTTATGCAATACATCTACTCGAACCGCGCTGCGATTTTTGGGACATCGATTTTCCGGCACCGCACAAAGCCGAAGAAGCCTTGGCGCGCCTGCTGATGGAATGCAGCTTTTGCGGGCGGCGCGAAGTTGTCTATCTCAATGAGTTGCAGCTGAAATCCTTTGAAATCCGCAAGTGCATCGCGCGGCAGTGCCGGCACTGCGATTCGCCTTCCATTTGGATTGAATCGGTCTCCGAAACGACGGCGCCAGACAATGGTGCCGCGGGTGTGGGTGTCGAGGAACGCGTAGTTCCGCGGCGAAATCGCACGCGCGTGAAAGCGCGTGTGCTGGCGTGTATCCGGCGACGGGGCTTCGCCGAAGAAATCGCGGTGTGCGAAGACCTTTCCAAGGGCGGGCTGAGTTTTCGCAGCCGCAATCAGTACCCGGAAGGATCGCGTGTCGAAGTGGCCGTCCCGTTTACGCCGGGTACCGGAGCGATCTTCGTTCCAATTCGCATTGTGTTTTCACAGCCAATTCCTACGGCCGGGCTTTACCGGCACGGCGCTGCGTATATCAAGCCACCCATAGATGTTTAAGCCGAATTGGTCTTGGACTTACCGAGCTTCCTCAACTCTCGTTAAGGCACGGAATCCTGAACACACACTGGTCTGACCGTTCAGACGTAATTCCGCCTTGAGCGCCACATTTGACAGCTCTTATGCTGGGTGGGGCGCGGCGATCACGTCTCGAAACGGAGGATCACGCTACGCCCCAGGGGGTAGAACCAAGCTGGAGTTAGTCTTCGGGAACACGGCCGAGTTTATAGCCGTCGCTGCGAATGAGCGCCGGAAGGGGGCCTGGAGCGCCGGGCGGTTGGATCGACGTGACAATGGTGTGAATGGCGCGCCCATGATCGCTGAGCGCAAACAGGACGACGATCTTGCCTGTGCCCGTCACTGTCGCGCCCGTCTTCGGATCGAGCAGGCCAGGGAGAATAATCGTAAAGGTGCCAGTGCAGTCTTTGTGCACCGTATAGGTGCCGGTTTCGTCGTTGTGAAAGCCGTTGTTTTGATCCACGGGCGAAACGCCAGCCGGCTTAGGCGCGTTGGGATCGGAAAGGACGAAATCCTCCTGTGAGAGGTTGCCCTCGCCATCAAAATGAGTCATGGCGATGCCTTGGCGCTGGACGATCTGGCCACTGGGGAGAAAGATTTGGCCTGCGACGGTGAAGGCATAATCGCCTTTCAACGTGGCGTTGCTGCAGCCATCGTTATCGTTATTCTGGGCGCGGGCGGAGCCGCTGAAGAACAAGGGCGCAAACGCAAGGGCGAGTGCAGCCTTGAGAAACCGAGCTTTCATGATTGGATCTCCTTTGGACGGATTGACCGGCGCTGCCGGGGTGAGTGCGTTTCTAAAGGTGGGTACGGGTTTTTGGCAATGGACAGACCCTGAAGAGTGGCTGAAGACTTTGTGACGGTATAAGTAATTGATTTTGCGGGATTTCTTTTCCGAAACGCTTAGCTTCCGAAACCAACTATTTCTCGTGGAAGGATACAGGTAGAATGGCGGCGTCTCCGCAGGCGTCCTGAATGGCCGAAGAAATTATACGTTTTGAAGATTTTGAGCTGGACCAGGGTGCGTTTGAACTGCGCCGGAAAGGCCGGGCGGTTCGGCTGGAGCGCATTCCCCTGGAGTTGCTTTTCCTATTGGTGGAGCGCAGAGGATTGCTGGTTGGGCGGGACGAGATTTTGGAGCGGGTTTGGGGGAAGGATGTTTTCGTCGATGCGGACAACAGCATTAACACGGCGGTTCGAAAAATCCGCCAAGCATTGGGAGACAACCCGGAGGAACCACGCTATGTGCAGACTGTCTCCGGCAAGGGCTATCGATTCGCAGCAGCGGTAGTTGCCCCAAGCCCAACACTGACCCAAACACCTGCTGAGCCACCTTTTGAAGTGAAAGCGGCTTCGACCACGCCCCCCAGTAAGCACCCCCTACGGAATTGGCTGGTGTGGGTCGGGATTGTGCTGCTGCTGGGAGCGGCGGCGGGAGTTGCCAGCCTGCTCCTCAGGCAAGAGCAGAAGCCAGGTTCCACGAGAATCATGCTCGTGGTTCTTCCATTCGTGAATCTGAGCGGAGACCCTCTGCAGGAATATTTTGCCGACGGAATGACGGAAGAGATGATTACGCAGCTTGGCAGTCTTGATCCAGAGCATTTGGGCGTCATTGCCCGTACGTCATCGATGCAGTACAAGCACACGCAAAAGCGAGCATCGGAAATCGCACAAGAACTGCGCGTGGATTACTTGCTCGAAGGGAGCGTGAGGCGGGAAGGAGATAGGGTAAGAGTCACCGGGCAGTTGATCCGGGCGAGCGACGAAACCCATTTATGGGCTGGCGATTTCGATCGAGAGCTGCAGGATCTGCTGCGATTGCAAAGTGATGTCGCGTTGGCGATTTCGAGCAAGATTCAATTGAGCCTGGCGGGCCCGACGCGAACGCGGCTCGCTGGAGCGCCAACGCTGAACCCGGAAGCGCATGAAGCGTATTTGCGGGGCTTATTGGCCGCGGAGCTGCGGACGAAAGAGAGCATGCGTCACGCCATCGAAGAGTATGAAAAAGCGATCCGGTTGGACCCGAACTACGCGGCGGCTTATGCGGAACTCGCCCGGGTATACAGCCTCGCCAGCGTGCCTAGAGCGTTGTCCGTGGTGGATTCCATGCCAAAAGCGCGAGACGCGGCGCTGAAGGCGATCTCCTTGGATGATTCGCTGGGCGAGGGATACACAATCCTTGGATTCATCAAAGCTCATTATGAGTTTGACTGGTCCGGCGCAGAACACGAGTTCCTTCGCGGAGTGGAGTTGAGTCCCAATGATCCTTACGCGCACATGTTTTACTCGAACAGTTACCTTTCCCCGCTAGGGAGGCACGAGGAGGCAATCGCGGAAATGGAAAAGGCCATCGCCATCGATCCGTTTTCGGGGCCGGTGCAGTCGTTTCTAGGCAGAACGTACCTCTGGGCGAAACGATACGACGAGGCGTTGGCTCAGTTCAAAAAGTGCGCGCAGCTGTTTCCAGGTCTGGCGATCAATCAGGAGCGCTTGGCTCAACTTTACACCTACACCGGAAAATTCGATGAGGCGATCGAGGCAGAGACCAAGGCGCGTTTATTGAGCGGTGAGGATCCCCGAAATGCGCTGAAAAAAGAGGATGAGCTGCGGAAAGCTCTGAAGGAAGGCGGCCCGCGGGCATACTGGATGAAGGTCCTGGAGTACTCGCGAAGTGAGGAAAATCCTCCTGAGGCCTATCGGGGGCCGTATGGAGAGGGAATCATCTATGCGCGAATGGGAGAAAAAGAAAAGGCGCTCGACTCTCTGGAGAAAGCACTGGACGAACATACATTGGCAATGACTGAGATTGGAGCTGAGCCGGCACTGGATCAGTTGCGGGGAGAGGCGCGGTTTCAGAGCCTGCTGCAACGAGTAGCCTTGACGAAGTGAGGCAAATCAGGCCAACCTGCTCGTCCAAGTAATCCGAGAGTTTAGTCGGGAGGAAGGCCACCCCAGGTTGTGTAGTTGATCCACTCGGCTTTCTCTAAAAGTGCGGAAATCTGTGGGTCGGGAAAACGACGGACGTAAGGCTTGGCCCAACCAATGTCTGCACCGACGATTTTGTCCGGGCTTTCTTGCGGGGTTCCGGTGCGTTCGGCAAAGAAACCGGGATCCTGGAGACCGGCAATGCAGCGAGCAACAAGCCGCTTGATAGCGTAGTTTTTCTCGGCGTAAAGCTCGAGGCCGTTGGCTTCGCCAAATTCCGCGAGGATGATCAGCGGCGCGAGCGCGTAGAGGTGGTAATGCAGGGCGCGCGAGGCACGCTCCATTTCGGCCGGCAGCGTGCCTTCGGATGTGATTTTGCTGACACCTTCCTTGTAAGCGTCCATGCCCCAGTTGAAGAGTTTGCGATCGTTGCAGGCCACGCCTGCGGCAGAAATTGCGAGCCCCGCCCAATAGAGATGATTGTTGTGCGCATCACTATAAGGATTGTGGCTTTTGCTTTCGTAGTAGCCACGATTGTCTTCGGCAAGGTCCTTGAACCAGGAAGTGATGCGCTTGGTTTGCTCGGGCGAGGCCAGGCCGCTGCTTCGAACCTTTAAATAAGCGATGGACCAGGAAGAAAGCGCCCAGCCCTGCTCGTAGTAGGCTTGCGAACTGAACATTTTTCCGGCGAGCACGCGCAGGCGCGCGGCGCCCTCCAAAAGGCCGAGGACACATTGGGCGGCAGTGCGGCTGCCGGTTGAGCGGTAGTTGTCGGCAGCCTTGGCCAGTTCCCTTCCGAAGTCGGTGATGGGTTTTTGGATCGCGTCGTGCGCTTCTTTCATCTTCGGGGCAACGATGGAGTGGTGGGAGTCCGTGTAGTAGCTGCCGATTTGGAGGTCGCGAGGAAGCGGCGCAGGCGCGGTACAGGTGTATGGCTGATCGGTGAGGGCTACGGCGTGCGAGTCCCAGGGAGATTGCAAAGGGGAGTCAGCGGCGTAAGAAGGAGCGCTCCTCGTGAGAAACACGAAGAGGAACGCAGCCGCCAAGAGTTTGAAACCGATCATGATGTCTACAAATTCAGAATTATATTCGAAACGGCCCTACCTTGGTTCCTCGTTCGGCGTGCAAACGCCGATAAAACTAAGAGAGGGCGGCACGAAAAAAGGAAAGCATGCGGTATCCGGCGAAGTAAGAAAAGGGAAAAAGTTCGAGGGAGTAGTGGCCGCAATGAAGTGCGAGCGCGCGAGGATGCGCACCGTGGCGGCGAAGAGAGTCGAGCATTTTGCGGCTGAGTTCGGGGAGCATCGTGGGATCGTACCTGCCGTAGACAAGGAAAGAATTGCGGTCAGCACCCATACCACGTTCGACGAAATGCATCGGGCTGATAGGAGCCCAGAAGTCGCGGAGTTCGTCGACGGTGACGTGGTGGCGCAGGCCTTCCCAAACGTGATTGGTGGTCATGCCCCGGCTGACGACGTCTGCGTAATAAGTGGAAAAGTGGAAGAAGCCGCCGGCTTTGACAGCGGTGTCGTGCATCAGCGTGATGTAGCCGACCGAAGAGCCAATGCTGGTACCGAGGATGCCGATTTTGGTGTAGCCCTGCTGTTCGAGCCAGCGGAGGCAGCAGCGGGCGTCCAGAACGGCTTGGCGGTTGGCTTGAAGGGTGAGGCCGATGTTGGGGCCGCAAATCTGGTCGGCGCGTTCGTGACCGCTGGCCATGCGGCGATTGTGATAGGGCAGGCTCATTTTTAGCGCGGTGATTCCGAAACGACCAATCCATTCGCAGAGGCCGTCCTGGCCATTCCATTTGGCGTTCCAATTGGGAAGAACGAGGACGGCGGCGCCCTTTGCGGCTTTGATGGGGAGAAGTGAGTCGCGGCGAGCTGGCCAAAGACGGGCGTGAACGGTGTTGTTTTCGGGCCAGGGAGAGTTGATAGAACTTGTGAAAGTGAGGAGGTTGTCGCGGTCGAGATGATAGTCCGCGGCCGGGCTGGCAGCGTACCAGACGGAGCTGTTTTCAATGGCGTTTTGCGCGTAACGGCGGACAAAGACCCCAGGATTGGGGTCGTCGGGCGAGCCGCCGATATGTTCGAGGCCCCATTCGAACGGCTGGACGCGGCGGTTGTCGTCGGTGGTCCAGCGCCGATGCTCGTACCGGCGGATTTTGCGCTCTAACCAATTCATTGGAGTAAGTGATCGGTTTTTCAGTTGTCAGTTTACAGTGAAAATAAGAGAAGAAAAAACCGGGGCAATCAACGGTCGTGAGCCACCGAGCGTTCAGTGCCGGAATGAGAGGGTGGATCTCAACACAGAGGTCACAAAGAACACTGAGAAGAGGCCGAACAAGCGTTAGGGATGGAGCACGCGGGAGGCGCGGTTTCATTGAGGGCGCTAGGTTCCTGTGGCACAGTCAAAGAGAGGCAGCGGAGCGGCCCGTCAAATCGTGGTCATCTTTGGAATTTTCTTTTTTCTTTTTGGCATTGTGATTGGGAGCTTCCTGAATGTCTGCATCACGCGGATTCCGGAGGAGATATCGATTATTTCGCCGGGGTCGCGCTGCCCAAAATGCGGAACGCCCATTAAGGCCTATGACAACGTGCCGGTGTTCGCGTGGCTATGGCTGAGGGGCAAATGCCGGGCGTGCGGGGCACCGATTTCGGCTATGTACCCGCTGGTAGAATTAGCGACAGGACTGCTGTTTGTGGCGGCGTTTTTGGAGTACGGGCTCACGCAAGCGACCGTGAAATGGCTGTTTTTCACCTGCCTAATTCTGGTTTTGACGATTACAGATCTGCGCGTGCGGATTCTGCCGGATTTGGTGACGTGGCCGGGCTTCGCGGGGGGGCTGCTGTTTTCGTTGATCGTGCCCCCGCGCAATGGCTTTGCGGCGATTTTGGGCTGGCGAGTTCTGCACCAACGGTTGGACGGCAAGGCAGCGGGACTCCTCGACGGCGCGTTGGGCGCCGCGTTCGGGAGCTCTTTGTTGTGGGGACTCGCCGTGGCGTACCGGGTAGTGCGCAAACGCGAAGGCATGGGCATGGGTGACGTGAAGATGATGGCCATGGTGGGCGCGTTTGTGGGGTTGCGGGGAACGTTTTTGACGATTCTGCTTGGAAGCTTACTCGGCAGCGTGATCGGTATCAGTGTTGTACTAACCCTGTACTTGAGCGGCTGGAGAAGCGAATTGGCAAAGCGTGCGAGCCGGCGCGGATTGGGAACGGAGAGAGCGATGCGCTGGGCCATCGCAAGCCAATACCAACTGCCGCTGGGGACGTTTCTCGGGATTGGGGCGCTGGCGATTCTTTATCTGGGTCCATTGATGGTGCAAGAATGGCCTGTGCTTAGAACAATGCTAGTCTGATTCGCATTCGGAGACGAGCGGATTGATGCTGGCAGCACTGCAAATCGGGGGCAACACGCAGCACCTCTGGGTGATTGCGGCAGGGCTGGGAGTCCTGTTCCTGGCGGTCATCGGGCTCATCGTGTACGTGATGCGGAAATTCTTCCAGAGTACAAGGGAGGCGGAGCCACAAGAATATGGCGCAAGCGCGCCCAGCACGGAGAATCCGTCAGCTTTCATGACTGCTTCGATGCAAGGCGTGATCCGGCAACTTCGCGAGCAAGAGAAAGAACTGGAGCGGCTGCACAAGATTGAGAAAGAACGCGCGGCGCAAACTGAGCGATTGAGCGAAGAAGTCACGCGAAACATGCCGGCGGGGCTACTGGTGGTGAATGCCATGGGGATTATTTCCAGTTCGAATCCCGCAGCGGAGCAAGTTCTGGGGATTCGTGGGCTGGGATTCCGGCGCTATAGCGAAGCGCTCGGGCCGAATTCGGAGTTAACGCGTCTGGTCGCCGACTGCCTGGCCTCCGGAAAGATTTTCCGCCGCGAGGAAGTGGAACATATGCCCCCTGCGGGAGATATTCGCCACCTCGGCGTAACCATTTCGCCGATTCGCCGCGGCGAGGGAAAAATCAGCGGCGCGATCTGCCTATTGACGGATTTGACGGAGTTGGCTGCGCTCCAGCAGCGCATGCAATTGAAAGAAAACCTCGCCGCGCTGGGGGAATTGTCCGCCGGAATTGCGCATGAGTTCAAGAATGCGTTGGCAACGATCTCCGGATACGCGCAAATGATCCCCGAAGCTTCGCCGAGCGATTCTGCGGATTATGCCAAGCGCATTCTGGAGCAGACCCGCAACATAACCCACGTCGTTGCGGAGTTCCTGAAGTACGCGAAACCATTGGAAATTCCGGACGATCGCGTCGAGCTGCAAGAGGTCGTGGACCGGGCCGCGGCGGAAGTAGCCCAGGCGATTCCGCAAGTGAGTCTGGCGCGTGAGGGGATCTTTGATGAGGTGGAAGGCGACGAAGGGCTGCTGCGGCAAGCGCTGTTGAATCTGGCGCGAAATGCGGCGGAGGCTTGCGCCGTAGAAAATGGCCGTGGCCATGTTGTGATCCTCGGAGAGGTTGTTCGAGGTGAGGAAGCAGGAATACAGCGAATCACTGTGCTGGATGATGGACCGGGGATTGAAGCCGCGGCCCTGCCGAAGCTGTTCCGCCCCTTCTTTACGACAAAAGCCAATGGAACCGGGCTGGGATTGGCGGTAGTGCAGAAAATCATCGTGCAACATGGCGGCCAGGTGGAAGTGCGCAACCGCCCCGAAGGCGGCGCCGCGTTTATTATAACATTGCCCTTGCCCCGCGAAGTGCCAGTGGCGGTACAATTAAAGAAGGAAAGCGTTTAGAGCAGGGGTCTTCCAGCTGCCCCGGAAGGGCGGAACTGTATGAAATTGAGCGATTTCATCAAAAGCACTTTGCTCGTGGCGGGGCTATGCCTAGCAGCGCTCCCCGTTTGTGCACAGCAGCAGCAAAGCTCCTCGCAGCAAACCGGCGACCCGGTAGCGGACGCGGCCCGAAAAGCTCGGGAAGAGAAAAAGAACGCGCAAAAGCCAAAGAAGGTTTTCACTGACGACGACGTAAAACCTGCGGCGCCAGAGGCTTCGCCAGGGGCGGCCGGAGCTGCGGCCAACGCCCAAAAACCAGGGGATACGGGCCAGCCCGAAGATCCGAACGGCGAGAAGGCCTGGCGCAAGAGATTTGCCGACCAGCACGCCAAGATCGAAAAAGCAGAAAAAGAGCTGGACATACTTCAACGAGAGTTGGATAAATCACAGCTGCAATATTACAGCGACCCCACGAAAGCGATGAACGAGCAGAACAACCGCGCGGAAATCAATGACAAGACGGCCAAAATCGAGGCCAAGAAGAAAGAGATCGACCAGCTTCGTCAGGAGTTGGACGACATGGAAACCGCACTGCGGAAAGCGGGGGGCGACCCCGGCTGGGCGAGATAGCGCCTAGTTTTGGTACCTCGATTTTCAGATTTACCTTCCGATTTCCTTTGAATTGATTTTGCGGGGAACAGTGCCTCGCTAGTCTTCTTTGGGACCATCCTGACGCAACTGCACTAAGCAATGCTTCCCTTCTCCGCACATGTGTCTCGCGTTGTTCCCGGCGCGCAATACGATTCGTGATAGAAACAGAGGAGATGGAACCTCTTCTCCTCGTCGAAGATAAAAGCGAACTGCGCGCCATGATGCGCAAGGCCCTGGAACGCGCAGGCTATTCCGTGGACGAAGCGCCCGACGGCACAGCCGCGATCCAAAAAGTGCGCGCGCGCCGGTATCTCCTCGTAATCACAGATTTGAAGATGCCCGGAGCATCCGGGCTGGACGTATTGCGCGAGAGCAAGCAAGCCGATGCGACGGTACCGGTGCTGTTGCTAACCGCGTACGGGTCAGTGGAAGAAGCCGTGTCTGCGATGAAAGAAGGTGCGTTTGATTTCTTGCAGAAGCCGGTGGACCTGGACCATCTAAAGCTGCTAGTCAAACGAGCAGCTCAGGAGCAGGAGTTGTTACGTGAGAATCTGCTCCTTCGCGAAGAGTACGCTGCACGCTATGGATTCCCACGGATTGTCGGCGAACACCCTTCCATCCGGGAGGTAAGCCACCAAATTCAAAAAGTAGCGCCGACGGATACCACGTGTCTGCTGCTGGGGGAAAGCGGGACCGGAAAAGAACTGTTCGCGCTGGCGATTCATCACTTGTCGCCGCGGCGGGAGCAAACGTTTGTTGCGCTGAATTGCGCTGCGATTCCCGAAGGGCTAGTGGAAAACGAGCTTTTCGGACACGAGAAAGGTGCGTTCACGGGCGCGGGCGCGCGCAAAGTGGGGAAAATGGATCTGGCGCACCGCGGCACGCTTTTTCTCGACGAAATTGGCGAATTGCCACTGGCGATTCAGGCGAAATTGTTGCGCGTCCTCGAGGAAAAGCGGTTCGAACGCGTGGGCGGGACGCAATCGATTGACGTGGACGTGCGAATCGTGGTGGCCACGAACCGGGATCTACAAAAACAAATTCAAGAGAAATTGTTTCGCGAAGACTTGTACTTCCGGATTTCTGCAGTGCCGCTCACGATTCCTCCGCTGCGCGACCGCGGCAACGACGTGCTGCTTCTCTCGGAGCATTTCCTGGAAAAATTCAGCCGCGAGTTCAACAAGCCTGGTTTGGAGCTATCGGCGGACGCCCGCGATCAGTTGTTGCACTACCGCTGGCCTGGGAACGTGCGGGAGTTGCAAAATACTTTAGAGCGCGCGGTGATTTTAGCGGATGGAATAAGCATTCGTGCGGACGCTTTGCAGTTACCCGCTGCGAAACCTGATGCGGCACATCTACCCGCAGGAATGTTGCCAGAAAAGTTCAATTGGGAAGGCTCGCTAGAGGAAGTCACTAGCCGGGCCGCGAGCCACGTGGAAAAACTGATGCTCGAAAACACCATGCGCGACTGCAAATGGAACAAGACGCGCGCTGCAGAGAAGTTGGGAATTACACCAAAAACGCTGCTGGCAAAACTGCGCAGCGCTGGGCTGGAAGAATAGCGAATTCTGTCTAGCATCGGCGCGTGGCTGTGTGGAGAGCGACGGTGCCGAAGGTCCACACACGAAAGTCAGCGGACGCATAGCCCACATTCGACATTAGCGCAGCAAACTCTGCCGGCCGGAAGAAGTGCGACACGGATTTAGGCAAATAAGTGTACGCCGATTGGTGGCCGGAGATGAGCCAGCCAATTCTAGGCAACACCCTAGTAAAATACCAGCGGTACAAATCCCCCAACAAGCCTTCCGGAGGTTCTGTGAACTCCAGAATACCGATGGTCCCTCCGGGCTTTAGAACGCGGTAGATTTCGCGCAAGCCAGTTTCATAGTTCGCGAGATTGCGGAAGCCAAACGCGCTGGTCACCAGATCGAGCGAGGCATCGGCAAAAGGAAGCCGCAGAGCGTCTGCCTCGAAGAATGCCATGGGGGTTGGAGTTTTGCCGCCCGTCGAATTCGGCAAAGAGAAGCTTTTCTCTTTCGCACGGACAAGCATAGTGTGAGCAAAATCCGCGCCAAGGATGCGAGCTTTGCCGGTCCGTGCGAGCGCAAAGGCAAGATCGCCTGTGCCGCAGCAGAGATCCAGAACAAGAGCATCTGGGCGGTCAAGGATGGGTCGCAATTGCTTTGCTGCACGCGCGCGCCAAAGGCGGTCCAGTTGGAATGACAAAAGGTGGTTGAGCAAATCGTACCGCGGCGCGATTTGCGTGAACATTTCGCGGACTTTTTGAGAAACGTCTCCTTCGGTGACAGCGCCTTCGGGACGGGTTCCCTTTAGCGGCGCGACCGTCTCACCCATTGGGCTGCCTCGAAAGCTTGTCGCTGGCTTGGATGAGGCGCGGCGTGAAATGCAGCACGCGTTCAACGGCGTGGAGCGGAACAGCATCGTAAGAACGGGCTTCGCCGATTCGTGGAGTGAGCACAAAACGCAGAACGCCGCCCCGCGCCTTTTTGTCTGAGCGCATAGCGTTCAGCAAAGTTGCAGGAGAAATACTCGGCCACGGCGGAAGAGGTCCCAGGCGGCGTATCAAGGAGACGATGCGCGAAACATCATTCGCCCGAGTCACCCCGATTTCGTGGCCGAGAAATGCTGCCGCCATCATGCCCCAAGCGACCGCCTCGCCGTGCTGATACCGCCGGTACTTGGTCACGCTTTCGAGAGCATGGGCAAACGTGTGGCCGAAGTTAAGGATTTCACGCAAACCGGACTCGCGTTCATCTCTGCTCACGACGCGCGCTTTGATCTGTACGTTGCGCGGAATCAGGAAATCAAGGAACTGGCGATCTCGCCGCATAACTTTTTCCAGATTGTGTTCGAGCAGCGCAAACATTCTCGCGTCGGCGATGACGGCGTGCTTGATGACTTCGGCAAGCCCGCCGCGAAACTCGCGATCCGGCAGCGTGTTCAGAAGCCCCGGATCGGTGATGACCAACCTCGGCGGGTAAAACGCGCCAACCAGGTTCTTGCCTTCGGGAAGGTTCACGCCCGTTTTGCCGCCAATCGAGCTGTCCACTTGTGCAACTAGCGTTGTGGGAATCTGGACAAGCGCGACGCCACGCAAATAAGAAGCGGCAACGAAGCCCACGACATCGCCGACAACACCGCCGCCCACGGCGATGAGCAGCGATTTGCGATCCGCGCCTGCGTGGCCAAGCAATCGAGAGATTTTTTCTACGGTGCCGAGCGTTTTTTTCGATTCAGCATCATCAAAAAGATGGATTGCGTTGCGATTGAAGAGCCGTAGCCCGCGCTGCACTTTTCGTCCAACGGCTCGCCACACTTTCGCCGAAGATACAACATGAACGCTTGAGAAGCGCCCCAAGGCCCCAATTTGCGGCGCTGCACGCGCCGTCGCGTCTGCTCCGGCAACTACAGCATAGGAACCGGCTGAAGATTTTACTTTGATCCGTTTGCTTTTCATTCGCGAGACCGTTTCAATGTAGCACACGCTCCCGCGCAGCCGCACGGCAATGCTGTCTTCCTTATTCCCTTAATTTCTTCGTGCTACCATACTTGAGCGCCAAGTCCCCACTTCCATGACCAACTCCCGCAAAAACTATCACGCCGACTACGCTGTTGTGGGCAGCGGAATCGCTGGTTTGCGCGCCGCGATTGAACTCAGCGCCGCGGGAACGGTTCTTGTGCTCGCGAAATCGAATTTAAGCGATTCCGCGACGGCTTGGGCGCAAGGCGGAATTGCAGTGGCGCTTTCGGACGAAGACGAAATCGGGCTGCACGAGCAAGACACTATCAAAGCGGGTGATGGGTTGTGCCGAGCGGAAGCCGTCTCTCTCCTGGTCGAAGAAGGCCCCAAGTACATCACGCAGCTCATCGAATGGGGCACGGAATTCGACCGCGCGGGAACAAAACTGGCGTTCACACGTGAGGCGGCGCACAGCCGTTCGCGCATTCTCCACGCGCACGGCGACTCGACCGGCCGCGAAATCAGCCGGGCTTTGCTCGCGCGCGCACATACGATTCCCCATTTGCATCTGCGCGCGCATGCCTTCACTACAGAGCTGATCGTCGAACGTGGAGGAGTAACGGGTCTGCGTTTCATTGATGAAACCGACGGCTCGCTCCATGAATTGCGCGCTGGCACCGTGCTGCTCGCCACCGGCGGCCTCGGGCAGATTTATCGCGAAACGACAAATCCCGACGTAGCCACCGGCGACGGCATGGCCATCGCTTACGACGCGGGTGCTGTATTATCCGACATGGAGTTCGTGCAATTCCATCCCACCGCGCTGGCAATTCAGGGTGCGCCCCGGTTCCTGCTTTCCGAAGCGTTGCGTGGGGAAGGCGCGGTGCTGCGCAACATTGGCCTGGAGCGCTTCATGAAGCGTTATCACGAAGCGCAGGAGCTGGCGCCGCGCGACGTAGTCGCCCGCGCCATCGTCAGCGAGATGCAGCGCACCAACAGCACGCACGTCTATTTGGACATGACCAAGAAGTCCGAGGAGTTCCTGAAGACGCGATTCCCGCGCATTTATGAAACTTGTTTAAGCTACGGACTAGACCTTGCAAGCGATCTCGCGCCAGTCTGCCCGGCGGCTCACTACATGATGGGCGGAGTCAAAACGGATTTGTGGGGACGCACTTCCCTTCCTGGGCTGTATGCCGCTGGCGAAACCGCAGCGACGGGAGTCCACGGCGCAAACCGACTGGCGAGCAACTCGCTTCTCGAAGGACTCGTCTTCGGAGCGCGCGCGGGCCAAGCCATGATGAAAGACGCGCCAGCAGGAAAACGCCAGCCGGGCGCCTTGCCGGGAAGTCCCGCGCCGCTGCCGGGAAATTCTTCCACAGCGCAAAAAGAAACGGCAAAAGCGGCAGAGAAAAAATCCGCCGCGTGCGTGACGCTCACCAAAATCCGCGACATCATGTGGCGCGAAGTTGGCATCATGCGCAGCGGAAAAGAGCTGACGGAGGCGATCAAACAGCTCGAAGCCTTGGAGCTTCCCAAATCCGACAAGCCGAGCCGCGGCAGCCACGAATTGCGAAACTTGCACAAGCTAGGATTGGTGATGGCGCGAGCGGCGCTCGCCCGCGAAGAAAGTCGCGGCAGCCATTACCGCTCGGACTTCCCCTATCGCAACGACGAGAACTTCAGCAAACATTCCTTGGAGCAAAAGGGCAAGGAAGTACGCTTCGAAGTTTAATCGGCTTAGAACTTCGGCGCCCTGCGAAAAAATCTCTACCTCGATTGAAGCTGCTTCACGCTTTCCAGAAAAACGTGCCCGACAATTCCCAGGGTCTTCGCGCTGATTTTGTCGAGGCTGTCCTGCGGCGTGTGCCAGTAGTAGACGTCCCCGTCCGGTCCATTATCCAAATCAATCACGTCAACCGAAGGCACATTGCGCCTCAGAAAAGACTGGTGATCGTCTTCCACTTGCGAGGGATCATCCACAAAAATGTTTCCGTAGCCTAGCCTTTTGGCGGTGGCCCACACCAGGTCCACGAGCCATTTTGTCGAATAGGATTCGCGCTTGAAGTGAGGTTTGCGGCCACCGACGATGTCCGCAAGAAGAAACGCTTTGACCTTCGGCAGGTCGCCACTGGCAGCCATGCGCGCGGCCATCTGCCGGCTGCCGTAGCAATTGTCAGGGTCCTTCCATTCCCAATTCACTGCTTCTTCTGCGTCGAAGAAAGCGATCCAGACGGCGTATTTGGAATGCTTTTGACAAAGAAGGCGAGCCAACTCGAGCATCACCGCTGTGGACGATCCTGCGTCATCCGCTCCTACGAAGTTTTCCAGGCGTTTTGTATCGTAATGCGTGCCGAGAAGAATGATCCCCGGCTTTTCTCCGGGGATTTTTACCAAAATGTTTTTCATCGGCAAGCGCCCAGCCGGCGTGTCGGCCCTGAAATTGTCGGTCTCCACGGTGCAGCCGTAACTCTTTAACTCGGACTGCAGATAGTCTTGCAATTGCGCAATCGCTTTTGAGCCAGCCGGCCGCGGCCCAAAGCTGACCTGCTTGGCAACCTGCGCAAACGCCTTCTTGCCGTCGAAGCCGCCCGTTTGCTCAGGCGGCAGTGTGTCATCGGCAACTTGCGGCGGCGCAGTGGCCATCGTGCTCATAAAGGGTGGCTGCCCCGAGGCGCCGGCGGTTTCAGTGCTGCCCGCCTTGCAGCCCACCACGCAAATCGAGACCAGGCCTAGCACAACAGCCAACTGGAAATCCCGTTTCATCTAGCGGGCCTCCGCCGGAGCGGCCAGTCGCCGCTCGCGCCGCCGCGTCACCACCGCCGACACAGCAATTCCCACAAAATACAACCCGACCATTGGCGCCATGAAAATCAGCATGCTCAGAGCGTCTGGCGGCGCGGCAATGGCGGCGCCCACGGAAATGAGCAAGATGGCGTAGCGGAAATTTCTCCACAGAAATTTGGGCGTAACGATTCCAAAGAGCGACAAGAAAAAAATCAGAACCGGCAGTTCGAATGTCAACCCAATGCAAAGCAGAGTCAGCAAGATCAAATCGAAATACTCGTTGACGCTGATCATGGGCGTGACGTCGCGCCCCAGACTGAACAACGGCCCAGGACTCACCATGAAATGCAAGATGTAGGGCAGCGTGATGAAATAACCGAAGACAATGCCAGCGAGAAATAAAAAAACAGTGGAAAAGAGAAAGCCTGTGATGGCGCCACGCTCGTGCCTGTAGAGCGCCGGCGCAACAAACAGCCAAACTTGATACAGCACGATGGGGGAGGCCAGTGCGATTCCCAGATAAATGCCGACCGTGATCACGATGTTGAGTTGCCCGGCAGGATGCGTGTAAATGAGCTTTGGATCCAGGTGGGCATCCGCCAACGCTTTCAGAATTGGCCTGTTGATCCACGCGATGAAATACTTCGAGAAATAGACGCCGGCAAGAGCGCCAATGGCAATCGCATACAGGGAATAGATGATCCGCTTGCGCAGTTCGCTCAGATGCTCGAAAAACGTCATCGCCCCGCCGGGTTCTTCGCCCGCGCCTGAGGTTTTCGTGTTGTTGTTCTCTTCTGGCACTGGTTCAGGCCGGAGGCTGGGTTTCCTGGTGTGACTCTTGGCCACCGGTAGCAGAGGAAGTTTGCTCCGTGGTTACTTGAGCTGATTCGTCGCTGGATCGTGCCACTGCTTCGGTAACCGGCGTCACGACGGGAGCTTCTGTAGCGCCAACTTCCGGTTTGGCTTCAGCCGTAGGCGTTTCTGTTCCCGCAGGGGTAGCTAAGGTAGCCGGCTGGCTGGGCGCTGCAGCCGCCGAAGCAGCAGCCGCTTCCGCCGCTTTCTTGCGCTCCGCAAGCAAGGCCTGGCGCTCCAAGTCGCGCATCTCCTCTTCAAATGCGCTCCTAAAGTCCAGGGATGCCTTGCGGAACTCCGCCATGAGCTTTCCCAATCCTCGGGCGAGTTCCGGGAGCTTCTGTGGCCCAAATACCACCAGGACCACAATAAAGACCACGATCATGTGCGGGATGCTCAACATTGCGTCTGGCAGCCGTCTAATGCCTCATTGGCATCATAGAAAGGGTATTCACACGCTGTCAAACCGGAGTTTCCGGTGTGCTATAATTTCACTTCACGTTCACGTGCGAGGTAACGATGAAATCTGAGCGTCGCGGGCTGATTATCGCCATTGGCGTACTGCTGTTATCTGCCGTCCTAGGTGGTATTTACGGGCCTAACGTAAAAGCCACCACGGCCACGGCCGATGACTACCAGACCGCCGTCCACGATTTCACGCGCGTTCTGGACGTCGTCCAGAGCAATTACGCGGACCAGGTAGACGTTGACAAAGCGGTTTACCAAGGCGCCATTCCCGGCATGCTCCGCATGCTCGATCCGCACTCCAATTTCTTTGATGCCAAGCAGTTTTCCCTCCTTCGCGAAGATCAGCGGGGGAAATATTACGGCGTTGGCATGCTCATTTCGCAGCGCAACAACCAGACGGTCGTGATTGTTCCTTACGCCGGCGCCCCCGCTTATAACGCTGGCATCCGCCCGGGCGACGTCATCGCCAAAGTGGACGAAAAATCGACGGACGGCCTGAGCTCTGGTGAAATCGCTGACTTGCTCAAAGGGCCTAAGGGCACAATCGTCAAGATCACCATGACGCGCGAGGGCTATCCCGAACCGCTGCTGTTTACCGTGACCCGCGATGAGATTCCGCGGCACTCTGTGGATCTCAGCTTCATGCTGAAGCCCGGCATCGGCTATATCCGCCTCTCTGGATTCAACGAGACGACCGACCGCGAGATTGCGGATGCCTTGAAGCAGTTGGGGGCCACTTCGCTCGATGGTCTGATCCTGGACATGCGCAATAATCCGGGTGGCTTGCTGAATGAAGCTGTCGCCGTGGCAGACATGTTCCTCGACAAGAATCAGTTGATCGTTTCACATCACGGCAGGACTTCTCCCGAGCGGCGCTATTACGCGGTCCGCGGCAATCAGGGTGTGACCGTGCCGCTGGTCATTCTGGTCAACAACAATTCTGCTTCGGCAACCGAAATTGTTTCCGGCGCGGTGCAGGATCACGATCGCGGAATGATCGTCGGGGAAACCACCTTTGGCAAGGGCCTGGTACAGACCGTTACGCCGCTCAGCGAAAACACAGGTTTGGCCTTGACGACCGCCCGCTATTACACCCCGAGTGGCCGGCTTATTCAGCGCGATTACAAATCCGTTTCTCTCTACGAGTATCACTATGAACGGAAGGTGCCGGACCATCCGACGGAAGTGAAGCTGACCGACAGCGGCCGGCAGGTCACCGGCGGCGGCGGCATCGCGCCGGACATCGTGGTGGAAGCTCCCAAACTTACGAAGTTCGAGCAACTGCTTTTCCGCGACGACGTTTTTTACCCCGCGGAAACAGGCGTTGGCGGGTTTACTCGCTTCTATCTCGGTTCGAAACCCGCCATCACCAAGGATTTCGAGGCCGATGATAACGTGATGCACGTCTTTCGCGAGTACTTGAGCAAACATAACGTCCGCTACACCGAACCGGAAATCGCCGAAAATCTGGATTGGATCAAGCGCAAGATCAAGCAGGAAGTCTTCATGTCCACCTTCGACCAGCAAGAGGGCTTCAAGGTTCTTCTCGAAGCTGATCCTCAGGTGCAGAAGGCTGTCGAAGCTCTTCCGCAGGCGCGCGCGCTTTATCAGAATGCCCGAAAAATCGTGGCGCAGCGCATCGGCGGCTCCATCGATCAACCATAAACTCTTCAAGTCATTCGAATTATCGCCGATCCCTCCGCGCGTTCTTTCTTAAGAGCTACGCACAGCGCTTGCCGCACGCTTCTATCGCCAGACGTAAAGAAATCTTTAATATCTCGTGAAGAAGTTGACGCGCTGCAACCGCGCGCCTAGAATGCGCAGCTAATGGTGTGCTTTTGACCGTTTCGCTGACGGTGAAGGAGTGACAGATGAAAGTTCGCGTCCTTTTTTTCCTCTCCCTTTTGGCAGTGCTTCACATGTTGACGTTTCCCGGTGAGACTGGGCTGTCCGCTGCGCCCCCTGGTGCGCTGCACGCTGGCCGGATGACAACCACCGGAGCCACTGAGGACTGGTCACGGCCGTTTCGGATAACCAGCACAACCTTTAAGGACAACCAAATCGTGCCAGCCAGCATGGTGTTCAACGGCCTGCTGGGTAGCTCCTGCATTGGCGGAAATATGTCGCCCGAGCTGAAGTGGACGAAGTCTTGGCCGTGGACGCGGAGCTACGCAGTGGTCGCCTATGACGTCACCGCGAACTTCACCCATTGGGGAATCTACAATATCCCGCCGGATGTCACTGAACTCCCGGAAAACGCTGGAGTGGCTACAAGCAGCTACGACCAGATCACCGATGACGCCGGCAACGTCGGATATGTCGGCCCCTGCCCGCCGCCGGGAATCGTCCCCAACGGGGTTCATACTTACCTCTTTACCGTTTATGCGCTCGACAAGAAGCTCGATCTGCCCGCCTTTCCACCGGGCTTCCCTGCGCCTGCCGAAACGTTGTTCCGCGCCATGATTGGTCACGTAATCGAGACCGCGACCATCACCGGGTTGTTCAGTTGCAACAATGCACCTGCGGCGGGGTGCTCCTAGAGGCCATTTTAGATTCATTTTGTTGCTGAAGTTCCTCTCATGAAAGGAGCTTAAAAGAGTTTCCCGCGACGCAAGACACATCGCGTTCGAGCCGCCACAGGTGCCTCGCGCTCTGTCCCGGTCGGTGTGCAACCTCGAACTCACGGCAAGAAACTGGTGGAAAGTGTCTGTGTTGGCAAGCCTCCGCGCCTTTGCTAAAATTATTTTGCTGCTCGTGGGCGAGTAGCTCAGCTGGGAGAGCGCCTCGTTCGCAACGAGGAGGCCGGGGGTTCGAATCCCCTCTCGTCCACCAGATTCATTGTTTCTGCGCTGCAGATTCCCAAAGAGCCGCCGCCAAGCGATCCTATGCGTTCCTACTGCCCGCAGGATGCCGCCATCCCTCCCTTTTGGATAACTGCGAGCCTGCATTCCAAACCGCCGGCCAAATGGATCGTGACGCGATATACCGACGTACTCAAATTATCGGGAGCAACGGCGATGCGCGCCCCTTTCAGCCAGCGCCGCGTGGGGGAAGAAAGCACAGGGCTCCTGGCCAGATCATCGCCGGCAACCTGGAAGTTCGCGCCGCCGGGAAGCGTTTCGAGGGCTCGGCGCGTTTCCTCGAAGGGCTGCCAGGTTGAAGCGACGAATCCGGCATACGCGGAAAAACTCCAGAGAATCGTTACTGCGATCAGCGGCAGCATGCACCGCAAAGTCCAGAGCCTGCTGTTTTGCGGCGGAGTTCGAAAGAGGCGATAACTCTGCAGCAACGCGAACAGCAATGTTGGAACAAACAGCCAAAGCATCTTTGAGCGGGCGTAGTCAGTGACACCCACGAGTGCCAAAGGGCTAAGATGAAAGGAAGAAATGACGAAATCCTTCAGCGTGCCCGTGGACCGCGTCAGGTCTTGTCCAAGCCATATCCCGCCCGCGCACGCAAATGGAATCGCGGCGATAGAAGGCATGGCCCAAGTGGCTGCGTTTACGGTGCCATTTGCCGCGCAGGCGCACCAGAAGCAGGAAAACGTCAGAATCAGATACGCGATAAACATATCTGTAGCCGCGTGAAGGTACAGGAACATGAACGTCGACCCATAAAAAGAGCCGACTACCATTAGTGCCAGGAATGGAAACAACATGGCGCAAGCGAGTCCGGCGAACATGGCAACGAGCAACTTGACGAGCCACTGCGTGCGTGCGTAAATCGGGAGAGTCATGTGCCAGGCGTACGTCCCTGACCTTCTCTCCTCTCCTAGAGAAAGAATCCCGGCAAGCCCCACCAACCCCATGCTGGTCATAGCCGGCGGCCCCAATACGGCCCATTGGCGCACCGTCTCAGGGAGGAACACCGGAGGCGAAGGCAAAAGCCGCAAGATCGCCAGGCAGGTTAGGTAGACAACGGTCATCAACTCGATTACCCAGAGTGGCCGAAGCAAACGAAATTCTTTCCGAATCAGGTTCAGAAGAGCGCCCGAGGGACGGCAGCGGAACCATTCCGCCAAAGCTTCCGGCATTACGGACGGGCCGGCCACCAGCAGATCTTCGCCGCTGGTTCCTCCAGTCACCTGGAATCGCGCCAGTTTCCGCGCGCCAAGCCAAAGCATCACGACGGCAAAGCAAATGGCAAAAACGGAAATGGCGGTTGCCCTTGCCGTGGCCAAGGGGAGCGCTTCTAACTTGCCGGTCTCAATATTTCCAATGAACATGTAGATCGCCCACCAAACAAAACCAATGATCAGGAGACCGCCGACGGCGGACCTTGCGGCGAGAGTCCAAAACGTCGCGGAGGCCAGCGTGATGATCACATACGCGACAGCCGCCGCCGCGTTGTACGTCAGCTTCATCTTTGGCAGAGCGAAGAAAAACATGCCGATGCCCGAAACCGTTGCGGCAGATAAGACTGCGGCACACATAACAATCATTTTGTCGGCCCAAAGTTGCATCCGGCTGACGGGTTGCGTGAGCCAGAGAGAAAACGTGCGGTGATAAAATTCATTCCCGAGGGAGAGTGTCGCCAGGACCGGGACACCAAAGAAAAAGCTCAAAAAGTTCAACTTGGCGGCATAGGAAGAGTGAGGAAAGAAGATCGGAAGGGCTCCACCAATCATCGCCGCACACCAGGGCCAGAACAGCGCCCGCGCTTCTTTCTTGATTCTCACGATTCTTGCGTTTCGCGCTTCGTTCATCGGGCCTCCTGGGATTTCAAGGCCGCTACGAAGATTTCTTCCAAGGTCAGCGCCTCCGTGGTGAGCGCTTCGGGATTGTGCGCGCGGAGGCGTTCCAGCAGCTCAGGCCCGGATCCATTCACAACCAACTCCAGTTCTCGCCCTTCGCGGCGCACCCGCAGTGCCCCGCGGAAATCAAGCTCCGGCAGCGATTGGGCGAAGCGCGCGCGTATTTTCTGGAAGCGCCCGCGCGCCTCGTCGGCTTCCAGCGTCAACACCGCGCGTCCCTGGTCAATGATCGTGAAATCATCGATAAGCCCTTCAAATTCGGTGATAAGGTGCGTGGAAACCAAAATCGTTCGGTCGCCGGCATTGCCTTGCTGGTATGCGCCGATGACCGCCTCGATGAATTCGCGGCGCACAATCGGATCCAAGCCGGAAGTCGGCTCGTCGAGCACCAGCAGGTCCGTCTCCGGGCAAATCGCGGCGATCAGCCCTAACTGCGTTCTCTGACCTTTCGAAAGAGCTGCCGTGCGCTTGGCCGGATCCAACTGGAAGCGGTCGAGGAGTTCCTCCTCGGTCTTACGGTTCCAGTGCTCCCGGAAAGAGGCGAGATAATCGAGCGTTTCACGCACGCTCATCCACGGATAAAACGCCAACTGGTCCGGCACGTAAGCCAGGCGGCGCTTCACCGACACTTCATCCCGCGCCGGATCGACGCCGAAAACGCGCACTTGCCCGCTCTGCGGCCGCAGCAGATTCAGCAAACACTTCATCGTGGTCGTCTTGCCCGCGCCGTTCCGGCCAAACAGTCCGTAGCACCGTCCCGGCAGCACCTCGAAGCTCAAATCGTGAACCGCTTCCGTCTTTCCGTAGGCGTATGCGAGATGCTCGATCTGGATAACCGGTGTGCGAGTACTCATTCTTCATCCCTCCTTATGGCTTTCATGGGCCCGCCGTTTTTCTTCGAGCGCATCCAAGCGCTCCTGGATGAGTTCCAAAAATTCCGGGCCGGGCACTTGCAGGTGGTGAGCCATAACGATTGCTTGGTCGATCTCCTCGATCAGCAGCTTGCGCCGGATTTCCTTCCGTAATGGCGAGTGGTTTTGGCTTAGGAAGCATCCCTTGCCCGGCAGGCTCTCGATCACCCCAAGGCTTTCCAGTTCTGCATAGGCTTTCGCGATCGTGTTGCGGTTGAGGTGAAGCTCTTCCGCCAGCGGCCGGATAGAGGGCAGCGCCTCGCCGGGTCGCAGTTCGCCCGATGCAGCGGCGGCTTTCACTTGGTCAACCACCTGCAGATAAGCGGGCTTGCCGGACTTGAAATTGATCCGAAACAGCACTGGGTCGGCCCTCTGTCCTATGACACTAGGACAGTTATTGGCATAAGTCAAGGAGATTTAGGGCCAAACGTTCTCCTTTGGGCACAGTCATCTGCCGTTCATATTCCTGAAATCTCGCCGCAACCTCTTTCATTCCAAACTGTAACCATGAGCAATGCCGCTGTCCTGGAACACGGCTGCGGTAACCCTCTCGCCACGACCAACCTCTTCCGCGTGGGCTTGGCGAAGTCCCTCGACGATGTCGTCGAGTGCCAGCGTCTTCGTTATCTCGTTTTCAACTGTGAGCTTGGCGAGGGTCTGGACACTTCTTGGCAGACCGGCTTGGATCGCGACCGTTTTGATTTCATCTGCGACCATTTGATGGTCCACGACGCCAGTTCCGGAAAACTCGTCGGCACCTACCGCATGCAAAGCGGCTATCGCGCCAAAGGCAATCTCGGCTATTACGGTGAAGGTCTTTTCGACTTTTCGCCCTTCGAGAAAATCCGCCGCCAGGTTCTCGAGCTTGGCCGCGCATGTGTTCATCAGGATTACCGCAACACTGCCGTCCTGCACATGCTGTGGAAAGGCATTGCTCGTTACGCGGAGAGCTGCGACGCGCGCTATCTCATCGGCTGCAGCTCGTTAACCTCTCAGGACGAATCTGAAGGCTTGGCCCTCTACGAAGTCCTCAAGGAAAAATATCTCGCCGAGCCGTCGCTCCGAACGAAACCTCAACCCGGCCATGAGTGCAATCCAAATGGCTCACCAAAGCAGGTCCCTCAAGCGCCACGGCTGTTCCGCGCGTATCTCGAGATTTCTGCTCGCTTGTGCGGTCCACCAGCCATCGACTGTGAATTTAAGACCATCGACTTTCTTACTCTCCTCGACCTTTACCGCATTCCCGACCGCGTCCGCACCCGCTTTTTCTAAACCGCTCGCCGCGGACCGCCGTTTCGCTCATGCGATCGCCGGTCGCCTCTTTCCAACGTTCGTCGCTTGTTCGAATGCGTACCCGATTTGCAGCACGCCCCACTCATCGTTGTGCCGGCCCACGATTTGGACCCCAATCGGCGGACCGCTCTTCGAAAACCCGCACGGCACCGAAATCGCTGGGTTCCCTACCGTCGAAATGTAATACGCCGACTTCATCCACGCGATGTAATTCTCCATCTTCACGCCAGCGATTTCTGTCGGGTAATGGGTCTTCACGTCGAACGGCAGCACTTGATTCACTGGCAGCACGAAAAACTCGTATTTCTCCATGAACTGCCGAACGCTTTGATACAGCGCTGTTCGCTTTGCTTCGACTCGCGCCAATTGCGGTCCGGTAATCTTACGCCCCTCTTCCACGTGCCAGTGCACGTACTCGTTCAGCTTGTCCGCGTTTGCTTCCAAAATGTCGCCAAATGCCTTCTCCACCGACCAGTGTCGCCACGTGAGGAAGCACTCATTGGCATTTTTGAAGTCCGGCTCCGTCTCTTCTACGATGCAGCCGAGCGATTCGAACACTTTCCGCTGCGCCTTGATGGTCTCCGCGACCTCAGGCTCCCAAGGCACTCCGAGATCTTTGAACATCGCGACCCTAACGCCTTTCAAGGCGCGGCCCAGCGGTTGCGCAAACTGCCTTCCCTCTTGATCGATCGCAATCGGCGACCGCCGGTCGAATCCCGCCAAGACGCTCAAGAAATACGCGCAATCTGAAACGTTGCGCGCCACTGGTCCGGCTACGCTCAGCGTGAACCACCCCAATTCGCTCGGTGGATTTGGCACTCGCCCCGGCGCTGTTCGCACCCCAACCACATTGCAAAAATTCGGTGGATTCCGCAGCGATCCACCCATGTCGCTTCCATCCGCCAGTGGCACCATGCCGCACGCCAGCGCCACCGCGCCTCCGCCGGTGCTCCCGCCGCAAGTTTTTGTCACGTCATAAGGATTCAGCGTCGGCCCGAACACAGGATTGAACGTCTGAGAACCCAGGCCCCATTCCGGCACATTCGTCTTGCCAATGACAATTGCTCCCGCCTTCTTCTCGCGCTCGACTACCAGGCAATCCGCATCCGGTATATGGTTCGCGTACAACGGCGAACCGTGCGTCGTGCGAATCCCCTTCGTCTCATGCAGATCCTTTACGCCTACGGGCATACCGTGCAGCGGCCCCAGCCAGTTCCCTTTCGCGACGGCTTCATCCGCCGCCAGCGCCTGCGCCATCAACTGCTCTTCCGGAACCAGCGTGACAATCGCGTTCACCTTCGGATTTACTCGCCCAATCTGTTTCAGGCACGCCTGCATCACTTCCCGCGACGACAATTTCGTCTCGCGAATGAGCCTGGCCATCTCTCTTGCCGGCATAAAGCAAATATCGCCTTCGGGTACGGATGAGCTCATGTCTTCACTCCAATCGCGCGGTGTTGCATTCTCGTTCCACAGCGGAGCCGCTACCGAACCCAGCAGCGGCGAAACGCTCGCCCCCACCGCCGCGCTCGTTCCCAGTTTCAACGCTTCCCTTCGCGTCATTCGCTCCGTCATTCCACGGCTCCCGTTGCGTCACCCATCGGCAAGCCTACCCCGCGTACACAGTTTCTTTCGCCAGCGCTAGCGCGCCATCAGCTTGCGACGCATCGCTGAGCTTCCCGCGCGCGAAATCCCGCGTGCCTCCGCCCTTCCCACCAAATTTCTCTTGCGCTCTTTTTAGCAGCGCGTTCATGTCGTTCCCCGCCGAAGGATGCTGCGCAAATAGCAAATTCCCTTCTTCTTTTGCGGCAAGCAAAGCAATCGTTTTCTCAGATTTCACGAGTTCCGTGGCGAAGAGATTGAGATATTCCGGAGCAACCCCGTCGAGGATTCGGGAAACGATACGCAATCCTTCCGGGCCAGGCGGCGTGGATTGCAGCGCAAGCGCAGCCTCTGCCACTGCAAGCCGCTCCAAAGTCGCGCGCACGGTCTTGAAGTTGGCGTCGCGTTCCGCCAGCGCCCGCGTTGCCGCCGACGCGACCTCCTCCGGCGCGCAACTCAATTTCTCCGCAGCTTCCCGCAGCAATTCAAAATCACCTCGCGCGCTCTTCTCCGCTCTTCCGCCGCAAACAAATTCCACCCGCCAGTCCTGCCGGATTTTCGTGCATCGCCGGACCAGCACCATTCCAATCTGCCCCGTGCTCTTCACATGCGTTCCGCCGCACGGCTGCAAATCCGCCGACTCAATTTCAATCGCCCGCAAAATCCCGCTGCGCTCCACTTCCTTCCGCACGCCCAATCGCGCCAATTGCTCCGCCGTTCCGTAGCGCACCGTCACTGGCCGGTCTTCAAACACAATCTGGTTTGCCGCCCGCTCCGCGCCTTCCAGAACCTCTGCTGTCGGCTCCGGACCGCGCAAATCAATCGTGCAAACCTCCGCTCCCAAGTGAAACGAAACCGTTGGCAGCCCGAACCGTTCCTGAAACATCGCCGACAGCAAATGCTGGCCCGTGTGCTGCTGCATGTGATCGAATCGCCGCGGCCAGTTGATGCATCCGGTCACGTCCGGATCGCTGGGCTTGCGATCCACGATGTGAAGGATCTCCTCGCCCTCGTCCCGCACGTCCAAGACGTTCGCGTCCCCAATCTTCCCCAAATCGTTCGGCTGTCCACCCGAGTTCGGATAGAACGCCGTGCGATCCAGTATCAGCCCCCAAACCGTTCCCGTAATCCCCGAATTCACATCCGGCGGCCACACTTCGCAATACACCACTCGCGCGGTGAACTCCTTCTCAAACGCGTCATCGTAATACAGCCTTCGCGTCGCCACAGTGCCCTTGCCTACCTCACCTCGCGCTCTGTGCGAAGCGAGGTCTCTTGCGAATCTCGAATTTCGTTTTTCGGATTTCGACTGTTCCTCTTGCTGTTGGCTGTCACCTGTGAACTGTCGACTCCAATGCTTTCTGCCACGCTTCAGAATACTTGTACCCCGTGCCGGTGTTGAACAGCACCACCGTCTCGTGTGACTTGATCCATCCCGACGCCGCCAGTTTCCGCGCTCCAATCACCGTCGCCGCTCCTTCCGGAGCCGCAAAAATTCCCTCCAGTGACGCCAATTCCCTTCCCGCGTGCAGCATTTCCTCGTCGCTCACGGCCAGCGCTGTTCCGTTCGTCTGCCGCAGCATGCTCAAAATCAGAAAATCCCCAAGCGGCCCCGGCACCCGCAATCCCGAAGCAATCGTCGCCGCATGCTGAAAAAATTCCGCCTTACTCTGATCCGCTTCCCACGCCCGCACAATCGGCGCGCAACCTTCCGCCTGCACCGCCACCATCCTCGGCCGCTCTGCCCCAATCCACCCCATCTCCTGCATTTCGTCAAACGCTTTGCACATTCCGATCAATCCGACTCCTCCACCCGTCGGATACAAAATCACGTCCGGCAATTTTCCGCCAAACTGCTCCCACAACTCGTACCCCATCGTTTTCTTGCCTTCGACGCGATACGGCTCTTTCAGCGTCGAAACGTCGTACCATCCCTCCTTGTCTTTCCTTTCCGCCACATATTTCCCGCAATCCGAAATCAGCCCATTCAACTTCACTACTTTTGCCCCGAACGCCTTGCACTCCATCACATTCGCCGAAGGCGTATCCGCCGGCATCACAATCACCGCAGTTAACTCCGCCGCAGCCGCATACGCCGCCAACGCGCCGCCGGCGTTTCCCGCCGTTGGCGCTGCCAGCGCCTTCGCACCTAATTGCTTCGCCCGCGTCACCGCTGCCGTCATCCCCCGCGCCTTGAACGACCCCGTCGGGTTCTGCCCCTCGTCCTTCACGTACAGCCACTCCAGCCCCATCGAAGCGCCCAGGCGCTTCGCGTGGATTAGCGCTGTCATCCCCTCCCCCAACGACACCGGCGGGTCGTTGGGCAACACTTCCGCGTACCGCCACAGCGTTCGCGACCGGCTCTGCACGCTTTCGAGCGTCAGCGTCTTCGCGGCCACCCGCAAATCGTAGCGCGCCAGCAGTGGCTTCCCGCACGTGCACAAATGCTGCTCTACAGCGGCGTTGTACTTCTTCCCACACGCCGAGCATTCCAGTTCACGAATATTCGTAATTTGGCTCATGTCCGTGGAAGTCTAACACACACCTTTTGGCCAACCTTTCACGGCTCCCCACCATCGCACTGTGTGCCTTCCCTTGCGGCCCTTACTGTGAATCTTCAACCGTCGCCCCGAAAATTCTCACCATCTCCCTCAGCCACCACTGCCGCCTGTTTCCTTTCTGCTTCCCTCTTCACTGTGAACTGTCGACTGTCGACTGTGAACTTCCGTTACAATAGGAATATGGGTGTGCGACTCATCGCCCTCGACATTGACGGCACGCTTCTCGACAGCCGCTGGCAGGTTTCCGACGCCAACCGCGCGGCCATCGCCGAAGCGGCCCGCCGCGGCATTGAAGTCGCTCTGGTCACCGGCCGGCGCTACGATTTCGCCATGCCCGTGGCACGCCGTCTCGACGCTCCTCTCACCATGATCGTCAACAACGGCGCCCTCATTCGCTCGAAGGAAGGCCGCACGCATTTGCGCCATCTTCTCGACCGCCGCGTCGCCGAACGCGTTCTGCACCTCACCAAGCCCTGGCGCGACGGCGCCGCCGTCGTCTTCGATCGTCCAGTGGCCAATCAAGTCATGCTCGAATCGATGGATCCCGACGATTCGCTTCGCTACGCCTACTACTCGCGCAACAAAGAGTTCATCGGCTTCGCCCAGCCTCTGGAAACCTGTCTATCCGAAGATCCCATTCAAGTGATGTTTTCCGGCCGAGTCGCTCCCATGCGCGACGCCGAAGCCGCTCTGCGCTCCGCCAATTTCGCCGCCGACTTCGCCCTTGCCGTCACCTGCTACGAAAGCAAAGATTTCTCGATGATCGACGTAATCAATCCTATTTGCTCGAAAGGCTCTTCGCTGGCAGAATGGGCTTCGGTCCGCGGCTTTGCCCGCGAAGAAGTCATGGCCATCGGCGACAATCACAACGACCTCGAAATGCTCACCTTCGCCGGCATCCCGGTGGTCATGGGCAACAGCGTCCCTGAGCTAAAAAAGTTCGGCTGGCACGAAACTGCCAGTAACGACGAAAACGGCGTCGCCCACGCCATCGAACAATTCGCTTTGCGGGAGGCCGGGGAGGCCGCGCCGTGCGCCTGACCCTCTCGCGCTTCTCACGAAACTCTGTCATCCCGAGCGCAGCGAGGAATCCTGTCGCGATCCC
>Ga0187778_10000194_pt1 | contig 42980 bp, 32 predicted proteins | sample 1015_Q2_SP5_20_M_FD_132418 | JGI IMG/M metagenome (GOLD analysis project Ga0187778, IMG submission 132418) | Tropical peat soil microbial communities from peatlands in Department of Meta, Colombia - 1015_Q2_SP5_20_MG | ecosystem: Environmental > Terrestrial > Soil > Wetlands > Peat | place...
CCCGGGAAGATAAAATTCCAAATTTACAAGACTCCAAATAGTTTTCATTGCCGAATTACTAACAGACTGAAACTGGCGGTATTGAGCTTATCGGTGGTTCGGTGCAGGCATTGAGTGCGTTGAGCGTGGTTTGCCAGTCGATATCATATGCTTCTTACAAAGGTCAAAGAGATTATAAGGAAGTATGCCATGCTGAGTCCCGGCGATCGCGTGGTCGTGGCCGTCTCGGGCGGCCCTGATTCGGTCTGTCTGCTGAACGTCCTGCAGGCTTTGTCGAAGGATCTCAGCCTAGCTCTTCACGTTGCTCACCTCGACCACCTCTTCCGAGGTAATGAGTCGGCTGCTGAGGCCCTGTTCGTGGCACGCCTCGCGGAGAAGATGGGCATTCCTGCGACGATCGAACAGTTTGATGTGCCAGGCTTCTGCCGAGAGCGCGGGCTATCCTCGCAGGCCGGGGCACGTGAAGTTCGATACAGGTTTTTGCACCGCGTTGCAGAATCGGTCGGAGCTTCCCGCATCGCAACGGGCCACACGGCCACTGATCAGGCCGAGACCATCCTTATGAGGCTTCTGCGGGGCGCCGGCATCGCGGGCCTCTCGGCAATCCCGCCCGTGCGGGAAAACATCATCCGTCCCTTGATCAACGTCACAAGGGAAGAAGTATTGGAATATCTCCGATTGAGCGGGCTTGAGTACGTGTCCGACCCGTCGAACATGAGGCCGGTCTACACGAGGAACCGGATTCGGATGGAAGTTCTGCCCGTTCTCAAACGGCTTAATCCCCGGATCGTTGAAACGCTCGCATCAGAGGCAGCCCTGCTAAGAGATGAAGGTGAAGCTGCAGAGGCATGTCTAAGAACGATCGAAGCCGAGGTGCTCGTGCAGGGCGAGGATGGTGTTGCACTGAGGAGGGAGAGCTTTAATGCTCTGCCTCAGGCATTCAAGCGCAGGGTGCTCATAAAGGCCGCCGGTCTGGCAGGATCCCAATCGTCAGGGTTGTCTTCGGTCCAGATCAATGACGCAATTGCTTTCATGGCGGCGTCCCAGACCGGCAGGACCATGCGAATGCCGTACGGCCTCGTCATGGAACGCGAATATGAGAGATTCATCCTGCGCTCGCAGGCGGCTACAGAGGGGTTCTCCTATACGCTTCCGGTTCCCGGCAGCATTGCGATCCCAGAGCTCGGCATGGATGCTGAAGCAGAGGTTTTAGACCGCCTTCCGGACGAGAAGTACGTCAAAAATTACCGCTGGCAGGCACTGTTCGATTATGATAAGATAGGGTTGTTAACGATAAGAAACAGGCGCCCGGGCGACTGGTTCTGTCCCGCAGGTATGGGAGGGAGGAGCAAGAAGCTGCAGGACTTCTTCGTTGACGTGAAGGTGCCCAGACGCCGGAGGGACACAGTCCCAATCATCCTCTCGGACAATGACGTTGTCTGGGTCGTTGGGCTCCGTACTGACGACAGGTTTCTGCCAGGGAGTGTAACGAAAAGGGTGCTCGTGGTTCAAGTGCGGCGTTAATGGACGGGGTTCAGGGGCACAGGGCGCGGTTTTTGGGATAATGAGGTATGTCCCCTTACCATCGCGAAGATATTTCTCAAGTTGCGTCCTAATTAATTTTCGTGGAGGAAATGCAATGGTAGGCATTGATTTCGGGAAGCCGCTCTTTACTCGTGAGGAGATCCAGCGGAAGATCCAGGAACTAGGCGCCAGAATATCTTCGGATTATGCGGAAAAGGATCTGCTCGTCGTCGGTGTCCTCAAGGGGGCGATCTTTTTCATGTCTGATCTCCTTCGATCGTTAAAAATCTCTGTTCGCATGGATTTCATACACTGTACGAGTTCCAAAGGCAGCCATCCCGTCCAAATCATTTCTGATATGAAAGAAGACATAAAAGGTAAGGACGTCCTGCTTGTGGAGGACATTATGGATTCGGGAGTGACGATCGATTACCTGAAGAAGATGCTTATTGCACGCGGCCCGGACTCGCTCAAGGTCTGCGTACTGCTGGACAAAGCGGAACGGCGGAAAGTCCAGATAGAGGCGGATTATGCGGGATTCCGAATACCGAACAAGTACGTCGTGGGCTACGGTTTAGACTACAAGGACCGCTACCGGAACCTGCCATACATCGCCGTTCTGCCAATGGAAGAGCGTCAGGGATAAGCGGGTCCCGACGCAAGTTGGATAGAACATAAGCAGGATAAAACTATTGTCTCCCTGATGATAGTGTGTTATTATTTAAGAATATTTAGCAGGCAAAGGCCTGACGGTATTCGGGAGGTTTCAATAAGTGAGTGCATTCTATAAAAATTTGGCGCTGATACTCTTGTTCGTCGTGGTGTCGGTGCTTATCTTCAATCTTTTCAATCCGGTCAATCCTACGGCGGTGCAGATCCCCTTCAGTGACGTAATGGACAAGATAGAGAAGGGAGAGGTGAACGACGTTACGATCAAGGGCACGGAGATGTCCGGCAATTATAAGACGGGAAAGTCCTTCAAGACCAACCTGCCGGACTATCCAGACCTTGTCAAAGACCTCCGGGCCAAGGGAGTCAAGATCAACGCGGAGCCCGTGAAGGAGTCAGCATGGTACAACTTCCTCGTCGTCTGGGCACCGCTCATTCTCATGGCGCTCTGGTTCATGTTCATCATGCGAAACATGCAGATGGGCGGGAACAAGGCCCTCTCCTTCGGGAAAAGCAAGGCTAAACTCCTCAATGAGAGCTCCAAGAAGGTGACTTTCAGCGAAGTGGCCGGTATGGACGAGGCCAAGGTCGAGGTCCAGGAGATCATTGAGATTCTCAAAGACCCGCAGAAATTTCAGAAGCTCGGCGGCAAGATTCCAAAAGGAGTGCTGCTTGTCGGCCCTCCAGGCACGGGAAAGACGCTGCTTGCGCGTGCCATCGCGGGCGAGGCGGGTGTGCCGTTTCTTTCAATCAGCGGATCCGACTTCGTTGAAATGTTCGTGGGAGTCGGCGCGTCGCGTGTCCGCGACCTCTTTGAGCAGGGCAAGAAGAACGCTCCCTGCATCATCTTTATCGACGAGATCGACGCTGTCGGCAGACATCGCGGCGCGGGCCTCGGCGGCGGTCATGATGAGCGCGAGCAGACCCTGAATCAGCTGCTGGTCGAAATGGATGGTTTCGAGAGCAACGAAGGCGTGATCCTTGTGGCGGCGACGAACCGTCCCGATGTACTCGACCCTGCGCTCCTCCGTCCGGGCAGGTTCGATCGGCAGGTGGTGATCCCGCGTCCCGATCTGAACGGCAGGGTCGGCGTGCTAAAGGTCCATACCCAGAAGATCAAGCTAGCGCCGAATGTTGACCTCGAGGCTATTGCACGTGGCACGCCGGGACTTTCGGGAGCTGAATTGGCGAACCTCGTTAACGAGGCGGCCCTTCTCGCAGGCAGGATGGGGAAAACGCAGGTCGAGAACGACGACTTCGATCGCGCCAAGGACAAGATACTCATGGGCCTAGAGCGGAAGACAATGATTATAAGCGATGCGGAGAAGAGGAACACGGCATATCATGAGGCGGGCCACACGATGGTTGCGAAACTCATCCCTGGCACCGATCCCGTGCATAAGGTATCGATCATCCCGCGCGGCATGGCTCTCGGCGTCACGCTCCAACTGCCGACGGCTGACCGTTATTCTTACGACCGAGAGCACCTTTTGAACAATATCGCAATCCTTCTGGGCGGCCGAGCAGCCGAGGAGATAGCGTTAAACCACATGACCACTGGAGCAGGCAATGACCTCGAGCGTGCCACGATGCTGGCCAGGAAAATGGTGACTGAATGGGGCATGAGTGACAAACTGGGGCCCCTAACTTATGGCAAAAAGGAAGAGCAGATATTCCTTGGCCGCGAGATAGCGCAGCATCGCGACTACAGCGAGCATACAGCGGTGGAGATCGACCAGGAAGTGAAACGCATCGTCACCGAGAACTACGACCGGGCCAAAAGACTGATCATAGACCGTCGGGAAACGCTCGACCGGCTGACCAACGCCCTCCTAGAGAAGGAAACGCTCGACGGCCCTGAGATCGACGCAATCGTCAACGACGGCCGGCCTGCGGCGGCGTAGGAGGACGGCATGGAGCCCGTCCTCCGGATCTCCGGCCGCGGGGCAATTACTCTGACCCTGAAAGGCCTGACCTCCGGGCAGGCGACCGCCCTGCGCAAGTTCATCCGATCATCAAACAGCGGGACGAGCATCATCTGCGATCCGTTGTCTGTCGTAGACCGCAGCGAATCATCGCCAGGTCTAGCCCTAACAGGAACTCCCGACCAACTGAAGCGCTTTCTCCGCGCGTTTGGCGCTCACGACGACGCATCCGGAAATCTTTCCCAAAAGATGGACTCTCTGCTTGACAACTACCTGCGCTCAGATTATAAGATTACCTGCAGAGGGAGGATCCTTGAGCTTGGCAGCCGCACGCATGTCATGGGGATCCTGAACGTGACGCCCGATTCTTTTTCCGACGGGGGGCTTTATGCCAATGAGGAACGGGCATTTGCGCATGCGCGGGAGATGGCCACAGCAGGTGCGGACATCATCGATATCGGCGGAGAGTCCACGCGGCCCGGTGCGGAGCCCATATCCGAAGAGGAAGAGCTTCGCAGGATTGTCCCCATCATCGGACGCATGGCGACCGAACTCATGGTACCTGTCTCGGTCGATACCTACAAATCGTCGGTCGCCAGACGCGCCCTGGAGGCCGGTGCATCGATCGTGAACGATATCAGCGGCCTCCGCTTCTCACCTGACATGGCGAGGATTGCAGCGGACTACGGTGCGGCTGTGGTCATCATGCACATAAAGGGCACACCTCGCGATATGCAGCAGAATCCTGTCTATGACGACGTGGTCGTCGAGGTCATGTCCTTTCTCGCAGAAGGGATTGAAATCGCCCTCAAGGCGGGTGTGGAACGGGAGAAAATCCTCATCGATCCGGGCATCGGATTTGGCAAGACGCTCGAGCACAACCTCACGCTCTTGGACCGTCTTGACGAGTTCCGAAGTCTGGGCAGGCCAATCGTGCTCGGGACATCAAGGAAGAAATTCATCGGGACGATCATCGGTATCCCAGTGCCGGATCAGCGAGATGACGGGACGGCTGCTACCATCGCGTTCGGGATTGAGCGCGGCGCCAGCGTAGTCAGAGTCCATGACGTGGCGCGCATGGTGCGGGTGGCTCGCATGACGGATGCGGTTTTGAGGAAAGGCTCATGATTCGAAATAACAATCTCAAATAACATCGAAATACTCAATTCGGCGCTATAGACGGATAAATTTGTCTTTTGGTGCGTGGATCTACGCTTATGCTTATCAACTTCACCGCAATAAGGGAGGCCCTTGCTCACTACCGGTGGTTTCATGATACCATCGACATTGCGCTTGTCTACTACATCATCTACCGCCTCCTTCTGATCATCAGGGGTACCCGCGCGTTCCAGATGCTGGTAGGTATCGGCCTCATTATACTCGTGCTCATCGCCTCGCAGGCGCTCGAATTCCATACCCTTGACTGGCTAATCCACGGCGTCTGGTCTCAGATCGTTCTTGCCGTCGTGGTCCTGTTCCAGCCCGAAATACGGCGGGCACTGGCGCAGGTCGGTGAGCGCCATCTGTTCAGACCCCTTTCGCCTGTTGAGGAGTCCAAATTCATAGAGGAAACGGTAAAGGCCGCGGTTTCTATGGCCAACAAGAGGATTGGCTCTCTCATTGTGCTTGAGCGCGATACGGACCTCTCGACCATCGTCGAGATGGGAACCGAACTCGACGCCAAGGTAACGAAGGAAATCCTTGTGAGTATCTTTCTCCCATATTCGCCGATACACGACGGGGCAGCGATCATCAGGAGCGGAAGAATCATAGCAGCAGGTTGCTTTCTGCCGCTGACATTGTCGTCGAACATTTCTAAGGCGCTTGGCACCCGCCACCGGGCCGCGGTAGGCTTGACCGAGGAAAGTGATGCCGTCGTGGTAGTGGTTTCTGAAGAGACGGGGGAAATCTCCGTTGTCACGGGCGGTTCAATCGTGCACAACGCGGATGCATCGGCTCTTCGAAAGACTCTCTCAGACATCTTCGTCATGAAGAAGGACAGAAAGGTCTAAATGGATTATCGCAAGCTGCTGTTGGACAACTGGGGCATCAAGATGGTATCGCTCGGCCTTTCACTCACGCTCTGGTTCTACGTCACCTCAAAAGGAAAGACGGAAATGACACTTACCGTCCCCCTTGAAATGCGGAACATCCCCCAGGGGATGACAGTGGTAGGGGATGTGGCGGGAAGTCTGGAAGTGCGTGTGCAGGGACAGGAGCGGGTGCTCGGGGACGCTACGATCGGGAAAAAGATAATCGGGATCCTTGACCTTTCGATGACTAAGATCGGTGAGAACCACGTTCGCATCTCTCCCGACGATATCAGGTGCCCTGCAGGGGTCACGGTATCGTATATGTCGCCCACGGATATCATAGTAAAGCTCGAACCGCTCATACGAAAGATCATCAAATTGCAACCTGTTCTGCGCGGAGTTCCAGCCCCGGGTTACCGCCTGACGGGGGCAACGGTGACACCGCCAAAGATCATGGTCGAGGGTCCGTCGGGCGTGATATCGACCTTGGAAGGACTCCAGACCATGCCCATCGATATTAAGGGTGCTCAGGAAAGCGCGGCGGTGGAACCCAAGATCGACTACCAGGGAAAGTCAGTAAAGATTCTTGATAAGACCATCATCGTGCAGTTGCATATTGAAAGGGTGAACAAATGAAAAAATTGTTTGGGACAGACGGTGTACGGGGAGTGGCGAACCAGGACCCCATGACCTCGGAGATGGCGCTGCGCATCGGACGGGCAGCAGCGCACGTGTTCCGCGATTCTTCGCGCCGTCACCGGATCGTCATCGGCAAGGACACAAGGCTCTCCGGATACATGATTGAAAGCGCACTCACCTCGGGACTTTGCTCCATGGGCGTGGACGTTCTCCTCGTCGGCCCGGTTCCCACGCCCGGTATCGCATTTCTTACGAGAAGCCTCAGGGCCGATGCGGGAGTCGTGATTTCGGCATCGCACAATCCTTATGAGGACAATGGCATCAAGTTCTTCGGACGAGATGGGTTCAAGCTTCCGGACGACGTCGAAAAGAAGATGGAAGACCTGATTTTTTCAGGCGCAATCGATTCGATTCGACCGACGGCTGCGGAGATTGGAAAGGCCTTCAGGATCGACGATGCGATCGGCCGGTACAACGAGTTCGTAAAATCGTCGATTCCGCGCGGCATGGACCTTTCGGGCCTTCGCATCGTCGTAGATTCGGCAAACGGCGCCGCTTATAAGATAGGACCGCGCATTCTTATCGAGCTCGGAGCGGACGTTATCTCGCTTTATGACGAACCGGACGGGATGAATATCAACCAGGGCTGCGGATCGCTCTACCCTGAAGTAGTCTCCCATGCGGTGGTGGCGAACAACGCGCAGATCGGCATCGCTTTCGACGGCGACGCAGACCGCGTCATGATGTGCGATGAGAAGGGTGCCGTCGTAGACGGCGACAAGGTGATGGCCATCTGCGCGCTCCAGATGATGAAAGAGGGCAGGCTCAAACAGAAGACGCTTGTTGCAACGGTCATGAGCAATCTCGGCCTCGAACTCGCGATGCAGAATGCGGGGGGCAAGCTCGTCCGGGCTGCTGTCGGAGACCGTTACGTAATGGAAAAAATGCTTGAAGGCGGCTACAATCTCGGCGGCGAACAGTCCGGCCATGTAATCTTCCTAGACCACAACACGACTGGCGACGGGCTTATATCGGCGCTCCAGATTCTTGTGATCATGAAACAGGCCGGCAGAAAGCTCTCGGAACTCGCCGCCTGCATGAAAACCTATCCCCAAACGCTCGTGAACGTGAACGTGAAGGAGCGGCGCGATCTCGCATTGATTCCGGAGGTCGCCCAACGAATGGCTGAGGTCGAGAAGAAACTGGGCCGTAACGGGCGACTCATCGTGCGCTATTCCGGCACCGAACCCAAGGTCCGCGTCATGATCGAAGGCGAAGACCAGCAAGAGATTCGTAAGCTTGCCGATGATCTTACCGGGATCATCAAAGAGAAACTTGGGTAGAGAGAGCAGCGACCACGCTGTTTTTTAAATCAGACAAGTCTGTTCGGGGCCGGTCAGCCGAGATTCAGGTTCCGCTTGCTTGCGGCAAACAGTGGTTGCCGCCTGTAGTCCGCCGCGAACAGGCTCGAGGTCAAGGTAACGGCGTCTTGATGGGGTATACCTTCAGGAAGCTCAGGAACTCCTTGGCAGTATGAGTGCAGTAATTACGCTTGGGCGAGATGATACTGAAATTCCTGTGGAACTTGACGTCCTTGAACGTGGTGGCTTTGAGCACGCCGTGCTTGATCGCCTGACGCGCTGCCCAGGCTGACACAATAGACACGCCCATGCCTTCCTCCACCGCACTCTTGATGGACTCGGTGCTGCCCAGCACGAGCGCAATCTTGAGGCTGTCAAGCTTGATCCCGTGCTCTTCCAGGTGCTTCAGGATGATCTGGCGGGTGCCTGACCCCTCTTCGCGAAGTATGAGCGGCTCCTTGATCAGGTCCATGCCTGGGATATTGCGACGCTCGGCCCAGGGGTGTGCCGGGGACATAATTATCACAAGCTCGTCCGAGAGCAGGATGTCAACGCTAAAACGCTGTTTGTTCACGTCGCCCTCCACAAGTGCAATGTCAATCTCGCCGGCGTTCAGTTTTTCGGTGATTGTCTTCGTGTTGCCGACCACGAGCGATATGTTGACCTGGGGGACTTTTTTCTTGAACGCGGAAACGATGGAGGGGAGGAGATAGTTGCCGATGGTCGAGCTGGCGCCGATGGAGAGCGATCCTTTGATTGCACCGGTTATCTCGCTGATGTTCTTCTGCGCCTCGGCATACAGCGCGAGGATTTCCTTTGCTCGCCTGTAGAGAATTTCGCCCGCCGGCGTCAGATTGATGGTGTTGCCGGACCGGTCGAACAGGCGTGTCTCGTAAAGCTCCTCCATGGCCTGAACCTGGAGACTCACCGCAGGCTGAGTGAGGTGTATGAGCTCGGAGGCCTTTGAAAAGCTTTTGGTTTCTGCGACGGCACAGAAAACTCTCAGTTTATGGTCTTCCATAAGTGAAGAGATGGCAGTTGCGGCATGGTTTGGGATTTTTTGCGAATTCTTGAACGACTAGTCCGCTAAATTATATATATAAATCAATCAATAATTGTTGTCAAGGAGTTTGTCAATCCTCAGAGGCTCAGCGTCCCTCATGATGCCGCGGGCTACGCGAGCCAGGCCTGATGCGTATGTGCCATGAAAGGCGAAAACTGACCGCGTTCTCCAGGGCCCCTCTCCGTGATCAATACTGATGAACGTCGACATGCCGAACATCCCTGCCGCACTGCACTCGGAATCTGCAGCCGGGGGTTAAAAGGCCTGTTTCGGGAAGCACCTACCCTCAGGCGGGGATGTCACCGGAGGGTTTTTATATATGAAAGGGCTTCCCGGCGGTCTTTGAGCGTGCCCTCGGCCTGCCGCTCTTTGACGTCCTCTAAGATCTCCCGGAAATGCGGGCCGGGCTTGAACCCCAGTTCGATTAGATCCTGTCCGGTCACGAGCGGTCCGGACTCGGTCTTGAGGAATTTCTCATAGTAATAGTCCAGGACCGCGGCCATGGTTTCTCCTGTGTCCGTAAACTTCTCTTTGGGCATGATCTCGTAAGTCGCACGGGCGTCAGCTTGGGCCAGGATGAGACTTTCCGGCAAGACGTCCCCGAGATCGCGACAGTACCGGTACATGGCATTTTTGCTCGGCCCTCCGGCGGCTGAGAGATTGAAGAGACGCATGTGCTGTTTGACGACCTTGGTGACCGCTTTTTCTGAATCACGCGAGAGCCGGAACCGCCTGCACACCAGCGCTGCCTTTTCCGCGCCGAGATTGTCATGCCCGTGAAACCTCACATGGCCGTCAGTGGTGGTGTATGTTTCCGGCTTTGCCATGTCATGCAGCAGGCAGGCAAAGCGGAGCGCCGCCTTCCGCGGTACCAGGAGCTCAATTGATTCTTCGAGATGGCCGAGCAGTCTCGCAGCGTGATCTGGTGATATCTTCGGCAGGTCATCCAGCACACTGTCAATGTATCCTGCGGTCCTGATGGAATGCGAAAGTACATCGTGAGCATGGTACTTGCCCGGGAAAAATCCTCGGAGCGGATCGAGCTCCGGCAGCAGCGGGGAGAGGAGGCCGAGGGAGTCCATAAGTTGGAGATGCTTTTTCGCATCTCTTTCCGAAAGGAGCAAAAAGAGTTCGTCCCTCTGACGTTCGGGGGAGGGTACCGTAATCAGTTTCGAGCGATGCCGGATATATTCAGCAGTGGCGTGATCAATGGTAAAACGCAGAGTAGCCGCAAAACGCACAGCACGCAAAAGTCGCAGAGGGTCTTCATCCAAGGCCTCGGCTTTCACCACGCGGATGAGCCTGTTTTTTATGTCATCTTTCCCGTGGAACGGGTCGATGACCTTTTCGAGGGATTGGTTATTGACGAACTCCCTCAAATCGAGCGCCATGGCGTTGATCGTGAAATCGCGTCTTGCCAGATCCGCCTCAAGGTCCGCTCCGTCGAAGTTGGTGAAGTCGAACTGAAGCGGCCCTCCATCCGCATGTTTCACCACGCGTGTGATCTTCCGCTCTTGATCGAGAAAGAAAAAGCTCCCGTCAATTTTATCGGCAAAAGACCGCGCCACAGCTTCCGAACCCGAGGTCATCAGAAGGTCTATATCTTTGATTCCCGGTTCCCCTAACAGGAGGTCACGGACCGATCCGCCGACGAGATAGATTGTGTTATATGAGAGTGAAATAAGCTGGGAAAGATATGTCAACGTGGGAGGATTCATGCTGTCAATAATTGTCTCCATGCACCGTAAACACTGCCGCTTCAGGGAGAGGATATGGTGCGAATATTGTTAGGCAAGAAACGCGCACACATATGATTATTCATTCAAGGCTATTTTCAACGCACCCTCGTCCCAATCCTTGGTGGTAACCACCTCGCCAATCCTTTTCGGCAGGACGAACCGCACCTTGCCGCCTTCGGTTTTTTTGTCGATTTGCATGGTTTCCATAAGCTCAGTCAAAGTCGGTTTGCGGTTGAGAGCAGCGAGATTTGTCGGCAGGCCATAGGATTTGATGAGCCCTTCCACGCGATTGGGGACGGAAGAATCGCAAAGGCCGGATTTATTGGCGAGCCGCGAAGCATAGATCATGCCTATAGCTATGGCATATCCATGGCGCATAGTGTAGTTCTCCGCCGTCTCGAGGGAGTGGCCGACGGTGTGGCCGAAGTTCAGAATCGAGCGGAGCCCTCCCTCCCGCTCGTCCTTGCTCACTACGGTTGCCTTGATTTCGCAGGAACGACGTATGATGTGTATAAGCGCATTGGAATCGAGAGAAAGGATCTTCTCCCGGTTCTTGTCGAGGTAGTCGAACAGATCTGCGTCCCAGATGACACCATACTTGATTACCTCCGCCATGCCCGAGAGGAATTCTTCCTTGGGAAGGGTTTTGAGCACGCCAAGGTCTATGAGCACTTTCCTTGCCTGGTAGAAGGCGCCGATCATGTTCTTGCCCATGGGGTGGTTCACGCCGGTCTTGCCACCCACACTGCTGTCCACCATGGCAAGGAGCGTAGTCGGTATCTGCACAAGGGGCACACCTCGCATGAATGTGGCCGCTGCAAAGCCTGTTAGGTCGCCGATTACACCGCCGCCGAGCGCGGCGAGCGCGGATTTTCTGTCAAAGCCGTTGATGAGGAGCGCCGTATAGATGGCATTGGCCCAGTCAAGGGTCTTGTACCGCTCGCCGTCCGGGATCTCGATCGAGAGGACTAGAAACCCTGCCATCTTGAGGCTGTCGGCAACGCGCTGTCCGTAGAGATTCTTTATTGTTGGGTTCGTGACGAGGGCGAGCTTTTGGCCAAAACCGAGGCCTTGGAGCCGACCGCCAATATGGTCCAGACTCGTTCCGATCTCGATGTCATAACTCCGATCGCCGAGGCTTACCTTAACAACGTGCATAACGTACCTTCTCCTTGATTTCTCGTACGGCCTCATCTACCGATTTCTCCGAGGTGTCGATAATGAGATCGGCCTGATTATAAAAATTCGCCCGGTTTTCAAGGAGTTCTCGGATCCTGGCCATAGGATCGTTGACCTTGAGGAGAGGCCGGTGTGTTTCATGTTTTATCCGCTCATAGATTATTTCGGAACGAGCTGTGAGACAGATTACAATGCCGGTTTCCTTGAATACCTTGCGGTTCTCTTCGCGGATAACCGCACCGCCCCCCGTGGAGACCACCTGGTTTTCGCCTTCGAGCACGGTCCGGATGATGCGGGTCTCGACGTCGCGAAAATAGGGTTCGCTGAAGGTAGAAAAGATTTCGGTAATAGTAATCCTCTGGTCAGCCTCGATGAGTTCGTCGGTATCCACAAAGGTGTAGCCGAGGTCACGGGCAAGGCGTGTCCCAATGCTCGTCTTGCCTACGCCCATAAAACCGGTGAGAATGATGTTTTTGAACATAATAAATCAGCTCGTTAGATCGGTGGACAGTTCATGGTCCTGCATTGGATCATCGGCAAGGTCCTACGAGCAGTCTCTACTTCCCCCCTTGGTTTTCTTCCACTCCCATCCTGAAACGGATGTGCTTCATGTAACCGTCGTAATTCCTCTTCATTTCGTCGAAGCTATCACCGCCGAATTTTTCGATCATGGCAGACGCGATTTCGAACGCGGCCACAGCCTCTGCCACAACCCCCGCCGCAGGTACGGCACAGACGTCGGAACGCTCCACACCAGCCCGGAAAGGCTTCTTGCTCATGACGTCTACGGATCGGAGCGGTTTCATGAGCGTGGGGATGGGCTTCATCGCCGCTCGTATCACGATGTGCTCCCCGTTGCTCATTCCGCCCTCGATGCCGCCAGCCATATTTGTTTTGCGGTGGAACCCGGTCTTCCTGCTCCAGAGGATCTCATCATGCACAAGAGATCCGGGCCGGTTTGACGTACCGAAGCCGGCACCTATCTCTACCCCCTTGATTGCCTGGATGCTCATAATAGCTGCGGCGAGCCTGCCGTCGAGTTTCCGGTCCCAGTGTGTGTGGCTGCCGAGCCCCACGGGAACGCCGGTGATTATCAGTTCGAAAACACCGCCCACGGAATCGCCTGCGGCCTTCATCTCGTCGATCTTTCGCATCATCCTCTTTTCGGCCTCAACATCAGAGCATCGGAGTTCCGATACCTCGGCTCGCTTCTTGATCTCTTGAGGCGACACATGCGGCACCTTGGCGAATACGCCCCCGATGCTGACCACATGGCTCATTACCTCGATGCCGAACCCCTCCAAGAGCCTTTTTGCCACCGCGCCTACCGCCACGCGCATGGCTGTCTCCCGCGCGCTTGAACGTTCCAGGATGTTCCTGATGTCGGACGTGCCGTACTTCAGCAATCCGGGAAGGTCGGCGTGCCCCGGACGCGGCCGCGTGACCGGTTCGGCGGTGTTCAGAAACATGGGGTCCGGCGACATCTTATCCCGCCAGTTCTCCCAGTCCCTGTTGCGGATCATGAGGCCAACGGGGCTGCCGATGGTTCGTCCCCAGCGCACACCGGTGAATATCTTTACCGTGTCCTTCTCGATCTTCATTCGGCCCCCCCGACCGTAGCCTGCCTGCCTCCTGGCAAGGTCACGGTCGATATCCGTCACGCGGATGAGGAGGCCCGAAGGCATCCCCTCGATGATCCCCATCAACAGTTCGCTATGCGATTCCCCTGCCGTCAGGTACCGTAACATCACATTCCCCCCTTTTGAAAAGTCCCTAAAATAGGGCTCATAATAGCAAATTTGCGGTAGAAGTGCAACGAAAAGTATGGTATATTTCGGGACGTGCGGGGTGTTCTATCTTCTTTTTTTCAAAGAAATGAGGCCTGGAGAATAGGTTTTCGGATCAGGCGGACATAAAAGGGGAGCGCATGAAATATAAACAGGGGTCATTCGGAAGGGTATTTGTGCTCAAATTCGAGGACAAAGACGAAATCCTCGAGGAGATGAAAAAAGTGGCAACCAAGGAAAGGATCATGGTCGGAACCATCATGCTCCTGGGCGGAATGCGCTCTGCCGGGATTGTTTCAGGCCCGAAAGAGGCGGTCATACCGCCGGACCCCCTCTGGGTGAACTTCAGCGATGGTCGCGAGGTCCTTGGAATAGGTACACTATTCTGGAAGGGTGAAGAACCGATCATCCACCTCCACGGTGCCATCGGTCGGGAGAAAGAGACGTTTACGGGATGCATTCGCAAGGACAGCACAGTGTTTCTGGTCATCGAGGCGGTTCTCACCGAGATCCTGGGCATCGATGCACATAAGGCCCTGAACGACAGGACAGGGCTTGTAATGCTTGAATTATGAGGACCTTATGATCGCCCTGCTGTGTTCTGTATCGGCTGAAGCAGAACTGCTCCTGTCAAAAACATCGGTGACAGGAACGAGGACGCTTGGTGCCAAACAGATCATTGAGGGCGTACTGTCGAATCAGCAAATCCTCCTTTGCGTCGGGGGGGTGGGCAAGGTCAACGCGGCCCACGCTGCCACGCTCCTGATTTCGAATTTCGATCCACGCGCATTCATCGTTTTCGGCGTGGGCGGGGCATACCATTCATCGGGCGCAACGGTCGGCGATATCGCCCTTGCGTCGGAAGAGATCGCAGGCGACGAAGGGGTTTTGACGTCGGAGGGATTCAAAGACACTGAATACATCGGGATCGGGCTAGTTCAATCTGATCACGTGCAACGCTACAACCGGTTTCCCGTCTCCGCCGGCCATCTCAGGAAAGCACAGCAGGCCCTCTTGCACACCAAGACGCATGCCACAATTCACACAGGAACGTTCATCACGGTCTCCATGTGCACGGGGACCTCTCTTCGCGCGAAGGAGCTGGAAGAGCGCTATCACGGCCTCTGTGAGAACATGGAAGGCGCTGCTGTGGCGCAGGTTGCTGAACTGCACGGCTTGCCATGGCTTGAGGTGCGCGGGATTTCCAACATCGTTGAAGCCCGTGACCTGACAAAATGGGACATCCAGACGGCAGCTGAATCTGTGCAGACAGCGGTCCAGCAGATCCTGGAGGGCTGGGAACCATGACGAAAACCCTTACCATCGGCTACTCTCCCTGTCCGAATGATACGTTCATCTTCTATGCCCTCATCCACGGAAGAGTCCGCGTTCCCGGCATCGTGTTTCGGGAGCAACTGGAAGATGTCGAGACACTGAACCGAATGGCGCTCAACGGTGGGCTCGACATCACAAAGATATCGTACCATACCATTGGCCATCTCCGGGAGATCTATGCTCTGCTTCGCACGGGGGGGGCGCTCGGACGCGGATGCGGCCCGCTCATTGTTGCTAAGGCCGGGACAACCGCCAGCGATCTGAAAAGAGGCTTGGTTGCGATTCCCGGCAAACTCACTACGGCATACCTTCTGCTTCGACTCTTCGATCCCTCGATCGAGAACGTCCAGGAGATGGCTTTTAACCGCATCATGGATGCGGTTTCGAAGGGAAGCGTAACCGCTGGGCTCATCATTCACGAGAGCCGCTTCACGTATCCACTCTATGACCTCAAGAAGCTGCTCGACCTCGGAGAATGGTGGGAACAGTTCTCAGGACTGCCGATACCGCTGGGAGGAATACTCGGGAAACGAACGCTTGGTCACGACGTACTGCTCCTTGTAGAAGAAGGCATCCGACAGAGCCTTGTCTATGCACAGCGTCATCCGGATGAGGTCATGGAATACTGCAGAGCGCACAGCCAGGAGATGGATGAGATCGTCATGAGAAAACACATCGATCTTTATGTGAACGACTTCTCTCTAGACCTGGGACAGGAAGGTCTCGCAGCGGTCCGCAGGCTTTTAAGTGAAGCTGAAGCTCACGGGATACTCCCTCACTCGGCCATGCCTCTTCTGGCGGAAGAGGCTTAAAAATTCTGATCTCTTGGGAATGGACATATGGTATAATTCGAAAAACATCGTTTTTATCATCGTCAAAGCGAAGCTTGAATATTGTCCGCAGGGAGGTTGGTATGGGTGGATGGATTGTCCTCGCAGTGCTCGGCTTGATTCTGGTGTGGATCATCTTGATTTACAACGGTCTCGTATCGCTCAGAAACGATGTTCAGGGCTCCTGGAACCAGATTGACGTTCAGCTCAAGCGGAGGCATGACCTGATCCCGAACCTTGTTTCCACGGTCAAGGGTGCAATGGAGTTCGAGCAGGATACGCTCGAGAAGGTGATTTCGGCCAGGGCGAAGGCCGTGTCCGCAGGGACTCCCGCAGCCAAGGCAGAGGCCGAGAACACGCTTACCCAAGCACTGGGAAAGCTCTTCGCCGTAATGGAGAACTACCCCGCCCTGAAGAGCAACCAGAACGTCATGCAGCTGCAGGAGGAACTGACATCAACAGAAAACCGGATCTCCTTCGCTCGTCAGCTCTACAACGACCTCGTAGCAAACTATCGAACAAGGCTCCAGGTGTTCCCGAACAACATCATCTCATCCATGCTCAACTTCCGTCCCGAGGAGTACTTCGAGGCCGAAGAGGCAGACCGCGCCACCCCGAGCGTGAACCTGAGCCTGAGGAAGTAAAGCAGATAGCGAAAAACAGACGAGAGAGCAGACGGAGAAGTTCATTCGTCGTGCCAATGATTCGATCCAGTCTGCTTTCTGTGTTGTGTCATCGGTCTTCCGATTTTTGCCATGCCCCTGACCTTTATCGATATTGAACGGCAAAAGAGCAGGCTCATCTGGGTGTTTTTCCTGATCCTCATGCTTGTTTACTTTGCCGCCACGGGAATAGTCGCGTTGATCTTCCTCCCGGTATTGGTGCATACCACCACCCATTTCTGGATCTTTGCCGGGATTTTCGCTTTTTTTGTCTCAGGCGTCCATTTCTGGTTCTCGGCGTACGATACGGTCAATACCGTTATACGCGGTCTCAACGCTCAGCCTCCGGACCCAAAGGACGACGTCCATAAGATGCTCACGGACATCCTGGAGGAGATCCGCGTGGTCACCGGGAACAAGAGAAAGATACAGTCCGCGGTCATCCCGTCGCTCTCCCTGAACGCGCTGGCCGCAGAGGACCTCAAGGGAGAGGCGGTCATCGGCATCACCGAGGGCCTGCTATCCCGGCTGAGTCGTCCGCAGCTCGAAACGGTGATTGCGCATGAGGCTCACCACATTCTCTCCGGCGACTGCCTTGAGGCAACGGTCGCCACGAGCCTTTTTGGCGCCTATGCAGCGGCTCTGGAGAATCTGGAAGGGACATCGAGGGAAAGGACGTACTCTTCTCCAGCGTTCCTGTTGGCCTGGGGACTGCTGAAGCTCAGCAATCTGCTGACCATGTTCATCTCGCGAGAGCGGGAGTATCGCGCCGACGCAGCCGCGGTGCGCATGACGAGAAACCCGATAGCCCTTGCAGAGACCCTGCACCTGCTCTCGCGGAGATGGCGAGGCGCGGGGTTCATCGGGAGCGGTTTCGAGATGCTCTGCATCGTGAACCCCCGGACGATGGCACGGGACGAAACAGAGGGCTTCTGGGCCGACCTGCTTTCGACCCATCCGCCGATTGACAAGAGGATAGATGTTCTGCTCAAGATGGCGCGGGTGAGCATAACCGAGCTGGACAAGAAAGCAGGGACGGGGGCGGTTGACACACAGCAGCCTCCCCAACCGACGTATTATGCCATGAACCCCCAACAGCAGTGGCAGGGGCCATTCTCCATTGCCGAACTTGGCGCGCTGCCGTGGCTCTCGCCTCTTTCCTGGGTCACAACGGGCGACAAAAAGACCGTTGAACGCTCCTGGAAGGACCCGCTCCTCAATGCCATATTTACAGCACGGCTCTCTCAGCATGAAGGCATTGCCACAGACTTCGCCTGCCCGTCCTGCCAACAACCGCTCGTGACGGAATCGTACGAGGGCACGCAGGTCTATCGGTGCCGTTTTTGCGCCGGCACGCTCGTTGAAAACAGTAGAATCCCGCGTGTACTTGCTCGAACCGGAAGGGATCATCCCTGCTCCGAACGGATAATTGCGCTCGCGAAGACGGTGGTTAAAGAGAACCAGCTTCATATGGCACAGCAGAACCTGGACAAGCGCGGCAAGAGCCCCGCCCAGCACCATGGATGTGCCAAGTGCAAAAACCCGATGTCTCGAGGATTCTACAGCCTTGCTTACCTGATCGAGATCGATCGGTGCAGCTTCTGCGGCCTCACCTGGTTCGACCAGGACGAGCTCGAAATGCTGCAGTGCCTGATTGAATCGGGAGACACTTCGAGTCCAGGGTCTGAGGGGTCGAGCGTCTGACCATCACAACGCTTTGCAAGCAGCGGACTCATGCGTGCCTCAGTGCATTCAAGGACTCACGGGGCATCATGAACTCAAGAGGCGTCTATTATGATCACTGTTAAACTCTTCGCCATATTAAAGGACAAGGCGGGCCGGGACGAACTGCTCATCAACTCCGGTCATGGGACCGTGTCGGAACTGCTCACGGGCATTGCGGCAGAGTACCCTGTGCTCGAGGACATGCTGTCCGCAGGAAGGGTGATTGTCTCGGTAAACCATGAGTTCGTTAAACTGGATTCGCGCCTGCACGATGGCGATGAGGTGGCGATCATGCCGCCGTTCTCCGGAGGGGATGAATCGCACGGCAATATACGAGTACAGACAGGACCATTCTCTCTTGATCGGGAGATAGAGAGGCTGAAACAATCATCGTCCTCCATCGGTGCGATCGTCACATTCGTAGGGACAACGCGGGATATCTCGCAGGGGAAGCGGGTGGCAAAGCTCGAGTTCGAACACTATCCCGGCATGGCAGAGAAGACGCTGGAAGAGATCAGGGAGCAGGCCGTCAGGGATTTTGGGGTCATCGAGGTGACGATCATTCACCGAATCGGGACTTTGCCGGTGAGTGAAGACATCGTGATGATCGCAGTCGCGGCTACGCATCGTGACGAGGCGTTCCGAGCCTGCCGTTTCTGCATCGACGAATTAAAAAGAGTCACTCCAATATGGAAAAAGGAAACAACTCCCGATGGGGAGGTGTGGGTGGAGGGACATCCGTAGGGAACAACGACAATTTTGCATGCTTAAAATCGATACTGTCATGCTGTTCGTGCTTGCTATTTCTTCGCTGCCTTTTTGCCGTTTCTCAAGAAAACCACACAAGTCGTGCAATCCTCATCCTTGCGGCATCGGGTGAGTTCCCAGCACGGTTTCCCTTTATCCGTAAAGGCTGTACAATTCATCCTCCGCTCATCAGGGCAGTCTTTGATTTCCCAGCAGGGAGCATAGTCGAGGAGCTTTTTGATCCCTTCGATACTGATTTTTTTTGTGTGGATCAGCTCCCGTATACAGCGAAGCCATTTGATGTCATTCTCAGTATACAGCCTGTTCCTGCGCTCCCGAGTCGGGAGAATCAAACCATGCTTTTCGTACAACCGCAATGTCTGTGCAGTTGTCCCGACCAGTTTTGCCGCAACCCCCATCGTGTAGAGGGGCGCATCCTTGTCTTTAAGTACATCCAGGCTATCTGCTATCATACGTTTTATTATTCTCCTCGGAATCTACCGAATTATCAGCATCGTCATCTTATCCGTAATTAGTAGAATACCCATGATGATCAGTATGATCCCGCTCACCATCTTGATGGCCTTGAAATGCCTTTGCAGCTTGCTGAAGGAAGAAAGGAACGCGCTGATCGCTATCGCCGACAGAATAAAGGGGATGCCGAGTCCGAGCGAGTAGAACGACAGCAGTGCCATCCCCTTGCCAAGGGTGTCGGTCGTCATAGCTATCGTCAACACCGAACCAAGGAACGGCCCGGTACAGGGTGTCCATCCCGCGCCGAAGATCATTCCGACAAGAATTGTACCCGCATATCCCGCCGGCCGCATCTTGAGATGGAGCTTTGCCTCCCGCTGGAGGAAGGGGATGTTCACGGCATCCATGACAAAAATGCCCATTATGATGATAAGCACGCCGCCAACGACCCGAATGATGCCCAGATGCTGCGACAGGAAACCGCCCGCCAAGCTCGCCGTTGCTCCCAGCAGAACGAATATGATTGAAAAACCGGAAACAAAGGCCAGGGAGTGGAGCAGGGTAATGTTCAAATTCTTTCTGTATGACTCACGATTCACTAATTCATCGTAGCTTATCCCAGTTATGTATGAAACATAGGACGGTATGAGGGGCAAAATGCAGGGAGAAGCGAATGAGATGAAGCCCATGGCGAGCGAGTAAAACAGAATATAAGGCGTCAAGCCCTGAGAAAGGTCCATGAAACTGAATCCCCCTGAAATTCAAGGGATATAATACCAAAGGTCAACAAATGGAGTCAAGATAATCTTTATTATTTCCCGATTGAATTATTCTAAAATTTCAATTTTAAATAATAAACGTTTGATCATTTCACACCTCGATGGGGTCTCCGAATGCGTCTGTTCCGTGCAAACAAGGGGATTCTTTTGAAAAATTTCTTGACATTTTCATATTTATGGTTAAAATGCACGGGTTTTCTTGATTTTGATACGGGGGTGACAAATAATGGCAGAATTGAGCAAAACCGCAAAGGCAGCCACGAAGAAAACCGCTGTTAATCTCAACGTGCCGCAGTGCTGCGGCAAGCCCATGCAGGCAGCGAAAATGATGACCACAACAGGCAGGGTTCGCGGCATGATGTGGTTGTGTGACAAGTGCTGGAAAGAGAAAGCTATATAAGGCGGTTTTTCCTGGCCGATGCAACCGAAAGGGCTGTGGATGTGCACCGCCTTATTTTTCCGCCGGACGGTCCTCCTGATCGGACTTAAAATATCTTTCGTGTGGCCTTTCTTTCATCTCGCCGAAGAGACGGTAAGACGTTTGACTATCCTGCAACGAAATTTTCACCTTTATTGTGGTTCACTTTTATCTTCGCTTTTGCCTACTCCTCGTCTGTGCTCCCACCTGACGCGCCTATGAGATCATATCGAAATGATGATGCGAATTATTCATCCTATATGAAGCAGCCGTAATTTTTCGACGTGAAGCGAGTTTTACGGCGCTGGTTAAGTCGTCGAATTCTTCTTCGAGCCCGGGAAAGGAGGCTGTATTCATCATAAAACTCTAGCCAAAATTTTATCCGCCGCTTGACTTTATGCAGTGCGAGGTGCTATTATCCAGCCTGTTTTGTGGCATGATCAAGAAGGGATAGGGAGCCCGTGAGACCAATCAAAAAGTCGCATACGTGCGGTGCATTGACTAAGAAGGACGTGGGCACGACCGTGACCTTAATGGGATGGGCGCACACGAGAAGAGACCACGGTGGACTCATTTTCGTCGACCTTCGGGACCGCGACGGCATCACGCAGGTGGTCTTTAATCCCGAATCGTCAGCCGATGCACACAAGCAGGCGCGTGAGATCCGGAGCGAGTTCGTGCTGGCGGTCACTGGAAAGGTTGCTCCTCGACCGGGCAATACGGTGAATCCCAATCTTCCCACAGGAGAGATAGAAGTTCTCGTGAATGCCCTTGAGATCCTGAACCAGTCCAAGACGCCGCCGTTCATGATTGAGGACGAGACGGACGTGGCCGAGAACTTGCGGCTCAAGTACCGGTATCTGGACCTGCGCCGCCCGAGTCTCCAAAAGACCCTCATTACTCGTCACAAGATTACGCAGACCGTACGGCGGTTTCTCGACAGCCACGGTTTCATCGATGTGGAAACCCCTTTCCTTACCAAAAGTACGCCAGAAGGGGCGCGAGACTATCTGGTTCCGAGCAGGGTGAATCCAGGCCTATTCTTCGCGCTCCCGCAATCGCCCCAGCTCTTTAAGCAGATCCTCATGGTTGCCGGGTTCGAGCGCTATTACCAGATCGTCAAATGTTTCCGTGATGAAGACCTTCGCGCCGACCGCCAGCCTGAGTTCACCCAAATAGACCTTGAGATGTCCTTCGTGGAAGAAGATGACGTCATCTCGCTTATGGAGCGGCTCCTCGCCGCCATCGTGAAAGAAGTCAAGGGGATAGATCTCAGCCTCCCTTTCCCTCGGTATTCGTATCAGGACGTTATGGAGCGGTACGGGTCCGACAAGCCGGACACGCGCTTCGGGCTTGAGCTTAAGGACATCTCGGATATCGCGAAGGCATCGGACTTCAAGGTCTTCCTCCAGACTGTTGAACTCGGTGGCCAGGTCAAGGGCTTCGCTGCGCCGGGCATGGCCCGCCTGTCGCGCAAGGATGTGGATGGCCTCACCAGCGAGGCAAAGGTCTTCGGCGCAAAGGGCCTAGCTTGGATAAAGGTCACTGACGCCGGTTTCGAATCCCCAATCGCCAAGTTCTTCAAGGACGGCCAGCTCAAGACTATTGCCGAGCGCCTCGGCGCAAAGCCGGGAGATCTTATGATTTTCATCGCTGACAGCGCCAGGATCGTCGCTGAAACGCTCGGCTACATGCGATTGCTCATTGCCAGGCAGCTGAACCTCATTGACGAAAGTAAATTCAATTTTCTCTGGGTCACCGATTTCCCGCTCGTGGAGTGGAATCCCGATGAGAAGCGTTACGACGCAATGCACCATCCGTTTACCGCACCCAAGGAAGAAGACCTTCAATTCATGGAAACGGAGCCCCTCAAAGTCAGAGCCAGGGCCTATGATATCGTGTTGAATGGCTCGGAGATCGGCGGCGGAAGCATCCGTATCCACCGTTCCGATATACAGTCCAAGATGTTCGGCCTGCTGAACATAGCCGAAGAGGAAGCGCGGAAGAAATTCGGGTTCCTGCTCGAGGCGCTTGAGTTTGGCGCACCTCCGCACGGTGGGCTGGCCTTTGGACTCGATCGGCTAACGGCAATCCTGACGGGTGCTCAGTCCATTCGCGACGTCATCGCTTTCCCGAAGACGCAGAAAGCCGTCTGCCTGATGACCGAGGCCCCGTCGCGCGTTACCCTGGCGCAACTCCGAGAGTTGTCGATCAAGCTGGATATTGTGGAGTGATACATCTCACAGACGAGACGTCAGGGTGCCTTGATCGATTTTCATCAGTACTCCTCCGGGGGCCCCGACCCTCTGTTCCATGCCCTATGCAAAAGATGAAATGCAAGATATGCGGCAAGAAAGTCGAGCTGCGAATCGGCTGACGCACGGTGACGTTACGCTGCACGGCGTGCGGCAAAGATTTTTCGGTGAAGGACTACATAGATGAGATGAACGAGGAGATGTGGGAAAAGATTTCGCGCCGTTCCTGCAACCGGGCGTAACCGTCTCCATTCAATCGATATTTCGTGCTGATTCCATAGCCCCAGCATTGCCTCTACTGTTCAATCGCCTGACTTCCCTTGCAAATATTTATGTCAGATCGATGCACGCGGTAACATTATCCTTTGTGAACATGTTAACATTTTTTTGTTTCATGGAGAGCGGGCGTGCAGTGGTGAAAGCGCCCAAGTGATCCATAATGAATTCTTGAGCACGCCATCTCTCATCTGGAGCATATCTTATCTCACAGCCGGCGAAAGATTGCTGATGAGCTCTCTTACGGTCACGAACAGGTCTCCCGCGATGGGGTGTACTCGCGGCGCGAGGCGGGTCTGGTTCAAATTCATGAGCGGCGCTTCGGTGTCCTTGTTGAAGCAGAGGATCTCGGCTCGCGTGCCGATGTAGTCGATGTGCTGTGGAGCCCCGGAAATGCCGAGTGCTATGATAAGCCTCGGATTTACCCTGACACCGGTCTGGCCTATCTGCATCTCGATCGGCAGGAGCTTCAGGTCCTGGGTCACCTTGCGCGTTGCGCCGAATAGCGGCGCGAGCCCGCGTGCCTCCAGCTTTCTTTTAAGTTCCTGCGCGAGCTCGAGTCCCAAACGGTCCTTGATGCCGTAACCGAGATCGATGATCACGTCGGCTTGTGGAAGCGTCGGCGCCGCAATTGGCGGCAGAGGCATGATCCAATCTTTTTTGATCGCGAAATCAAGCATCGTCGCAATGAAGACGTTTCTTGCGGTCGCCGCCGGAAAGTCCGCCTCAGGGGCCACGGTGATGAAGCCGTATCCACCGTCCAGCACGCGTTGCCGCACAAGCTTGCCCTCATACGCCGGCAGCGAAAAAGCAAGCGAGCCACCCGTGTTCTTTGTCACGGATATCGCTCCAGAGCAGAGCAGATGTCTTGCGCCAGTGGCATCTGATTCCCCCGCTGCGTAGGCGAAACCTTTTGACCACTCCGTCCCCGCGAAGATGACAGCTGAATGCGATGCCTTCATCACTGTGCGGATTAACTCGTGCTTTCCATCGTCCGAAAGCCTGCCGTTCTGCGTATCGATGCAGAACGCCTGCTCGCTGCCCTGTGCCTGAGCGAGCCCCAGAAGCATGGACCACGTCTTTCGGGGCGCCGGGATTACAGCATTCGCCTTCCTGTTGGTCAGGTCCGCCGCGAGCTTTGAGGCGCGGAGAACGGCCAGGTTTGACTTCAGCTCCTGCGGTTCAAGTACTGCCCAGACCGCGCTACCGGATGACAGGGCCCCCGGCACGAGTTCTCCCTTGTATTCCTGCGCCACAGCGGCTGCGCTTGCTGATGCCGCATAGGCTTTGAGAAATTCTGCAGCTTGAGCGGCGTTGGTGACCGTCCGCGTGACATCCTCAGTCCCTGTAGGCAGTTCGAAGCGAGAGGGCGGAGCAACCGGTTTGTAGGCAGGTTCCATTACCCGTATGTGGGAGAAGGTGGAACCCACAGCCTCGGTCATGCTCAAAATCGGCTCCGCAGCGGCAGCAGCGACACTGACCACCGCAGGCAAGGCCACATTGCGCAACCCGGCGCCGTCCGGTCTGGTTATGATATGTTCTTGCAGATAGTGGAGCCGCCTCAAACTGCCGGCAAGATAGGCTCCGAGGCTCTGGTCACCGTTCAAACAAACGGCGCCGGTTATGATGCAATCATACTGCTGCAGGATCTCAAGATCCCTTATACTCGGTCCGTAAACTTCGGGTCCTTCGAAAGGATCAATAGGCAGCCGGTACAGGTTGTTGGCGCGAACACCAGCAGCCATTCTGAGGAGCGACTCATGCTTGGCCGCTCCGGGCATTAGTACATCGACGCTGACTTGGGCATTATTGGCTGCCTTAAGCGCCAATGCCCGCGTGAGACCGGCGAGGTCAGACGGGTCAAGCCGCCAGACGAGCTCGCTGAGAACGCCATCAATAATCCTCGGACGCGGAGAGAGGTCGGCCACGGGCCGGACGATCGAAAGGATGCGGATCGGTGTGTTTAATATTCCCGCCATTTCCCCCGTCGGTACAGGTGTTTCCGTCATCCTGTCGAGAGCAGCATCTGCAGCCAGAACGTCGAAGGTGCTTCTATTATTTCTGATCCGTTCCCATGATGATACATATGAGCGGTCAAGATGCGCGATCCTGGAGATGGTGCGCTCAGCTGAGCGCTTGGCTGCAGAGAGCATCAGAGGGGAATAGTCCGGTGAACTCTGAGCAAGCATCGAACTTCGCGTAGTGATCCATTCCAGTCGGTACAAGACGCATTCAAGCCTTAGGATCTCGCCGGCCATTTCCGCAAGCAGGAACATTGCGGGTTGGAGCATGGCATCGGACCAGCACGTGTCGCCCAGCAGGGAAGCGGCATCCTTGACGCGCGTCCGTAGCCTGTCCTTCCATTCCACAAGCGCCTGTGACGCTGGATCGTGATGCATGCCCGAAAGCTCTGGCCAGTCAGCAGCTTTGGCTATCAAATCTTTCAAGATGAGGAACCGTTGGACTTCGTTCGTTCCTTCATAAATCGTAAGGATGCGGCTGTCGCGCCTCGCCTTCTCGAGGAGGAACTTTTCAGTCTGGCCTGGGGGACCGTAGGCACGTTCAACGAGCGTGATAAGCTCATGGATGTCCTCGGAGCAGATGTATTTGGCAATCGCTGACTCCATGCGGACTGATTCGTGCGTGCGGTCGAAGAGCCCTACGAGGTAATAGGCAAGGGATTCGCTGCCAAAGAGAACCGCCGCGGCCTCGCCGAGAAGGTCGTCTCGCTCGGGAGAGGGAGGAACGCCCGCGGCTGCCTCATGCAAGAGCTTGCGCATGAGAGCGCTGGAGACGACGGCAAGACCGCATCGGCCGACGTTCAAGGTTTCAAGAGCGTTCACCTGACCATGGCCCTCGTAACCAATCACGGCCTCGCGCGGGACACGCACGGCGTCGATCGATATCTCGTTCGTAGGAGATCCGCGCTGGCCGGTTTTCTTCTCATCGGCGCCGACCTTGAGCCCCTCGGCATGTCGATCGACCATGAAACCGGTGACGCCTTCCGGCGTCTGGGCGTACAGACAGAATTGGGTCGCGATGCTTCCGTTCGTGATCCACATCTTGGCGCCGGTCAGGCTGTAGTACTCGTAGAGAGGTCCGGCGTCAGATTGCCGAACCTGGCCAATGTCATGGAATATACACTCCCTGCCGTTGTGCGTGTAATAGCGCACCCCCTGGTCAGCCGCATAATCATATTTGTCATACCTGATCACTGCCGACTGACCGTCGGTCGTTTGATAGGCAACACCGAGATCAGTGAAAGTGATCCTGTCCGCATCGATCAGATACCGCACGCCCGATCCATCGCCCTCAGGAAGATTGAATGAGTATCTGCCGTCGTCGAGAGGGGTGAGTCTTGCACTCAGTAACTTTGCCGTTGTCTTGACGCCACCCGAGTCAGAGCCAGCTGTCGGTTCGGTCAAAGCAAAAGCACTCACCGCGTTGTGGCCAAGGTAGCGAAGGAAGAGCCTGTGGCACCGTTCTCGCCGCGGTAGCTCGTCGAGCGCTGCGCGTACGTCGGGCATGAGCTTCGCAAAGAGCTTTCCGGCGTGCTTGAGGTTCGCCATGAAGTCTCCAAATGCTCCGCGTTTGCCGGCGATGCCGGCGCCGAAGAAAGCCCGAAGGAAGTTTGCGGCAAGGTATTTGACTACGCGTGTTCGGCGGATACGCTCGTCGACAAGCCTTGTCACTGCCTCGTATTCTTTCCTGATCCAGGCCGGGTCGGGATTGGCAAAGGATTGGATGATCTTATCGATGCGTGCGCCGATTTCACCAAGCTTTGATGCTTCGCGAACAAGCGGGACAAGCTCTTCCCGCACTCGCGGGAGCTCGTCCTGGAGACCAAGCAGGATCGGAGTGGTGCCGATGCTGGTACTTGCCATGATCAAGAGGTCGATAGCCGCGTCACCGAAACTCCCGGCCGCGGCGTTCAAAATGTAGTACTCTGCTTTACGCCAGCCGAGTCCGTCAAGCGATTCCGGGATATAGGTCGCGAGCCACTTGCTCTCTTTCACCGTATTCAGGATATCGTCGGGCAGACGGTGAATCTTCTCGATGTAGCGTTCGATACCAAGGTCATCGAATTTTTTGTCGCGGCAGTTCTCCTTGAACCATCCGGCGAGCTCGCTCCACCTAGTTCTGAGCCTTGTGTCGTGGAGCTGGATCTCGGGCACGAATCGCGGCGAACGGTCGAAAACGGTCGTGAGGAAGCTTCCGGACCTGTGAGGCGCACCCGGCGCGGTGCAGAAGGTTTCATAATTCTCATCAAGGGCCATCCGGTTGCCCGCGGGCTCGATGGGGAAAACGGCTGACGGCGACACGCTGCCGCGGCCCGATGAGATTTCGGCCTTCGCTATGGCTTCTTCTGCCAGGTCCAGCAGGACATCGGCCGCCGCGGCCGCGGCCTCCATGCTTCTGCCCTCCTTCAGTCCGTCTTCGATCGAAACGAGCAGTCCGCGAATGGCGAGAACGATGGCCTTGGACTCTCCGCTGAGGGCTAAGTCGGCATGATCCGAGATCGACATGCACTGCCTTGTTATTGCCGTCAAACGTGACGCAAGCGGCCCTAGTGGTTCTCCTCGAATAATGTCCAGACTGCCAAGAGAGGGAATCATACGATCGAGCTCATCTGATCCGAGCGCTGCGTATAATCTCGAGGAAGCATTAAGTCCGGGAGACAGGAACCTGAACAGAGAACTGTCGCGGTAAAATCGCGAAAGAAGATCATCCTCGGAATAGACGAACCCGCCGAAGACCTGGCCTGCGTCGTATCCCATGGCGTGGGGCTCAGGACTGAATGCAACGGATGACACGGTTGCGCAGAGCAGGCAGAGCGTATCGAAATCGGGACAGCCACCGTGATTTTCGATTGCGCAGTACAGCGTTTCGAGCAAGAGCCGCCACGCTTCGGTGCGGGCGATCATGCCTTTGACCGCGCCGAGCTTCGCAATTCCGTCACGACCCTCGGTGTCCAGCATCTGGCCGGGGAACTGTAACCGGCCAGCGGCGTGTTCCTTTATTCTCCTGCAGAGGTAGTCTCCCGCGCCGAGCGCTATTGCGAGATAGGAAGCCGAATCCGGTACGCCTTCCCCCTCTCGTGCGATGATCGCCTGCTTCTTCACCGTGCAATCAAGCGCTATGTCACAAAGCCCCGCAGCCCTAAACCCTATCGAGGGCGTCGGAGTTACGAGCACGCCTGGCGCTTCAAGCGGCACGATATGTCCCTTGCCGCGTGAGATGACGAGAAGCGCATGGATCGCGGCGCAGGGGACAAAAGTGAGAACGCCCTTTATCCGGGTGCTGTCGATGCTCTCCTGGACTTCGAGACGGTCTGAGTTGACGGCGCAGACGCCGGGTTTCGGGGTGACCCCTGATCTCGCCATCGCACTGATCGCAGAGAACTGATGTGCTGCGATTAAGCCGAGCGCCGGACTTACAGACGAAAGGGCACGCAATGTCCCTTGAGCGGCATCTCGATGTTCGACAATGAACTGCCGGAGCGTTTCAGCCCAGTCTTCGGACATGGGCTTCTCCTCCCACTGCTTCACGACACTATCGGGGAATACCTTTGCAACCGCTTCGTATGAAAGATAGCCGCTAATACCTGTTCCTGGACAAGCAGGGATCGAGCTTCCTCCTTCGCCATATCCGCGTAGCCATGCTTTGAGCTGCTGTTCAAGCCTTCGCGCGCAGTAGAGTGCATGGTAGAATCCACCTTCCGCGATCCTTATCGCGATATCCTTTCCGGCAGATTGAATCTGCTGGGCAGGTCCATTTGCCCCGGTGCTGAAGAGGGCGGTCTCGAGCTTGGCAAGCTTGTCTCCAAGCCTTTGGCCGAGCCTGAGCGGCCATTCCCTTCTTCCCGCATCAGCAGACGCCGGAAGTTTCGCTATCGAGTCTCTGAAGGCAGCCGATGCCTGCAGCGCAGTGCGGCAGGCTTCCACGATGTCAGCGCTCAGGCGGGAGAGATCCCCGTCGACAGTCCCAGGGAGCTTTACTGCCTGCGTTTCGAAAACCGGTACGGCTTGCAGCGATTCAAGAAGGTGGTTAATCGCCGCGCTTTCCGGCCGATAGATGAGCTTGTGGTCCGTATGCCTGCCCCACATCACGCGCAACGGCTCTGCCCTCCAGCAGGATTCGCACTTTATGCAGTTCTCAAAGTTTATAGTCACTCTGCCGCGGCCGAGGACCGGCGCGTCATAAACGTACACTCTCGCCGGGCAGACCCACCAGAGGCCGGCCCGCGCCATGTCGGGATGGGCCGCGATGGATTCGGGCCAGAGCGTTCTTATGTGCGATGTCGTTCCGACCCTATAGGTGTTCGAGGCGAGCTTGCCCTCCAGGGTGGTTGTTGGTTTGACGGAGCCCAGGTCCCGCGCTTGTTTTTGCGCTTCATTGTATGACATCACTGGCTCGGCAAGGAGTTTCTCTACCGGCGTCTTGAGTACGTAGAAGCGATAGGCATCCCATATCGCCGTGCCGAGGGCGATGAAGAAGAGTGCAATGGCGAAAGCAGGAACGATCACGAGGTCGGTCAGCATCATGCCGCGCACTAAGGTACGTAGGGCGTTTTCGAATTTTTTCTGTACCGACTGCTCGTTATTGGCGTAGACCTGTTCGAGGGCTCGCCGGAGTGCGGGAGAAAGTCTTTTAACCAGCCGGCCCACGGGCCAGGGAAGCGCTGCGGCGTCAACATTCCTGCCGGCGATATGCAGAATTACGCCGAGTTTTGTCTCGTCGGCAGGGGCTTTCTTGATTAAATTCAGTACCCAGTGCGAGATAGTTACCGGATTTATCGCCGCTGTTACGAGCGGCTTCCACAGCTTGAGCGCTCCAATCGCTCTCATCGTGTCCGTAATCGATTCCTTGAGACCGCGGAACGAAAGAATATGACTTCTCAGGAACCTGCCGGTCTTTCTGACACTCCCGCTTGCAAGAAAGTGGACAGCGCCGCAGGCCATGTCCGCGGTCCTGCCGAAAAGCGCCTTGGATTCGCTAAAGTAGCTTGGCCATGCCGACAGATACTCTGCGTTCTCGCCGTAGACGCTTTTGCAAAGCGGCGCGAGATATTCCTTCGCGAGATTTTTTGCTTCCGGTGCACGACCGTGTAGGAGGATTGCTCGTGCAGCCCGGGCGAAGTAAAGCCCTGTCGCAGACGCCGGGCCCGTGTAGTTCGGGAAGGGGATATCCACTCCAAGCCCGACCGATGCGCCACCGACCGCAAGTCCGTCTTCGATGAGCACCGGACTCTCGTTCCATCCGCCGCTCCTGATGATTTTCGTGCCGTAGGCCGAAAGCGTTGCTCCTTCGGCCAGCTCCTTTATATAGGGGAGGCCCCTCATCCACTCGAAGAGGTCGTCGTGGTTGCCGCGGTAGTTGTTTCTCACATTTTCGAGGGGGACCACGTAGCCCACGGAGAGGCTGTCACGGTTCGTATAGAGAAAGCCGCCGATGTTCAGCTTTGCAGTCCTGCCCGCAATAGACGCGTTCCGGATAAGCAACTCGTACGCTGAACCCTCGCCCGGCTTGAGCATGAACCTTCTCTCTATTTCTTCAGGCCTGAGCGAAAGCACGGCCTTTACGCCCTGGAGGTAGTGCGGCTCCGGGATGCGCTCGAGCCGTTCGGAGCGGACGAGGTGAGAGGCGTCACCTTCAGCGATGAAGGTCATGTCTGCGTAAAGCGGCCCGCGGTTCGTGTCTACCCCGATTACCCTGCCGTCTTTGCGTATGAGCGAAGTGATGGTGGTCCCGGTGATATGAATGGCGCCCTTCGAACTGGCAAGATTTGCGAAATAGGGGTCGTATACCGGCCTGAGGACCGTATAGCAGTTCTTGAACGTATGGGCATCAGAAATCTCCACGCCCACCACATCCAGACCATTGTGCATGAGCGTGCCCCGCCTGACCACGCGTCGCTCGAACGGGGCCGATTCGACGGCTTCGGGTCCGAAACAGTCCTTCTCAGCGAGGCTTTCGGCAAAATAGACACAGCCGGACCAGTTCTCGGCCCCGGCGTAAACACCGGCCTCGAGCAAGGCAACGGATAAGTCCGTCCCGGCAAGTGCGCCTGCTGCGGTCACGCCGGCGGGGCCAGCTCCGATTATGATAACATCGAATTTATACTGGTGCATGGCCGCTCCTTTGGGAGATGACGCGGTGGAAAGATTGAAGTTGAGAAGGGGCAGGTCTATGTCAGAATGTTCTGAACAGATTATAGCAGAATAGGGCTGAACTGGCTACGGCTCAAGGACGACGAGCATCCACGACACGGAGAAAAAAGGCCAAGAAGGCAGGCTGGGCAATGATTCGTCGCGTGAAAGATGTGAATGTAGATGAATTGACAATTGTATTGTTGTCCAAAGCCGGACTCCTCCCCTCAAATTGTAAGTTTACGTTGACAAGACCTTGTTGCTTTGTTAGTCTGCATCTCAGAATTTCATCACGCGCGGTACAACCCGCGGATGACTCTTTTGTTTGCCTGCTTGGATGCGAGGGTGATGTCAATGAGTGGAACGATGTCGCTTCTAGGCATCAGCGGCGTATGATTCCATGAGGTAGCAGAGGACGGAGACATTACTGCGGGTTTTTTGCGGCCCGATGCTCCGGGGAGAGAAAAATACTATGGAAGGCTACCGGTATCAACAGCTCGCATACTTGATTATACCGCTGCTGACCGGAGTTGAGTTTTTCCGATGTGCACGGACTGTACGAAAAAAGACAGGTGGGGAATCGGCGAGGGCCGTCACGATGGATGCCTGCGGTTATGCGTTCATAGGGTTTATCCCGGCGGTCTTCCTTTTTACCATCTTCAGCCTCGAGTATCACCGGTTTCCGCTCCTTGTTCAGGTGCTTCATCGATTCGACCGCTATGGTGTCATGTTCTTTTTCCTCGGATCATGGTGGCAGGTGTTCCTGATCACTGCGCTCAGGGCAAGACGAGCGGCGGATTCCGGAAAGGCCCCGCTTCTTTCCGTATGGGTTCCGTACCTGGTGCTCGGTGTCTTCATTTCTGCCCTCATTCTTTGGGTGGCTCCCTTTAACCTCATGTGGGTCTCCATATTCTGGTTCGTGGCCAGTTTCGGTCTCCTTGCGGCCATCAGGGTATCACCAGACAAGGTGTGCAAGGTATTCATGATTCTGGCACTTGTGGTCCTGATTGGAGAGAATATCCTCTTTGTCGTCCTTGATGCCATCGTATGATTTCCCGCCATGTTCGAGTCTCATGATCGCGCTGACGGACATCTTGTCCGTTTTCTGATATAGTCCTGGATAACTCCTCACTGGCATAGAATTGGGTCGGGGGAGACGCTTGATCGTTTACTGATGTGCGCCGCACCCTATCCACAATGCATTTGACAATGCCGTATTTGTTCGATAATATTGAGCAAATGTCTCTGAGGTCGATCCCCTTGGGCCGAGCGGAGAGAATATAGCGGCCTTTTTGAAAACCCTTTGTCAATCAAATTGTTCATACGCCTGCCTCTATTGTCACAATATCATAGTGTGTGGACAGGCGGTGACGGTTCACACGTCCAGTTCTTCTCGAATTCCTTATGAAATCTTCTTTCCCGCAGGTCATACTGGATGCATTGACTCCGCACAGAATTTTTGCCAGGCTGAACATAGCCAGCAAGATGCTCCTTGGATACACGATACTCGTGGTGTTCACCATTGTCGTGGTGGTGTATGTTCTGATCAGTCTTCAGCGGCTCAACAGCATGAACAGGGACGTGGTAAAGATTGATGTCCAGGTTCAGGAGTCCGCCGACAAGATGCTTGATGCACTTCTCGCCCAAGATACCTACGAGAAACGGTACCTGATACTCAGAAGAGAAGATATCCGCGATCTGTTCTGGAAGCGATCGGAAGAATTGGATGCCATGATCACCGATCTCAAGTCGCTTCCGGGTCAAGAAGATCTTCAGCTTGGGAAATTGGAGAAGCTCCACAGGCAGTACAGCGACATCTTCACGACGGAGATGAAGTTGATCGCCAGAGGCAATATCGCCGAAGCGGCGGTCATTTCAAACGGTGAGCTCAAGAAAAACTTCGAACAATTGCTGTCCGACCTTAGATCCATGTCTGCCGGGGCAAAACAGTCTCAGAACCGCAAGATGAAGAGCATGAGCCATCTCAGCAGCTCCGCTTTTACCACCACAGCAGTCCTGTGCATTCTCGACATAGTCCTGGGTGTTTTGGCCGGCCTGGTTGTGACGCGCCATATATCCTCATCTATCAACAAGCTCAGGGAGGCTACTAACCACATAGCTGAAGGAAACTTTAATTATGATCCTCAGATAGACACGAAAGACGAAATCGGAAACCTGTCGGCGGCGTTTCTTGCCATGGGCAAAAGGCTTGCAAAGCTCGAAGAGATGTATCTAGATGCCAGCCCACTTACGCGTTTGCCCGGAGGCATCGCAATCGAAAATGCCCTTAAGCGACGGTTTGAATCCAGACAGCCATTTGCGTTCTGCGTGATCGACCTTGATAACTTTAAGGCATTCAATGACCATTATGGCTACGCGCATGGAAACGAAGTTATCAAAGAAACAGCTAGAATCATAGAGGTCGCTGCGAAAGCAAAGGGCTTGCCCGAAGATTTTATCGGGCATGTGGGCGGCGATGACTTCGTGGTGATCACGACTCCGGAGTATATGCGAATGATCAGTTCTGAAATCATACAACAATTCGATGAACGCGTCCCTTATTTCTACGATGAGGAAGACAGAAAAAATGGTTTTATTTTTGGAAAAAACAGGCAGGGCGAAGAGATGACGTATCCGCTCATGACCATCTCTATAGCAATCGTGACGAACGAGCAGCGTGCATTGACGAATCCTTTGGAGGCGTCGGAGATTGCTGCAGAGCTCAAAGATTACGCCAAGACGATCGCGAAGAGCGTTTACGTGGTGGATAAACGGAGAACGGCGTGAACGGACATTTCACACTCACTCAAGCGCTCAAAAGGCAAAAAGAGATACTTGTTCTCAAAAGCCTCACACTGCTCCTGGTCGTCGTCCTGGCTGGATGCGCCCCGTTCATGCAGAACCTCTCGGGCGGGGAGGACGCAAAGAAATATCAGCGGGCAAAAGCCGCCTCTGAGCAGGGGAAATTCAAAGAGGCCTACAATGAGTACCGATCCCTTGCTGAAAGTGGCAGGGACCCCCGTTGGGCAGAACGGTCAAAATTCGAAGCAGCGTACGTCCTTGTCGACCACCGCAATCCTGATAAAAATTACACCCTTGCCGCGCGGGAATTCGAGGAGTTTCTGATCCGTTATCCGAAGAGTTCTCTTGCCGGGGAGGCAGGTTCATGGTTCGAGATTCTGAGTCAATTCGACCGGTCCAAGACGAACGAGCTCCTGCGCAGGGTAGATGACCTCACCAAGAGAGTGGAAGATCTTACGATGGCGCTTCAGGAAACACAGGCGGAACGAGAAGAGGTGAGTAAAGAGCGGGATAGTCTCATGATAGAGCGGCTCAAGCTTTTGAAAAAAGTGGATGACCTCCTGAACGATAAGGACAGCCTGCTCAAAGAGAAGGCGGCGTTCATCAGAGAGCAGGAGGGGCTGACAAAAAAAATTGATGCGCTCAGCAAGGATAGAGAAGCATTGACGCTTGCAAAGCAAAAGCTCGAGAAAAACCTCCGTGACCTGACCCTGGTCGATGTAAAGATGGAAAAGGAGCGGAAAAAGATAAAGAAGGAGGAAAAATAAGATATACTCCGTGACAGGTTGAGCTTACAGCAGGGCCTGATATTCTCTTCGTGCAGTTACATGGACAATTGAACGAGGAACGCGGCCTGCCCTGCCAATGGTGTGGTTATAGCTATGGAAGATTGCGAGAGGATTCGAGTTGCCCGTGGTCGGGATCACACTCTAATCCAAAAACATCATTCTGCGGTGGTTATAATCTAAGCTACCTGCCTACCCTGAGATTCTTCATAGTTCTTTTCTGAGATTCCCGCCGCTTCCGCTTCTTTTTCAGAGAGGGCTTCTCGTAAAAACGTCTGTTTTTTAATTCCCGGAAAAGGCCATCATGCTGCATATTCCGTTTGAGAAGGCGTATGCTTTTTCAATGTCCCTCTCGTATACCCTTATCTCCAATTATTCTGATTCCTTCCACCCCGGTCGAATCCCCGCTGGCCGCCCCTGCCACCCCCAGACCTGCCCCGCTCTTTCTGTGGTCGAGCTTCGCTCACTGTAATTGTTCTTTCCTGGACGGTCGTGCCGTTCAGGCTGGAAATCGCCTTTTCGCCGTCTTCATCATTTGCCATTTCCACAAAGCCGAATCCCTTGGACCGACCTGTTGACGGATCCGTTATGATTTTTGCGGAGAGGACCTCCCCGATGGGAACAAATATCTCCTTCAGTCCCTCTTCAGTCATTTTATACGACAGATTACCCACATATAACTTCTTTGCCATACTCCACCTCCTGTGTAATGTTGAATGCCCGTTTCATGTACTGTTGTTTTAATTATGTATGAACTGTTTTCCCGATGGAGGTTGATAAGTTTGGAGAGCCTCACGACATTGACCGCTTGAAGGCCTTCCGGGTCTTTTGCCATTTCAAACCTTACCGCGTCCCGTCCACAAGGCAACTGAAACCATCTCCCGGATTGCGGAGCAGTGAACAAAAACATCTATCTCATCATCGTCCGTGATGAAGCCGAGTCATTTTGCATCGTTTACCACCCTCCCGAGCCGTTTGACGTCTGTCGCTCGAACTCCGTGAGGTGAAAAACGACCGATGCACAAAAAAAAAGACTGCAAACCTACAATGTAGTTTTTGCAGCCAGACAGTTAACAAAAACTCACACAATCTCCTATTTACCATAACAATCATAACCCGTGTCGAGGTATAAGTCAATCTATTTCTTCTGTTTTTTTAGCTGTATCGGTGAGCCGCGGTTCTCGACCTCGGCCGTCTTTTTATTGAGGGCGAATTTCCCGGTCTGCGCCTCTTAGCGAAGATCCGAATGGGTGTGCCGCGGAACCCGAATGACTCCCGCAGGTTGTTCTCGATATAGCGGATGTACGAGAAGTGGACTCCCTCGGGGTAGTTGACGAATACGACGAACGTTGGAGGTTTGATGCCCACTTGGGTGATATAGTAGTATTTCACCCGTTTTCCCCGGTAGAGTGGAGGTTCGTGACCAGCGGCCAGCCTCTCGAAAACCCTGTTCAGATCAGCTGTGGGAACGCGTTTCTCTCGTTCCGTGATCACCCTATCGATCTCTTCAAAGACCTTGGTGACCCGCTGGCGGCTGACAGCTGAGATGGTGAGGACGGGAGCATAATCGGCGAACTTGAGTCTCTGTTGAACGTCCTCCATGATCCGCTTGAACGCTTGTTCTTTGTCAGGGACCAGGTCCCATTTGTTGAGCGCGATGATGATGCCCTTACCTGCCTCATGTGCGAGGCCTACGATCCTTTCATCCTGCTCCGTAATGCCCTCCGATGCGTCAATCAGCACGAGGGCGATATCCGCGTGTGATATGCTCTTCATGGCGCGCATCACGCTGTATTGTTCGACTCCCTGGCTGATCCTGCCTCGGCTTCGGATGCCCGCGGTGTCCACGAGAACATACTTTCTGCCGTAGTACTGGTAGACGCTGTCGACGGCGTCCCTCGTCGTGCCTGCGACAGGGCTCACGATCATCCTATCCTCGCCGATGAGCGCATTCACGAAGGACGACTTCCCCACGTTAGGCCTTCCGATAATCGCGATCCGAGGTATAGCGGCCGTCTCATCATCCCGGACCAGTTCACCGGTCTCCGGCAGCATGCCGCAGAGTCCATCCATGAGTTCGGAAAACCCCGGGCCATGGCGTGCAGACAGGGGGAAAAGAGTATCGATGCCCAGGCGGTAGAAGTCCGGGAGGAGCGCTTCATGCCGTGCTCCGTCAACTTTATTGATGGCATAGATCACTGGTTTGCCCGAGGCCCGGAGACGGTGAGACACCTCGATGTCAGACGGCAGCAGCCCCTGCTGGCCGTCCATGAGGAAGATGATATAGTCAGCCTCTTCTATGGCGAGCGTGGTCTGATCTCTCATTTTGGTGTACATGGGATCATCAGACTCGGGCTCGAACCCGCCGGTGTCCACGAGCAGAAAGCGATTGCCTTCCCATTCCGCTTCTGCGTAGTTCCGGTCACGAGTAACACCCGGGACGTCCTCGACAATAGCGAGCTTCCTGCCGATGATCCGGTTAAATAGGGTGGACTTGCCGACGTTCGGCCGGCCGACTATGGCGACAATTGGCTTGGGCATGGGGTTTACGACAATCCCTGAATTTAAATGTCTAAATCCGAAACATCCCCGATTTTGACGGTTCCCGTCCAGGGGTTAGGATTCCATGATCATTACTTCATTTTGTTCTTATATCATTTTTACACACGACAATTCAAGAAAAAACCTTGCGAAGCCATGCCATTTGTGTTATTTTTTATTTTCATTCCATTCGAGGAGGGCGCCGAGCGAAAAAGCGCTGTTCTGGTTGCGTGCGCAGGAGGATTTGTTGGAAGAACGGTACGATTTCAAGAAATTTGAAGAGCGGTGGCAGCGCCTTTGGGAGGAGCAGAAGACCTTTAAGGTGTTCGAGGATGCCTCGAAGCCGAAGTACTATTGCCTTGAGATGTTTCCCTACCCGTCCGGCAGGATTCACGTTGGACACACGCGCGTGTACGTGATTGGCGATGTGATCGCACGATACAAGCGAATGCGCGGCTTCAACGTTCTTCATCCAATGGGGTGGGACGCCTTCGGCTTGCCGGCTGAGAATGCAGCCATTAAGCATGGAATCCATCCTTCAAAATGGACGATCGAGAACATCGCTTACATGCGGGACAGCCAGCTTAAGCGCATGGGCCTTTCTTATGACTGGGACAGAGAGGTTACCACGTGCTTTGAAGACTACTACCGTTGGAACCAGTGGTTCTTCGTCAAGATGTACGAGCGCGGTCTGGCGTACAAGAAACTCTCGTACGTGAACTGGTGCCCTTCCTGCAGCACGGTCCTTGCCAACGAGCAAGTGGAGAACGGCCTTTGCTGGCGCTGCAGTTCGGTCGTGACTCACAAAGAGCTCGATCAGTGGTTCTTTAAGATCACAGCCTATGCCGAAGAGCTGCTTTCGAGTTGCGACAGTCTTACGGAATGGCCCGAGCGTGTGCTCACAATGCAGCGGAACTGGATCGGGAAATCTATCGGTGTGGAGGTGGACTTCCGGGTCGAGGGAAGCGGCGAGAAACTCACCATCTTCACTACACGGCAGGACACGCTCTTCGGTGTCACTTTCATGAGCATTGCGCCTGAGCATCCCATGCTTGAGTCACTCATTACGGACACGAAACAGGCTGACGAGGTCCGTTCCTTTGTCCAGCGCGCAATGCGCGAGGATAAGGCCGCGCGCACCGATGAGAAGCATGAAAAGGAGGGTATCTTTACCGGTGCCTATGCGATCAATCCACTGAACGGCGGTAAAGTGCCGATCTGGGTCGGGAACTTCGTGCTTATGGAGTACGGGACCGGGGCGATCATGTCAGTACCGGCCCATGACCAGCGCGACTTCGAATTCGCAAAGAAGTACGCACTGCCGATCGTTGTCGTGATCCAGAATCTTGAAAAGACGCTTGTTCCTGAGACGATGAAACAGGCCTACGTGGAGGACGGCATCATGACGAACTCCGGCCAGTTCAACGGCATCTCAAATACCGCTGCCAAGGAAAAGATAGCCGACCATATCGAGCAGGGCAAGATCGGCAAACGGGCCGTGAACTGGCGGCTGCGGGATTGGGGGGTATCACGCCAGCGTTATTGGGGCACGCCGATTCCGATCATCTATTGCGAAAAATGCGGGACCATCCCGGTTCCTGAAAAAGACCTGCCGGTGCGGTTGCCGATGGATGTTGAGTTCACCGGCAAGGGCCTCTCACCGCTGGCCGAGTCCAAGTCCTTTAAAGAAACGACGTGCCCGCAGTGCGGCGGCAGTGCGCGGCGGGAAACGGACACCATGGATACCTTCGTGGACTCGTCGTGGTATTTCCTACGATACTGCTCGCCAAAGGAGGGCACAGCGCCGTTCGACACAAAAGAGGCCTCGTATTGGATGAACGTGGACCAGTACATTGGCGGCATTGAGCACGCCGTGCTGCACCTGCTCTATGCCCGGTTTTTCACAAAGGTGATTCGCGATTTGGGGCTCTACGATGGCGATGAACCTTTCCAGCGGCTTCTGACCCAGGGGATGGTGGTCAAGGACGGGGCTAAAATGAGCAAGTCCAAGGGGAACGTTGTGCCACCCGACATGATCATTTCAAAATATGGCGCCGATACAGCAAGACTCTTTTCCATGTTCGCTGCTCCGCCGGAGCGCGATCTAGAGTGGAGTGACCAGGGCGTAGAGGGTACCTATCGCTTCCTGCATCGCATCTGGACACTGATATATAAACATCATCAGGCGATCATGAAGGTAAAACCGGCAGGAAGAGAAGCGAAAGGAGATCCGCTGTACCGGAAGACCCATATCACCATCAAGAAAGTAACCGAGGATATAGAGAGGGAGTTCCATTTCAACACGGCTGTCGCGGCGCTGATGGAAATGGTGAACGAGATGTACGATTATGCGTCAGGTGGTCTAAACGACGGGCAACTCCCCGTGCTGCGGTCGGCAATCGATGCGCTTACTCTGCTCATTGCGCCCTTTGCGCCGCACTTCGCTGAAGAGCTCTGGGAGTCGCTCGGTAACAGGAACGGGATCGCGAACGCCCCGTGGCCTCAGTACGATCCTGAGGCTGTCATAGCGCTTGAGATCACCGTCGTGGTGCAGGTGAACGGCAAGGTTCGGAGCAAGCTCACGCTGCCCGCCGGCACCTCTGATAAGGATATCGAGGCAGCTGCTCTCGCGGATGCCAAGGTTAAGGAATTCACGGACAACAAACCGCCGAAGAAGGTGATCGTTGTCCAGGGGAAGCTAGTGAACGTGGTGCTGTAAAGGAAAAGATTCAAATCGCAAATTCCAGATACTGTCCAAAACCACGCACTTGGATCTGTAAGGGTTTGAATTTCAAAATTTGATAATTGATCGCTATCTGGGATTTTGAAGTGCGATTTGGAATCGGTCAGAGAACGTTATGCAAAAGAAAGTCAAAAACATCATTGCAGTCATCTCTCTGGCTCTGATTGCGATAGCGCCGGGTTGCGGTTACCATTTTTCCGGGACCGGCGGCATCGTGCCCGAGGGGACGAAGACAATCTCTATCCCTGTATTCTTCAACGCGACGAACGAACCCTATGTGGACGTGGATGTGACGCAGGCCGTTGTGGAGGAATTCCTTACCGACGGCAGGTTAAAGGTCGTGAGCCTCGAAGACGCCGACCTCGCACTCCGGGGGAAAATCGTCAAATACGAAGCGATTCCCGTGGCCTACAATGCCCAGTCCTATGTTCAGCAGTACCTTGTCCATATGGTGGTAGACGCGGCCCTGGAAGACCTCAGGTCAAAAAAGATCCTGTGGCAGGAGAAGCATATCGAATCCAGCCTCATCTCGGAATATCCCGTTTCATACAACTCCGCGGGGCAAGTCGAGATCACGGCAACAAAGATCTCGAAGGATGCGGCCATCAAAAAATCGAGCCAGGACATTGCCCAGACGCTGCGGAGCAAGGTACTGGAAGCATTTTGATGGGGAGTCTGGACATGCTCGAATGAAATTCCCAGGCTAAATCAGACAACGTCGATTGCATGCCTCGTCGGTGGAAACTGATTTGACACTTAGTTTTTACCATCTGAACTTTTAATCATATGCTCAAATATCATGACCTCATAGCCAGCCTGAGACATGGGGACATCCTTCCCCTCTATTTGTTTTACGGCGAAGAGGAGTTTCTCATTTCGGAGGCGCTCGATCTTATTATCAAAAAGGTCGTGGAGCCCGGCTCGCGGGATTTCAACTTCAACACCCTCTATTGCCGCGACACTCAGGCCTCGGATATCGTGAATCTTGCCCTGACCCTCCCGTTCATGACCGAGAAGCGGCTTGTGATTGCCAAGGACTTTGACGCACTCAAGGCTGCCGACCTCGAGGAGCTTATTGCCTATCTCAACGAACCTTCACCGAGCACATGCCTCGTGATGGTCTCGAACCAGGGAAAGTATGATAAAAAATCGGTGGTTGCGGCGGTAGAGGCCCGTGGCGCCGTGACCCGGTTCTTCCCGCTTTTGGATCGCGAGATTGTGTCTTGGATCGAGGCATGGGCGAAGGAACGGGGCCTGTCCCTGTCGCGCGATGCAGCGCAGTATCTGGGGCAGACCATCGGCAACGATCTGGCGAAGATCAGCAGCGAGCTTGAGAAGATAGAGATCTACATAAGGGATCGACGGGCTATCACTTTCGACGACGTGAAGGCGGTGGTGGGGGATTTCAGGGAGTACACTACGTTTGACCTCGCGGCGGCCCTCGGATTAAAGAACCGGGAAAAGGCGCTTCTGATTCTCTCACGACTTCTCCAGGAAGGCGAACAGCCGGTGGCCCTGCTCGGCTCGATCGCATGGAACTTCCGGCGTCTCATCCGTGCTAAGTGCATGCAGTCGGCAGGAATCGGGTATGAAGAGATAAAGAGGAAACTGAACGTGATCTTTCATCAGTCAGAATTATTTCAGGAGCAGATGCGGCGTTTCAGCGTGGACGAACTGCGCGATGATTTCGACGTCATGCTTTCGGCCGACAAAGCGCTCAAATCGAGCGGCCTCCCGGGCAGGCTTGTGCTGGAGCGGATGATCCTGAAGTTGTGCGGTTCTGCTTAGCTTTCGTGAGAGAGAGGAGAGGGAGAAAGAAGGTCTCTCGCAAAGACCCAAAGCTTATTGACTTCTAAAGGACCTTTGCGAGATACATTGATTACGCGGCGGAAATCTTGCTTACCTTGATTGAAAGGCGGGATATCTTGCGGGAAGCAGTGCTCTTGTGAAGGATGCCCTGCGACGCAGCCTTGTCATAGGCCTTCATGGCCTTCACCATGGCTTCTTTCGCCGCGGCAGCGTTCTTTGCCTCTACGGCCTGCTCCACCTTCTTGGCCAGAGTTTTGAGCATGGATTTTTTGGATTTGTTGATCTCGTGCTTTTTCTCTGCCTGCTTCTGCCTTTTGATTGCTGACTTGTGCGTTGCCACCTCGTGCCTCCTTTTGTGTTAAAAACAGACTAATCTTGTAACATAAAGGGTCGATGGGTGTCAAGAAAAAAAACCTTTTCTTCCCGCCTGTTTTCTGTTATAGGTACCACTTATTTTTGATGATTTCCTTGGTGATGGGGTATGTCTGAAAATGTCAAGGTAGCAAAGGCGGCAGGGGTCGTTGGCTTCGCGACGCTGACAAGCCGCGTCATGGGATACATTCGGGACATGGTCATGTCCTGGGCTTTCGGCACGGGTCTGGCTGCGGACGCCTTCTATGTGGCATACCGCATCCCGAACCTCCTGCGCGAACTTTTGGCAGAAGGCTCCATGTCGGCGGCGTTCATCCCGGTCTTCACCGAGACGCTCACCAAGGATTCCAGAGAGAGC
>Ga0187778_10000195_pt1 | contig 42859 bp, 39 predicted proteins | sample 1015_Q2_SP5_20_M_FD_132418 | JGI IMG/M metagenome (GOLD analysis project Ga0187778, IMG submission 132418) | Tropical peat soil microbial communities from peatlands in Department of Meta, Colombia - 1015_Q2_SP5_20_MG | ecosystem: Environmental > Terrestrial > Soil > Wetlands > Peat | place...
CCCGCGAGCTGTCCATCTCGGTCAAGACCGTCGAGAGCCACGTGTCGGCAGTGCTGCGCAAGCTGCAGCTCACCAGCCGCCACCAGCTCACCCACTGGGCCACCGAGCGGCGGCTCCTCTAAGCCTCCGCTACCGGGATCCTGCGCCGTGGCGACTGCTTCGGCGAGCAGTGGGTGTTCGCACGGGCACCCGCCTCGGTGTCGATCGTGACGCTCGAGCCCGTCGTGCTGCTCACCCTGGAGGCCCGGCGCCTAGCGCCGCTGGTCGAGCGGTTCCCCGCGGTGGCGACGCGCCTGGTGCGCGAGCTCGCCCGCCGTCCGGCCCCCTACGAGCTGGTCGACGCCGACCGCCTGGTCGTCCCGGTGCTCCCCCGGCCGGCGCCGTAGCCCCGGTCAGCCGATCTCGTCGGCCGGGGGCGCTGCGGTCGCCGTCCCGCCGCCCACGAGCTCGTGGCGCAGGTCGCGCTTCAAGACCTTGCCCTGGGGGTTGCGCGGCAGGGGCGCCTGGCGGAACCAGACGTGGGTCGGGACCATGAACGCGGCGATCCGCTCCCGGAGGTGCGCGGTGAGCTCCTCGGCGGACAAGGTCTCGCCGGGCCGGACGACGACGGCGGCGCCCACCTCCTCGCCCAGCACGGGGTGGGGGACGCCGATCACCGCGCAGTCCGCCACCGCGGGGTGCTCGAAGAGGGCCGCTTCGACCTCGACGCAGTAGACGTTCTCGCCGCCGCGGATGACCATGTCCTTGGCCCGGTCCACGATGTAGACGAAACCCTCGTCGTCGATGCGGGCGACGTCGCCGGTGTGCAGCCAGCCCCGGCTGAAGCTCGCGGCGGTCTCGGCCGGCTTGTTCCAGTAGCCGCGCACGACGTTGGGGCCCTTGACCCACAGCTCGCCCCGGACGTCGGGGCCACGGGGGAGGTCCGGTCCCGGCTCGTCGCCCTCGTAGTCGTCGGGCACCACGGCGACCTCCGCCACCGGCACCGGCGGTCCCACGCTGTCAGGCTTGCGGACGTAGTCGTCGCCGGTGTTCATGGTGGTCACCGACGACGTCTCGGTGAGCCCGTAGCCGTTGGAGGGCGAGCCGACAGGGAAGAACTGCTTGATCCGGCGGACCAGCTCCGGCGGCGCCGGCGCCCCCCCGTAGGCGACGGCCCGGACCGACGACGTGTCGCGCGTGGCGAATGCGGGCGAGTCGATGACTTGCATCACCATCGCCGGCACCCCTCCGAACGTGGTGATGCGCTCGCGCTCAATGAGCTCGAGGGCCCGTTCCGGGTCCCAGTGGTGCATCATCACGAGCTTGTTGCCGGCCGCCGTGTTGGCCACCAGGATGGCATGGCACCCCGTGGCGTGGAAGAGAGGGACCGACAGCAGGTACGCGTGCTGGCTGCTCCCGCCCTCGCCCTCCGTCAGCCCGCCTGTATTGCGCAGTGATGCCCGCGTGTTCAGGAAGAACAGGCTCATGAGGTTCGTGCAGATGTTGCGGTGCGTGCCCACCGCGCCCTTCGGCTTCCCCGTGGTGCCCGACGTGTAGAAGATGGTGGCGTCGTCCTCCGGGTGGATCTCGACGTCGGGCAGGGTGACGTCGCCGCCACCCCCCTCCGCAGGGACGAGCTGGCCGAAGCCCACGATCGGCACGATGCCGTCGGTCTCGGGCTCGAAGGGCCGACGGTCCTCGTTGGCCACGACCACGACACGCAGGTCGGGCAGCTTCGCCAGGTGTGGCCGGATCCGCTCCAGGCGCTCGCTGTCGACGAAGACGACCGAGCTGCCCGAGTCGGCCAGGCCGTACTCGAGCTCGGGACCGGTCCACCAGGCGTTGAGGGGCACCACGACCGCACCGGCCGCCGCGGTGGCCCAGAAGGCCATGGCCCATTCCGGGAGGTTGCGCATCACGATCGACACCCGGTCACCCTTCTGGACGCCGAAGCCTTCCCGCAGCTCGTGCGCGATCGAGGCGACGTCGCGGAAGTGCTGCTCGAAGGTGATGCGCTCGTCCTCGTAGACGAGCAGGTCCTTGTCGCCGTGCCCCCGGCTCAGCTCCAGCACGTCCCGGAGGCTGTGGGGGCAGTTCTTCCAGACCTTGGTCCCCACGCCACGGATGTCGACCTCGTCGATCTCGAACATCTGACCCGAAGCGGTCAGCGTCGCGTTCGCCTCCTCGATGGAGAGCGACGGGGTCTGGGACATGGGTCGTGCCTCCTTTGCGGGCGGCGATCGCGGCGCGGCGTCAGCCCGTGGTGCCGGCCTGCGCCGCGCCGCCGACGGGCGCCGCTCCCGCCGGTCCCGCGCCCGGCACCCGGGGCCCGGGGGCCACGAAGATGGTGGACCGGTAATAGGCGAGCTCGGCGACGGACTCGCGGATGTCGTCGAGGGCTCGGTGCGCCGTCGCCTTGCCCGGCGCCTTGTGCAGGACGTCGGGATACCACCGGCGGCACAGCTCCTTGATCGTCGACACGTCGACCGAGCGGTAGTGCAGCCAGTCCTCGATGTCGGGCAGCTGGGCGGCCAGGAAGCGCCGGTCGGTGCCGATCGAGTTCCCGCACAGGGGCACGGTCCGGGGTTCGGGCACGTGGGCCTTGATGAACTCGAGGGTCTGGCGGCCGGCGTCCTGCAGGGTCAGCTCCGAGGCGGTGACCGCGTCGAGCAGTCCCGAGGACGTGTGCATCTTGCGGACCACGTCCTCCATGGCCGCCAGCGCCTCGTCCGGCGCGCGGACGACCAGGTCGGGCCCTTCGGCCACCACGGCGAGCTCGTCGTCCGTCACCAGGGTGGCGATCTCGACGATGACGTCGCGTGCGGGATCGAGGCCGGTCATCTCGAGGTCCATCCACACGAGCACCCGCAGGATGCTATCGGCGGGCGGACTAGGGTCGCGACGTGCTGGAGGTGCCGTTGGTGCGGCTCGACCCCGAGCTGCCGATGCCCGGGTACGCGCACCCGGGAGACGGCGGCGCGGACCTCTACGCCCGTGTGCCCGCGGTGCTCGCCCCCGGCGGCGGGCGGGCCCTGGTGCCCACCGGCGTCGCGGTGGCCATTCCCGAGGGCTATGCCGGGTTCGTCCAGCCGAGGAGCGGCCTGGCGCTGCGTCACGGGGTCACCTGCCTCAACACCCCGGGGCTCATCGACGCCGGATACCGCGACGAGATCCGGGTGATCCTCGTGAACACCGACCCGGTCGAGCTCTACAAGGTCGAGCGCGGCGACCGGGTCGCGCAGCTGGTGATCCAGCGCGTCGAGGAGGCGAGCTTCGTGGTCGTCGGCGCGGACGAGCTCGCCGACTCGTCGCGAGGGCTCGGCGGGTTCGGGCACACGGGGCGATGAGCGCCCGGCGCCCGGGGGTGTGACGTCGTGGAGCGCGTGAGCGGCCTCGACGCCGCCTTTCTCGCCCTCGAGACCACGACCATGCACATGCACATCGCCGCGGTCATGGTCTTCGAGCCGCCGGCCCCGAGCGGGGCCGACGACGACACGCCGCCCGCCACCCGCCAGTACGTGCGGCTGCGCCAGGTCGTGGAGGAGCGGCTGCACCTGGTGCCGCCGCTCCGGCGCCGGGTCGTGCGCGTACCCTTCGGGTTCCATCATCCGATCTGGATCGAGGACCCCGACTTCGACCTCGACTACCACATCCGGCGCGCCCATCTTCCCGCGCCGGGCGGCCCCGCCGAGCTCACGACGTTCGTGGCCGAGCTGGTCGGCCGACCGCTCGATCCGTCGAGGCCCTTGTGGGAGGTGCACCTGGTCGAGGGTCTCGACTCGGGCCATGTCGCCATGGTCGTGAAGCTGCACCACGCCGCCATCGACGGGGCCTCGGGCGCGGAGGTCCTGGCCGCCTTCCTCGACACCGGACCGTTGCCCCGGCTGGTCGACGCGCCCACGCGCCCCTGGCGTCCCGAGCCCGTGCCCACCGAGGCCGAGCTCGTGGCCTGGGCGGCGTCGTCCCTGGTCCGTCAACCCGAGCGGGCGCTGTCCGCGCTGCGCCGCACCATGGGCGCCGCGCGCGAGCTCGCAGAGCGGAACCGCCGCCTGCGCGAGGAGGACGAGCTCGCCCCGCCGCCGGCGCCCTTCAGCGCGCCTCGCACGTCGCTCAACGGCGCCATCTCGCCCCATCGGCGCTTCGCCGTCGCCGAAGCGGCCATGGACGACCTCCGCGCCGTCAAGGACGCGCTGGGCGGCACCGTCAACGACGTGGTCCTCGCGGTGGTGTCCGGCGCGCTGCGGCGGCTCCTCGAGGAGCGAGGCGAGCGCCTGGACGACCCGATGGTCGCCCTGGTCCCCATCTCGGCGAGGACCGAGGAGGACCGGGGGCTCATGGGCAACAAGGTGTCGGCCATGCTCGTGTCCCTCGCGTCGTCGGTGGCGGACCCGGTCGACCGCCTCCGGGCCATCTCGACTTCCACCCGCGTCGCCAAGGACCAGGCGCGACTGCTGCCGCAGGAGCTCGTCCGCAATTGGGCGCAGCTGGCGTTCCCCGCGCTGTCGTCCCGCCTGGCCCGGCTCTCCTCCAACGTGCGGCTCTTCGACCACCTCCGGCCGGTCTTCAACGTGCTCGTGTCGAACATCCCCGGTCCCGACCTCCCGTTGTGGTGCGCCGGTGGGCGGCTGGTGGCCCTGTACCCGATCGGCCCGATCGTGGAGGGCGTCGGGCTCAACGTCACCGTCGCCAGCTACGACGGCACCATGTACTTCGGCGTGCTCGGGTGCCGGGAGCTCGTGCCCGAGGTGGAGCGGGTGGCCGGGCACCTCGCCGATTCCCTCGCCGACCTGGTCAAGGCGGCAACCCGCAGGGAGGGAGCACGGCGGCGGCGTGGCGGTCGCGGTGCCCACCGGGGTCTTCGGCCGGGATAGGGTTCGGGCCGCTGAGGGGCGTTAGACTGGTGCCCCACACGCGGACGTGGCTCAGTTGGTAGAGCATCACCTTGCCAAGGTGAGGGTCGCGGGTTCGAATCCCGTCGTCCGCTCCGATACCGTCGTCCGCTCCGATCGGCCCCTGCCGTAGTCGGCCGCCCGCCTTGCCCGGGCGCCTGGGCTGGGCGAGGCTCGAGACATGAGCAGCGCCGCTCACCCCGATCGCTACAAGTGGGTCGCGCTGTCGAACACCACGCTCGGTGTCCTGATGGCCACGATCGACCTGTCGATCATGCTCATCGCCCTGCCCGACATCTTCCGCGGCATCGGCATCGACCCGCTGGCACCGGGCAACACCTTCTACCTGCTGTGGATGATCCTGGGCTTCATGGTCGTCACCAGCGTGCTGGTGGTGAGCCTCGGCCGCCTCGGGGACATGTACGGCCGGGTCCGCATCTACAACCTCGGGTTCGCCGTCTACACCTTCTTCTCCCTGTTGCTCACGATCACCTGGATGCACGGCACGGCCGCCGCCATCTGGCTCGTGGTGATGCGGATCTTCCAGGGTGTGGGCTCGGCCATGCTGATCGCCAACAGCGCGGCGATCATCACCGACGCCTTCCCCGAGACCCAACGGGGCATGGCCCTGGGCATCAACCAGGTGGCGGGCATCAGCGGCTCGTTCATCGGCCTGGTCCTGGGCGGGGTGCTGGCGCCCATCGAGTGGCGCCTCATCTTCCTCGTGTCGGTGCCCGTCGGGCTGGTGGGCACCGTGTGGGCGTACCGCAGCCTGCGGGAGGTCCCCCGGCACGTCACGGCGCGCATCGACTGGCCCGGGAACCTGCTCTTCGCCCTGGGGCTGGTGGGGATCATGGTCGGCATCACCTACGGCATCCAGCCCCACGGGACGTCGACCATGGGATGGTCGAGCCCGTTCGTGCTCGGGTGCCTGATCGGCGGGGTGGCGCTGCTGGCGGGGTTCGCCCTCGTCGAGCACCGCGCGCACGACCCGATGTTCCGTCTCCCGCTCTTCCGGATCCGGGCCTTCACCGCCGGCAGCCTGTCCACGTTCCTCGCCAGCGTGGGACGGGGCGGGCTCATGTTCATGTTGATCATCTGGCTCCAGGGCATCTGGCTGCCCCGGCACGGCTACAGCTTCAGCCAGACGCCGCTGTGGGCCGGCATCGCCATGCTGCCGCTGACCGCCGGGTTCCTCCTGGCGGGACCGATCTCGGGCTACCTCTCGGACCACTTCGGCTCGCGGCCCTTCGCGTCCGGGGGCATGGTGGTCGCGGCCGCGTCGTTCGTGCTCCTGGAGGCCTTGCCGGTGGACTTCCCCTATTGGGCCTTCGCGCTCATCCTGCTGCTCAACGGGCTGGCCATGGGGGCCTTCGCCGCGCCGAACCGGGCGGGGGTGATGAACAGCCTGCCGCCGGAGCACCGGGGGGCGGGATCGGGAATGAACGCGACCTTCCAGAATGCCGCCCAGGTGCTCTCGATCGGGATCTTCTTCACCCTCATGATCGTGGGGCTCTCGGCGACCTTGCCCTCCGCGCTCTACCACGGGCTGGTGAGCCACGGCGTGCCGCCCGCGGCGGCCGACCGGGCCGCGCACCTCCCGCCGGTGTCGACCCTCTTCGCCGCCTTCCTCGGCTACAACCCCGTGGAGCACCTCGTCGGCCCCTCCGTGCTCGCCGGGCTGCCCCATCAGCAGGCGGTGATCCTGTCGGGCCGCGCCTTCTTCCCGTCGCTCATCTCCGCGCCGTTCGCCGACGGCTTGCACACGGCCTTCGACTTCGCCGTCGTCGCCTGCCTCCTGGCCGCGGCGATGTCCTGGCTGCGCGGCGGCAAGTACCACTACCACGAGGATGCCGGCGTGCAGGACGAGTCGGAGGCGGCCCAGGCCGATGCCCTGGCGCTGGCGGGCACGGCCCCGGTTCGTTCCGCCACGGACGGCCGTCGCGGGCCGTGAGCCACGCGGCCGTGGCCACCGTCTCGCCCGGCGCCTACTGGACGTTCGTGGCGCTGGCGGCCGGCGGCTGCGTGTGGCTGTGCCTGGCAGCCCGGCGACGGTCGCACCGCTGGCAGCTCCGTGTGGCCCGGTCGATCGGTGTGGTGCTGTTGGCCGACGCCGTCGTCTACAGCATCGGCCTGGCCGTGGCCGGGACGTGGTCCTTCTCCTCGTCGTTGCCCCTGGCCCTGTGCAATGCGGCCGTGCTGGTGGCGGCGGCCGCGTGCTGGTGGCAGGTGCCGATCCTGGTCGAGCTGACCTACTTCCTCGGGCTGGCGGGCACGCTCCAGGCCATCGTCACGCCCGACCTCTCCGTCGGCTTCCCGCACCTGATGTTCTTCGAGTACCTGGTGGGCCACGTGGGGATCGTCGCCGCCGCCCTGTTCCTGGTGGTGGGCATGCGGATCGAGCCGCGGCGCTGGGCCGTGGTGAGGGTCTTCGTCATCACCGCGTGCTACACCGCGTTCGTAGGGCTCGTCGACGGGACCACGGGGGCGAACTACATGTTCCTGCGCCAGCCGCCGAGCGAGTGGACGCTGCTGCGCCTGCTGGGCCCCTGGCCCTGGTACACGGTGAGCGCGGCCGGCGTGGCCGTCGTCCTGCTCCTGGCGCTCAACGCGCCTTTCTGGTGGCGACGCCGACACGCGGCGGCGTCCGTGCCCACCGGCTCATTGCGGCAGGACGACCTGGCCGACCCCCGGTGAGGGGTGCCAGACGTACCCCCACGCGTCAGGACCGCTGACGATCGGCGTGGCGTGGAGGCCCTCGGCCACGAATTGCCGCATGTCGGCGATCTCCTGCAATGGCAGCGGCTGCGTGCCCGCCGTCGGCGCGAAGACGAACACGACCGTGCTCGCGTGCACGGGGAACCGTGAGCCGAGCGGCGAGATCACGTAGGCATAGCGGCGACCGGCGAATCGGCCGACCACGCCGAAGGTGGAGATGACCTCGGCGTCGGGGGGTGTGGCCTTGCGGATCTGGGCGATCTGGGCCGCGGTGGGGGCGTCGACGTGGAACGGCACGATGAACCCCTGCGACACCTCGTCGAGGGCGAAGGCGACGGCACCCAGGACGGCGACGACGAGGGCGGCGGCGACGATGCCGGCGCGCACGCGGCGCCAGCTGAGCACGATGACGGCGTTGAGGGCCGTGGCGGCCACGCCGAAGAGGTAGATGGGGATGTCCTGGAACCCCGGATCGATGAACGCGGGATTCGCATTGAGGCCGTTGGCGGCAAGCACGGCCAGGAGGGGGCCGAACAGCCACGGGTTGAAGAGTCCGACGAACCCGGTGGGCGTGAGGTCGTCGAGGATCTGGGGGCGGTAGCTCCGCAGCATGTGGACGGGACGGCCCGGATGGGTGATGGCCCCTTTGGCGATGGCCAGGACGCCGCCGATCCCGCTCGAGACCTGGTGACCGGCGAGGTAGGCGTACCCGGAGATGGGCGATCCCTTGTTGGCGCCGAGGAGCGCGAGCAAGGCCACCCAGGCCACGCCGACGACGGCGATGGCGATGCCGTCACGCCGGCAGCGCTTGGTGGTCAGCGCGAACGCGACGCCCAGCGCGGCGACATAGGTGGCACCCACGTCGCCGGTGAGGAGGCAGAGCACCGCCAGGACCCAGGCCGTGCGCCGTCGGCCGGACCACAGCGCGAACCCCGCGCCGAGGGTGAGGCACGCAGCCAGCGTCTCGAAGTGGAAGTCCTGGACCACCACCCGGTACGACCAGGGGTCCACCAGGAACAGGATCAAGCCGGCGCCCGCGCACACGGCGGCCAGGGCCCGGCGGACCCCACGGATCCTGGCCAACGACACCACCCAGACCACGGCCACGGCCTCTGCTGCGACCAGGGCCGTGCACTGGACGAGAAGAAGGGTGAAGCCGTCGTTGGGGAACACCCAGTAGAGCAGTGCCAGGGGCCACATGACGAACTCGCCGTGGTCCTGCCAGAAGGCGATCCCCTGGGTGGTGGTCTGCGGGTCGAGGTTCCCGTGGGCGATCTCGAACCACGCCTGGTGGAACACGCCGAAGTCCAGCGACACGTTGAAGCGGTTGTACTCGTGGGCCACCAGGACGACCAGGACCGCGAGATGGGCGAGCAGCACCGCGCTGCCTGCCACGACCCACCACCGGGGGACCGCCCAGCGCTCCTCGGCCGGGACCGCACGGTGGTGGCCCATCGTCCCCGCGGACGTGTGCTCCCTCGGCGCGGCGGCGTCGGTCTGGGTCAGGTCCACCGAGGCCATGGTCCCTCGAGGGTATCGGCCCGGGGCGGCCGCCGTGTGACCGGCGACACCTCGGCGTCTGCCTCCAGGCGCAGGTGGAGCCGCATTCGTTTACCGGGCCGGCCCGTTGTGTCAGGGTTAGCCGGGGTCCCTCCGTGCGGGCGCCGCGGCGCGGGCGACGGAGCACCCGGTTGGGCCGACGCGAGGAGGGGGGCAGTGACCGCCACAGTGGATGCGCCGCCGGACGACCCGGTCGTCCACGTCCTGTGGATCAACGCCGGGCTCAGTTGCGACGGAGACTCGGTCGCCCTGACGGCGGCGACCCAACCGAGCATCGAGGAGATCGCGCTGGGGGCGCTTCCCGGGCTGCCCAAGATCGCCGTGCACTGGCCGTTGATCGATTTCGAGTGCGGTCCCGTGGGCGGCGCGGACGACTTCATCGAGTGGTTCTTCAAGGCCGACCGCGGTGAGCTCGAGCCCTTCGTGCTGGTGGTCGAGGGCTCGATCCCGAACGAGGCCCTGAAGAAGGAGGGGTACTGGTGCGGTTTCGGGAACAACCCCGACACCGGCCAGCCCATGACCACCAGCGAATGGCTCGACCGCCTGACGCCGAAGGCGCTGGCCGTGCTCGCGGTCGGGACGTGCGCGACCTACGGAGGCGTGCACGCCATGTCGGGCAATCCGACCGGCGCCATGGGGGTCCCCGACTACCTCGGGTGGGGATGGCGCTCCAAGGCGGGGATCCCGATCGTGTGCGTCCCGGGGTGCCCGATCCATCCTGACAACCTGTCGGAGACGATCCTCTACCTGCTCTACCAGGCGACCGGCCAAGCCCCGCCGATCCCCCTCGACGAGGCGCTGCGGCCGACCTGGCTGTTCGGCAGCACCGTGCACGAGGGATGCGACCGCGCCGGGTACTACGAGCAAGGCGACTTCGCCACCGAGTACGGCTCGCCCAAGTGCATCGTGAAGCTCGGCTGCTGGGGTCCGGTGGTCAAGTGCAACGTGCCCAAGCGCGGCTGGGTCAACGGTGTGGGCGGCTGCCCCAACGTCGGGGGCATCTGCATCGGCTGCACGATGCCGGGGTTCCCGGACAAGTTCATGCCGTTCATGGACGAGCCACCCGGTGCGCGGGTGTCGACGATCGGAAGCGGGCTCTACGGCGGGATCATCCGACGGCTGCGCGGCTTCACCGAGAAGACGCTCGACGAGGAGCCCAAGTGGCGGGTCAAGGGCACCACGTCGCTGACCGGCTACACCGGCGAGTGGCGATAGAGGAGGGTGGACATGGCGACAGCCCAGAAGGCGGAAGCCGGGCCCGACGGCCTCGTCGAGATGGCGTGGGACCCGATCACCAGGATCGTCGGGAGCCTCGGGATCTACACGAAGATCGACTTCTCGCAGAAGAAGGTGGTCGAGTGCCACTCGACGTCATCGATCTTCCGCGGCTACAGCATCTTCATGAAGGGCAAGGACCCGCGCGACGCCCACTTCATCACCAGCCGCATCTGCGGCATCTGTGGCGACAACCACGCCACCTGCTCCTGCTACGCGCAGAACATGGCCTACGGCGTCAAGCCGCCGCACCTCGGCGAGTGGATCGTCAACCTCGGCGAGGCCGCGGAGTACATGTTCGACCACAACATCTTCCAGGAGAACCTGGTCGGTGTGGACTTCTGCGAGAAGATGGTCAAGGAGACCAACCCCGGCGTCCTCGAGCAGGCCGAGCGGACCGAGGCGCCCAACGCGGGAGCGCACGGGTTCCGGACGATCGCGGACATCATGCGGTCCCTCAACCCCTTCTCGGGTGAGTTCTACCGCGAGGCGCTCCAGGTGAGCCGCTACACCCGGGAGATGTTCTGCCTGATGGAGGGCCGCCACGTCCACCCGTCGACGCTGTACCCGGGCGGCGTGGGCACCACGGCGACCATCCAGCTCTTCACCGACTACCTGACCCGGCTCATGCGGTACATCGAGTTCATGAAGAAGGTCGTGCCCATGCACGACGACCTGTTCGACTTCTTCTACGCGGCACTGCCCGGCTACGAGAAGGTCGGCCTGCGGCGAACCCTGCTGGCGTGCTGGGGGGGCTTCCAGGACCCCGAGGTGTGCAACTTCGAGTACAGGGACATGTCCGAGTGGGGACGGGCGATGTTCGTGACCCCGGGCGTGGTCGTCGACGGCACGCTCGTGACCAATGACCTGGTGGACATCAACCTGGGGATCCGCATCCTCCTCGGGCACTCCTTCTACCGGGACTGGGACGACCAGGAGATGTTCGTGACCCGCGACCCCCTCGGCAACCCGGTCGACCGCCGCCATCCCTGGAACCAGCACACCGTCCCCATGCCCCAGAAGCGCGATTTCGACGGCAATTACAGCTGGGTCATGGCGCCGCGGTGGTTCGACGGGTCCGACCACCTCGCTCTCGACACGGGTGGCGGGCCGCTCGCCCGCCTGTGGTCGACCGCGCTGTCGGGGCTGGTGGACAACGGCTACGTCAAGGCCACCGGGACGAGCGTCGTGATCAACCTGCCCAAGACGGCGCTCAGGCCCGAAGTGACCTTCGAGTGGAAGGTCCCGCGGTGGTCCAACACGATCGAGCGGGACCGGGCCAGGACCTACTTCCAGGCGTACGCCGCCGCCATGGGGCTCTTCTTCGTGGAGAAGGCGCTGGCCGAGGTCCGTGCGGGACGCACGAAGACGTGGGAGAGCTTCGAGGTCCCCGACGAGGCAATCGGCTGTGGCTTCACCGAGGCGGTGCGGGGCGTCCTCTCGCACCACCTGGTGATCCGGGACGGCAAGATCGCCAACTACCACCCGTACCCGCCCACGCCCTGGAACGCCAACCCCCGCGACGCCTACGGGACCCCCGGGCCCTACGAGGACGCCGTCATCGGCACGGAGATCTTCGAGGAGAACTCGCTCGACGACTTCAAGGGGATAGACATCATGCGCACCGTGCGCAGCTTCGACCCCTGCCTGCCCTGCGGCGTCCACATGTACATGGGCAAGGGCAAGGTGCTAAAGAAGTTGCACTCGCCGACCATGGCTCGCGTCCTCGACGAGGAGTGATCTTCGGCGCCGACCCAGGGGGGATGTCGTGACCGGTCAAGGAGATCTCAGCGACGTCGGCCGGCGCATCGAGGAGCTCCTGGACCTGCTCGGGTCGATGCCCGATCGCCGGGCGCGCCAGTGTGCGGAGGAGCTGCTGCGGCTGGTGCTCGACCTCTACGGGGCGGGGCTCGAGCGCGTGCTCGAGCTCGGCTGCGCCGAGGGGGCACCGGGCGGTCCTGCCCTCCTCGAGCGGCTGCTCGACGACGAGCTGGTCTCCAGCCTGCTCCTGGTCAGCGACCTGCACCCCCTCGGGCTGCGCGCCCGGGTCGAGCGCGTCCTCGCCGGCGTCAGCGCCGCGATCCCCGACGGCGACGCCCGGCTCCTCGAGCTCGACGAGGAGCACCACATGGTCAGGGTGCGCCTGCTCGCGCCCGACGGGACCGTCCCCGAGGCCATGGCCGCGCGCCTGCGCAAGCTCGTGGAGCAGGCGGCCCCCGAGATCGTGGCCGTGGAGATCGACCGGCCCGGCACGCCCGTGCGCCTGCGTCGCAAGGAGGCGGTGCCGTGACGCCGCCGGAGGGGGATCCCGGCGTGACGACGCCGCCGACCGCGGCCGGCGACGAGGGTCCCTTGGCCGTCCTCCGACGCATCCGCCGGCCGCCGGTCCGGCCCCGCCCGGGCGAGCGCTGCGACCTGTGCGACGAGGTGGTGCCCGACGACCACTCGCACCTGGTGGACCTCCAGAGCCGGCGCCTCCTGTGCGTGTGCGGGCCGTGCGCGCTCTTGTTCGCGGGCGAGGGAGCGGGTGGCAGGCGCTTGCGGGCCGTGCCCGACCGCTATGTCGAGCTGGGGGCCGAGGGCCTCAGCCCCGCCGAGTGGGACGGCCTCGAGATCCCGGTGTCGATCGCCTTCCTCTTCGTGAACTCCACCCTCGGGCGGACCATCGCCTGCTACCCGGGTCCGGCTGGTGCCACCGAGAGCATGCTGCCGTTGGGGACGTGGGAGGACATCGTCGCCGCGCACGGTGCGCTCGACGCGCTCGAGCCGGACGTCGAGGCGCTCCTCGTGCACATGGACCGGGCCTGCCAGGAGTCCTTCGTGGTCCCCATCGACGTCTGCTACGAGCTGGTGGGTCACCTGCGCACGCTGTGGCACGGCTTCGACGGGGGCGAGCCGGCACGCCGGCACCTCGACGGGTTCTTCGACGACCTGCGGGCGCGTGCCACGGTGCGTCCCGTCGCCGGGGAGGGGGCGAGGCGGGTGGGGAATGGCTGAGGTGACCTTCGAGGTCCTCGGGGCGGAGGTCGAGCGCTTCGCCTTCACGCCCACCATCGCCCTGCACCTGCGGGTGACCGAGGCCACGGGCTCGCCGGTGGGAGCGATCGCGCTCCGGACCCAGGTCCGGGTGGAGCCGCAGCGGCGCGCCTACGACGGCGGCGACGAGGAACGCCTGCTCGAGCCGTTCGGCCCCAAGGGCCAATGGGCCGAGTCGTTGCGGCCGTTCCTGTGGGCCCAGCTGTCCACCAGCATCGGCTGTTTCCAGGGGTCCACGGAGTTCGACCTGCCCGTCGCCTGCACCTACGACACCGAGGTGGCGGCCACCTCCTACCTCGCCGCGCTGCGACAGGGCGACATCCCGCTGGTGCTGCTCTTCAGCGGGACCGTCTTCTCCTGCGGGCCGCGCGGGCTCGTGGCCGAGCCCGTCCCCTGGCACCTCGAGGCTCGCTACGGGCTGCCCGTGTCGTGCTGGCGGGGGGCGATGGACCGCTTCTTCCCCGACAGCCGCTGGCTGCGGCTCTCCACCGAGGCGGCCGACGCGCTCGGCGCCTTCAAGGCGCGCGAAGCCCTGCCCACCTGGGACCAGGCCGTGGCGCTGCTCCTCGAGCGGGCGGGGGAGCTGCCGTGACCACCGGCGCCGTCACCGGGCGGGACGCGGACGACCCGTTCGCCGCAGTGTGCCGCCTGGCCGACGCGGTGCTCTACGAGGGCTACGTCCTGTACCCGTATCGGGCGTCGGCGGCGAAGAACCGGAACCGCTGGCAGTTCGGCGTGCTCGTCCCGCCCGCGGCGGGCGCCGCCCATGCGTCCTCCGCCAGCTGCGAGTTCCTCGTCGACGGTCCCCACACCGAGCTGCGGCTGCTCGTCCGCTTCCTCCAGGTCCAGGCGCGGGTGGTCGAGGTGCCGGCGGGCGAGGGCGGCGGGTACCGCCCAGTGCCGTCGGCGTGCGCCGGCGAGCGAGTGTGGACGACGTGGGACGAGGCGGTCGAGCGCGAGGTCGACCTCGGCTGGGTGCCGTTGACGACCCTGGCGGGCTCCGGTGGCGGCGCACCGGTGTCGCTGGCGGGGGACCACGACACCGAGCAACTCGTCGACGACGAGGGCCGGCCCGTCGGCCGCCTCGTGCGCCGGTGCTGGCCGCTGGTCGGCGCCGTCACCGTCACGGCGGCGCCGTGCGAGGCGCCCTGCCCGCTCACCCGGATGCGGGTGGAGGTCCGCAACGACACCGTGTGGGACGGGCCGGAGGCGGGGTGGGACGAGACGACCCGGCGCTCGCTGCTGTCGGTGCACCTGCTCGTCGCGGCCAGGGGAGGCCGCTTCGTCTCGAGCCAGGACCCGCCGGCGTTCGCTTCGGCGGCCGCCGCCGCCTGCGTCAACCGCGGCCTGTACCCGGTGCTCGTCGGCGACCGCGGCGCCGACCCCGGCGCCGACCCCGGCGCCGACGATCTCCTGCTCGCAGCGCCGATCATCCTCTACGACCACCCCGAGCTGGCACCGGAGAGCCAGGGCGACTCCTTCGACGCCACCGAGATCGACGAGATCCTCACGCTGCGGGTCCTGACCCTGACCGACGAGGAGAAGGCGGAGGCGAGGGCCACCGACCCCCGGGCCGCCGCGGTCGTCGACCGCTGCGACGGGATGCCCGAGGAGGTGCTCGCCCGGCTGCACGGCGCCATCCGGTCGCTCCGGCCGCTGGGCGCGGACGTGGGGCGGTGCCAGCCCGGGGGCCCCGGTCTCCCGTGGTGGGACCCCGGGGTGGACGCCGCCTTCGACCCGCGCACCGACGTTGTGCTGGTCGACGGCTCGGTGGTGGGGGCGGGGGCCAAGGTCCGGCTGTCACCCTCGCGGCGCGCGGACGCCCAGGACATGTTCGTCGCCGGGCGCAGCGCCACGGTCACCGGCGTCTACCACGACGTGGACGGGGACGTGCACGTGGCCGTGGTCGTCGACGACGACGACGACCAGGGCGCCGCCCTGCACGACTGGTACGGGCGCTACCTCTACTTCCGGCCCGACGAGCTCGACGTGCCGGACGAGGCGGCCCCGTCGTGACCGCGCGGGTCCTCGTGGCCGGGATCGGCAACATCTTCCTGTCCGACGACGGGTTCGGCAGCGCGGTGGCCGCCCGGCTCGCGGCCGAGCCCTGGCCCGAGGGGGTGCGGGTGGGTGACTTCGGGATCCGGGGCGTGCACCTGGCCTACGAGCTGCTCGACGGCTACGACGCCCTCGTCCTCGTCGACGCCATGGCCACGGGCGAGGCGCCCGGTGCGCTCACCGTCCTGGAGCCGACCGTGGAGAGCGCCGAGGACGCGGCGCCCCCCTTGCCCTCGCTCGCCGCCTTCGACGCGCACGGCATGGACCCGGCGACGGTCCTGCGCTTGCTGGCGGACCTCGGCGGGCAGGTGCGCTCGATCGTCGTGGTGGGCTGCGAGCCGGCGAGCCTGGAGGAGGGCATGGGTCTGAGCGAGCCGGTGGCCCGTGCGGTCGAGCCGGCCACGGTGCTGGTGCGGGAGCTGGTGTCGGCGCAGCTCGCCTCGGCGGGCGGCGCCGCTGAATGGGCTATGGTCCGGTCGCTCCCCGACATCGCTTGCTCCCTCGAGATGCGGGAGATGTGAACCGTTGGCCCGCTATGTGATCGTCCCCGACCGCTCCACCGTGTGGATCGACGCCAAGTCGAGCCTGCACCCGATCCACTCCGAGGTGCGGGGCCTGCTCGGGTTCGTCGACGTGGAGGTCGACGGGTCGGGCGCGCTGGACCTGTCGAAGACGCCCAGCGGTCATCTCGAGCTGGCCGTCGACCAGCTGTCGTCGGGCAACCCGCTCTACGACCGCGAGATGAAGCGGCGCATCGAGTCTCGCCGGTACCCGACCATCGTCGGCGACCTGTCGGAGATGTCAGCCGACGGCGAGGCGGGCAGCTACGTGGTGCGCGGCGACGTCACCTTCAAGGGCGTCACGCAGGTGTGCCAGGACACCATGACCATCGCGGCGAAGGAGGACCTGCTGGTGCTGGAGGGGGCCCACACCTTCGACGTGCGGGACTTCGGGATGGAGCCGCCCAGGATCATGATGCTCAAGGTGCACCCCGAGGTCGACGTCCGGGTGGAGATCACGGCCAGGCGGGAGGGCTGATGCACGAGCTGGGGTTGTGCGCGGACATCGTGGGGGCCGTGACGCGACGGGCCGGGGACCGGCCCGTCGCCCGGGTCACGGTCCGGGTGGGCGCCCTGCACCACGTCCACCCCGAGGCCTTCGCCCAGTCGTTCGCCCTGGCGGCAGCGGGCACCTCTGCCGATGGCGCGGTGGCCGAGCTGGTGCTCGTCCCCATGACCATGCGCTGCCGGGCCTGCGGGTCGGCGGCAGAGTCGGTGGAGCCCGTGGTGGCCTGCCCTGCGTGCGGGGCCCCGGAGGTCGACCAGCGCGGCGGCGACGAATTGGTGCTCGAGTCCCTCGAGTACCGGGCCTGAGGGGGGGCGATGTGCCTCGGCATCCCGGGTGAGGTGGTCGAGCTGGTCGAGTCCAACCAGGACCTGGCCAAGGTCGAGGTCGCCGGGGTGCGGCGCAACGTCAACATCGGCCTGCTGGCAGACGAGGGGGTCGAGCCTGGCGACTGGGTGCTCATCCATGTCGGGTTCGCCATGTCGAAGATCGACGAGGACGAGGCGGCGCGCGCCATGGAGGGCCTCATGCTCATGGGCGCGGCGTACGAGGAGGAGCTGCGTGCGGTGCGGGAGTCGCAGATCGGCTGAGGCCATGGCGCGGCACCGGGCCCAGCCCCACGACGCGCCGCTGCAGCGGGTGGCGTAGGCGCGGGCGACGCCGCGCCGCAGGGAGCCGCAGGAGAGAGGACGAGGGGGAGGCCGCCGTGCGATTCGTCGACGAGTACCGGGACCCCGCGGCGGCGCGCGCCCTGCTCGAGCGCATCAGGGTCCTTGCCGGCGACGACCACGTCAAGTTCATGGAGGTCTGCGGCGGGCACACGCACACGATCTACCGCCACGGCATCGAGCACGTGCTGCCCGAGTCGGTCGAGCTGGTCCACGGGCCCGGGTGCCCGGTGTGCGTGATCCCGATGGGGCGCATCGACGACGCCATCGCCCTGGCCGAGACGTCCGGCGTGGTCTTCACGACCTTCGGGGACATGATGCGGGTCCCGGGCTCCCGAGGCAACCTGCTCGGCGCCAAGGCGCGTGGGGCGGACGTCCGCTTCGTGTACTCGCCCCTGGACGCCCTGCGGGTGGCCAAGGAGAACCCTGAGCGCCAGGTCGTGTTCTTCGCGGTCGGCTTCGAGACCACCGCGCCCTCCACGGCGGTGACGCTCCTGGCGGCGCGCGAGGAGCGGGTCGACAACTTCAGCGTCTTCTGCAACCACGTGACGATCGTCCCGCCGATCAAGGCCATCCTCGACTCCCCGGACCTGCGCCTCGACGGGTTCCTCGGGCCGGGCCACGTGTCGACGGTGATCGGCCAGCGGCCCTACCGGTTCGTCCCCGAGGCCTACGGCAAGCCCCTGGTGACGGCGGGCTTCGAGCCCCTCGACATCCTCCAGGCGGTGGTGATGCTCCTGACCCAGCGGCGCGAGGGCCGGTGCGAGGTCGAGAACCAGTACACGCGCTGCGTGCGCCAGGAAGGGAACCCCCGGGCCCTCGCCTACCTGGCCGAGGTCTTCGAGCTCCGTCCGCACTTCGAGTGGCGGGGACTGGGGTTCATCTCCCAGAGCGCGCTCAAGCTGCGCCCGGAGTTCGCGCCCTGGGACGCCGAGCTCCGCTACACCGTGCCTGGGGTGCGGGTCGCCGACCCCAAGGCCTGCCAGTGCGGCGAGGTGCTCAAGGGGGTCATCAAGCCCTGGGAGTGCAAGGTGTTCGGCACCGCCTGCACCCCCGAGACGCCCATCGGGACGTGCATGGTCTCCTCCGAAGGGGCCTGCGCGGCGTACTACAACTTCGGGCGCCTGCACCGCGAGGCGGCGGCCAGCGTGGCGGTGCACCGGCGCTCGTCGGTGGGCGCCGGCGGCTGACGCGGCCCCCGGAGACCTCGGTCACCGGGTAGGGGGAGACGGGGCCGGAGCGGGGGAGCCGCCCAGGGCGGCGACGGCCGCCTGCCCGACGCTGATCCCCCCGTCGTTGGGCGGCACGACCTCGTGGACGAGGACCTCGAGCCCCCGGCAGCGCAGGGCCTCGGCGACCACCGCGCCGAGGCGGGCGTTCTGGAAGACGCCGCCGCTGAGGGCCACGGTGCGAAGCCCCCGCCGGGCGGCGAGGCGCGCCGCGGCCTCGGCCGCCGCCGCGCCGAAGCTGTCGTGGAAGCCGGCGGCGATGTGCGCCGGCTCCACGCCCGCATCACGGGCGTCGAGCACCCCGCGCACCAAGGGGGCCGGATCGAGCACGAGGAGGCCCCCGACGTCCTCGGCCGCCACCTCCAAGGGCAGCCCGTCACCGGGCTCGACCCGGCGGGCGAGGGCCTCGAGCTCCACGGCGGCCTGGCCCTCGTAGGTGACCACCCCGCGCACGCCGACGAGGGCGGCGACCGCGTCGAACAGGCGCCCCGCGCTCGACGTCGTCCGGCTCGCGCCCGGCGCCTCGAGCAGGCCCAGCACCGCGGCCCAGCGCGGGTCGAGCGCGGGCCCGAGCCCGGCCGCGCGCGTCTCCCCGCAGGCGGTGGCCACCCAGCTCAGCGCCATCCGCCACGGCTCGAGGACGGCCGCCGTGCCGCCGGGCAGGGCGACTGGGCGCAGGTGCCCCACCCGCTCGTAGCCGCCGAGGTCGGCGACCAGGAGCTCGCCCCCCCACAAGGTCCCGTCAGGGCCCAGCCCCAGCCCGTCGAAGGCCATGCCCAAGACGGTGTCGCTGCGGCCGTGCTCGGCCAGGCACGAGGCGATGTGGGCGTGGTGGTGCTGGACGGCCAGCGTGTCGAGGTCGCCGTCGAGGGCCCACTTCGTCGAGAGGTACTCGGGGTGCAGGTCGTGCGCCACCACCTCCGGGGTCACGCCGTAGAGCGCGGGCAGATGTCGCGTGGCCTGGAGGAACGAGCCGTAGGTGGCCAGGTGCTCGAGGTCGCCGATGTGGTGGCTGGTCACGAGCCGCTCGCCCTTGGCCACCGACACGGTGTTCTTGCGCTCGGCACCGACCGCCAGCACCTGGCGCTGCGCGCGCCAGGGGAGGCGGATCGGCTCGGGGGCGTAGCCCCGCGAGCGCCGCACCATCTGGGTGCGACCGTTGGCCGCCCGGACGACCGAGTCGTCGCAGCGGATGTGGATGGGCCGGTCGTGGGTGAGCAGGGCGTCGACCATGGGGCCGAGACGCGCCACGGCGTCGTCGTCTCGGTGGGCGATGGGGTCGTCGGACAGGTTGCCGCTCGTCAGCACGATCGCCCGGCCCACGCCCAGGGACAGCAGATGGTGCAGCGGCGAGTACGGCAGCATCACCCCGACCTCGGCCAGGCCGGGGGCGACACCGGGTGCCAGGGCGGCGTCCTCCCGGCGCGGCGCCAGGACGATGGGACGGCGCGCCGAGCACAGCACCGCCCGGGCCGGCGCGTCCAGGTGGCACGCCGCCTCGGCACTGGCGAGGTCGGCCATCAGCACGGCGAAGGGCTTGTCGTCGCGGGCCTTGCGCCGTCGCAGCTCGGCCACCGCCACGGCGTCGGTGGCGTCGACCGCCAGGTGGTAGCCGCCGACCCCCTTGATCCCCACGATCCTCCCGGTGCGCAGGGCGTCGACGGCCCCTGCCAGCGCGTCGTCGCCCGCGGCGAGGGGGACCCCGGCGGGGGTGCGCAAGGTCAGGCGGGGCCCGCACACGGGACAGGCGTTGGGCTGGGCGTGGAAGCGCCGGTCCGCCGGGTCGTCGTACTCGGCCTGGCACCGCCGGCACATGGCGAAGCCCGCCATGGTGGTGGCCGGGCGGTCGTAGGGGACGGAGAGCACGATCGTGTAGCGGGGACCGCAGGCCGTGCAGTTGGTGAACGGGTACCGGTGTCGGCGGTCGCCGGGGTCGTCCACCTCGGCCAGGCAGGCCGGGCACGTGGCGCCGTCCACGCCCACCGCCACGTCGGGGGTGCCGTCGTGCGCGCTCTCGACGATGCGGAAGCGCGGTCGCGCCGCGCCGCCATCGGCCTGGGCGCCGCCGCGGTCGTCGCCGGCGTCGGCCGGGGCCGTGAGCACCTCGACGCCGGTCACGCTGGCCAGCGGCGGGGGCGACTCGACCAGGACGCGGCAGAGCTCGGCCAGGGCGTCGGGGCTCCCGGCCACGTCGATGACCACGCCGGCGGTGTCGTTGCCGACCGAGCCCGACAGGCCCAGCGCCACCGCGTGGCGGTAGACGAAGGGCCGGAATCCCACGCCCTGGACGGTGCCGGTGACCCGGAGGCGCCGCCGCTCGATCATCGGCCGTCAGCAGATCCTGGGGAGCGGGTCGCCGACCAGCATGTCGACGATGCGCGTCCCCCCGAAGGCCGTGCGCAGGACGACGATGCCCGCAGGGTCGTCGCGGATCTCGCCGACGACGGCGGCCTCGGCGCCAGTGGGCACCGAGCGCAACGCGTCCAGCGCGGCGGGCGCGTCGTCGGGCCCGACCACCGCCAGCAGCTTGCCCTCGTTGGCCACGTAGAGGGGGTCGATCCCCAGCAGGTCGCACGCGCCGGCGACGGCAGGGTGCACGGGCAGCGCCGCCTCGTCGAGCACCACCGCGACTTCTGCGTCGAGCGCCAGTTCGTTGGCCACCGTGCCCACGCCGCCGCGCGTGGGGTCGCGCAGCCAGCGCGTCGAGGGCGCCGCGGCCAGGAGCGCGTCGACGAGCGGGGTCAACGGCGCGGTGTCGGACTCGATGTCGGCCTCCAGGGCCAGGTCGCCGCGCGCCAGCATCACCGCCATCCCGTGGTCGCCGATCGCCCCCGACACGAGCACAGCGTCGCCTGGCCGCACCTGGTCGGCGCCGAGGCGGCGGCCCAGGGGGACGACGCCCACCCCGGCGGTCGTGATGTAGGCGCCGTCGGCCGCCCCCCGGTCGACCACCTTGGTGTCGCCCGTGACGAGCACGACGCCGGCCGCCCGCGCCGCCTCGGCCATGTCCTGGGCCAGCGCGGCCAGCTCGGCCACCGGGAAGCCCTCCTCCAGGACGAAGGCGGCCGACAGCCAGGCGGGGCGCGCGCCCATGACGGCCAGGTCGTTGACGGTCCCGTGCACGGCCAGGTGGCCGATCGACCCGCCGGGGAAGCGCAGCGGGCGCACCACGAACGAGTCCGTGGTGAAGGCGATGGTCTCGCCGCCCGGCAGGGTGAGGACGGCCGCGTCGGTCAGCGGCGCCCGGTCGCCCGACCCGAACGCCTCCAGGAACACGGCGTCGACCAGGGCGGCCGACGCCTTGCCCCCCGCACCGTGGGCCAGGGTCACCACCTCGTCGCGCAGGCGGGGTCGGCGCCGCCGGAAGGTCTCGATGCGGTCCAGCACGGCCGCCTCGCGGCCTGCCTCGGCCCTGGGCTCGCTCGCCTCCGTCACGACGGGACCCCCGTCCCCATCCGGTCCTGGACCTCCGACCACACGGCGTGGACGAGGGCGGACTGGGTCTCCTGGATGCGGTGCACGCTCTCGGAGCGGACGACCATGCAGTGGGCGATGTCGGGGCTGGCCGCCATGCCCCCCCCGTCGTAGCCGGCGAGACCGATCGTGAGCAGGCCGCGCCGGTGCGCCTCGGCCATGGCCCGCACCACGTTGTCGGAGTTCCCGCTGGTCGAGAAGCCCATGGCCATGTCGGACGCAGTGGCGTGGGCGATGAGCTGGCGGGAGAAGACCAGCTCGAAGCCGACGTCGTTTCCGAGGGCGGTGAGCACGGCCGTGTCCTCGGCGAGCGAGCGCGCCGGCAGGGGCGTACCACCGGGCGCCAGCGCGAAGAGCGAGGCGCTCAGCGCGGCGTCGGTGGCACTGCCGCCGTTGCCGAAGGTGAAGAGCCGCCCGCCCGTCGCGAAGCGCGCCGTCATCTCGCCGGCCAGCGTGGCGATCTCGCCGGCCAGGCGCGCCAGGGTCTCGTCGCGCAGGGCGGCGCTCTGGTCCATCTTGGCGCCGGCCGACGCGGCCAGGTCGCCGAGCAGGCCCGCCTGGTCACGCTCGTCGGCCTCGATGAACGGGTAGAGGAAGTCGCTGCCGCTCATCGTTCGACCACCGACAGCGCCGAGCCGGCGTGGACGATCACCAGGTCGCCGGGCCGGGCGTCGTCCACCAGGGACAGGTCGACGGCCTCGACCCCTGCCGGGGTGCGCACCTGGGCGCGCCGGTCGTCCTCCACCGACAGGATCTCGGCCAGCCGGCCTTCGTCGGAGCAGGTGATGCACGGCTCGTCGGCGCACGACACCGGTGCCGCCGGGGCGTCGGGGTGGTCGCGCAGGAGCCCCGCGTGCTCGAAGCACACGTGGGTGAGCTCCCACAGCAGGTGGTACAGGAGGACCGCACCGCCCGAGTAGGGCGCCCGCGGGTCGTCGGACCACAGCACGACGTCGGCCGCCCCGGGTGCCGGACGCGGGCCGGCCCCGATCCACAGCGAGGCGATCCCCCAAGCGCGACAGCGGCGCATGGCGGCGCCCACCGTCGGCTCGTCGGCGCCCGCCACGGCCACCAGCACGTCGCCCGGTCTCGTCTGCACCCGGAGCAGGGCCAGGGCGTCGGCACCGGCCACGGCCACGGCCGGCAGCGCCCGCTTGCCCATGATCACGGGGTGGACGAACTCCACCGCCAGGTGGCGCGCGTGCGCCTCGAGACCGGGCGCCAGGCACCACATGGTGGCCCCGGCGCCGAACGCCCGCGCGAGCGCCAGCGAGGCGTCGGCCAGGTCGTCGGGCAGTGTGCCGGTGCGCTCCAGGATGCCCACCTCCCCTCGGGTGCCCCCATGGTACGTCCCGGCCGGCGGCGGGTTGCCGGGGGCGGGCGACGACCGCGACCCACGTGTGTACGCTCGAAGCACCCCCCCGAGCAGGAGGTCGTCCCATGGCCGAATTCAGCTCGTACGATCCCGGTACGCCGTGCTGGGTCGATCTGGCCAGTACCGACATCGAGCGCTCGAAGGCCTTCTACACAGGGCTCTTCGGCTGGGAAGCCGAGGAGGGCGGCCCCGACACGGGCGGCTACGTCATGTTCCGCAAGGACGGCAAGAACGTGGCCGGCGCCATGGAGATCATGATGGAGGGCCAGCCCCCGGCGTGGATGACCTACATCGCCGTGGCCGACGCCGACGACACGGTCGACAGGGCGAAGAAGGCGGGTGCCACCGTCTTCGTCGAGCCCATGGACGTCACCGACGTCGGGCGCATGGCCGTCTTCGCCGACCCCACCGGCGCCGCCATCGGCCTGTGGCAGCCGCGCGCCCACATCGGCGCGGACCTGGCCAACGAGCCCGGCAGCTTCTGCTGGAACGAGCTCCAGACCCGCGACACCGGGGCGGCGAAGGCGTTCTACGCCGAGGTCTTCGGCTGGGGCGAGCACACCATGGCGGGTGAGATGACCTACACCGAGTGGCGGCTCGGCGACAAGACCATCGGCGGCATGATGGACATGCCCAAGGAGGTGCCGCCCGAGATGCCCGCCTACTGGCTCGTGTACTTCGCCGTGGCCGATTGCGACGCGTCCACGGCCAAGGCGACCGAGCTCGGCGGCGCCGCCCTCGTCCCGCCCACCGACATCGAACCCGGTCGGTTCTCCGTCCTTATGGACCCGACCGGCGCCACTTTCGCGTTGATCCGGATGCGGGCCGCCTAGCCGCGCCCATGGCCATCGAGCTGAGCACCGAGACGATCGGGACGCGGACGTGACGGGGCCCCAGCCCCTGTCGGAGGACTGGGTCGGGGCCAAGGCGACCGACGCGCTGCTGCGCCCGGTGCGCGCCGGCAACGCGTTCGAGGAGACGGTGGAGCGCCTCCTGCGCACCATCCGCCTGGGCATCGTCGAACCGGGCGAGCGCCTCCCGGCCGAGCGCGACCTCGCCGACCGGCTCAACGTGAGTCGGGTCACCCTGCGGGAGGCGATCCGGGAGCTGCAGCGGGCGGGGTACGTCGACTCGCGCCGAGGCCGCTACGGCGGCACCTTCGTCCGGCGCTCCCTGCCGGCGCGCCGGCACCGGCCGCGGCTGCGCCGTGCGCACGCGCCGGGGGGCGACGTGGAGGACACGCTGGTCCTCCGGCAGGCGGTGGAGACCGGCGCCGCGGCCGAGGCCGCCAGCCGGCCGATCGGCGCGCGCGAGGCGGCCTACCTGCGCGAGCGCCTGGCCGCCTGCGGGGCCGCCACGGACCTCGCCGAATACCGGCGCATGGACTCGCGCCTGCACATCGCGGTGGCCGAGCTGACCGGGTGCCCGTCGCTCACCTCGGCGGTGGCCGACGCGCGGGCCCGGGTGAACGCCCTGCTCGACGACGTCCCCGCGCTCGACACCAACCTGCGCCACGGCGACGCCCAGCACCAGGAGATCGTCGACGCCATCGTGGCCCGCGACCCCGATCGCGCCCGGCGCGCCATGGCCGAGCACGTCGAGGGGACGGCGCTGCTGTTGCGCGGTTTCCTGGCCTGAGCGCGGCTCCGGCACGACGACCGACCGCCCGAGGGGAGTGCGCACCGGCGCGGTCAGGCGCCGGCCCCCGCACCCTCGTCGGCCAGCCGGGCCTGGGCGAGCCGCCGCAGCGCGTCGGTGCGGATCTTGGCCGACCCGGTGTGCTCGAGCTCGGCCTCGTCGAAGAACAGGATCCGGCGGGGGATCTTGTAGGAGGCGAGCGTGCCCCTGAGAAAGGCGCGCACGCCGGCCTCGTCGACAACGTGGTCGCCATGGGCGACGGCGCAGACGACGACCATCTCGCCCAGCGTGGGGTGGGGCACCCCGACGGCCGACGCGCTCTGGAGGCCGGGATGGGGGAGGAGCGCGGTCTCGATCTCCACCGGCGACACGTTGGCCCCGCCCGTCTTGATGAGCTCGCTGGTGCGCCCGACCCAGTGCAGCCGGCCCTCCTCGTCCACGGTCCCGGCGTCGCCGGTGGGGAAGAAGCCGTCCTCGTCGAACACGTCCTCGGGGGCGACCTTGAGATACCCCTTCATGAGGGTGGGGCCCTTCACGCGGATCTCCCCGGACCGGCCCGGGCCGAGGGCCTCGCCGCTCTCGGGGTCGACGATGCGCACCGCGTTCCCCGGCAGGATCACGCCCTCGTGCCCGTGGCGCGCCGGTGCCGGCGTGTCCGCCGGCACCGAGCTCACGATGGTGAACGTCTCGGTCAGCCCGTAGGCGGCACGCGGGCTCCAGGCGTCCTGCACCGCCACGCTCGGGTGGCGGCCGAAGCTGGTGAAGGCCTCCACCTGGCGCAGCGCCGAGAGGTCGCGCGTCGGCCAGTCCGGGTGCTCCTCCATGGCGGCCGACTGGTGCGGCCAGGCGTGGGGGGTGGTCACCCGCTCGGCCTCCAGCAGGGCCAGGGCGAAGCCCGGCTCGAAGAGCTCCTCGAGCACCAGGCAGCCGCCGGCGCAGAGGGTCGCTCCCATGACCATGCAGAAGCCGGCCGTCCAGAAGAAGGGGAAGGCGCTCCATACCCGCACCTCGGGATCGAGGCCCAGCTGCCGGGCGAAGCGCCAGCTCTGCACGGCGGGGGCGCGATGGGCGTGGAGGACGCCCTTGGGCTCGCCGGTGGTGCCCGAGGTGTAGATGACGAGCGCGTCGTCGTGCGGCGAGACCGCCACCATCCGGTCGTCGAGCGCGGCGTCGTCCACGGCCCGGCCGGCGGCGAGGAAGGCGTCGCCTTGCGCGCCGCCCATGCAGACCACCGACCGGAGGTAGGGGAGCCGGGGCGCCATCTCGGCCAGCTGCGCGCCGTAGTCGTGGTGCCCGAGCCGCGCCTGGTGCAGCACCAGCGCGGCGTCCGAGTGTCGCAGGACGTGCTCGATCTCGGGCGCCTCGAAGAAGGTGTTGACCGGGACCAGCACCCCGCCGGCCATGGCCACGCCGAAGGTGGCGGCCACCCATTCGGGCCGGTTGCCCATGAGCAGCGCCACCCGGGTGCCCTTGTCCGCGCCCGCCGCCATCAGGGCCCTGGCCACCCGGCGGGCCTCGGCCCGCAGCTGGCCGTAGGGCCAGCGAACCATCGACCCCGGCGACCCGAAGCACAACGCCTCCCGCTGCGGGTGCCGGGCCGCGCACTGCTCGAGCAGGCCGCCCAGGGTGGGCGCGCCGATGCCCGGCTCGGTGTCGGGGTCGGGCCCCCGGAAGGTGGTCATGGCTCGAGCGGCCGCGTCGGCACGCCGGTGTCGGGCTTCGGGCCTACACGGGGAGCTGGACCTCGACGGGGCCCTTGGCCATGACCGTGCCGTCCTGGTTGGTCATGGTCACCTCGACGGTCACGACCGGCGCACCGAGGATCGCGTCCGTGGTCACGGCGCGCACCTCGCCGTCGAGCAGGGTGAGGTCGCCGTCGAAGGCGGGGAAGCGGTACTGGACGTTGGAGTGGCGGACGAAGGCCCGGTCGCCGGCCCAGGCGGCCACGTAGTCGAGCACCCACGCGCCCATCGACGCGCCGTAGCCGTAGCCGCGGGGCATGCCGACGAGCACCGCGTGCTCCTCGTCGGTGTGGCCGCGCGAGGGGCCGTGGTAGAGGCCGTCGCCGAGCTCGGGGTCGTCCCTGGCCCCTTCGAGGTCGCGGTCCATCTCCGGGAGCCAGCCCGCGTCCTCCAGGTAGTCGGGGCCCTCGTGGACGCTGGAGCCCCACACGGTGAACGTGTAGGCGCGCCACTCGCTGGCGAAGCTGGCCAGGCTGTGGGGGCCGACGGGCCGGGTGGGCAGGGTCTGGCCCGGGGCCAGGGTGGCCGGGTCGGGACTGGTGTCGCCAGCCCGGCTGCGGATCCAGGCCATGCGCTGACGGTCGATGTCGGCGAGGCGCTCGGCACGCCACGTCGGGCGTGGAGAGGCCTGCGTGAAGAATCCGCGGTCGCGGGCGATGTCGGCCCGGTAGCGCACCGCCGTCGACCACTGGCGCGCAACCTGCTCGCCGCGCTGGTTCGTGTACAGCGTCTCGCCCCGCGAGAACATCGTGGGCCCGGCGAACTTGGTCTCGGCCACCTTGTAGTCCACGAACCGGCGGCGCATGCGCAGCAGGTCGCCGGGAAAGACGCGCGGCCCGGCGAACCACCACTCGTCGCCGCCGAAGATCATGTGCGTGCCGGGGATGTTCCCGACGATCGCCGGCACCGCCCCGTGGCCCACGTCGCAGCAGATGGTGAAGGACTGCGGGGCGACGATCCGGCCGAAGCCGGACGCGGCGGCCGCCTCCTCGTCGAAATGGATGGGGTTGGGATACTGCATCCCCTGGACCCAGCGGCGGATGTCGGTGACGGTGACCGGCTCCTTGAGCTGGCCCCCGCCGACCGGCTTGCCGAGGTAGCGGTCGACGTCGCTGGTGTCGAACTCCACGGACAGGTCCTGGGTCATGCCCACCTCCCCCGCGCTGGCGGCTCCCCGGGCCGGCGCGTCGTGCCCGAATCCTGACACAGGCGTCACACTCGATCCAGGGGTCGGCATGCGCAGGGACTTCCGCCCCTTTCATCGGGCCCGGCCGAGGCGGTACACCGAAAGGTGATGTTCCAGGTGCGTTTTCACGGGCGGGGCGGCCAGGGTGTGGTCACCGCCGCCGAACTGCTCTCGGTGGCCGCCTTCGAGGAGGGCAAGCACGCGCAGGCCTTCCCGACCTTCGGCTCCGAGCGCACCGGTGCCCCGGTGACCTCCTTCTGCCGGATCGCCGACGAGCCCATCCGCACCCGCGAGCCGGTGCTCGCCCCCGACGCCCTGGTGGTCCTGGACGCCACCTTGGTCAACCAGGTCGACGTGTTCGCCGGCATGCGCCCCGAGGGCCACGTCCTCATCAACACGTCGCGCTCCTACGAGGAGCTCGGCCTGGAGCGCTTCGCGCTGCGCTTCCGGCCGGAGCGGTTCTTCTCGGTGCCCGCCACCGAGCTCGCCTTGGCCCGGATCGGCAAGCCGCTGCCCAACGCCGTGATGCTGGGGGCGCTCGCCGCCTACGTGCACGTCGTCTCCCTCGCCGCGGTCGACTCGGCCATCCGCGACCGGTTCGAGGGGCCGACGGCCGATCGCAACGTCGAAGCGGCGCGCGAGGCGTACCGCTACGTCGACCGTGAATTCGGTCGGGAGGTGCTGCGTGCTTCGCCAGATTGAGGGCTCGCGTGCGGTGGCCGAGACCGTCGCCCGGTGCCGGCCGGAGGTGGTCTGCGCCTACCCGATCTCGCCCCAGACCCACATCATCGAGGCCGTCGGCGCGATGGTGAAGACCGGCGAGCTCTCGCCCTGCGAGTTCATCAACGTCGAGTCGGAGTTCGCGGCCATGTCGGTGGCCCTGGGGGCGTCCGCGGCGGGCGCGCGCGCGTACACGGCCACGGCCAGCCAGGGCCTCCTCTTCATGATGGAGGCCGTCTACAACGCGGGCGGGCTGGGGCTCCCGGTGGTGATGACCATCGCCAACCGCGCCGTGGGTGCGCCGATCAACATCTGGAACGATCACAGCGACGCCATGGCGGTGCGCGACGCCGGGTGGGTCATGCTCTTCGCGGCCACCAACCAGGAGGCGGCCGATCTCCACGTCCAGGCCTTCCGCCTGGCCGAGGAGGTCTCGGTCCCGGTGATGGTGTGCATGGACGGCTTCGTCCTCACCCACGCCGTGGAACCCGTCGACCTTCCCGAGCAGGAGGCGGTCGACGCCTTCCTGCCGCCGTACCAGCCGCGCCAGATCCTCGACCCCGACGACCCCATGACCATCGGGGCCATGGTCGGGCCAGAGGCCTTCGCCGAGGTGCGCTACCTGGCCCACGCCCGCCACCTTCAGGCGCTGCGGCGCATCCCCGAGCTGGCGGCCGAGTTCGGCGCCGCCTTCGGGCGCGACAGCGGTGGGCTCGTGCGGCCCTACCGGTGCGACGACGCCGGCACCGTGGTGGTGGCCATGGGCTCGATCCTGGGCACCATCAAGGACGCCGTCGACGAGTTGCGCGACGCCGGGCACGCCATCGGCGTGCTGGGGCTCACCACCTTCCGGCCCTTCCCGCTGGAGGCGGTGTCCGACGCCTTGGCCCGGGCGGGCCGTGTGGTCGTGGTGGAGAAGGCGTTCAGCTCGGGCTTCGGTGGCGTGCTCTCCACCGATGTGGCCATGGCCGGCATCCCCCGTCCCGTCGAGGTGGCCACCGTGGTGGCCGGCCTGGGCGGGCGGCCGGTGACCAAGGCCGCGCTGGCCGGCGTGTTCGAGGACGCGTGCGCCGGGCGCCTGGCGCCGCTCACCTTCCTCGACCTCGACACCGGCGTCGTCGAACGGGAGCTGGCCCGCATGGCCAGCGAGCGCCGATCGGGGCCGAGTGCAGAGAACGTCCTGCGGGACCTGCGGGCACGCCGATGAGCGGCGTGCGCCGGTCGCCGGTGAAGTTCTACCAGGTGGGCAGCTTCGCGGTCGGCAACCGGCTGCTCGAGCTCGAGGACCGCACCGTGCAGTCCCATGCGGACCGGTTCAACGCCATCACCTCCGGTCACCGCGCCTGCCAGGGGTGTGGCGAGGCGCTCGGTGCGCGCTATGTGCTCGACGCCGCCATGCGCGCCACCGAGGGCCGGCTGGTGGCGGTGAACGCCACCGGGTGCCTGGAGGTCTTCTCGTCGCCCTTCCCCGAGACGTCCTGGCAGCTGCCGTGGCTGCACTCGCTCTTCGCCAACGCCCCCTCCGTCGCCACCGGTGTCGCGGCCGCGCTGGCCGTCAAGGGCCGACGGGACGTGCGCGTCGTGGCCCAGGCCGGCGACGGCGGCACCGTCGACATCGGCTTCGGCGCGCTGTCGGGGATGTTCGAGCGCAACGACGACGTGCTGGCCGTCTGCTACGACAACGAGGGCTACATGAACACGGGGGTCCAGCGCTCGAGCGCCACCCCGCCCGCGGCACGCACGGCCACCACCGAGGCGGTGGGCAAGGAGCCCGGGAACCCCTTCGGCCAGGGCAAGAACGTGCCCCTGCTGGCCCTCGCCCACGAGATCCCCTACGTGGCCACCGCCACCGTGGCCGACCTCCACGACCTGGAGGCCAAGGTGGCCAGCGCCATGGCCGTGCGCGGGGCCCGCTACCTGCACGTGCTGGTGCCGTGCCCGCTCGGGTGGGGGACCCGATCGGACGCGACCATCACGGTGGCCCGGCTGGCCAAGGAGACGGGGCTGTTCCCGGTCTTCGAGGGGGAGCACGGGGACGTCGTGTTCGCCTCCAAGATCCGCCGCCGCGTCCCGGTCGAGGAGTACCTGCGGATCCAGCACCGCTTCCGCCACCTCTTCGACGAGTCGGGCGAGGTGGCGCGTCCCGACATCGTGGCGCGGATCCAGGCACGCGCCGATCGCAACATCGAGCGCTTCGGGCTCCTGGCCGACGGCGAGGAGGACGCGTGACGGGCGGGCCCTATGCGGTCACCCTCTTCCCGGGCTCGAGCCTGGCCAACAAGACGGGGTCCTGGCGCGTCGAGCGCCCCGTCTACGTCGACCGCATCCCACCGTGCAATGACGCCTGTCCCGCGGGCGAGAACATCCAGGGCTGGTTGTACCGTGCCGAGGAGGGGGACTACGAGGGGGCGTGGCGGTTCCTGGTGGAGGAGAACCCCCTGCCGGCCATCATGGGCCGGGCGTGCTTCCACCCCTGCGAGACGGCGTGCAACCGCGGCCAGCTGGACGAGGCGGTGGGTATCAACGCCGTCGAGCGCTTCCTCGGCGACCTGGCCCTCGCCAAGGGGTGGGCCTTCCCGACCGAGCCGATCCGGCCCCACTCAGGGCGCCACGTCCTGGTGGTGGGGTCGGGGCCCGCCGGCCTGAGCGCCGCCTACCACCTGCGCCGGCTGGGCCACGAGGTCACCGTCCGCGAGTCGGCGGCCCTGCCCGGGGGCATGCTCCGCTACGGCATCCCCCGCTACCGGCTGGCGCGCGACGTGGTGGGGGCCGAGATCGACCGGATCCTGGCCATGGGTGTGGCCCTGGATCTCGGGCGCCCGGTCGACGACGTGGCCGGCGCGCTCGACCAGGGGTTCGACGCCGTCTTCCTGGGGGTGGGCGCGCAGATCGGCCACAACGCGTACATCCCCGCGGGGGACAGCGCGCACGTGCTCGACGCCGTGACGCTGCTGCGCTCCATGGAGGGGCAGGCACCGCCCGTCCTCGGCCGCCGGGTGGCGGTGGTCGGCGGCGGGGACACGGCCATGGACGTCGCCCGCACGGCGCGCCGGCTCGGCGTCGCCGAGCCCGTCGTCGTCTACCGGCGCACGCGCGGGCGCATGCCCGCGCACGAGGACGAGGTCGAGGAAGCCCTGGCCGAGGGTGTGGCCATGCGCTGGCTCTCCACCGTGGCGCATGCCGAGCCCGGCCGCCTGCAGATCGAGCGCATGGTCCTCGACGAGCACGGCGACCCGCAGCCGACCGGCGAGCTCGAGGAGCTGGAGGCGGACGACCTGATCCTGGCCATGGGCCAGGAGTGCGACCTGTCGCTCCTGGCCGGGCTCGAGGACGTGGGCGTGGACCACGGGGTCATCGACGTGGGGCCGGGGATGGCCACGGGGCACCCCGGGGTGTTCGCCGGCGGCGACGCGGTGCGCGGCGAGCGCACCATCACCACCGCTGTGGGGCACGGCAAGGCGGCGGCCCGGGCCATCGATCGCTACCTGCGCGGCGAGCCCGCGCCCGACGTCGCCCGCCACGCCCTGGCGGAGCCCGGACGGCTCAACCTCTGGTACTACTCGGACGCCCCCAAGTCCCTGCGGCCCCGCCTCGACCTGGTCCGGCGCACGTCGACGTTCGACGAGGTGGTCCAGGGCTTCGACGCGTCCACCGCGCTCTACGAGGCCCGCCGGTGCCTGTCGTGCGGGAACTGCTTCGAGTGCGACAACTGCTTCGGCGTGTGCCCGGACAACGCCGTGCACAAGCTCGGCCAGGGCCTGCGTTACGAGTTCGACTACGACTACTGCAAGGGCTGCGGGCTGTGCGCGGCGGAGTGCCCGTGCGGCGCCATCGACATGGTCCCCGAGCGCATCTGAGGCCCTAGCGGCGCCGCACCCGGCCCCGCAGGGCCAGGAGCGCCAGCGTCAGCGACACGCACCCGAAGACGGCGATGGCCAGGACGGCCGCGCCCAGGGCACGCCAGTGCCAGGCGCCCAGCTGGTGCGGCACCGCCTGCGCGCCGATGAGCGAGCGCAGCCCGGCGAGCACGTACGTCATCGGGTTGTAGCGGGCGATCGCCTGCATCCAGCCGGCGAGGGCGGGCAGCGGGGCGAACGCCGAGGTGAGGAACACGAAGGGGAAGAAGAGGATGAAGCTCGAGTTCACGGCGGCGGGGTTCCCGGTCTTGAGGGCGATGGCATAGGGAAGGCCGGTGAACACCAGGCCCCACAGCCCGGAGACCACGACGAAGAGGACCATCCCGGGCACGCCCGTGGCGAAGCGCACGCCGATGGCCAGGCCGAGCAGGACCACCGGCACCGCCAGGGCCATGACCAGGGCCAGGTCCGCCATCATGAGGCCGAGCAGCAGGGGGAGACGGCGGATCGGGGTGATGGTCAGGCGGTCGAAGTAGCCGTTCTGGATGTCGAGCACCAGCGACGAGGCCCGCGACACGCCGGTCACGGCGAAGACCACCGACACCGGCAGGGCGAACGCCTTGAAGACGATGCCGGTGGCGGTGTGGGTGACGCTGGAGAGCGCCCCCACGTTCATCACGTAGAAGATCGCTGGCACCAAGATGGCCGGGATCACCGACTCGGGGTCCCGGGGGATCTGGCGAAGGGCGCGTCGCGCCACCGAGAGGAGGTCGGTGGCCAGTCCCGCCGGCTGGGCCTGGACGCGGACGATTCCGTCGGTCGTCGTCACCGTGGTCGTCATGGCGCGGCCCCCTCGCTGTCGCCGGCACCGGCGCCCTCGTCCCGGAGGTGGGCGCCTGTGTACTGCAGGAAGACGTCGTCGAGCGTGGGGGTGCGCAGCGTCAGGCTGGTGACGCTGGCCCCGTGCTCGTGCAGGGCGAGCGCCACCGGGCTCATCGCCGCGGCGCCGTCGCCCGCGTGGATGACGAGCTCGCCGCGCCCGGCCACCACCTCGTCGACGCCCTCGACGCGCCGGACGGCCGACTCGAGGCCCTCGTCGACCGAGGCCACGCGGGCCACGATCACGTCCTCGCCCACGGAGCGCTTGAGCTCCTCGGGGGTCCCCTCCGCCACCAGCCGCCCCCGGGCGATGATGCCGACGCGCCCGGCGAGCTCGTCGGCCTCCTCCAGGTACTGGGTGGTGAGGAAGATGGTGGTGTTGAGCTGTCGGTTGAGGTTGCGCACCTCGTCCCACACGGTGGCCCGGCTCACGGGGTCGAGACCGGTGGTGGGCTCGTCCAGGAAGAGGATGTCCGGGTCGTGGATGAGGGCCGCCGCCAGGTCGAGGCGGCGCTTCATGCCGCCCGAGTACGTGCCGATGCGGCGGTCGATGGCGTCGCCGATGTCGACGAGCTCGAGGACCTGCGCCAGGCGGGCCAGCCGGCCGTCGCGGTCGAGCCCGTACAGACGGGCCTGGAGGTCGAGCAGCTCCCTGCCGGTCTGGCGGTCGTCGAGGGCCGCGTCCTGCAGGGCGACCCCGATGCGAAGGCGCACCTGCTCGGGGTGGGCGGCCACGTCGAAGCCGGCCACGAACCCCCGGCCCCTGGTGGGCTGGATGAGCGTGCACAGCATCCGCACCAGCGTCGACTTGCCGGCCCCGTTGGGGCCGAGGAACCCGTAGATCTCACCGGGCGCGATCTCGAGGTCGACGCCGTCGACGGCCCAGGCGTCGCCGAAGCGGCGCGCGATCTGCTCGGTGACGACGGCCGGCGTCTCCATGAGCGGCCCACGCTACCGGCCGCGATCACCCGCCCGACCGGGCAGGCGGGGCCGCCGCGGGTGGGCCTGTCTAGGGTGGCGCCCATGCGATTCGCCGAGTACGGGGACTTCGAGCACCTGAGCGTGGACCGTCGGCCCGACGGGGTCGTGGTCGTGACGCTGGACCGCCCTGACGTCCTCAACGCCGCCAACGTGCGGATGCACCGGGAGATGTCGGAGATCTGGGCCGTCGTCGACGCCGACGACGACGCCCGGGTGTCGGTGGTCACGGGGGCGGGGCGAGCCTTCAGCGCCGGAGGCGACCTCGAGATGATCGCGGCCATGACCGACGACTACGACGCCGTGCTCGAACAGTGGCACGACGCCGGGGCGATCGTCGAGCACATGCTGGCGGCCCGCAAGCCCGTGGTCTCCGCCGTCAACGGGGTGGCGGTGGGGGCGGGCCTGGCGGTGGCGCTGCTGGCGGACGTGAGCATCATGGGCCGCTCCGCCCGCCTCTCCGACGGCCATGCGCGTCTGGGCGTGGCGGCGGGCGACCACGCCGCGCTCCTGTGGCCCCTGCTGTGCGGCATGGCGAAGGCGAAGTACTACCTGCTGACGGCGGACTTCGTGGACGGTCCCGAGGCCGAGCGCATCGGGCTGGTGACCCGCTGCGTCCCCGACGACGAGGTGGTGCCCGAGGCGCTGGCCGTCGCCGCGCGCCTGGCGGCCGGCAGCGCCACCGCGCTGCAGTGGACCAAGCGGGTCATGAACCAGTGGCTGCGCCGGGCCATGCCCGAGTTCGGCGAGTCGCTCGCCTTGGAGATGTTGGGCTTCCTCGGCCCCGACGCCCGCGAGGGACTCGCCGCGGTGCGCGAGCGGCGCGAGCCGCGCTTTCCCTCGGCACCGCCGGGTTGAGCCCGCGCGCGGCGCGCGGTGGCGCTATTCGACGGTGACGAGGGTGCCCAGCGGTGTGAGCGGGTAGACGGCCGCCGCGTTCGCGGGCGGCATCTCGACGCAGCCCAGGCTCTGGGGATAGCCGTAGCCGGGCCGGATGAAGCCGTGCAGCGCGTCGCCCCCGTGGAAGTAGCTGACCCAGGGCACGCCCGGGTCGCTGTAGTGGCTCCCGTCGGGGTTGGTGCCCGACATGGTCGTCGAGGTGTAGCGCGCGTAGACGGGCCAGGTGCCCTTCTCCGTCGGCGCGGCCTCGATCCCGGTGTTGGCCGCCGTCGTGTAGATCGGGCTGCCGTCGCGCCACACCGTGACCTTCTCGGGCAGCGCGGTGCTCACGTCGACCCAGTCGTAGTGGCCGTCGGCGTCGGCCTGGCCCGCGGCCGAGGCGGCGAGCAGCGCGCTCCACACCTGGGGCCCGGCCACGCCGTCGACGGGCAGGTGCTCCTGGTCCTGGAAGGCCATCACCGCGCCCTCGGTCACCTCGTCGGGCACGCCCGGGGCCCACAGGCTGGTGAGCGCGGCCGGCAGGGTGCTCCAGCGCCAGGTGAACGACCCGGTCTGGTCGAGGGCCATGACCGCGGCGGGGACCGGGGTCGGGTCGTCGGGGGTGAAGCTGAGGGGCAGGTACCCGAGCTGCGCCAACAGCTCCTGGACCCGCAGGGTCGACATGGGCGCCACCGTGTACTGCTCGGTGACGGTGGCCGCCAGGTGCGTGTGCTCGGTGGACACCATGCCGCCGGTGCCGCCGGGCACCGACACCGACAGGGCGGCACCGGGCGGGAGCGAGGCGGCGGGGCGGAAGGCGATTGTGTTCGAGGTGACCCGTACCCAGCTGCCCGTCACCGCCGGCACGATCGACGGCGTGGGGCTCGTCGGGGCCAGCGGCGCGCTGAAGGTCAGGGTCAGCGCCGCGTCGGGGGCCACGGCGGTGGCGCCGTCGACGGGATCGCTCGCCACCAGGTCGAGGACTGCCCGGGCGCCGCCGGGCACGGTCCCGGCCGATGCCGGTGCGCGCGAAGAGACGGTGGCGGCCACGAGCGCACCCGACGCCCCCACGAGGACGAGTGCACCGGCCACGATCAGCGCGGTCGTCCCCCGGTGACGGGGCGCCGCATGGCGGCTGCGCTTGGCCCTGAACATGAGACGGCGGCTTCCCGCCGGCGATCCTACCAGGGCGCCCGTCGGTTCTCCCCGGCGCGGGCCGGGCCGCACGCCTCAGGGTGACGTCGCCGTCAGGGTGTCGTGCACCGACCGTTCGACGCGCCGGAGCCGTTCGGCGTCGACGACCTTGCCGCCCGTGGCCTTGTCGCGCACGTAGAAGGCGTCGACCACCTCGTCCCCGAGCGTGCTGACGCGCGCGGCGACCACGTCGAGGTCGTGGTCGAAGAGGACCGTCGTGATGCGATGCAGCAAGCCGACGCGGTCCACGGCCCGAACGTCGAGGACCGTCGACGCCGCGGAGGCGCCGTTGTCCACGACGACCCTCGTCTCGGGCGGGCGGGGCGAGGCCGGCCGCCGGCCACCCGCGTAGACGCGCTCCTGTTGGGCCAGGCGCTCGGCCAGCGGGAGGCTGCCGCGCAGGGCCGCGTCCACCTCGTCCGCCACCAGGTCCCAGTCGGGCCAGCGCCCGCGCGCCGGCTCCACGACGAAGGTCTCCACCGCGAAGTCGTCCTCGCCGGCGACGTTGGCGGAGCGCACGTCGAGGCCCCGCAGGGCGAGCACGCCGGTGACCGCGGCCAGCAGGCCCGGCCGGTCGCGGGCCACCACGGTGACCGTCGGGGGATCGGCCACCACGATCGAACGGCCGAGGCGCTCCACCTGGGCCATCAGGTGGCGGTGGCGTTCGGTGACGGCGCCCGGCGCGGCCGGCTGAGGCTCGGCGCCGTCGGCGAGGACCGACTCGGCCCGGCGCACCAGGTCGGCCACGAGCCCGGCCTTCCACGGTCCCCATGCCGCAGGCCCGGTGGCCAGGGAGTCGGCCTCGGTAAGGGCGGCCAGCAGCTCGAGCCGGCACCGGTCGCCCACGGCGTCGACAACGGCGCGAACCGTCGCCGGGTCGTCGAGGTCGCGGCGGGTGGCGGCGTCGGCGAGCAGGAGGTGGTTGCGCACGAGCGACACCAGCGTCTCGACGTCCTCGGGCGCGTAGCCCATCCGCCGGCCGATGGTGTCGACCAGCTCGATGCCCACCTCGGTGTGGTCCCCGGGATAGCCCTTGCCGATGTCGTGCAGGAGCGTCCCCACCAGGAGCAGGTCGGGCCGCTCCACGCGCAGGGCCAGCGGAGCGGCGCGCGCCGCGGCCTCCAGCAGGTGGCGGTCCACCGTGTAGCGGTGGTACGCGTTGCGCTGCGGGCGGTTGCGGACCGCCTGCCATTCCGGCAGGGTGCGCACGAGCAGGCCCCGTTGGTCGAGCGCCTCCATGGCGGCGATGGCGGGTTGGCCCGACTGCAGCACCCGGACCAGCGCGTCACGCAGCTCGTCGGGCCACGGGTCGGGGGGCGCCGGCGTCTGCGCGGCCAGCGTGTCGAGCGTGGCGCGGGCGATGGGGAGCGAGTGCTCCGAGGCGACCGCCGCCACCCGCAGCGCCAGCGACGGCTCACCGCCGGGACGGGCGCCCACGTCGAGGACGACCTCGGCCCCCTCGCGATCGTGCCCCCCCGACGCGTCGTCGCCCAGGGCGAGGGCGATCCCGCGCTCCACGCGGCGTGTGCGGCGCTCGGTGTGCTCGGGTCGCGTCGCCCCCGGGCGCCGTGACCGCAAGCGCCGCCGGCGCCCGCCCGGCGCCCACTGGGCCCGGCGGCGCCACACGTCGTCGGTCACCCAGGCGATGGTGCGCCCGGCCTCGGCGATGCCCGCCATGAGCGCGTCGGCGTCGGCGAGGCCCAGCGCCGCCGCCACCTGGTCCTGCTCCTGGAGCAGGAGGCGGTCGGTGGCGCGGTCGGTGGCACGGTGCAGCTCGACGCGTGCCGCCGTGAGCACGGCGCGTGGAGCGTCGAGGAGACCGAGATCGACCTGGTCCTCCAGGGCGGCGACGGCCCGCGCCGCGGCGATGACCGCGTGCACGTCCCGCAGGCCGCCGTGGGCCTCCTTGAGGTCGGGCTCGAGGAGGAAGGCGACGTCCCCGCGGGCCCGGTGGCGCTGCTCCACCTGCGCGGCGAGGACGGGCAGCCACCGGGCCGCGCCGGCGCGCCACTGGTCGGCGGCCTTGGTCAGCAGGGGATCGACCAGCGCCGCCTCCCCGGCGATGAGCCGCCCGTCGAGGAGCCCGAGCTGGGCGCGCAGGTCCTCGGCGGCCACGGCCAGCACCTCGCCGGGCCGGCGCACCGAATGGTCGAGCCGGATGCCCTCGTCCCACACGGGGTACCAGACGGCGTCGGCCACGGCCCCCACGTCGCGCCGTTCGTGCACCAGCACCACGTCGAGGTCGCTGTAGGGGCAGAGCTCGCCGCGCCCGTAGCCGCCGACCGCCATCAGGGCCAGGCGCGCCGTGTCGCCGCCCGTGGCTTGCTGGAGGAGCCCGGTGAGCCACTCGTCGGCCGCCGCGGCCAGCGCCCGGCAGAAGTCGTCGCCGCGAAGGTCACCGCGGGCGACGAGCTCCTGGCGCTTGGCACGGAACGACATGGGCGACGGTACCACTCGACGGCGCGGCCGATCGCGGCGACGATACGCCCCATGGCGCGGCGGCGATCGTGGTGGGGATGGGGCTACACGGAGTCGCCGCCGCCCCTCGACGCGCTGGCGCTGCCGGCGCCGCGCCTCACGCCGCCGGCGTCGCTGGCGCTGGACCCGGCACGGATCTGCGACCCCGGCGTGCTGGTCGACCCCCTCCGCCCCTGAGGCGGGCGTAACATTTGGGTCGTGGCCGTCGAACCGAAGCGCTCCAAGCTCAGTGTGGTCGACACGGTGCTCATCAGCGGCGCCGTGATCGGGGCGATCCTGATCGCCCTGTGGGTCTTCCGGGCGGTCGTGGGCGTAGCCCTCTTCGCCTTCAAGATCTTCGTGCTGGTGGTGGTCGTCGCGGTGATCGTCCGCGTGGTCCACTTCTTCACCCGCAACCGCGACTGACAGGCTCGCCCGCCGGCGCCCGCGCAGCGGGGTGCGGGGGTGGTGCCACAGCGCCTTCGGGCCGCGGGCCGCAGGAGGTCAGGGGCGGCCCCGGGGTGAGGACCCAGGTGGGGACCCACAGCACCTGCCGAGGAAGCCGTGGAAGAGGTCGACGCGGGCGCCGGCGAACGGTCGTCGTCGATGGCCAACGCCGCACCTTTTCTAATGGTGGACGATCTCCTCGTAGAGCTCGACGTGCTCGGCGACCATCCGCTCGGTGGAGAAGTAGCCCTCGACCGCGGCACGGCAGTCGGCCCGGTCGATCTCGTGGATCCGCCCGAGGGCCTCGACCATCGCCGCCTCGTCCGCACAGAGGAAGCCGGTGCGCCCTTCGTCGACCACCTCCGGTGCCGCCCCCTCGGGGAAGGCGAGCACCGGCGTGCCGCAGGCCATGGCCTCCAGCATCACCAGCCCGAAGGGCTCGTTCCAGCGGATGGGGAAGAGCAGCGCGGTGGCCCCCGCCAGCAGCTCGACCTTGCGCTCGTGGGGGACCTCGCCGAGGTACACGGCGTCCTCGCCCAGCAGGGGCTCGACCTGCTCCTCGTAGAAGGCGCGCTCCCAGGCCTCACGCATCTTGGCCGCCATGAGGATCCGGTAGCCGGCTTTGCGCGCCACCTGGATCGCACGGTGCGCGCCCTTGTCGGCGGCCATGCGCCCGAGGAACAGGACGTAGGGCCCCTCCGCGTCGCCGGCCCCGTCGCCGACGGGGAACGCGCCGGCGTCGATGCCGTGGTGGATCACCCTGGCGATGGGGACGTCGGGGGCACTGCGCTCCTGGGCGTGGGACACGGCGATGATCGGCACCCGAGGGGCGAGGCGCCGGTACAGGTCGGTGAGCTCCTCGTTGAAGGGGCCGTGGATGGTGGTGACCACGGGGAGGTCGGGGAACCGCTCGGCGTAGAACGGGCCAATCACGGTGTGGTCGTGGACGATGTCGTGGTCGGCGACGGCGTCGTAGGCGTGGACGACGTGGCGCATCTCGGGCACGGCCATGCCGATGCGCATGCCCTCGGCGTGCTCGAGCGCCCACTTGGTGGGGACGGGGCAGGTGGAGTCGCCAGTGGCGAACAGGGTGACGTCGTGGCCGGCGGCCACGAGCCCCCGTGCCGTCTGGTCGATGACCTGCTCGATGCCGCCGTAGAGCGGCGGGGGGATGGGCGTCCACGGCGTGGCGATCAGGGCGATTCGCATGGCGCGATTCAATCATCTGGCCGACATGCCGACGGACGCCCACCGCAGCGGGATGCCCGAGGTCGAGCCACTAGGCTCGACCCACGCCCCGGCGGCGTGGCCGAGTGGTTTAGGCAGGGGCCTGCAAAGCCCCGTACGGCGGTTCGATTCCGCCCGCCGCCTCTGATCGTGCCCTTGCGGCGACGGCGGGCGTCTGGCGCGGCCGTCAGCCGGCGAGCCGGTCGAGGACGGTCCCGGTGGCCGTGTGGAGGAGGAAGTGCCCGGCCTCGGGCACCACGACGAGCTCGCCGGTGGGGAGCCCGCCCGCGAGGGCACGGGCGTGCGCCATGGGGAGCAGCGTGTCCTGCGCGCCCTGGAGGACCGCCACCGGACAGGTGACGTCCTCGAGAGCGAACCCCCACTCGGCCCCGAGGACGACGTAGTCGTCGACCACACCGCCACAGCCTCGGCGCACCGCGTGGGTGAGGTCGGCGGTGGCCTCCGTCGGCGTCATCGCCGCCACCACCGCCTCGTCGGCGGGTGGCAGGTGCTTGACGAGTTGGCGGTGCAGGACTCGTACGGGGGCGTGCGTGGAGGCCCAGACCACGGCGCGGGCGGCCGCCGACGCCCGGCGGGCCATCGGGAACAGGAGGCGGTCGGCGGCCAGGCCCAGTTGCGCGGCGCGGACGTCGCCGCCGAGCGGGGCCATGCCGCCGACGGTCGCCACGAGCCGCACCCGTGGGCCGAGCCCCGCGCCACAGGCCAGGGCGTAGGGGCCGCCGGCCGACCATCCCAGCGCGGCGAATTCGCCGACTCCCAACACGTCGCACAGCCCGGCCGCGTCGGCCGCCCAGTCGGCCACCCGCCGGGGCATGTGCCTGGTGGAGTCCCCGGTGCCCGGGCGGTCGGGGGCGATGACCCGCAGACCACGCTGTGCGAACGCGCCATGGGCGAAGCCGATGTCGCCGCTGGAGCTGAGCCCGCCGTGGCAGTAGAGCACGGGGGCGCCGTCGAGGTCCCCGAGCTCCGTGTACGCCAGGGTGCGCCCACCGGCGAGGCGGATCGCTCCGGCGCGGGTCTCGGCGGGCGTGCGCACCTGGACCTTGCTAGCACGGCCCTCGGGCGCCCGTGGCTACAGTCGCGCCCCGGGCGGCCGCGCACGTGGCGCGCCGGGCACCGAGGGAGGCCGATGCCGACGAGCGCCGACGTCAAGCAGATGCTCACGGGCCCGGGGGGCGCCTTCGAGGTCGTCGTCGAGCCCGTGCGGGGGATCCCGACCCAGGTCTACAAGGTGCGCATGCGGTCCCTGCGTGAGGTGTCGCGTGCCGCACTGGCCCGCGGCGACGCCGATACCTTCCTCGTCTACGGGGACCGGAGGATGGGATTCGGGACATTCGTCGAGCAGGCCGACACCGTGTCGCGGGCCCTGGCGCGCCGTCACGGCGTGGGCCCCGGTGACCGGGTGGCGGTCCTCTCCGCCAACACCCCGGAGTGGTGCCTGGCCTTCTGGGGGACCGTCGACGCCGCCGCCGTGCTCGTCGGGCTCAACGGGTGGTGGAAGACCGACGAGATCCTCTACGGCCTGGCCGACTCGGGCGCGGTGGCGCTGGTGGCCGACGGGCCGCGACTCGAGCGGGTCCTCGACCGTGCCGGCGAGTGTCCCGGCCTGCGCACGGTGTTCTGCACCGACCCCGTCGGCCCGGCCCTCGCCGCCCGGGCGGCGGCGGCGGGCGTCGAGCTCCTCCCCTTCGACTCGCTGCTGGAGGACGTCCCCGGCGGGCACGATCCGCTCGAGCGCGCCATCGACGAGGACGACCCCGCCGTCATCTTCTACACGAGCGGCACCACGGGGCGGCCCAAGGGGGCGGTCTCCACACACCGTTCCATGATCGCCAACCTCCAGAACACCATCTACGTGGCGCTGGCCGGTGCCATGGCCGATCCTTCGGCCAGTCCCGCCGCCAACACCGACGGCCAGCTGGCCAGCCTCCTCACCGCGCCCCTCTTCCACGTGTCGGGATGCCACTCGGGCATGGTGGTGGCATTGGCGATGGGCATCCGTCTGGTCATGCTCGACGGCCGCTTCGAGCCCGACAAGGCCCTGGCGCTGATCGAACGCGAGCGGGTCAACGTCTGGAGCGCGGTGCCGACCATGGTGTGGCGGGTCGTGGACCACCCCGGGCGCGACCGCTACGACGTGTCGTCGGTGTCCTCGGTGGTCTACGGCGGCTCGGCGGCCGCGCCCGAGCTGCAGCGCAAGGTGCAGGAGGCGTTCCCCAAGGTGCGCTCGCTCGGCAACGCCTACGGGCTCACCGAGAGCTCGTCCGTGGCCACCGTGAACGCCGGCACCGACTACCTGGAGCGCCCC
>Ga0187778_10000196_pt1 | contig 42848 bp, 44 predicted proteins | sample 1015_Q2_SP5_20_M_FD_132418 | JGI IMG/M metagenome (GOLD analysis project Ga0187778, IMG submission 132418) | Tropical peat soil microbial communities from peatlands in Department of Meta, Colombia - 1015_Q2_SP5_20_MG | ecosystem: Environmental > Terrestrial > Soil > Wetlands > Peat | place...
GAACAGCGCGTAGTGCTGGAACACGAAGCCGACCTGGCGCTCGCGCGCGTGCTTGTCGGTGGCGTCATCGCCGTGGAACGCAACACTGCCCGCGTCGGGCGCTTCCAGACCCGCGATGATTCGCAGAAGTGTCGTCTTGCCCGATCCGGAAGGTCCAAGCAAGGCAACGAGCTCCCCGGCAGCGATGTCGAGATCGACGTTGTCCACCGAAACGAAAGCGCCGAAGCGCTTGCAAACACCACTCAACTTGATACTCATCGGGTTACCTCTCCCTCGGGAGCGCTTCGCGCGGCACCTGGTGCTCGACGAAGAACTTGAGCGCCAGCGTCACCAGCGCGAGCAACGCGAGCAGCGACGCCACCGCAAAGGCCGCAGCGAACTGATACTCGTTGTACAGAATCTCGACATGCAGCGGCAGCGTGTTGGTCGCGCCGCGGATGTGTCCGGACACGACCGATACCGCGCCGAACTCACCCATCGCCCGCGCATTGCACAGGATGACGCCGTAGAGCAGGCCCCATTTGATGTTCGGCAGGGTGATTCGCAGGAACGTCTGCCAACCGCTGGCACCGAGCACGACGGCTGCTTCCTCCTGCTCGCTCCCCTGCGCCTGCATCAACGGGATCAATTCGCGCGCGACGAACGGAAAGGTGACGAACATTGTCGCCAGCGTGATGCCCGGGACCGCGAAAATGACCTTGAGGTCGTACTCCCTGAGCCAGCCTCCGAGCCACCCCTGCATTCCGAAGACGAGCACGAAGATCAGGCCCGACACGACCGGCGAGACGGAGAAGGGGAGGTCGATCATCGTGGTCAGTATGCTCTTGCCCGGGAAGCTGAACTTGGCGATCGACCACGCCGCGGCGATGCCGAATACGACGTTGAGCGGCACCGCGATCGCGGCCGTAGTCAAGGTCAGCTGCAACGCCTCGAGCGTGTCCGGCTCCGTGATCGCCGCGATGTAGACACTGATTCCCTTGCTTAACGCCTGCCAGAAGATGAATGCGAGGGGTACCAAGAGAAACGCGGTAAGAAAAGCGAGCGCGAGAGCTGTCAGAACGTAGCGGACCCATGCAGGCTCGTGAATGCTGGCGGGCCTGGTTGCGGCTGCGGCGCCTGACATGTCGGGCCTCAAGCTCCGTGACGGCGTCTGGTCCACGCCTGCAGGGCATTGATCAGAAGCAGCAGAACGAAGGAAATGATCAGCATGACGACGGCAACGGCGGTGGCTCCGGCGTAGTCGTACTGCTCGAGCTTGGTGATGATCAACAGCGGCGTGATCTCCGACACCATCGGCATGTTGCCCGCGATGAAGATGACCGAGCCGTATTCGCCGATCGCGCGTGCGAAGGCAAGCGCGAATCCGGTCAGGAGCGCCGGCGTCACGATCGGGAATACGACTCGCCGGAAACTTTGCCAGCGCGAGGCGCCGAGCGTCGCCGCTACCTCCTCGAGCTCGCGCGGCAGCTCCTCAAGCACCGGCTGCACGGTGCGCACGACGAACGGCAGGCCGATGAACGTCAGCGCGACGAGCACGCCCAGCGGCGTAAACGCCACCTTGATTCCAAGCGGGACGAGGAGCGCTCCGATCCAGCCCTTGGGTGCGAACAGGCCAGCTAGCGCAATCCCTGCGACGGCGGTCGGCAAGGCGAAGGGCAGGTCGACCACGGCATCGACCAGGCGTTTGCCGGAAAACTGATAGCGATCGAGAACCCAGGCCACCAACAGACCGAACAGCGAATTGATCGTCGCAGCAGCAAGCGACATGCCGAAGGTGAGCTTGTAGCTCGCGAGGACCCGCGGCGCGGTCACGATGTCGACAAAGGCAGGCCAGGTGAGCTGCGCTGTCCTGATGAACGCGGCCGACAATGGGATCAACACGATCAGCCCGAGATAGAGCAGCGTGTAACCGAGGCTCAGGCCGAACGCCGGCAGAACATTCGGGCGCCGCCTGGTGTTGCGATGACGACGCGCTGCCTCGCGATCGGCATCAGAGGTCCGACTGATCGGCAAAGCCGGGGCGCCGGCGACGGCCTCGCAGTTTGCGGAGAGTGTGGTCATGCCTGGGGACACGCTTCAGCGGTCGTGGGGTGGCCAGCGTTGGCCCCTACGCTCATGGTTACTGTGTGGCCTTGTAGATCTGGTCGAAGGTGCCGCCGTCGGCGAAGTGCGTTTTTTGCGCCTTTTGCCAGTCGCCGAAATACTCCTCGAGCCTGAATAGCGACACCTTTTCGAACTGCCTGTCGTATTTCTTCGCCACGGAGTCGAGCGTCGGACGGTAGAAGTGGCGCGCGGCGATCTCCTGCCCTTCGGGCGCGTAGAGATACTGGAGATAGGCCTCGGCGACTCTGCGCGTGCCTTTCTTGTCGACCACCTTGTCGACCAGCGCCACCGGTGGCTCGGCCAGCATGCTTACCGAGGGAACGACGATCTGTACTTTGTCGGGCCCGAGCTCCTTGACTGCGAGATAGGCTTCGTTCTCCCATGCCAGCAGCACGTCGCCAATGCCACGCTCGACAAACGTCGTGGTCGAGCCGCGTGCGCCGGAGTCGAGCACGGGCACGTTGGCGTAGAGCTTGCGCACGTACTCCTTCGCCTGCGCTTCGCTCGCAGTCTTGCGCTGCGCGTAGCCCCAGGCAGCGAGGTAGTTCCAGCGGGCGCCACCGGAAGTCTTCGGGTTGGGCGTAATGACGGCGATGCCGGGGCGCACCAGATCGTCCCAATCCTTGATGCCTTTGGGATTGGCTTTGCGCACGAGAAAGACGATCGTCGAGGTGTACGGCGAGCTGTGGTGCGGCAAGCGCGCCTGCCAGTTTTCGGGCAGCAGCCTGGCTTTCTCGGCGATCCCATCTATGTCGTAGGCGAGCGCAAGCGTCACTACGTCCGCATCGATGCCGTCGATCACGCTGCGCGCCTGCGCGCCTGATCCGCCGTGCGACTGCTTGATCGTGACTTTTTCCCCGGGTTTCGCCTGCCAGTACTTGACGAAGCTCGCATTGAAATCCGCGTAGAGCTCGCGAGTCGGGTCGTAGGAGACATTGAGCAGCGTCGTGTCGGCCTGCGCAGCGAAAGGCATAGCGGCGAACACGAGGGAAAGAAGTGCGAGGAGCCGGAACGATTTCACAGGAATCTCCATTGGGTATAAGTCAGCGTCGTAAACGAACTATTGGCTATATATTTGGCCCAGCAAAGGCCGCACTCAGGCGGCCTTGCGAGCGGGGAGCCGCGGATGCCCTCGCTGTGTCACCCGCTGGCCCGATGTGCAATCACCTCACATCGTGCTGCGTCGGGCTGTGTGTGCGCCCCGTGACAGACGCGATATTGCTCACCGATGAAAAGCACAGCGGGGCCGCTAAGGTTCTCTCCTACGATCGACGGCAGCTCGCTGAGCGTCACGAGAATGGTGCGTGCGTTCTCCAGCGACGCATTTTCGACAACTGCGACCGGCGTCGAGCCCGGCACGCCTTCAGTGCGCAGCGCGTCGGCGATTTCTCGCGCCTGGCCGGCTCCCATGTAGATCGCACCGGTATCGGCGGCGGCGATGCTCCTTGCCCAATCATTCGGACGTTCACCCGCGCCTACGCGCGGAGTCGCGAAGGCAACGCTCCGAGCGAACCCGCGCTGCGTGAGCGCGACCCGCATCTCGGCGCTCGCGGCAAGCGCTGCGGTCACGCCGGGCACGATTTCGCAACGAATGCCCGCCGCCTCGAGCGCAGCGATCTCCTCCTGTGCGCGCCCAAAGAGCATCGGGTCTCCACCCTTGAGACGAACGACGGTCGTGTACCTGGCGGCGGCATCGATCAATCGCTTGTTGATGAAACGCTGCGCGGTCGAGTGCCTGCCGCAGCGCTTGCCCACGGCGATCTTCCGGGCGCGGGCAGCGATCGCCAGTGTCCCCGGATGCACCAGAGCGTCGTGGAAAACCACGTCGGCCAGCTCGAGCAGGCGCGCTGCGCGCACCGTGAGCAGATCAGGCGCGCCCGGGCCGGCGCCGACGAGATACACCGTGCCGCTCATTCCTCGGCCTCCTTGCGCCGGCACTGCCATATGGCTGCGATCACGTGTCGGCCTCGCGTCAGTCGCTCGCCGTCGCGGCCTTCGGCCCTTCGCTCGGCCCCGCCTCGCTCGGCTCGCTCATTCCACGAGCCCCGCAGCCACTGTATTGTTCGTCGCTTCGTCGATGACGATGAAGCTGCCGGTGGCGCGATTGTCGGCGTAGCGATCGCTAAACACCGGCTGTGCGAGCGCCAGCTCGATCCGGCCGATGTCGTTCATTCTCAGCGCCGGCGGCGCGGGCTCCCGCTGTTGGGTGGTCACATTCCATAGGTGATCGATGCGACTGACCCGCGCCCGGACCTCTCGCGTAGTGTGTCGCAGCAGGTACTTTCGGCTCGGGTCGAGCGGAGTCTCGTTGAGCCAGCAAACCGTTGCCGCGAGTGAGCGCGAAACCGAAGGCGGTTTATCGTCGCGCACGATCATGTCGCCCCGCGAGACGTCGATCTCGTCCTCGACTTCTAACGTGATCGCCGAATGCAACCCGGCAGTGTCCTGCTCACCCTCGAAGGTCCGGATCGCGCTGACGCGCGTCGTGAGCCCGGCGGGCAGCACGGTGACCACGTCGCCAACGGCGATGGATCCCGACTCGACGCGTCCCATGTAGCCGCGCCGATGCGCTCCGTCGGCGCGTGCGACACATTGAACGGGAAATCGGAAAGGCGCGTTCTCGAGGGCATTGGACACTTCTGCGCTCTCCAGGACCTCGAGCAGCGTCGGCCCTTCGTACCAAGGCAGGTTATCGCCGCGATCGACGACCATGTCGCCTTCGAGCGCAGAAATCGGCACGAAGCGCACATCCGGGATGCCAGCGCGAGTGGCGAAGACGAGGAAATCGTCAACGATTCTCGCGAATGCCTCGGGTCGGTAGTCGACGAGATCCATCTTGTTGACCGCGACCACCAGGTGCGGAATACCGAGCCGATGCGCGAGCATGGCATGGCGGCGCGTCTGGGTCACGACCCCGTGGCGGACGTCCACCAGAAGAATCGCCAATTGCGCAGTGCTCGCCGCGGTCACCATGTTGCGGGTGTACTGCGCGTGTCCCGGGGCGTCGGCGATGATGAACTTGCGCGACGGCGTTGCGAAATAGCGGTACGCAACGTCGATGGTGATGCCTTGCTCGCGCTCGGCGAGCAGGCCGTCGGTCAGGAGCGAGAGGTCGAGCCCGCTGCCGCGCTGCTGCGACGTGCGCTCGATCGCGGCGAGCTGGTCGGCCAGAATCGCCTTGGTGTCGTAGAGAAGCCGCCCGATGAGTGTGCTCTTGCCGTCATCGACACTGCCAGCGGTGAGGAATCGCAGCACGCCATGATCAGCGGTTTCGATCGCCGCCATCAGAAGTAGCCTTCCTTCTTGCGCAGCTCCATCGACGCCTCGGCGGTCTGGTCGTCGAGCCGCGTCGCTCCGCGCTCGGTGAGCGTGGCTGTGGCGGTCTCGGCGATGATCGCCTCGATGCTCGCTGCGCGAGAGGCGACCGGCGCGGTGCAGCTGATGTCGCCGACGGTCCGGAAACGCACCCACAGCTTCTCGACACGTTCGCCGTCGCGCGGCGGCGTCAGCTCCGTCACCGGCACCAACGCGGTGCCGCGGCGGGCGACCGCGCGCACGTGCGCGAGATAGATCGACGGGACTTGGAGGCGCTCGCGCGCGATGTACTGCCAGACGTCGAGCTCGGTCCAGTTGCTGATCGGAAACACGCGCACGTGCTCGCCGGGTGCCACGCGGGCGTTGTACAGATTCCACAGCTCCGGGCGCTGGCTCTTCGGGTCCCACTGGCCGAAAGCGTCGCGGAAGGAGAAGATTCGCTCCTTGGCGCGCGCCTTCTCCTCGTCGCGGCGCGCGCCGCCGATGCAGGCGTCGAAGCCGAACTCGGCGATCGCGTCGAGGAGCGTCACGGACTGGTGCCGGTTGCGACTCTCTGCAGGATCGCGTAACACGACGCGCCCGCTGGCGATGGAATCCTCGACCGAGCGCACGATAAGGCGCTCGCCCAGCTCGGCCGCTCGACGGTCGCGAACGGCGATCACCTCGGGAAAATTGTGCCCGGTGTCGATGTGCAGCAAGGGAAAAGGAAAGCCGCCCGGCCGGAACGCCTTTTCAGCCAGGCGCAGCAGCACCAGCGAGTCCTTGCCGCCGGAGAAGAGCAGGGCGGGGTTGCGGCACTGCCCGGCGACCTCGCGAAGGATGTGAATGGCCTCGGACTCGAGCCAGCCGAGATGGTCGGCGTCGGCGGGCCGCAGCGCGCGCGCCGAGGCGGCGGGACCGGGACGCTCCAGCAGCGCAGTGTCGCTCATGCGCGGACGTCCGTCGTATCTACGCGCACGGCGATGTCCAGCGGGCGCCGATGCAGGCCGCACTCCTTGTGCTCCGCGTTCTCCCACCACCAGCGGCCGGCGCGCATGTCTTCGCCGGGAGCAATGGCGCGCGTGCACGGGGCGCAGCCGATGCTGGGATATCCGCGATCGTGCAGAGGGTTGTAGGGAACGTGACGCGCGCGAAGGTAGCCCCAGACGTCGGCGTCGCTCCACTCGGCCAGCGGGTTGAACTTGGGCAGCCCGTGCACCGTGTCGCGCTCCTCGATCGCGATGTCCTGCCGGGTGACGCCTTGCGCGCGACGCAGCCCAGTGATCCAGGCACGCCTGCCGGCGAGCGCCCGCGACAGCGGTTCGGTCTTGCGGATGGCGCAGCAGCGCCGGCGAAGCTCCACCGAGCGATAGAACGCGTTGACTCCGTTGTCGCGAACGTAGGATTCGAGCGCACGGCGGTCCGGGTAATACACATCGATCGCCAAGCCGTAGTGCTCACGCACCCGTTCCATGAGGGCGTAGGTCTCCGCCGGCAGACAGCCGGTGTCGAGAGTGAACACGTCGATGGGCAGCGCGTTTCGAGCGATGAGGTCGGTGAGGACCATGTCTTCCGCACCGAAACTGCTCGCCAGCGTCACTGGCGCGTGCGCGAGCACGATGCGGTGGAGCAGGGCGAGCGCATCCAGGGCGCGACGCTCGAAGCTCATGGGCGGCTTGCTCCGCCCGACGTCGTGGCGGGGCCGCCGTCGGAAGCAATGCGGCGCCGGAACAGCGGTACGGGGCGGGTCACGGTCGCCTGATAGTTGTCGCTGAAATCGTCCAACCCTCCCAGCGCCTGGGCGGCATCGCGATCGGCGCGCACCGCGAAAGCGTTGAATCCGCAGGCCTGGAGGTAGTAGAGCTGGTCGCGCAGGATGTCGCCGATCGCGCGCAGCTCGCCGACGAAGGCGTATTTCTCGCGCAGCAGCCGCGCGGTCGAGTACCCGCGGCCGTCGGTGAATTGCGGGAAGTCGACGGCGATCAGCGGCAGCTTGGCGAGGTCACTGGCAAGCTCTCCCGGGTCGTCGTCCGGCTTGAGCCACACGCCGACCTCTCCCCGGGCGCAGAGCGCCGCGCGCCGGTCCCGCCACAACGCAAGCGGCACGATGACTGGAACACCGTCGGGCACGTCGGCAAGGGCCGTGGCGTCGCGGAGCAGCGTCCAGGTGTCGTCGATGAGCGCTCGATCCTTAATGAGCTTCGGCATAGACACGCTCCTTGAACGGCTCGAGCCCGAGCCTGCGCACCGTGTCGATGAAGCGCTCGTCTTCGTGGCGTTGCTCGACGTAGACATCGACCAGCCGCTCGACGACGTCGGGCATTTCGGCGGCGGCGAACGACGGGCCGATCACCTTGCCCAGCGACGCACGTTCGCCCTGGTCGCCGCCGATCGAGACCTGGTACCACTCCTCGCCGTTCTTGTCGACGCCGAGCACTCCGATGTTGCCTACGTGGTGGTGGCCACAGGCGTTCATGCAGCCGGAGATGTTGAGAGCGATCTCGCCCAGATCGTAGAGGTAGTCGAGATCGTCGAAGCGCCGTTGTATGGCCTCGGCGATCGGAATCGATTTCGCGTTGGCGAGCGAGCAGAAGTCCCCGCCAGGGCAGCAGATGATGTCGGTCAGCAGCCCGATGTTCGGCGTCGCAAGGCCGAGCGCCTTGAGCTCGCTCCAAAGGGTGAGCAGCTCCGATTGCTTCACGTCGGTGAATATCAGGTTCTGCTCGTGCGACACGCGCAGCTCGCCGAAGCTGTACGCGTCGGCGAGGTCGGCGACCGCATCCATCTGGTCCGAGGTGACGTCGCCCGGCGGGACGCCCGTCTTCTTGAGCGACAGCGTGACGACGGCATACCCGGGCACCTTGTGCGCGAAAACATTGCGCTTGACCCAGTTGGAGAAGGCGCGGTTGTCGGCGAGCGCGGCGCGGAGGCTCGCGTCATCGCCGGCGAGCTGCTCGTAGGGCGGGGCGTCAAAGAACGATGCGAGGCGAGCGATCTCCTCGTCGGGCACGGCTCCCGGTCCGCCGCGAATGCGCTCCCAGTCCGCTTCTACCTGCTCGCGGAAGGCTTCGAGCGTCATCTCCCTGACCAGGATCTTGATGCGCGCCTTGAACTTGTTGTCGCGGCGGCCAAAGCGGTTGTAGACGCGCATGATGGCGTCGAGATAGTTGAGGATCTCGGCGCGGGGCAGGAACTCGCGGATGACATGGCCGATGATGGGCGTTCGTCCCAGCCCGCCCCCCACGAGAATGCGGAAGCCCACCTCGCCGTCGCCGTCGCGAACCGCGTGAACGCCGATGTCGTGCACCAGCGTCGCGGCGCGGTCGATGGGCGACCCCGACACCGCGATCTTGAACTTGCGCGGCAGATACGCGAACTCAGGGTGGAACGTCGACCATTGGCGAAGCAGCTCGCAATACGGGCGCGGGTCGACGATTTCGTCGCCGGCCACTCCCGCGAAATGGTCGGAGGTGATGTTGCGCACGCAGTTGCCGCTGGTCTGGATCGCGTGCATCTGCACTCGCGCGAGCTCGGCCAGGATCTCGGGGACGTCTTCCAGGCGCGGCCAGTTGAACTGCAGGTTCTGGCGCGTGGTGAAGTGGCCGTAGGCTCTGTCATACTTGCGCCCGATGCGCGCCAAGGTTCGCAACTGCGTCGACGAAAGCAGGCCATAGGGAATGGCGATGCGAAGCATCGGCGCGCACTTCTGGATGTAGAGTCCGTTCTGCAACCGCAGCGGACGAAATTCGTCCTCGGTGAGCTCACCAGCGAGGAAGCGCCGCGTCTGGTCCCTGAATTGGGCGACGCGCTCGTCGATGAAACGCTGGTCGTGATGGTCGTAACGGTACATGGCGCCGGTGCAATGGCAGATGCCCGGAGCGTAGCCGGCGACCCTTAGACGGAGAAGGAATAGTTGGCGATTACGTGATAGCCGACTGCTATATGCCTTCCGTTGCGATGAAGCAGGGCTTGGTGCTGTTCGCCCATGGGGCGCGCGATCCGCGCTGGGCCGAGCCGTTCGAGCGGCTGCGGGCGCGAATCGCGGCGCGCGCCCCGGCGCTCGAGGTCCGGCTGGCTTATCTCGAAATCATGCGGCCGGACTTACCGGCCGCGGTCGCGGATTTGATTCGAGCAGGCGCGGCCAATGTGCGCATCGTGCCGATCTTCTTTGGCCAAGGCGGCCACGTCCGCGAGGACCTTCCTGCGATGGTGGCGAAGCTTGAGCAGGATCATCCAGGGGTCGCGATCCGCTGTGCGGCGCCGGCCGGGGAGGACCCGGCCGTTATCGATGCGCTGGCCCGATATTGCCTCGATGGACTAGGCGCTTGAGCGCCTCTCCTGAGAGCGGACTTGAATTGACATAATATACATTATGCGCAATAGACGCCGCAGGCTGGAAACTGCCATCCCTGCCTGCAAGGGTCCGCGCGCTACTTCGCTGGGGCGAGATCGACGCCTGTCAAACCGGCGGCGACGTTAACGCCGTTCATCCCGGCCACGCTCACCGGCTGCAAAGCGAAGCCCTGTTTCGATCCGCCGAGCAGGACATTTGCTCCGAGACCGGCGGCCCAGGCAACTTGCGCCGTCGCACCTGCGTATGAGCCAGCGAGATCACCAGGCGCGAAATTCTGGTTGGTGGAAATGACCGCCCAGAGGATCACCGCGTTAGCCGTGTAGCCGATGTCCACGCCGTATTTCTTGATGGTGCCCTTGAAGCGCGAAGTCGTCTTGTTGTCGGAGCTCGTGAAGACACAATTCAGATCTCGCGTCGAGCCGAACACCAGGCCCCAGCCATCCGACTCATTGCACCGGAGCATCCCCACCGTGGCACCCTTGTCCTCGGCCTCGGCAAGAGGCGCAATGCCGCCCAGCGCCACAGATAACAGGGCGATAGTTACAAGAAAGCGTCCAATCACAGCTCGTTCACGTAGCATGTCTGCTCCTGTGTGGTGTGTGACGGTTCATTGGATGCACGATAACCGGCTTGGTTCTGACTCCCACGCGGCATTCGCGCTGTTCGCACCAGATTGGAGCACCTCGAGCGCTTTGGGAACCCACTTTTTACCCTCAACGCTGGGCTGTCTCGCTCCATCTTGAATCTGCATGTTCCAGCCGGTGCACTGGGATTTGCAGCCGAGTGATGTGCAAATTTGACATAGGAGAACCTCGGTGGCAATCACCCAAAGAATCTGGCCGTTCCTCTGGTTCGACAGCCAGGCCGAGGACGCCGCCAAGTTCTATACGTCGATCTTCCCTAATTCGCGCATCGTCGCCGTGACGCGATACATGGAAGCCGGCAAGGAGATCCATAAGCGGCCCGTCGGGTCCGCGATGACCGTCGCCTTCGAGCTCGACGGACAGCCCTTTACCGCGCTCAACGGCGGCCCGCTGTTCAAGTTCAACGAAGCGGTGTCCTTCGTCGTCAGCTGCGAGAACCAGCAGCAGATCGATTACTACTGGGAAAAGCTCACCGCCGGAGGCGATCCCAAGGCGCAGCAATGCGGCTGGCTGAAGGACAAGTTCGGGCTCTCCTGGCAGGTCGTCCCGAAGATGATGGACGAGCTGTTCAAGGATTCCTCCGCCGGTGCTCAGCGCGCGATGGTGGCGATGATGCAAATGAAGAAGCTGGACATCGGCAAGCTCCAGCGCGCGTACGCCGGGACCAGCGATTAGGTCGAGGCGCGCGCCGGCTCGCGGTAGAGCACGAGTCCGGCCAAGGCCAGCATCGAAAACACTGCTCCGGCATAGAAGGTCAGCGTCGGTCCGTAGGCGTCCCAGAGCCAGCCGGCGAGCGCACTCGCTGCGAGCAACGCTATCCCGCTCACCAGGTTGAACAGTCCGAAGGCAGTGCCGCGCAAATCGCTGGGTGCGGTCTGTGCAACCAGCGCGGCGAGCACGCCTTGCGTCAGTCCCATGTGGACGCCCCACACCGCGACGCCCCCGAGCACCTGCCCTACCGATCCCGCGCGCGCGAGGATCACGTCGGCGATGATCAGCGTGATGAGGCCTCCCGCGAGCAGCCTACGCTGCTGGCCCCGGTCGACCAGCACCCCGGCAGGATACGACACGATCGCATAGACGATGCTCATCAGCACCATGACCAGCGGAATCCACGCCAGCGCCATCTGCACGCTTTGCGCGCGCAGCACGAGGAATGCCTCGGAGAACCGCGCCAGCGTCATCACCGCTGCCACACCCACAACCCACCAGTAGCGCCCAGACAGTCGCTGGATGTCGGCCAGCACGATCGGCACGCGCCCTTTCTGCGCCTCGCGCGGCTCGGGTTCACGGACACCGAAGACCAGCAACGCGACCGAAGCCGCTGCGGGAATGACCGCCAGCCAGAATACCGTGCGAAAGTTGTCGGCGAACCACAGCATCGCAACGATCGCCGTCGCCGGCCCAAGGACCGCGCCCACGGTGTCCAGCGCCTGCCGCAGACCATAAGCGGCCCCGCGTGCTTCGCTCGGCGTGATGTCGGCGATCAAGGCATCGCGCGGCGCACCACGGATACCCTTGCCGATGCGGTCGATGAAGCGCGCGACGACGACCAGGCCCACCGACGATGCGAGCGGAAACAGCGGCTTGGTCGCTGCCGCCAGCCCATAGCCAAGGACAGTCAGCACCTTGCGGTTGCGGAAGTAATCCGAGAGATACCCGGAGAAGACCTTCACGATCAGTGCGGTCGCCTCGGCGATGCCTTCGATAACGCCGACCGTGAACATCGACGCGCCCAGGACGCTCACGAGGAATAGCGGCAGCAGGCTGTGGATCAGCTCGGACGACGTGTCCATCAGCATCGACACGAAGCCGAGCGTCCACACGCCGGCGGGGATCGCGCGCCAGCCCGAGACTTGGCTGCGGGCGGACGGCGGATTACTGGCCAAAATCGAACGCCGCGCTTAGATCACCCATCTGCGCGCGAACGCTGGGCAGCGGCTCGAGCGCGAAGCGACGCGTGATGAACTTGGGGATCGACGTCGTATCGTAGGCCGTGTGATCGACGTAGCCGCGGCGCACGTAGGGCGAAATGACGATCCAGATCGCCCGCGAAAGCAACTACGGGCGCCCGACTTTCCCTGGAACCGGGGGTTGCCATAGTTCGACCTTGTTGCCGTCGGGATCGATGAACCAGCCGAAGCGCCCGTACTCGTGCTCCTCGATCTCGCCGACGACCTGCGCGCCGCCCAGGTGCACCTGGCCAAGGGCGGTGTCGAGATCGTCGACGATCAGGTTGAACATGAATTCTTTTTGCCCCGGGGCGAAGTAATCGGTATCCGCCGGAAAAGGGCTGAACACGGAAAAGCCGTTGGGAGGCATCGTCGAAGCCTGAAATTCGACTGAGGACTTGCCATCACCCATGCCCAGCCACTGCGAGTACCAGGCGAGAAGCCGCTCTGGATCCGGCGATTTGAAAAAGAGCCCGCCCAGACCTACGACTTTCGCCATGCGAGACCTCAGTCGAGTTTGAGTTCGGTACGGATGGTGCCCGCGCGTTCGTGGCGCACCGTGAGAGCGACGCGGTCCCCTGCCCTGCCCCGCACCACCCACTCCATCTTCGCACGGTCGTCGGTCACGTGGTAGTCCGGCCAGAACGATATGCCCGTGTGCTTGTAAGCCTTGCCATCGAGTTGGCCGAGCTCCTCGCGACGCTTGCCGCTGACGAGCTCGGCGCCCCCCGGCAACGCGATCTCGGCGATCAGGCCCCGGACGACCTTGCGTTCGAGCGCCCGCTTGCTCACGTAGCTCGGCAGCCAGCCGGTGTTCTGAACGACGAGACGGATCTTCCAGGTGTCGTTGCCGAGCGCCTTGGCGGAGGCATCGACCACCTCGAGCTTGGGCGAGAGCAGCGCCTGCCACAGCAACCATTTGGGAAAGCGCTGGAGCTCCCGCTCGAGTAGCTGCAGCGGCGGATTGCCGAAGGCGTGGAAGCGGTTCCAGCCCCCGATCTCGATGGCGCCCAGCTCGGGGTGATCGAAGGGCTTCCAGTCGACGTGCGCGGCGCCGCCGAGCTTCTCCTCGCTCCAGCGGAAGATCTTGAGATCGTCCTCGATCGGGTGATCGCGGAACCACTCGATGTACAAATACTTGTCGAGGCCCGCCTCCTTCATGGGACTCCAGATCTCGACCACCCAGCTGAAGATGCCGAGATGCTCGTAGACCCAGTCGAACGTCCCGCCGATCACCTGCTTGGGGTGATAGCGGAACTCGTGATAAACGGAGATGTTGGGATAGCCGGTGAGCTCGGTGCCCTTGGCGCCCACCTTCTGGTAGTGCCACAGGTCCTCGGCGTGCATCTCCGCATCCGGCTGGTGGTCGAAAGGACGCAACAGCACGCCTGCCCAGGTGTGAAACGCAACGCCGCCGCAGATGTTCGGATGGGTCGTCACGAACTCTACGACCGCCCTCACCTCCGGCTCCGAAGTCGGGAACGGCCCGGCCCCGAGCTGCTCGTATTCCTGGCGCCAATTCGCAGGGAAGTTACGGTTTAGATCAAGGCCTTGCTTGCGCTTCTTCACCTTCAACGTGAAGCCATCGTAGCCCTCAAGCCGGCCCTCCGGCAGGATGCTGTAGTAGGTGCCGCCAACCTCGGTGGGTTCGCGTCTAACCATCAGCCGCGGTTCCTGCGGGTGCGGCTTCCAGAGGCCATTGGGATCGCGAATGCGCATCTGCAGGATGCGCCCGTCGCCGTCGATGTCCTCGACCGTCAAGCCTTCGATCTGGTCTTCATCGTATGGGTAAGGTCGCGTGCTCGAGCGCACCCACTTCGGTTTGTCGGCGAGCGCCCATTCGGCGCCGTCGGGATTGATGCGTGGGCAGATGTAGAACACGCGCGAGTCGAGCGCGCGGGTGACGTCGGGATCGCTGCCGTAACCGTTGACGAGGCTGTTGAGAAAGTACAGCGCGGCGGCCGATCCCGAGACCTCGGTCGAATGGATGTTGCCGTCGATCCAGAAGGCCGGCTTGTCGAGGGCAGCCCCGCTCGCCGTATTGGTCACGGTGGCGAGCCAGATGTCCTTGCCCTCGTAGCTCTTTCCTATCGACTGGAGAGCGACCAGCCGCGGATGCTCTGCGGCGAAGGCTTTGAGAATTTCGGTGAGCTCGGCGTAGCGATAGAAGCGGTCGAAGCGAACGGCAGGCATCGGCGGAGGCGGAGCGGCAAAAGCGCGAAGTGTGGCGGCCGGTGGCGCGTCGAGTCAACTTCACGACCGGAAAGAGGCTCAAGCCAAGATTGGACCCCTCTCCCCGTGGGAGAGGGGTTGGGGTGAGGGGAGTAAGGAGTCTGTTGCACGAGTCCCTCACCCGCCGCGCTCTCGCCGCGGCGGCCTCTCCCAGAGGGAGAGGCGAAATGCACAGGTACGCCCTGGTCAGTGGGCTGCGCAATCGACGGTGTCAGCGCCGACGCGGATGCACATAGGCGGAGTCACGGCCGGCCGCGATCGCTGTTTCGATATCGTCGATCGTCAAGGGACCGCATCCCTTGAGACGCACCGGCTCGGGAGCGCGTGCAGTAGGCGCGCCCGCGGGTGTGACGGCGAGCCCTGCGTCCAGCAACTGAACAATAGTGTGCTTCAACCTCTTGTTGCTTTGCATCGCCCGCATTCTCACGCACCGAATAAGCTCATCGGGCAGTTCGAGCGTTACTTTCATCGCGTATTCGCCAGCGACTCAGATCCCCGCGTACCACTCGTAGCCTTGATCTTCCCAATAGCCGCCTTTCCCGCCGGCGATCTTGGCGAAGCTCTCGACGAGCTCGATGCGCATGACGTACTTCGCGTGCTTGTAGCCGAGCTGGCGCTCCACGCGAAGCCGGATCGGCGCGCCGTTCTTGATGGGCAGGGTCCGGTCGTTCAAGTCGTAGGCAAGAAGGGTCTGCGCGTGGTAGGCGTCGTTCAGGTCGATGCTCTCGTAGTAGAGCCCGGTGCCGTCGGCCTCCATCGGATCGGCGCAGTAGAACACGACGTAGCGCGCCTCTGGCTTCACGCGGACCGTCTCCAGTAGCGCGGACAGCTTCGCGCCCTTCCACTTTGCGATCGCGCTCCACCCCTCGACGCAATCGTGACGCGTGATCTGGGTCCGGCTAGGCAGCGCGCGCAATTCCGCGAGCGAAAACGGCACCGGTTTCTCCACCAACCCGCCGACCTCGAGCCGGTAATCCGCAAATCCGCTGGCTGCCAGTGCCCTGTACTGCGCGCTGTTCGGCATCGCAGTGCCGTTGCTGCGGAATTCGGGAGACAGATCGGCCTCTGTGAATTCCTGCGCCATCGACCGCCGCCCGCCGAGCAGGCGATGGGCCGCCTCGTTGAGCTTCTCGCCGGTGGCGAGCACCTTGGGAAACCATTCGCTGCGCGATAGGGTGTCACAGCCGGCGAGCACCAGCGCGCCGGCGCTCGCTGCCGCTCGGCCAAGGAACCGGCGCCGGGAGAGATTATTTCTTTGCACCATCGCTCGCTCCATGGTCGATGCGGAAGCGTCCGGTGATCATCGAGCGCATGTGATTCCAGAAGCCGCTGATGATCACCTCGAAGACATGAATGAGCACGAACAGCACCAGCAGCCAGGCCACGATGAAATGAATCGTCCGCGCCGACTGCCGCCCGCCGAAGATGTCGACCCAGCCTGGCAACAGCGAATCGAGCCAGGGCGACATCGCCATGCCCATCATTACCACCAGCGGAAGCAGCACGAAGATGACCACCAGGTAGGCGATCTTCTGCAGGACGTTGTAGCGCTTGGCCGCTTCGCCTGTCGGATGCTTGAAGCGCAGATGATCGACGATCGATTGTCCGGTCGAGCGGAGGTCGGTCGATGTCGGCGCGAGATCGCGTGAGAGGTGACGGCTGGCGATGGAGTACGCCAGATAGCAAAGGCCGTTGACCACGAATACCCACGCGAAGAACAGGTGCCAGCGGCGCGCCATGGCCAGCCAGCGGTAGTCCGGAATCATCAGCCAAGACGGAAACGCCGTCGGCATGACTTCGCCATCGGCTCCCTTCGATGCTCCAAGCCATCCTGTGGTGACGAAGTCGTGGCCGAACACGCGCGTGATGCCGACAACCTCCCCGGCCGCGTCTTCGGTTGCGCCGATCTCCAGCGCCGGCGGCCGGCCGTCGTAGGAAGACTTGCCCCAGTTGAGCGCCGGATGCGCGCTGAAGATGTTGAGCCCGCTCATAAACAGGATCGCCAGCGCAAGAACGTTGACCCAGTGCATGATGCGCACCGGCAGCGTGTGGCGGTAGTACAGCGGTGAAACAACCCCTCTCCCCCCGGGAGAGGGGCCAGGGGTGAGGGAGATTTGCTCGGCCACCAGGTTCTATCCTCATCAAGCGTGCAGCCACTTTGGCCCGCTCACGAACGCATTGTCGCGCTCGAAGAAGCGAAGCTTACGGTGGATTTCGCGGGTGATGCCGATGCGCACGCTGCGGCCGACTGGGCCGACGGGGCGCGTGGCTGTCCCCAGCCACAGCGGCCCGGCAGCGCAGAGATCCACGCCGTCCAGGCGCCTGTCCACGTCCATCGCGGCAGCCAGCCGCCCCGGTCCCCGAGCCAAGTCGAGCTCGCGGTCGGTACCGCGCAGCCGGCGCATGGTTTCGATCCCCTCCAGAGGCTCGAGTGCCCGGAGCAGCACGCCGGCGCCGATACCGGGACGCTCCCCGCTCACATTGAGGGCATACCAGCAACCGTAGACGAAGTAGACGTAGGCGTGGCCGCGCTGGAGAAAAAGCGAGCGGTTGCGCGGCGTTTCCCCTCGATAGGCGTGGGCCGCCGCGTCGCCGACTACGTAGGCCTCGGTCTCGACGATGCACCCGGCCAGGCCTCCCTCGGGGCGATCGCGGACGAGGACCTTGCCGATCAAGAAGCGGGCGAGCGCGGTGGTGTCGACAGGAAGCTCGGCCCGACGCAGGCGACGGATGCCATCCCTTGCGGGTCGCGCGCCGGTCATGCTAGCCAAACAAGCCCCGGACCTTGCCTCTTCGCATCAACCCGCGCAGCGCTACGCTGAATCCTCGAAAGCTCATGAGTTATTCACATTCCGATGAGCGCATCGTATCCGCAAATTGATGGGTCCGCTTGGGAGACTCTCACTAGGTCTCGCACGCGAATACTGTCCCATGCGCGATTGTTGCCATCTCTCGCTGGCACGCGAGAGGCGCGCCGTGAGTGCTTCCAGCGGTGTCAGCGCGAACGTCCTGGCCGCGCGCTACAATACGCGAGCCCGCGACGTCGCCGCGAGGGCGGATCGGAGCAGCGCGGCGCTGGCGTCCAGAGAATCCATGTCGACGATCACCAGGGCCGTGTGCTTCTCGATTTGTGTCTCGATTCTGGTAGGCACGGTTGCCGCGCAGACCGTCGCTATCGCTCCACCGCCTCCACGCGCCGAAGTCATCCCTGCGCCTCCCGCACCGCATTGGTACTGGGTCAGTGGAAACTGGAACTGGAACGGAACGCGCTACGTCTGGATCAAGGGCCATTGGGTCGCGCCGCGCCCGAACCAGGTCTTCGTGCAGCCCTATTGGCGTCAAGAGGGGGTCCGGTGGGTGTTCCATCCGGGCCGCTGGCAGCCGATCACTGCGCAGGCGAGCTTTGGGGTCCCCGTCGCTGTCGCGCCGCCTCCACCGAGGGTCGAGGTGGTGGCGCCTGCACCGGGTCCGAGCTCCTTCTGGGTGAACGGCCACTGGCGATGGGAAAACGGCATCCACGTCTGGGTGCCTGGACGCTGGGAATTAAGTCGCCCGTCGGAGATCTGGGTGCCGGCGCAGTGGATCCAGCGCGGCGACGGGTGGGTTTATTTTGACGGGCATTGGCAGCCACGCTGAGCACTGCCTTCCCTGATTCATCGAGACAACGGGAGGACACGTCATGGTTCCGAGATTCAAAGCCGGTCGCTGCATGGCGTTGGCGATGGCGGTTGCCCTGCTGGCGTGGAGCGGTCCAGCAGGCGCAGCGAAGAGCAGCGAATGCACCAAGATCGGAATCTGCTACTGCGTGAACCAGGACCTCAAGTCGACGATCGAGGGCAAGGTCGCGGCGTTCCGCCAGCTGATCGCCGATCAGCGCAAGAAGGGCAAGGCCGTCGGATATCTCAGCGTTCCCTTGTCGCCCGCGGGCGGCGGTTACATGAAGGTGAACATGGAAGTCGCGGAGGCCGCCAAGGCTGCCGTCGAGAAGCGCTTCGGGCCCGACTTCGCCTGGATACTCAATCCGGGAACCCTCGATGCCAATCTTCCGGGCGGCGGCGGCGCCGATTACATGCTGATGTGGACGAGTCTGCTCGAAGGCCCTAACGGCCTGGGCGAGGATTTCGATTTCGTCTACTTCGTGGGGCCGCAGGACTTCGCGCGCTACTTCGAGCTCGACGGCAGCGCCGACATGGCGAAGATCGATCAGTTCTACGACAAGCGGATCAAGTCCGATCCTGAGTTCGACAAAGCCGTGCAAGGCGGGCTTGCCCGCTCGGCGTTCCGCAACTACTACGCGCTCAAGGCATCGACGTCGTTCAGCCGCGGCGCGCACGACGAGTGGAACATCATCCGCATGGTGAATGAGCGCCGGCGCGCCGACAGTCGCCTGGGCGTCGCCAACCAGTTGCCGGTGCTGTTCGACGGACGGGGCGCGCCGTCGGCGGCGATGGAGTCGGCGGTCTCCGACGGCTACGTCGGGAAGTGCGCGCCATAGAATGCGGAAGATCGCCATCGCGAGCAACCGCTCCACGCGTCGTCGACTCCCAATACCATCGTGCGCTTCGACCCCAAGACCGAAAAATTACAGAGCTGGGTGATTCCTGGCGGCGGGAACATCGTGCGCAACACTTCGGTCACGCGCGATGGAAACTTCGTGCTGGCGAACAGCCTCGTCAACGAAATGACCCTGGTCGAAATTCCCAGGTGACGCGATCATTTGGCGCAATGAGGCGCGAGGAGCCGTGCCGCGCGTGCGGCGAGTCGAGGCAACGGACATGAGCGAGCTCGACTCCCCGGCCGGCGTCGACGGCGCGCGCCGGAGCCTTCTTCTCACGACTGCTGCGGCGCTCGCCAGCGCGTCGCTGGCCCGGGGCGCGACCGCACAGCAGGGATCGTCGACCGGTGCGCTCGCCGAGGTGTCTGGAACAGAGCACTGGACGGTCAAGCACACCGCCGCGGGCGAGGTCAAGCTCTTCCTCTGGCGCAAGCGATTGAAAGACCCTTCGGCGGCTGGCGGCGATGCACGTCGCGGCACGATCCTGTTCGTGCATGGATCCTCGGTGTCGGCCACCCCCGTGTTCGACCTGCAGATTGCGGGGAAGCCCGAGGCGTCGACCATGGACTGGTTCGCCCGGCGCGGCTACGACACCTGGTGCGTCGACTGCGAAGGCTACGGCCACTCCGACAAGTGGCGCCCGGTGAACTCGGACGTCTCCTGCGGCGCAGACGATCTCGCTGCGGCTTCGGAGTACGTCATGAAGCGCACCGACGGAAAGCCGCTGCTGCTCTACGGCGCATCCTCAGGCGCGCTGCGTGCCGGATTGTTCGCGCAGCTTCATCCCGAGCGCGTGCAGCGGCTCGCCCTTGACGCCCTCGTCTGGACCGGCGAAGGGAGCCCCACCCTCGCCAATCGCAAGAAGCGGCTCGCGGAATACCGCGCGAGCAACCGGCGTCCGATCGATCGCGCGTTCGTTCACAGCATCTTCACCCGCGATCATCCGGGAACCAGCGATCTCACCGTGGTCGACGCGTTCGCCGACGCGGTGCTGGCGCTCGATACCTCGATGCCGAGCGGGACGTATATCGACATGTCCGCCAACCTGCCGGTGATCGACCCGGAGAAGATCACGGTGCCGACGCTGGTCATGCGCGGGCAGTGGGACGGCATCGCCTCGTTCCAGGACGTCGCGAACTTCTTCGCCAAGCTGCCGAATCCCGACAAGCAGTTCATCGTCATGCCCGGCATCGCCCACACCAGCACGCGCTCCAAGAACTGGGCGCTGGTCTACCACCTGCTCGACGCCTATTTCAGTCAGCCGGCGCCGGTGTACGTCGGTTGAAAGTGACCGATCTCCGCGACTTCGTCGACCGGCACCCGCGACTGTTCGTCCTGACCGGTGCGGGGATCAGCACCGATTCCGGCATCCCCGGTTACAGGAACGCCGATGGGCTCTGGCAGCGATCGCCTCCTGTCCTATTGAAGGACTTCCTGCGCTCGGAACCCACGCGCCAGCGCTACTGGACGCGCAGCATGATGGGCTGGCCAGTGGTCGCGAGGGCGCGACCGAACGCTGCCCACACGGCCCTCGCCCGCCTCCAAGCCGAGGGATGCATCGAGCAGCTGGTGACGCAGAACGTCGATGGACTGCATCAACGGGCGGGAAGCGAGAACGTCATCGAGCTGCATGGCAATCTCGCCATCGTCGTCTGCCTGGAATGCGGCGCGCGCCATTCGCGGGAGACAGTTCAGCGCGAACTCGAGGCGCAGAACGCGTCGCTCGGCGATTTTGCTGCGAACGCGGCTCCCGACGGGGACGCAGACCTCCAATGCATCGATCTCGCGGCGTTCCGAGTGCCCTCGTGCTCATGTTGCGGAGGGATGCTCAAGCCCGACGTCGTGTTCTTCGGCGAAGGCGTGCCGCGGGAGCGCGTCGCGTTTGCGTCGCTGGCGCTCGACCGCGCAGACGCCATGCTGGTGATCGGATCATCGCTGATGGTGTACTCGGGCTACCGCTTCTGCCAACAGGCCCACGCGATGGGCAAGCCGATCGCCGCCATCAACCTGGGGCGCACGCGCGGAGATCATCTGCTGGCGCTCAAGATCGAGCGCTCCTGCGCCGACGCGCTAAGCTCCCTGGTCGGGAGGCTATCGGTGCACTAGCACGTCCGATGCGACGACGTGCAGCCTCTCTGCAGTGCCACGATCCAGCTTCAGGCTGTCTGGCACCGACCAACCCTCGGGCAGCCCACCGAACAGGGCGGTAACGAACACGCACGCAGCAAGATAGGACCCGGCAGCGCTCGGGTGGCTGCCGTCGGCGACGTACAACGCGATACTGGGGTCCCGATTCATTGCCAGATGCCAGGCCGGCCCGACGGGCACGATCAGCGCCCCGACTTCAGCGCCGATGACTTCCACCGCACGCGTGATCTCGTCTTGTCTCTCGGGCGTTTGGTGTCGTGACCACGTGAGGTAGAGAACCGTCCTGGCGCCATGCCGTGCGATCTCCGGTTGGAACAGCCTGACGTTGTCGTGATAGCGCTGCGGATTCTTGTACGGCAGCGTGCTCTGCTCCTGCAGGACAACGTAGTCCCATGGCTCAGCAGCCAGAGCCGCTTGGACCTTGCCGGCATTCCAGTGTCGCTTGAGGCTTGCGCCTCCGGCCACGATGGCCTGCGTGTGCACTTGCCGCGGTAGTGGCGCAGCCGCGGCGAGCTCGGAAACGAGGCGCGGCAGGTCATTGCGCGACGTGTAACTGTTGCCGACGAACAGGATGCGAACTGAAGCGCTCACAGCACTCGTCGACGTCGTTCCCTCACCCCTGCCCCTCTCCCACTGGGAGAGGGGTTCGCTTTGTCGCCTCTCCCACTGGGCGGGGGGGTCGCTTTTGTCGCCTCTCCCCTTGGGAGAGGCCGCCGCGCGAAAGCGCGGCGGGTGAGGGAGGACGCGTCAATGATCTCCTCAATCCGACTGGAACGGCTTCGCCCCCGTCAGCTTGCGAAATGCGCTCAAGTGTCGCACGGCTTCCTGTCGCAGCCCCTGCGCTTCGCACAGGCGCGCGAGATTGAAGTGCGCGTCAGGCATGGCCGGGTCAGCCTTGAGCGCGGCACGGTAGGAAATGCGCGCCTCGTCCGGGCGCTTGAGGTCCTCCAGCAACACCGCGAGATTGAACAGCAGCGTGGCATCGGCACCGGCGTCGGCGAGCCCCGCGCGGTACACGCCTTCCGCTTCGCGCAACTCTCCGCGCTCGTGCAACAATCGCCCAAGGTTGATAGCCGCGCCCCGATGCGTCGGATCCGCTTCCAGCGCGCGTCGATATGCCTCGCTGGCCTTGCTTGGATCCGAAGCTTCGAGCGCCACGCCCTGCTCGAACCAGTGCTCCCGCGCTTCGTGAACAGACGCCTCCGCCGGCGCCATGAAGGCGAGCCGCCCGCCCGGAGACTCGACTTGGAAGCGCATGACGTACTGACCGTCGTCGGGGCGCCATTGCGCCTGGCCCTCGCTCACCACCACGGCATCGCCTACCGCTTCGATGCGCAGTCCGCTCAAAGGCATTTGCTCTGGAAGCTGTGCTCGCAAACGCCGCAATGATCGGAGGATGCGCGTCGATGAGATCTTCGCTTCGGTGAGCCCCTGCGCCGCTCGCAGCAGAACGAGGTCGTGGAAGGTGAAGCGGTACTCGCGCCGGCGGCCGCGTGTAGGCGAGACAAAGCCGGCATCGATCAGCCGGGAGATGATGGAGCGGGAAAGTCCGAGCAGCTTGCCGACTTCGCTGAGCGAATAACCCTCGGTCACGACTTCACGAGCGGGTCTTTAGGATGTCATTCCGAGGAGCGCAGGCGACGAGGAATCTGTTTCACTCTACTCGCTGACTTGAAGCTATGGCAGATTCCTCGCTGCGCTCGGAACGACAGACAAGTGCAGCGATTCAACACGCGGCTAGCGCTTCGCGGCCTTGCGGCGCGTCTCCGGCTCGGCGGCAACCCTCCTGGGGGGCTTGCGACCAATCGTCTTGAGGTCCGCCGGGGTCACCTCCATCGGCGTGGCCGTCTTCGCCGCTGCACGCGTGCCAGCGGTCTTTTCGAGGCTGGCCCTCAATGCGTCCATGAGATCGATCACCTGCGCGGTCGATTCCGGAGCGGTCGGCGAGATGGCGATCTCCTCTCCGTCGACCTTCTTCTGCACCGCCGCCTCGATGCGTTTCTTGACTTCGTCCTCGTAGGCAGTGGGGTCGAACTTCTTGGACGAGATCTGGCCGATCAGCTGTTTTGCGAGCTTGAGCTCGGTGTCGCGCACCGGCGCCTCCTCGATGCCGACGTCGGCGATGGCGCGCACCTCCGGCGCATACAGCAGCTGCTGCATGACGATCCCGCCGGGAACGGCACGAAGCTGCACGATGTATTGCTTGCCGCGGGCGGCGTAACGTCCAACCGCGGTTTGGCCGGTCTCGCGCATGCTCTCCGCGAGCAAGGCATAGGGCTTCGCTCCGCCCTTGTCCGGCCCAAGGAAATACGCCTTGTCGTAATAGATCGGATCGATGCTCTCGGCCGGCACGAATTCGCTGATCTCGATGGTCTGGGTGCCCTTCTCTTCCAGCTCCTTGAGTTCCTCCGGCGTGAAGGTCACGTACTGGTCCTTGGCGAATTCATAGCCTTTGACCATATCCGCACGCTCGACTACGACGCCTTCGCGGATGCACACGTACTGCTGCTTCAACCTCGACCCGCAGGTCTTGTGCAAGAGGTTGAAGGATATGCTCGCCTGCGGCTGTGTAGCCGGATAAAGCTTGACCGGTATCGACACCATCCCGAACGTGACGGTGACCGAAGCCAATGCCCGAGCGGCCATGCTTGCCTCCGAAAAGGGGCAGGAAGACCGGTCATCGTGCCAAAATGGGCAGCAATCTTCAACCTTTTGGATGGATCCCGGCCCATGGCTCTGGAGCGATATCGGCAAAAACGCAACTTCAAGCTCACGCCGGAGCCGCCTGGCAAGGTCAAGCGGCACAAGTTACAAAACCTGGCGTTCGTCGTGCAAAAGCACGCTGCGACGCGCCTGCACTACGATTTTCGCCTCGAGCTCAATGGGGTCTTTCTGAGCTGGGCCGTGCCCAAGGGACCGAGCCTCGATCCCAACGACAAGCGCCTCGCCGTGCACGTCGAAGACCATCCGCTCGAGTACGGCGACTTCGAGGGCGTGATCCCGGCCAAGCAGTATGGCGCCGGCACCGTCATGGTGTGGGATCGCGGTACCTGGAAGCCGAAAACCGATCCTGCCGAGGCGTACGCGAAAGGCAGGCTGAAATTCGAGCTCGATGGCGAGAAGCTCAACGGCGGCTGGAATCTGGTGCGCAGCCACGGCAGCAAGTACGGCGAGAAGAGCTGGCTGTTGATCAAGGAAGCCGACGAGTTCGCTCGTCTGGGCTCGGACGCGCTCGTGACCGAGGACAGGCCGGAGAGCGCACTCACGGGCCGCACCATGGAGCAGATCGCCGCCGAAGCCGACCGGGTGTGGCATTCGAACAAGTCGGTCGCGGACAACCTCAAGGGCGGCGCGGCTGGCAAGCGCAAGTTGAAGCCCAAGATCAAGCTCGACAGCGTCAAAGGCGCGCGCAAGGCTCCGTTTCCGCGGCGCATCGACGTGCAACTAGCGACGCTGGTCAAGTCGCCACCCGAAGGGCCGGCGTGGGTGCACGAGATCAAGTACGACGGCTACCGCATGCTGTGCTCCATCGCGAATGGCGAGGCACACCTGATGTCCCGAAACGGCAAGGATTGGACCGACGCCTTTGCAGCGCTCGCGCGAACGCTTGCAAGCCTACCCGTCGACAGCGCATGCCTGGACGGCGAGGTGGTCGTGGTCGACGCGAAGGGGCGCACCAGCTTCCAGGCCTTGCAGAATGCCATCGGGCCAACCGCCAGCGCACGGTCACTGTCTTACTTCGCCTTCGACCTGCTGTATCTCAACGGTTACGACTTGCGCGGGGTTGCGCTCACGCAGCGGAAGCGCATCTTGCAGGAACTGCTGGCGAGCGCGCCGCCGTCAGTCAAGTACAGCGAGCATTTCGCCGCCCCGGGCGCGGCATTCTTCAAGAATGTGTGCGACCTCGGGCTCGAGGGCATGGTGTCGAAGCGGGGCGACTTGCCCTACCAGGCAGGACGGGGAACCGCCTGGCAGAAGGCAAAGTGCCTGCAGCGCCAGGAGATGGTTGTGGGCGGTTTCACCGATCCAGAAGGGTCGCGCCACGGATTCGGTGCGCTGCTGCTCGGCGTCTACGACCCCGATGGCAGGCTCGCGTATGCGGGCAAGGTGGGAACGGGCTTCAACGATGCGACGCTTTCTGCCTTGAGCCGGACCCTTGCCGGCATCAAGCAGAAGCAGAGCCCTTTTTCCAATCCTCCGACCGGCGCCGAAGGCAGACGCGCCCATTGGGTCAAGCCGAAGCTCGTGGCCGAAGTAGCTTTCACCGAGTGGACCGACGACGGGACGTTGCGCCACCCCTCCTTCCTCGGGCTGCGCTCCGACAAGCCCGCCACCGAAGTCGTTCGCGAGCGGGCGGTGAGCGTCAGCGGCGACAATCCTGCCGACCCTCCACCGTCGAAAACCGCGGCGCGTGCCGCGACGCGCGCCCGGTCCGATCCGAACGCGATTGCCGGCATCACACTGACGAATCCGGACAAGGCGCTCTACCCCGAAGCGAAGATCAGCAAGCGCGATCTCGCCTTGTACTACGCCGCCGTGGGCGAACGCATGCTGCCGCACTTGATCGATCGTCCGCTGACGCTGTATCGCTGTCCCAACGGCTGGGGGAAAGGGTGTTTCTATCAGAAGAAGGCCGAGGACAGCGTCAGCGAGGCGATTACTCGCGTCAGAGTCACCGGCGGCGACGGCACGACAGCGAATTACATGATGGCGAATTCGCTGAGCGCGATCGTCGCCCTGGTCCAGATGGGGGTGCTCGAGCTGCACCCTTGGGGATCCCGCGCGAAGCACCTGGGACGCCCTGATTGGATCATCTTCGATCTGGATCCCGCCGACGACGTCGCGTGGGAGGACGTCAAGCAGGCGGCATTGCTGGTCAAGGCGCTGCTCGAGAACATCGGCTTCGAGCCGTTCCTGAAGACGACCGGCGGCAAGGGATTGCACGTCGTGATCGCGATCGAGCCATCGGTCGGCTGGGACGAGGTCAAGGGATTCACCAAGGCCGTGGCGGAGTTGCTACAAAGAACGTTTCCCGACCGCTTCACGGCGAACCTGATGAAAGTCTCGCGCCACGGCAAGGTGTTCATCGACTACCTGCGGAACAGCGAGGGGGCGACGGCGATCGCGCCGTATTCGACCCGAGCGCGAGCCAATGCGCCGGTCTCCACACCGCTTGCCTGGGACGAGCTATCGCGCGACGTGCGCTTCGCGCATTTCCACGTCGGGAACGTTCCCAAGCGCCTGGCCAAGTTGAAGGCCGATCCGTGGCGCGATCTCGACAAGAAGGCGACTTCGCTCACCAAGGCGGTCATGGCCAGGGTCGGGTTCAAACCTCGCTAGGCATCAAGATGACGTCAATGCGCCTGCTCGCGGGAACCAGCGGCTACTCCTTCAAGGAGTGGATAGGGCCCTTCTATCCGGAGAAGCTTCCTCCTGGCGAGATGCTTCGCTACTACGCCCGGCGTTTCTCGACGGTGGAGATCAACAACACCTTCTACCGCATGCCGGCCGAGTCCATGCTCGCGCAGTGGGCAGAGCAAGTGCCCGACAATTTCACCTTCACGCTCAAGGCTCCACGCCGCATCACCCACGACTTGCGCCTGCGCGATGCCGAAACGCACGTTGCCGAGTTCGTGCGCCGCGCCGGCACGCTGGGAAGCAAGCTCGGCGTGCTGCTGTTCCAGTTGCCCCCGTACCTCAAGAAGGACCTTCCTCGGCTACAGGCGTTTCTGGAGTTGCTGCCAACCGGGACGCGCATAGCCATGGAGTTCCGCCACGATTCGTGGCAGGACGAGGAGGTACACCAGGCGCTGCGCATTCGCGCGGCCATTCTCTGCGTCACCGACACCGACGAAGGCGAGACGCCTTATGTCACCACGGCCGATTGGGGCTACTTGCGGTTGCGGCGAACGCACTACGAAGACCGCGAGCTGGAGGCGTGGGCGGCTCGCATCGCCGCACAGAGCGTGGACCGGACCTACGTCTATTTCATGCACGAAGACGAGGCGCTGGGCACTCGCTTCGCGCGGCGCCTCAACGAGTGCTGGGCGGCGCGGGGCTGAAGAGCGAGAGCTATCGACTTATCCGGTTGACAGCTCGCCCCTCACCCGCCGCGCTTGCGCGCGGCGGCCCCCGATCAGGTCGGGGGCAGGCTCTCTCCCAGAGGGAGAGACAACACATGCGAACCCCTCTCCCCCGGGGAGAGGGGCTGGGGTGAGGGAGGTTTCTTGAACTCGACGTTGCGCTTCAGCGGTGCTTGAACGACGGCTTTCTCTTCGCGGCGAATGCGTGCATGCCTTCCTTCTGATCCTCGGTCGCGAACAGCGAATGGAAGAGACGGCGCTCGAAATGGATTCCGTCGGAGAGCGAGCTCTCGAACGCCCGGTTCACCGACTCCTTCGCCATCATCACCGCGGGCAGCGAATACTCGCAGATCACATTGGCGACGGCGAGCGCTTCGTCGAGCAGCTTGTCGGCGGGGACGACACGCGCGACCAACCCTGCGCGCTCGGCTTCCTGTGCGTCCATCATGCGGCCCGTCAGGATCAAATCCATCGCCTTGCTCTTGCCCACCGCACGCGGCAGTCGCTGAGTGCCACCCGCACCCGGAATGACTCCAAGCTTGATCTCTGGCTGCCCGAACTTGGCGCTGTCGGCGGCGATCACGATGTCGCACATCATCGCGAGCTCGCAGCCCCCACCCAGTGCCACTCCGCCGACGGCGGCGATCACCGGCTTGCGAACGGTTCGCAGGCGCTCCCAGTTCTTGGTGATGTAGTCGGTGTGGTAGACGTCCATGTATGAGTAGTCTTTCATGGCATGGATATCCGCGCCGGCGGCGAACGCCTTTTCGCCGCCAGCGATCACGATGGCACCGATGTTCTGATCGCGGTCGTATGCGCCGAGCGCCGCGCCCAGTTCGTCCATCAGAGCATCGTTGAGGGCATTGAGCTGCTTGGGACGGTTGAGGGTGATCAAGCCGACTCGTCCGCGCACTTCTGTGAGAATGTTTTCGTAGGTCATGACGATAGGTTTGGGTTGATCCTGCCGGGGATCATCGCAGTTCAGCCCTCATAGTCTATCGCGTTCGCGGCGGGCGATCGCCTACGGTCGGGATCGCGGAGGCGTCTGAGCGCATGCCGACGTTCGCGCGCATCGCCGGATTGGGAGAACCACTACGCCAGCGGAGGTCAGGGAGACATTCTTCCGAGTGCCTCCTTTACCTTTGCCACGTTCGGACCTTCTCCGGCGCCCTCATAAAACGAGAGGTCCTCGTGCATTCCGACTAACCGGAGGCATTGACCTCCCGGAGCCTGGAAGTAGAGGTGAGGGTCCGGTACCTCAAGCTTCCTGACGCCGGAAGCGAGGATTTTCCGCGTCATTTCTCCCACGTCGTCGGACTTGATTTCCAGCCACACAGATCTGGCACTTCGCAAGAACTCGCTCTCATCGGCGACATCGCCGTAGAGAAACGCGATATAGAAGCCCTCTCCCAAGCGAATGAAGTCCCTTTCGGGATCCGCTTTCATGATTTGTCCCCCGAGGACATCGCAATAGAACTTGCGAATGCCGTCTCGATCTTGCCGCGGAACCAGAACCGACGAATGATTTCCAAAAATGACCTTTGCCATGGTTACTCCCTCCCAACGCGGGCGCTCTCAGCGGGGCCGCGGCCGTAGCGGTTGCCCGTCGGGTACGGGTCCTTGAGAGCGGTGGAGCCGGTCTCCAGTAGGGACTTGAGATTGGAGATGACCTTCGGCCAGCCGCCGGCCACCGCTTCGATTAGTTTGGAGGATTCGCGATCGATGGTGTGGACGATGGAGAGCTTGACCGCCGTTCCGGTCGGTTCCAGTTCCATCGTGCACAGCGACTCGCCCTCGGCCTTGAGCTCGGGCTTGTTCTGGTGCTGCCAGCGGATCACTAGGCGCCGTGGCGGCTCGGCCTCGACGATCTCGCCGGCGTCGAAGATCTGACCGTCGCCGGATACCAACTTCCACGAGGATCCCGCCGTAAACTGGCTTTCGCAGTGCATGCCGAACCAGTACTGCTCCATGAACTTCGCGTCGGTCAGTGCTGACCACAGCTTCTCCGGCGTGGTGCGGATGTAGGACACGTAGACAAAGGTCGATCTAGCCATTGGCTTTCTCCAGTCGTCGTTTAAGGTCCGAGAGCGCCTTGAGGCGCGGCTTTTCGAACTTGGCAATCCAGCGCTCGTAGATCTCCTGCAGCGGCACCGGATTGAGGAAGTGCAGCTTTTCGCGGCCACGCCGTACGGTGGCGACCAGGTTCGCCGCCTCCAGCAGGTCCAGGTGCTGCGTCACGCCCTGCCGCGTCATGTCCAGGTGTTCGCACAACTCGTTGAGTGTGCGGCCATCGTGCGCATGGAGCAGGTCCAGCAGCTTGCGCCGGCTGGGATCGGCAAGGGCTTTGAACAGCACGTCGGTGTCGTGGCGCTCTGCCATGTTCTATACGCAAGTAATTACTTGCCTGATGATGATAGGCAAGTTGCGCCTTGCCTGTCAAGCACTGGTCAACGATCGACAACGTGCCCGGCCCGGAGCCGCAGCTAGAGGTGCTAGTGCGACGGGCGCAGACTTTGCTCCGTTCAGATCATTGCTCTTCGCCGAAGTGGTCCGCGATCAGCGCGACGATTGCGTCCAGGGCTTCCGTCTCGTCCGGGCCATCGACCTCGATCACGACGCGGCTGCCTTTGCGTGCTGCCAACATCATCACGCCCATCAAGCTCTTGGCGTTGACCTTGCGTCCGCTGCGCACGAGCGACACCTCGCACAAATATTTCGCGGCGAGCTGCGCCAGCTTGGAAGACGCGGACGCGTTCAATCCCTGCTTGCTCACGATCTCAACTTCGCGTCGCTGCACTGAGGCTCCTCCCAATAAGGGCGACCTTATCGTGGCCACGACGGCACTCGTCTCGGTCGAAACGTTCGCAAACCAGGTCCCGACGGGAAAAAAGCTCGCCCCTTGCGTATATAAAAAACAAGCTTTAACATTAACTTATAATGTTCAAATTATCAATATTAAGCGTTAGCCCATGATAACGGCCGCCCAACTGAGGGCTGCTCGAGCGCTGGCGGGCATGGACCAGCGCGCGTTGGCAACAGCCTCCGGGCTATCGCTCCCGACCATTCAAAGAATGGAAGCGAGCGAGGGCGTGATTCGCGGCAACGTCGACTCATTGATGAAGCTCATCGCTGCGCTGGAGGCCGCAGGGGTCGACTTGATCGCCGAGGGCGCGGTGAGCGGCAGCGGCGGCCGCGGCGTGCGGCTCAGGCCGCGATCGTAGAAGACGCTCCTTGGCCCTAGAGACCCTGCTCTGGTGCGTTGTCGCGTTCCTTGTGGCTGCCCCCGTTGGCGTTGCCGCTGCGCGACGTCCTACGACGAGCGTTCCCGTATACGCGATCGCGCTCGTTGCCTGCATGGTGGCGTTGGTCGCGGCGCTATGGTCGTTGGTCCTGAACCAGGGCCTGCCGCAGACCTTGCGGCTACCCGTTGGGTTGCCATGGCTGGGGGCGCACGTTCGCCTCGATCCCCTCGCGGCAGCCTTTCTCGTGGTCGTCAACCTCGGCGGGGCTGCGGCCAGCCTGTATGGACTGGGCTACGGACGGCACGAAACGGAGCCGCGTCGCGTGGTGCCCTTCTTTGCTGCCTTCCTCGCCGGGATGAATCTCGTCGTGCTGGCCGACGACGCGTTTACGTTCCTGCTCAGTTGGGAGTTCATGTCGCTCTCCTCCTGGGCGCTCGTGATGGCCCACCATCGCGAGACGGGCAATACAAGAGCCGGGTACATCTACTTGATGATGGCGAGCCTCGGCACGCTCGCGTTGCTGCTCGGTTTCGGTCTGCTCGCGGGCCCCGGCGGTGGCTACGCGTTCGAGGCGATACGCGGTAGTCCGCTCTCCCCCGCCATCGGCGCGGCCGCTCTCGCGCTGGCGTTGCTCGGCGCAGGCTCCAAGGCAGGGTTGGTGCCGCTGCATGTGTGGCTGCCGCTTGCTCACCCGGCTGCTCCCACCCACGTGTCCGCTCTCATGAGCGGCGTGATGACCAAGGTCGCCGTATACGGCTTCATTCGCATCGTGTTCGATCTCATGGGTCCGCCAGCATGGTGGTGGGGCGGCGTGGTGCTGCTTCTAGGTGGTGTCACCGCAGTCCTGGGCGTGCTCCACGCGCTCATGGAGCACGACTTGAAACGCCTTCTCGCGTATCACACCGTCGAGAACATCGGCATCATCTTCATCGGCTTGGGACTCGCGCTGGCGTTCCGGGCCAACTCGATGCTTGCGGCCGGGGCTTTGGCGGTAACCGCGGCGGTATTCCACGTCTTCAATCACTCGGTGTTCAAGAGCCTGCTTTTCTTCGGCGCCGGCGCGGTGCTTACTGCGACCGGTCAGCGCGACATGGAGCGGCTCGGCGGGCTCGTGCACCGCATGCCGATCACGGCGTTTGCCTTTCTGATCGGCTCCGCCGCGATTTCGGCGCTGCCCCCTTTCAATGGATTCGTCTCCGAGTGGCTGACGTTCCAGGCCATTTTGCTGAGTCCGCAAATCCCGCAGTGGCTGCTGAAGTTTCTGGTGCCGGCGGTCGGGGGCTTACTCGCGCTGTCCGCAGCGCTTGCGGGCGCGTGCTTCGTCAAGGCGTTCGGCATCACTTTTCTCGGTCGGCCCCGCTCTGATGTCGCACGCAGCGCGGAAGAAACCGATCGCTTTTCGCTAACAGCCATGCTGGCCTTTGTCATCCTGTGTCTCGCTGCGGGCATCCTTCCGAGTTATTTCATCGATGCGCTTGCTCCGGTGGCCCAGCTCGCCGTCGGTGCGCAGATGCCGAATCAAACGGCATTCGGGTGGCTTACCATTGTCCCGATCGCCGAAAGCCGCAGCTCCTATAACGGCCTCGTCTTGTTTCTTCTTATCGCGATCGCGGCCAGTCTCGCTGTCTACGTGATTCATCGCTGGGCTTCGCATGCAATTCGGCGCTCTGCGCCTTGGGATTGCGGATTCCCGGATCCTGCTCCCGCCACGCAATACACCGCGGGCAGCTTCGCCCAGCCGATTCGGCGCGTGTTCGGCACGCTCGTGTTTCACGCCCGCGAGGAAGTGGACATGCCGAGGCCGGGCGAGCAGCGTCCGGCACGCATGGAAGTGCACATGCGCGACCTTGTGTGGGACTCGGTCTACGCGCCAATCGACAAGATAATCGGCGGAAGCGCGGATCTGTTGAATCGCGTGCAGTTCCTCACCATTCGCGGCTATTTGACGCTCGTGGCCGCTGCCCTGGTCGCGCTCCTCGTGGTGCTCGCGATATGGCAGTGATCGTCGACGCGCTGGTCCAGCTCGGCCAGGTCGTGCTGGTGCTGCTGCTCGCGCCGCTTCTGACCGGCTACGTGCGCAAGGTGAAGGCGCATCTCCTGCGCCGGCAAGGTCCACCGCTCCTCCAGCCGTATCGCGATCTGCTCAAGCTCCTGCGCAAGGAGGTCGTGCTGGCGGAGAACGCCTCCTGGGTCTTCCGGGTGGCGCCATACATCATCTTCGCGACGACGTGGGTCGCCGCGGCGCTGGTGCCAACCTTCGCCACCGGGCTGGCGTTGAGCCCGGCGGCCGACCTGATCGCGATCGTCGCGCTGCTCGGCAGCGCGCGTTTCATGCTCGCGCTCGCGGGGCTCGACGTCGGCACCAGCTTCGGCGGCATCGGCTCGAGCCGCGAAATGATGATCGCCTCACTCGCAGAGCCGGCGCTCCTGATGATCGCATTCACGCTGTCGCTGCTCGCCGGCTCGACCCAGCTCTCGGAAGTGGCGACGTTCATGCAAGGCGTCGACGTCGGTCTGCGGGTATCCCTGGGGATGGCGCTGGTTGCGCTCATCATGGTCGCCATCGCCGAGAACGCGCGCATTCCGATCGATAATCCTGCGACGCACCTGGAGCTCACTATGGTGCACGAGGCGATGATCCTCGAATACTCCGGGCGCCATCTGGCCGTGATCGAGGCCGCGGCCTCGCTCAAGCTCCTGCTGTACCTCTCCGTCATCGGCTGCGTCTTCGCGCCGTGGGGCGTGGCGGTCGCCGGCGAAGGCATCGGCACCTATGCCGTGAGCCTCGTCGTCTACACCGCGAAGCTGGTCATTGCCGGCTTTCTGCTCGCGGTCTTCGAGACGGTGATCGCCAAGATGCGCGTGTTCCGCGTCTCGGACTTCCTGGGCGCCGCGCTGATGCTGGCGCTTCTCGCCGCCCTGCTGCTCTTTGTCTCCAGGGGCATGTGATGGATCGTCTCGCTTTCGACGTCGCGCACATGTTCGCGGGCAGCCTCGTGCTGGTGAGCTTCATGCTGCTCTACCAGGACCGGATGTTCAGCCTGCTCAACGTGTTCGCGCTGCATGCTCTGGTGGTCTCGATGTCGGTGGCCTGGCAGGCGCACATTCAGGATGCGCCGCATCTGTACATCACGGCCGCGATCGCGCTTATCGTGAAGGCGATCGTGATCCCGGTGGCCCTTCACCGCATCATCGTTCGCCTAGGGATTCATCGCGACATCGAGACCGTGGTAAGCATTGGTCAGATCATGCTTGGCGGAATAACCCTCGTCGCCCTCTCGATCCTGGTGATGCGGCCGATCACGGCTCACGTCGGTACGCTGGTGCGCGAAGATCTGTCGTTCGCCCTGTCCGTCATTCTGCTCGGCCTGCTGATGATGGTGTCGCGGCGGAACGCCGTGGGGCAGGTGGTCGGCTTCATGTCGATCGAGAACGGGCTCATCCTTGCCGCCACCGGCGCGAAAGGCATGCCGCTGGTCGTCGAGATCAGCGTGGCCTTCTCCATTCTCATCGCGCTGATCGTGATCGGTATCTTTCTCTTCCGCATTCGCGAGCGGTTCGATTCGGTCGACGTTCACGCGCTCGATCGCGTCCGCGTAGAGCGGCCATGAACGATCCCGGATTGCTGGCCGTCAAGGCGATCCTCCTCATCCCGGCGATGAGCGCAGTGCTGCTCGCCTTTCTGCCGGACGACCGGGCGACAGCGCGTTTGAACGCGCTCGCTGCGCTGGCTACACTCGCATGCGCGATCACCCTGTTCGCCGTTCGGCCGGAGCCGGGTCCGTTTCTGATCGTCGACGACGTGAACGTCGTGTTCATCGTGCTCAGCACCTTCGTCGGCTTCACCACCAGCGTCTTCAGCGCGAGCTACATCGCCCACGAGCTCGAGATCGGCCGGTTGACGCACGCGTACTTGCGCTTCTATCACGCGATGTACCAGACCCTCATGTTCGCGATGAATCTGGCGCTGCTCGCGAACAACGTGGGCCTCATGTGGGTGGCGGTCGAGCTGGCAACCCTCACCACCGTCCTCATGGTTGGCATCTACCGCACGCACGAGGCGCTGGAAGCGGCGTGGAAGTACTTCATCCTGGGGAGTGTGGGTATCGCGCTCGCACTCTTCGGCACCATCCTCGTTTATCTCGCCGCCAGCTCGGTGCTGGGCGAAGGCCTCGACGCGATGGCGTGGAGCGTTCTGGTCCAGCGCGCAGCGGAGTTCGACCCGGCGCTCTTGAACCTGGCGTTCGTCTTTCTGCTCCTGGGCTACGGCACCAAGGTCGGTCTCGCGCCGCTGCACGCGTGGCTTCCCGACGCGCACGCGGAAGGCCCGACGCCGATCTCTGCCGTGCTCTCGGGACTGCTGCTCAACGTCGCGCTCTTCGCGCTGCTGCGCTTCAAGATGGTGATGTCGGCCAACGCGCTCGCGCTGGCGCCGGGGCCCCTGATGGTCACCCTGGGCCTGGCGTCGGTCATCTTCGCCGCTTTCATGCTCTACCGGCGCGACGATATCAAGCGCATGTTCGCCTACTCGTCCATCGAGCACATGGGCATCATCAGCTTCGCCTTCGGGATGGGCGGACCGCTCGCCAACTTCGCGGGGCTCCTGCACATGGTGATGCACAGCCTCACCAAGTCCGCGATTTTCTTTTCGGTGGGCCATATCGCCCAGGTCAAGGGCACGCAGACGATGGCTGACATCCGCGGACTCACCGTGTCTCATCCCGTGCTCGGCTGGGGATTGGTTCTGGGCGTGATCGCCATCGTCGGCCTGCCGCCGATGGGGATCTTCATGAGCGAGTTCCTGCTCCTCACCTCGACCTTTGCACGCGCGCCGGCGCTGGCGATCGCGCTCGGGCTAGGGCTCTTGGTCGCGCTGGGAGCGCTGCTCTATCGGCTGAATGGCCTCGCCTTCGGCGAAGCGTACGGCAGCAACGCGCGCGCTGAAGCCTCGTTCGTGCCGATGTTCACGCATCTGGGACTTGTCCTGGCGGCAGGGATCTTCCTGCCGTCGGCGCTGGTCGCCTGGTTCCAGCACGTCGCCGAGCTGCTGCGGTAAATGAGCGAGCCGATGCCTTCATCGCCGGCGTTGTACGACCTCATCCGCACGGGCCGCCTCGTCGAGGCGCACCATCCCTGGCCGCGGGCGGTCATAAGCGCCGATGACTGGCGGCAGGCGGGAGGCTCGCTCGCCGCAGGCGAATGGACGCTGCTCGGTCTATGGGGCGAGCCGGACCAGGTCCACATGGCGCTAAACGACGAGCGCCACCACGAGATCGGCGTGGTGACGTGCGCGTGCGACAACGCGCGCTTTCCGTCGATCGGACGGATGCACGCCCCCGCGATTCGCCTTGAGCGCGCGCTGCGCGATCTCTGGTCGCTAGAGCCGGAAGGGCTTGACGACATTCGCCCTTGGCTGGATCACGGCACGTGGCGGCGCGCGGCGGCGTCTGCTGCTGCAGCCAATGCGCAGCGCGCCGGCCGGGCTTACGCATTCCTGCCCACCGAGGGCGAAAGCCTGCATCAGATTCCGGTCGGCCCCGTGCATGCGGGCATCATCGAGCCCGGCCACTTTCGGTTCACCGCCAACGGTGAAACCGTCGTCCGGCTCGAGGCGCGACTCGGATACGTGCATAAGGGCACCGAGTCGCTTATGGCCGGCGCACCGGTCGATCGTGCTGCGGTGCTTGCGGGGCGCGTGTCGGGCGATAGTACAGTCGCCTACGCGCTGGCCTTCGCGCACGCAATCGAAGTGGCGCACCGGATAGAAGTGCCCGTACGCGCCGTATGGCTGCGCGCGCTCATGGCCGAGCTGGAGAGGCTCGCCAACCACTGCGGCGACATCGGTGCCGTGTGCAACGACGCGGCTTTCGCGATGATGCACGCGCAATGCGGTCACCTCCGCGAGCAGGTGCTGCGCGTGGCCGAGCACTGTTTCGGCCACCGGCTGATGATGGATCGCGTCGTGCCTGGCGGACTGCAACAGGATCTACAGAGGGGCGGGGAGAATCAGCTGCATTCGTTGCTGGCCCACATTCGCAGGCGCTTCCCGGAGCTCGTCGAGCTCTACGACAACACCGCCTCGTTGCAGGACCGCACCGTCGGTACTGGTGTCTTGTCGCCTGAACTCGCGCGGCAGTACGGCTGCGGGGGCTATGTCGGTCGGGCATCCGGCCGCGGCTTCGACGCGCGGCGAACGCCGGGTTATCCGCCCTACGACGCACTGCAATTCGAGGTCCCGGGGCTGGAAGACGGCGATGTCAACGCCCGCCTCTGGATCCGGATTCGCGAGGTCGAGCAGAGCTTGGCATTGATCGAGCAGATCCTTGAACAGCTTCCCGGCGGCCCGATCCGCGCACCGATGACCTTGCAGGCCTCGGAGGCACATGAGGGCATGGCGCTGGTGGAGGGCTTTCGTGGTGACGTACTGGTGTGGCTCCGGACGGGCGCGGATGGCAACATCGAGCGCTGCCACTTGCGTGACCCGTCGTGGTTCCAATGGCCCGTGCTCGAAGCCGCCATCGAGGGCAACATCGTTGCCGACTTCCCCCTGTGCAACAAGTCGTTCAATTGCTCCTACTCGGGCCATGACCTCTAGGGCTGCACATGCGTAGGCTGCTCTTCAAGAGCCTGGTCCACGGGCCGCTGACCGAGGCGGCCCCGGCTGCCGATCACGCTGCGCTCGAGGAGCTCGCGGCACAAGTTGACCGCGCTGCGCGGCAACGTCTTGGCCGAACGCTGTCGATTCGCGAAGTGGACGCGGGCTCCTGCAACGGGTGCGAGCTCGAAATCCACGCTCTCAACAACATCATCTACGATCTCGAGCGATTCGGTCTGCGCTTTGTCGCTTCGCCGCGCCACGCCGACGTGCTCCTCGTCACCGGTCCAGTCACCACGAACATGCGAGAGGCGCTCGAGCGGACGTACCACGCGACACCGGCGCCGAAATGGGTCGTCGCGGTCGGCGATTGTGCCCGAGATGGGGGCGTATTTGCCGGAAGCTATGCCACGGCGGGCGGCGTCTCTGCTGTTCTTCCCGTTGATCTGCACATCGGCGGCTGCCCGCCTTCGCCAACGGCGCTGCTTGGAGGGCTTTTGGCACTGCTGGAAACCGTCTAAGCGGATACAAAGGCGGATTCTCCGGCAGCTGCGTCCACTGCCGGGTCACGAGCGCGATCTGTGCGGCTGACAAGAGTAAGGAGGTCGCGGCGGAAGCGCCGCAACCTCCTGAGAGCGTCTCAAGTGCGAGGATGCGTCAGAAGCCGAAGATGGGCCCCCACACGTCGAGTGTCGCGTGCCGGGAAATCACCACGTAATGAGAATGATTTGCGTTCTCATTCGTGTTCAGGTATCATCCCCCTGATAACCGGAGGGGATTGCATCGAGCTATGCCTTTCGCAGCTGCCCGCCACAAGACGGTTTCCGAAACCTGCCCCTCTGACGCGGGGATCGCGTCGCGGGCTCGGGTCGCCGATCAACGAGCGGACGTGGCGGCGCGTGCGCCAAGACAGCGGCGGGTCTAGCCATGTACGTCTGCCTCTGCAACGCGATTACCGAGCGCCAGATCGTCCAGGCGGCGGAGCTAGGCGCACGCTCGTCCGCCGATCTTGCCCGGGAGCTGGGGGTCGGGCTCAGCTGCGGCCGCTGCACGTCCTGCGCGAAGGCGCTGCTGCACGAAGCCGTTAACAAGATTACTGCGGCATGCGATGTCATGCCGTCGACTCAGGGAGCCGACTAGATGAGGGGGAATGCCAAAGTGGTCAAGCGCCTGAACGAGGTCTTGACCAACGAGCTCACGGCAATCGACCAGTACTTCGTGCACGCGAAGATGTTCGATAACTGGGGATTCGGTCGACTCGGCGAGCACGAGCGCAAAGCTTCGATCGACGAAATGAAGCACGCGGAGAGCCTGATCGAGCGCATCCTTTTTCTCGAAGGTGTGCCCAACCTGCAGGATCTGCACAAGCTCCTGGTGGGAGAGGACATCAAGGAGGCGCTCGCCTGCGACCTCAAGCTCGAGCTGGCCGCGCATCCGCTGCTGAAGGCCGCCATTGCCGACTGCGAAGCCTGCGGCGATTACGTGAGCCGCGATCTGTTTCGCCGCATCCTCGATTCCGAGGAGGACCACATCGACTGGCTCGAAACCCAGCTCGAGCTGATCGACAAGGTCGGCATCGCGAACTATCAGCAGTCGCAGATGCACGTCGATGAATGAGCGCCCCGCGCCAAAGCTTGCTCCGGACGCAGGCGACGAGTCGTCTCGAGCGCAGCCAGTTCGGCACGCGGCCTCGATCACTGCGCTCCATCGAGCGTTCCGCTTCGCTCTTGCTGCAATCTTGATGTCCGTCTGCCTGCGGAGCAGCGAGACAACTGCGGCTCCACCGCCGGTATCGATCCCGGTCGAGCCGGAGAGTTTCCAATCGGCCCAGCCTGCCGCAGGTCCTTTCGATTTCCTCTCTGGCATCGAGCGCAGCAATTACTTGCTCGGCGACATGTGGGGTCTGCGCACCCTGCTCAGCCGCTATGGCATGTCGCTCGCCGTGCAGGAGACGAGCGAGATACTGGGAAACGTGAGTGGGGGCGCCAAGCAGGGCTTCGTCTACGACGGTCTCACGCAGGCGGTCTTGCAGCTCGACACGCAGCGCGCCTTCGGCTGGTACGGCGGGATGTTCAACGCGAGCATGCTGCAAATCCACGGTAACAACCTCAGCGCTCAGAACTTGCTCACCCTGCAGACCGCGAGCGGGATCGAGGCGGATCCGGCCACTCGCCTGTGGGAGCTCTGGTATCAGCAGAAGTTTCTTGAGGAAGACAGGCTCGATGTGAAAGTGGGCCAGCAGAGTCTCGATCAGGAGTTCATGGTCAGCCAGAACGGGTTGCTGTTCATCAACACGATGTTCGGATGGCCGATGCTGCCGTCAGCCGATCTTCCTGCTGGCGGCCCTGCGTATCCGCTATCCGCGCTTGGCGTGAGGGTGCGCGCCCGCCCGCGCGACTCGTGGACTTTTCTGGGGGGCGTATTCAGCGGCACCCCGGTCCCCGGGACCGGTGGCGATCCGCAGAAGCAGAATCCCTCGGGGACCAGCTTCCCCTGGATCGGCAGCCTCTTGATCGCCGAGTTGCAATATGCCTATCCCTCGTTGGGCACCATGCTCTATGCCGATGAAGCGGAACCGCTACCGCGCGTCTACAAACTCGGTATCTGGTATGACACGCTTGACTTTGCCGACCAGCAGATCGACACGAACGGCCTGTCTCTCGCCAACCCGGCAAGCACGGGCATTCCGCGGATGCATCGCGGCAATTACGCCGTGTATGCGGTCCTCGATCAGATGATCTGGCAGGACCCGAAAGAGGCCGACAGGACATTGAACGTCTTTGTGCGGCCAATATGGACGCCTCTCGTCAATCGCAATCTCATCGACTTCAGCGTGAATGCAGGCATCACCCTGCATGAACCCTTCCTCCATCGCGACGACGACACCTTCGGCATCGGCGTGGGCTATGCGCATGTCAGCCGGCGCGCTGCCGCTCTGGACAGGGACACGGCGTTCTTCACCGGAACGTCCACCCCAGTCCGAACCGGTGAGACTTTCATCGAGGCAACCTACCAGTATCAAGTCACACCGTGGTGGCAGCTCCAGGCGGATTTCCAGTACGTGTTCAATCCGGGCGCCGGCATCGCCAATCCGAACGCGCCGACGGAGCGGGTCAGGAACGAAGCCGTGCTCGGCCTGCGGACCAACATCCTCTTCTGACGGGGAGCCCGGAAACTCGGCAATGGCATCAATCATGTTCATCCCCAACCTTGGCTCTCCTCACGATGAGCGATCGACAATGCCAGTACAACCCGTTTGCTTCCGTACGCGATCAGGTTTGATCCTTCGTCGACAATGGGAACGGCGCTCTCGTCTCACGCGACGGATCCGATGGTTAATCTACCTTGCGTCCGCTGCGCTGGTCGGCATACCAGTGCCTGGTGCCCAGGCAGCCGAGGGAGGCTATCTGGAGACGATCCACCGCCACATCACGCGCACGTCGACGGTGCCCGACAACGGCGATCTGAACCCCTATGCCGTCGTTGTCGCGCCTGTCTCGGCCGGGAAGATCCAAAAGGACGATGTGCTGGTCACCAATTTCAACAACGTGTCGAACCTGCAGGGAACCGGGGGCACGATCATCGATTACAACCCGACGAGCAAGAAGATGACGGTGTTCGCGAGCCTGCCGCAACGCCTGCCGCAGTGTCCGGGCGGCGTGGGGCTCGGCACGGCCATGACCATGCTCAAGAGCGGCTGGGTGATCGTCGGCAGCACGCCGAGCACCGACGGCACGACTCGAACCAAAGGTGACGGTTGCCTCCTGGTGCTCGATTCGAGCGGGCAGCTGGTGACCGTTTGGGCAGGCCCGAACATCAACGATCCCTGGGGCAACATGGCGACGATCGACAACGGCACGACCGCTACGTTGTTCGTCAGCATGGCCGGCTTCGATGTCCCGGGCCCGGAAGTGCGTGACTCCGAGACGGGCTATGCCGTGACGGTGAACAAGGCAACGGTCCTGCGAATCGAATTGGTGATCCCTGAGGGCAAGCCGCCCGCGATCACGAGCGAGACCGTGGTCGCCAGCGGTTTCGGCCAGCGCGCCGACAGAGACGTTTTCCTCATCGGGCCGACCGGGTTGGCCCTTGCCCAGGACGGTACGCTTTATGTCTCCGATGCGCTCGGCAACCAGATCGTGGCGATCACGGACGCGACCACGCGCACCACGAGCGCGGGCACTGGCCGCATCGTCACCAAGGACGGTCTTCTCAAACGTCCGCTCGCCATGGTGATGGCGCCGAATGGAAATCTTCTCGTCACCAACGCCAAGAATGGACAAGTGGTCGAGGTCGATCCGCGCACCGGCAAGCAGCTTTACGCACAGTGGATCGACACCAACCAGGCGCAGTCCCCACCCGGCAACGGCGATTTGTTCGGTATTGCCATGAAACCAGATGGTAGCGGCTTCTACTACGTGGAGGACGATGTCAACACGTTGATGGAGGCGACGCGATGAGCCACGACGACAACCGCACGCAGCGTGCCTCGCGCCGCGATTTCCTCGCGATGACTGCCAGTGTCGTGGCCGCTGCCGGCACAAGTCTCGGCGCCGGTATTCCGGTGGCAATGGCTCAGGCGAAAGTTGAGCCCGACCGCGCGGCGTCCGGCACGAAGAAAACCGAACCGTTCTGGGGTCTGCATCAGGGCGGCATCGCGACGCCTGCTCAGCAGCACAGCTATTTCGCAGCCTTCGACCTGACGACTGGCAAGCGAGAGGATGTGATTTCCTTGCTGCGGAGCTGGACTTCCGCCGCATCACGCATGGCCGTGGGTGAAACGGCCCAGCCGCTCGAGGATGGGCTAAACCCGGTCGGCGGCGATTCTGCGGCGAAGACCCGAGGCTATGACGATGAGGAGAAGCGCGATCCGCGCACGATGGCCGCGGATTCCGGCGAGGCGCTCGGCCTTGCGCCGACGCGGCTCACCGTGACGTTCGGATTCGGAGCCGGATTGTTTATCAAGGATGGCAAGGATCGCTACGGCCTCGCCTCCCGCCGGCCGGCGGCGCTGGTCGATCTGCCGAAGTTCACCGGCGATCAGCTCGTCGAGGCACAGACGGGCGGCGATCTTTCTGTGCAGGCCTGCGCCGACGATCCGCAAGTCGCCTTCCACGCCGTGCGGCAACTCGCGCGCCTCGCCCAGAACGTGGCTCAGATCCGCTGGGCGCAGACGGGATTCATCCCCGGGTTCAAGCCCGGCGAGACACCGCGCAATTTGATGGGCTTCCGCGACGGCACGAACAACCCGCCGGTCGACGACGCGAAGGCAATGGACAAGTTCGTGTGGGTCGGCAGCGAGGGTCCGGACTGGATGCGCGGCGGGAGCTATGTAGTCGCTCGCCGCATCCGTATCGCGCTCGAGCATTGGGACCGCATGAAGGTCGCGTTCCAGGAGCAAACGGTCGGCCGCCAAAAATATTCCGGAGCACCGCTTGGCAAGAAGAACGAGTTCGACCCGCTGGACCTGGAAGCCGCCGACAAGGACGGCAATCCGATCATTGCCGAAACCGCGCACGTGCGTCTCGCCGCCGCCGCGAGCAATGACGGGGCTCAAATCCTCCGGCGGCCCTACTCGTACAACGACGGGGTTAATTTCATCGCCGAGCGCTGGCCGCCTTGGCGGCAGGGCATGGAGTACGACGC